>JADMIO010980218.1_pt1 | contig 56577 bp, 43 predicted proteins | sample 8958161 | NCBI WGS metagenome assembly JADMIO01 (sample SAMN16585339, study PRJNA669376) | soil metagenome | isolation source: Crop rotation soil | place: USA: Cullars Rotation, Alabama | collected 2011
CGCGACTTCAAGTCACGTGAATTCCAAGCTTCGGATCCCACTGTGCTGGAAAGCTACGGTGACGCTCTCGCCGCAGATGTGCGAGACGAGGCCGGCGACATAAAGGTCTTCGGATCGAACGGCCCAGTCGGTATCCACAATGTGGCGAATACTCGTGCACCCGCAGTCCTCGTTGGAAGGAAGGGCTCATGCGGTGCGGTGAACTGGACCAACCAAGCCGCATTTGCAATCGACACCGTATATTTCGTGGACGATAGTTCGTCGCAATGCGAATTGCGTTGGCTTTACTGGTTGCTTCAAACGCTGCGCCTTGACGACACGTCGCAAGATACGGGCGTGCCAGGATTGTCTCGCGAAGTTGTTCACGATCTACGAGTGCTTCAGCCGAGTTCGGAAGAGCAAGCAGCCATCGCCGCCTTCCTCGACCGCGAAACCGCCAAGATCGACGCGCTGATCGCGGAGCAGGAGAAGCTGATCGCACTGCTGAAGGAGAAGCGCCAGGCGTTGATCTCCAACGCCGTCACCCAGGGCCTCGACCCCAACGCCCCGATGAAGGACTCCGGCATCGAATGGCTCGGTCAGGTGCCCGCGCATTGGAACGTTTGCCCCTTGAAGTACCTCAGCCGCATCGGTAACGGATCGACGCCAAATCGCGACAATCCGGAATACTGGGACGAAAAAGGCTTTCCGTGGTTGAACAGTTCCGTCGTCAATCAGGATGAAGTGACCGAAGCGCAGCGGTTTGTCACCGCGCTCGCGCTCAAGGAGTGCCATTTGCCTGTCGTGACGCCACCGGCGGTCCTCGTTGGCATTACTGGCCAGGGGAAGACACGGGGCATGGCTGCGCCGTTGATGTTCGAAGCGACAATCAATCAGCACGTTGCCTACATCAAGCCCGAGCCGGAACGATTGCGAGTGGCGTACTTGCTGTGTGTCTTGGAAATGGCTTACGAACATCTACGCACGGAAAGCGAAGGCTCGGGCAGCACAAAAGGTGCCATCACGTGCAATCAGCTTTCGTGCTTGTCCATTCCGCTTCCACCAATGGAAGAACAGAACGCTATCACTGATTATCTCGATGCCCAAGCCACAAAGTTCGACAGGCTTGCCGACGATTCCCGGCGCACCATTGATCTCCTCAAAGCACGCCGCGCCGCCCTGATCTCCGCCGCCGTCACCGGCAAGATCGACGTGCGCGATAAAGCTGCGTCCAACAAGCAGGACGAATCACGCGCCATCGCCGGCCTTATGGGTCAGGAAGCATAAGTCCCAAATATGCGTCAAATCCGATATTGACGTTTTATCTAAAATAACGCATAGTGCCGCGCAAGGAGACGAGCCATGTCCGACCTTGCCCGCACCCCCAGACAGATCGGCACGATCATTCGCCGAAACCGCAAGCGCCTGGCCTTGAGCCAGAGCGAGTTGGGCGAACGCGCGGGTCTGCGCCAGGAAACGATCTCGCTGATCGAGAACGGCAATCCAGCCGCGCGGCTGGACACGATGCTTGCGGTGCTTGCCGCGCTGGAACTGGAGTTCCGGATTGCCGCCCGCAGCCGCAACGCCAGCGTCGACGATCTGGTCGGATGATGGCCAGGACCCGCCGACACCCGCCGCTGCGCGTTTACCAGAACGATCGGTTGGTCGGGCAACTGCTGAAGCAGCCGAGCGGCGCGATCGAGTTCCGCTACGACAGCGGCTGGCTGGACCGCAGCACGGCCTTTCCGGTTTCGCTTTCGCTTCCCTTGCGCGAGGAGCCTTGGCGGGGTGAACCCGTCGTGGCTGTCTTCGAAAACCTGTTGCCGGATTCGATCTCCTTGCGAAGACGCGTGGCCGAGAAAGTCGGCGCCCCCGGTTCCGACGCCTACAGCCTGCTGGCCGCGATCGGCCGGGACTGCGTTGGCGCCCTGCAATTCATCGCCGACGAAGCCATGCAGCCGGCCCCTGCAACGCCACCCTTCGGGGAAGCGCTCGACGACGAGGGCATCGAGAAGCTGCTCAAGTCACTCGCGCAAGCCCCGCTGGGCCTTTCCCGCGACGATGCGTTCCGGATTTCAGTTGCGGGTGCGCAGGAAAAGACCGCGTTGCTGCGACTCGACGATCAATGGATCAAGCCGCACGGAACCACGCCCACCACGCATCTGTTCAAGACGCAGATCGGGCAACTGCCCAATGGCATCGACCTGTCGAACAGCGTCGAAAACGAGTTCTACTGTCTGCGGTTGCTCAACCACCTCGGTCTGAGCGTCAACAACGCGCAGATCATGACGTTTGGCCGAACCAAGGCCCTGGTCGTCGAACGGTTCGACCGGACCTGGAGCAATGGCCGCCTGATCCGCCTGCCGCAGGAAGACTGTTGCCAGGCGCTGTCCGTGCCGCCGGCGCGCAAGTATCAGGGCGACGGCGGTCCCGGCATGCTGGCGATCGCGGCGTTGCTCAAGGGCGCCGACTCGCCATCGGACGACCACCGCGCGCTGTTTCAGGCACAGTTGGCCTTCTGGCTGATCGGTGCAACCGACGGCCACGCCAAGAACTTCAGCATCTTCCTCCATCCCGGTGGAGGCTATGCGCTGACACCGCTCTACGATGTACTGACTGCCCAGCCCAGCCTCGATGCAGGCCAGGTCCAACGCAAGCAGATGAAACTCGCGATGTCGATCGGCACGAACCGCCACTACCGCATCGACGAAATACAGGCCCGGCATTTTTTCCAGACGGGCGATGCCGCAGGCCTTTCGCGAAAGCTGATCCGGGATGCCATCGAAGCTGTCGCCAGCCGAATGGACGATGCCCTGCGTTCGATCGAAGCCGAACTCCCGGCCGACTTCCCGGCGAGCCTGCACGATTCCGTCGGCGCAGGTGTCCGGCGCCGCATGCAGATTCTGCGCGCGGGCCTCGACAATTCGACTTGATACGATTCCTGCGCGTCGGCAACGCCGCTCCACTCGACAGCGATCAAAGGGGATTTTGCGGGTGAACCTGCACACTGAAATCCATTTCGAGGATGACATCTGCGCGCATCTGGCCGCGCACGGCTGGTTACACGCGTCCGACGACGCAGCCCGATACGACCGCGCGCGCGCGTTGTTTCCCGCGGATGTAGTGGCATGGATTCAGGCGACGCAGCCTGATGCGTGGGAAACGCTGGCGAAAAATCATGGTGCCGTGGCGGAAACCGTACTGCTGGACCGGTTGCGCAAGCAACTGGAAGAACGGGGCACGCTGGACGTGTTGCGCCACGGCGTGGAGATGATCGGCCTGCGCCGTCCCTTGGATCTGGCTCAGTTCAAGCCGGCGCTGGCAATGAATCCGGACCTGCAGGCGCGCTACGAAGCCAATCGCCTGCGTGTGGTGCGGCAGGTGCGTTACTCGTTGCACAACGAAAGTTGCATCGACCTGGTGTTGTTTCTCAACGGCATCCCGGTCGCGACGGTGGAGCTGAAGACCGACTTCACCCAGAGCGTGTACGACGCGGTGGATCAATATCGCTTCGACCGCAATCCGCGGCCGAAGGGCCAGTCCGCGGCCGAACCCTTGTTGGGTTTCCCGGGCGGCGCGCTGGTGCACTTCGCGGTCAGCAGCAGCGAAGTGGAAATGACCACGCGGCTGGCCGGTGCGGCGACGGCATTCCTGCCGTTCAATCGCGGCGATCACGGCGGCAAAGGCAATCCGCTCAATCCTGACGGTTATCGAACGGCGTATCTGTGGGAACAAGTTTGGCAGCGCGACAGTTGGCTGGAAATCATCGGCCACTATCTGGTCACGCCGCGTGACGACAAGAAGCACATCGAGGCACTGGTGTTTCCGCGCTATCACCAGCTCGATGCGACCCGCAAGCTGGTGGCAGACGTGTATGCGAAGGGCGCCGGCCAGAAATACCTGATCCAGCATTCGGCCGGCTCCGGCAAGACCAATTCGATCGCGTGGACGGCACACTTCCTGGCCGACCTGCACGATGCCGACAACAGGAAGGTGTTCGACACGGTGCTGGTGGTGAGCGACCGCAACGTGCTGGATGCGCAGTTGCGCGACGCGGTATTCGATTTCGAGCGCACCACCGGCGTGGTCGAGGTCGTCACGGGCGAAAACGCCGCCAAGAGCGCCGAACTGGCCAAGGCGCTGGCCGGTGGCAAGAAGATCGTGGTGTGCACGATCCAGACGTTTCCGTTCGCACTGAAGACGGTGCAGGAACTGGCCGCCACGCAAGGCAAGCGCTTCGCGGTGATCGCCGACGAGGCGCACAGCTCGCAGACCGGCGAGGCGGCCAGCAAGTTGCGGCAGGTGCTTTCCGCCGAGGAACTGCGCGAGTTGGAAGACGGCGGCGAGGTGGATACCGAGGACATGCTGGCCGTGCAGATGGCCGCCCGGGCGAGCACCGCGGGCGTGACCTACGTGGCCTTCACCGCGACGCCGAAAGCCAAGACGATGGAGCTGTTCGGCACGCGACCCGATCCGGACCGGCCTGCGGGCGATGACAACAAGCCTGCGCCATTCCACATCTATTCCATGCGGCAGGCGATCGAGGAGGAATTCATCCTCGACGTGCTTCAGAACTACACGCCGTACAAGCTCGCGTTCAAGCTGGCCAACCAGGGCAAGGAGTGGGACGAGAAGGAAGTCGAGGTCAATTCGGCGCTGAAAGGCATCATGCGCTGGGTGCGGTTGCACCCGTACAACATCGCGCAGAAGGTGCAGGTGGTGGTCGAACACTTCCGTGAGAACGTCGCGCCGCTGCTGGCTGGTCACGCCAAGGCCATGGTGGTGGTGGCCAGTCGCGTGGAGGCGGTGCGCTGGCAGCTTGCCATCGACAAGTACATCAAGGATCGCGGCTATCCGATCGGCACGCTGGTGGCGTTCTCGGGCGAAGTGCACGACCCCGAATCCGGCCCGGACGCTTTCACGGAAAACAGCACGTCGCTGAATCCGAATCTGCGCCGCCGCGACATGCGCGAGGCGTTCGCGACCGACGAATATCAAATTCTGCTGGTTGCCAACAAGTTCCAGACCGGCTTCGACCAGCCGCTGCTGTGCGGCATGTACGTGGACAAGCGGCTCGCCGGAATCCAGGCGGTACAGACACTGTCGCGCTTGAACCGGGCGTACCGCGGGCCGTATGGCAGGAAGGACACTACCTACGTGCTGGATTTCATCAACGATGCCGGAGAAATCCTGCAGGCGTTCAAGACCTACTATGAAACGGCCGAGCTGGAACGCATCACCGATCCGAACCTCGTCTATGACCTGCTCGCGCAACTGAATGCATCGGGCCACTACGACGACAACGAGGTCGAGCGCGCGGTGCGCGTGGAGCTGGATCCGCAAGGCACCCAGCGTGAACTGGCAGCGGCGATCGAGCCGGTCGCGGATCGGTTGTTGAAGCAGTACCGATCCGCGCAGCAGGCGTGGCGTGTCGCGCAGGAGAACAAGGACGCGAAGTCCGAGCAAGCCGCGCGCGATGAGATGAATGCGCTGCAGCAGTTCAAGAAAAACCTCGGCATCTATCTGCGCGTGTACGCCTTCCTGTCGCAGATCTTCGATTACGGCAACACGGCGGTGGAGAAACGCGCGATCTTCTTCAAGCGTCTGTTGCCGCTGCTGGAATTTGGCCGTGAACGCGAAACCATCGATCTGTCGCAGGTCGTCCTGACCCATCATCGGCTGCGCAATCTGGGCAAGACCGCGATGCCGCTCATGGATCAGCAGTATCCCAAGCTGAAGCCGATGGGTGAAACCGGATCGCATGAGATTCGCGACCCGGCGAAGGAGCAGCTGGCGCAGATCATCGAGCAGGTCAACGACCTGTTCCAGGGCGACCTGACCGAAAATGACAAGTTGAGTTATGTCAACGACGTGATCAAGGGCAAGCTACTTGAGTCGGACGTGTTGGCGCAGCAGGCTGCCAGTAACACCAAGCAGCAGTTCGCGAATTCACCCGACTTGGGCAAGGCTCTGATGGATGCAATCATTGACGCGTTCGCTGCGCACACTGCGATGAGCAAGCAAGCCCTCGATTCCGAGCAAGTGCGACACGGCATTAAAGATGTTCTGCTCGGGCCTGCGCAGCTGTATGAGACATTACGAGCGAAGCACAATGTTGCGATTGGCGATAACACCCGGTGATTTTGGGTCGCCATCCATGGTGCTCACCCTTCGCCGCTGCGCGGCTCAGGGCCGCCTTCGGCGTTCGCTCCGGCATCCTGCCTCCGCAGTGTTCGGTTCATCCCTGAGCCTCACCCCTCGCTTCGCTCGGGGCCTGCCTTCGGCAGTCCGAAATTGTTCCAGGCAATTTTGTCGAACCCCTGCGCGGGTGTCACTCCATCACCGCCGCCATGAAACAGAAGCCGCGCAAGGCGGCCCTTCTGTTTCATTGGTGGGGCGGGGCTGTCTAGCAAACTCGCCAAGTGTTTGAAAGATAGAGCTGGTTTAGCGATTCGGTTTTGCAGTTGCCGCCAACGCGGCGCGACCCTCAGAGGTGAGGATTTCCTGGCACATGCCGTCGCACTGGACGAACGGATTTTCAAACTGAACCGCAACCTTTAAGCACGGAAGGTGTACTACTCTTTAGTCGAATCGAGCACTGCGTGCTCGATCCGCAAGTGCGCCGCCCATGGCGCATGGCAACGCTGATTCGTTCAGTTGGCGCGGCATTTCTCTCGCGCGAGAAGGCGAATACCCTTTCAGCATGTTCCAGCGAGGAATGTATGGAACTATCGAGACAGAAGTGGCTCCTCGGTTCGGGCATGGGCAAGTGTGCATTCGCCTTGACATGCGCCGTGCTCTCGCTGCTCGTATTCGCTTGGCAGCCGACAAACGGTGAACCAGCACGTCCCATTCCGGCTTCCGGCGCACCCTCCACGCGCCCGGCTGCCTCCGCAAGTGCGCAGGAGAGCCCCTTTCTGGCTGTCGGCTCACCGTTTGCTTTGGCTGGCGGCACGCTGGCCCTGACGGTTGCTGGGACGCCTGGCGCCTCTGTTCGTCTGGTCGAGTCGCAGGTCCCGGTCGAGCTTCATCGGGGACTTTCTGGTATCCAGTTCTACAAGACAGGAACCGAAAATACACTCGCTACTGGAACCATCTCCGAGAACGGCATCTTCACGACGACCCTGCCGATTTCAGCTCAAGCACCGCTGGGTGCGATTTTCTACGCGCAGGCGATCTCCAGGTTGAATGGGAAGGCATTGTTCAGCAATGCCGTTGCCTATCGCGTGCAGGAAGCGCCCCCTGCTGGCGCACGCAAGACGCAGTCGATGGCTGTGACGCCGGACGGCACGCTCGCCTACGTCGCCGACAATCTGGATGGCGTCGTCAGCGTTGTGGATGCGGTCAACGATACCAAGCTGACGGATCTCCCGGTCACCGTTGGCGCCGGTGATGTGCCCTATCGACCCGTGCGGATCGCGGTCGATCCGGAAGGGCGGCATGCGTTCGTTTCCAATGTGGCCGCGTCCACCATCGCCGTGATCGATACCGCTACAAGTTCGGTCTCTGCCCAGATTCCGGTACCTCGCGGGTGTCGAGGGATCGGATTCGATTTCAGGAACGGCACAGACCTCATCTATGTCGCGAATGAAACCCGGAACGCGGTGCTCGTATTCAAGGAAGCGCCGGTCGGGACCTTCACGGCCGTGGGATCGATTGCCATGCAGACCTACGCGCCCGGACCATTGCTGGTGTTGCCCGACGGCAGGCTGGTGGTCGGAACCCGCGCGAGGAACAACCTCGAATTTCTGGCCCCCGACACGTCCGGTGGTTCTCAAACACTGGGGATCACCCCGTTGCCCGGCACGCCGTACGAACTCGGCTGGGACGGATCCAGCGTGTTGGTCTCGACCTTCGCGGTTCAGGCTGGAGGGTCGCCAGGCACCAATCGCGTATTGCGCGTGAGTCCTGCGAGCCACCGCGTCACGAAGACCATGTTCGACAATCTCGGTACCGACTATCGCAGCATGGCGGTACTGCCGGCGCTGGCGGGCACCCATCCACTCATCGTATTGGGCGCCAGCGGTACCGGCACCGTGATCGTTGCCGATGGTTCGACCCAGGCAGTGCTCGCAAACATCGAATTGACCGGCGGCTTTCCGGATGCGACGCCACAAGATGTGGCCATCATCAATGATGCAGCCTCGCAACCGTACAAGATCTATGTACTCGATTTGTTCCGCGAGACCGTGCGACCGATCATCCTGTCCGGCGGCCCTCCGTACACCGTCGGAGCCGAGATCCCCCTGGCATGGTCCGGAAAGGTGCGTGTGCCCCTTACCGGCGACTTGTCGGACGCGGACAACGGCGAGTGGAGGTTCCGCGAAGTTGCCACGCTCGGAGGAACCGCGTTCAAGCCCAACCCGGTGACGTGCAATACCTGCCATACAGATGGCGCTTCGGATAACTCCCAAAGGCACGAGATCCAGGTGCCGGCTCCTTGGGGGACTGACGTGACGGCGCCGTACTTCTGGGATGGACATGTCCCGACGCTCGTGAATTTGGTCGCAGGCGCACTTAAAAAAAATAATGAAACTGGGAACCCGCCGGCCCCTGGGTCGGCGCCGGGTCTGTTGAATTATCTGAGTGCGCATCAGCCGCCATCGAGCATCTATCTGGCGCAAGACGGCACGATGACTCCGGATCAGCAAGCCGGGAAGGCGATATTCGAAGGCGTGGCCCATTGCAGCCAGTGCCATGCCGCACCCGCGTTTATTCCACCCCTTGGCAACCCTCCGACCATCAAGGCCGGCATCGGTACCGGGCTGGCTCCTGCCAACGTACCCAGCTTGCGCGGCGCGTGGGCGACCGCACCGTATCTGCATGATGGGTCGGCCTTGACCCTGATGGACGTTCTGACGATCAATCCGTCCGATGTCCATGGCCAGGACGCGGCACCGCTCACGGATACAGAACGGCAGCAATTGGTCGACTACCTGCAGACGTTGTAATGCGATTGACCTCCTCCCAATCACTGTTGGGAGGAGGTAAAGCCGAACGGGGGGCAGCGGTCCAGTTTGAATTTCTTTTCTTGTACGCGCAATGGTAGAGGCAGGGGAATGCTCGGCCCATCCATGGGCCTCGCCCTCGCTGCGCTCGGGCCTGCCTTCGGCAGTCCAAAATTGTTCCAGACAATTTTGTCGAACCCCCTACGCGGGTGTCACTCCATCACCGCCGCTATGAAACAGAAGGGCCGCGCAAGGCGGCCCTTCTGTTTCATTGGGGCGGCGGCTATCTAATTAACTCTGCAAGTAATTGATGTTGATTATTTTGCAAGTGCTGATTTTCAGAGGTTACCGCCAAAGTTACCGCCAACCCGGCGCGACGCTTCGATCTATTCGAGTCACGCCCGCCGGCCAGGGCGTACAGATGCCGGCGTCATCGGGGCAGCGGCCCTCGGCTTCCACCTGAAGCGAAGAATATCAGCGCGCACGCATCTCCTCGCCTTCGGCATTGTCGGACAATGTCCCCGACAAACCTATCCTGCACTAGCTCGATTTTCTCCAGAAGAATGTCAGCGGCTGACATGTGTGGGCCCACTTGCTGCCGCAAACCTATCCTGCACTAGCCCATTCCTCCTCGAAAAAGTACGGCACGCTGGACCTTGGGCTGGTCGGCAATCGATCCATCCTTACGGCTTGAACAACCGCCGGAGTAGGGCGAGCGCCGCATCGTAGGTGCCTGGCCGCTTGCTCTCACGCGGGCCGGCGACGTTCAAGGTCTGGACGCGCGCGCTTTGCAGCCACTCCCGTAGGTCGGGGATGTCGCGATCGGACAAGGCCGAGTCGAGCTGCACCACACGAACAGGCTTGTCGCGCCATTCGGCGATGCGCAGGGTTTCAAGGCTGCCGCCTTCCAGTTCACCCATGTTGAGGATGAGGGTCGCGTCGCTGTCCACCACGTTGCGAACGGTACGCGCGCGATAGTTTGCCGACTCGGTTTCAATAAGCAGGTACTTCGCGGGAACCGGACCATCCTCGGCTTTGCGATCGCGCGGGCACCAGCCGCCGTGCTCCGACCCGCACTCGATCGCAAAGTCCAGAGCGGCGCGGTCAGCGCCAGCCTGGCCGCCGGAAATGATCTTCACCACGCGCAACGAACGGCCCTCATCCTGGATGCCGAACTACTCAAATTCGGACGTCTTCATGCCCAGGGTTCGTCCGTTCTCGCGCGCTGCGCGCACTGTGCTCTCATCAAAGCCTTGGGCGTCCTCTGCCTCAATGTCCACCTTGATGCTCACCTTCCCGCTCGGCTTGGAGCTGAACAGCTCGACCAATTCGGACATGATCTTGGAAAACTGCAGCGAAGCGCGCACGGAATCAAGCTCCACTGTGCCGAAGTAACGGGTCGGCGGTCTCGCGACTGGATCGAGGGGAGATTCAGTATCCGGTGCACGATCAGTGCCGCCGGTCTTCGTGGTGTTTCCGGAGCTGGTTTCGCTGCCCCGTGTGGGCTCCACGGGCGCAGGTCGCATGCGCTCCTCGTATGCAACAGCCACGCTCGGCTCGATCAGCAGCAGGGCCGTGTCCAGGATCGGCGAAGTCGGCCTGTCGAAGCAGAAACCCTTGTAGTCGCCGTTCTCGTCCTTGCCGTACGCGAGTGCGAAGAAATCGCGACTGTCCGCGCCGGCCGCGATTGTCGTCTGCATCACGCTGGAGCCTGCAAGGCGTGGAAAATACAGATACTGGCAAAGCTTCTGCCACACATCCAACGCAGAAACGTCGCCCACTCCATCCTTCCAGAACCAACGCTGGAGCAACCTGTGCAAGTGCACCGGTGCCCATTCGCGGATCACCCATTCGTTTTCGGCCAGTACGCGGTCAATTTCGCGACCTACACCTTGTGCCGCGGGATTCAGTGGTTGCATCTCCCATTCGATGTCCCCCAGCGTGCCATCAGGTTTTGCGTTTTGAACCGGCGCGACTAGAAACTTGAACGCTTCGCGCACCAGCCGCAACAACGCTTCCTGGGTTTGCTCGCGCTGGACGGAAGCCTGTTTGGTTTGGTGAGTATCGAGATTGAGGTGCATGTTGCGGACGTCATCCTCGATGCTCCGCCATGCCAGCAGGGCGCGCGCCGTGTCCTTCAGGTGCATCACCTGATCGGAATCGGCGGCGAGGAACAGGATCCGGTTCTGCTTTTGCCGGGGTTGATGGCCGCGCATTCGCAAGATCGCCAGCGCTGCGTCACGTGCGGGGTTCGGGCCTGTTCGGGTCCACGCCTGATCCAGTGGCAGTACCACGATTCGCAGCGCGAACTCATCGGGAATATCGGCAGGCGGCGTAAAGATGTGGAACTGATCAATCGAGCCACCACCTTGCACACGCCGTAAGCCGCTTGCGACGGCTTCCCGAATATCCGCCTCACCGTAACGCTTCTTGCGTTCTTCCATCTCGCGACGAAGGTTCGGGCGCACGTCCAACCACCAGCGGTCGTGGGCCTTGTTGAGGTACGTCAGCCGGTTTTCCATCCGGCCCAGCGCATCGCGATACAAGTGCGCTGGCTGGCCAGGTTGAAGGCAACCCAGCACGACGCGTGCGGTTTCGATGCCACGCGCACCTTCGTTCACCGCGGTGGGCGCGCTACCGAGGAATATCGTCCGGGCCGCTCGCCGGCAGGCTTGCGCCGCGCCAAAACGCGGATCGTGCTGGTCTATCGCAACCGGCTCAGATTGCGGGCCGTCCACGTCGCGCTCCAGCACCGGGTTCCAGCCTGGTGGCAAGTAGGTCACCAAGTCGTTGCACACCGCGCTGTCATTCAGCGGAACGCTACCCGGCATCAGCATCAGGTCGCGGTCGCCCTCCTGCCACAGGCGATGGATCACGCGCGCGAGCAGTTTCAGTACGCCGCGCGTGCGTTGAAAACTGGGCAGCGTTGACCAGTCCTTGTACAACCGCTCAAACACTTCCGGATGGATCGGATACGCCTTTCGCATGCGGTCGAGGTACTGGCTCTCCTGCGTTTCGCCGGGCAGCTCGGCCGCGTGGGTCACGTAGTGATCCGCGTAGGCCCCGCACACCGCATCCACAGCCTTGGGATAGGTGATCTCGGCAAACAGTCGCCGGCGCACGATCTCGAACGACTCGTCGGCTGCTACCGGCTGCCACACCGCCTGCACGCGACCGAAATAATGTTCCAGTGCGTGTAGCGTCGCGATGCCGGTCGCACTGCCGGCTTCGCGCTCGGATTCTGGCAACGACGCCAGCAGCACCGCGTTCGGCACCGCCTTCATGGCTTCGGTCAGCGACTGCACGAAGGACAGATTGGAGTCGTAGCTACCGCCGGTCAGTTTGTCGGTGCCGAACTGCCGGATATACGCCACCAGCTCATCAATCATGATCACGCATGGCGCCGCGGCGCGGATTACTTCGGCCTGCAACTCCTTGCCGGGCGAAGTACCGGCCGCATCGGAATCCGCCACGCGCGCGTACGCCTTCGCGCCGCCCAACTGCCACGCCAGCTCACCCCAAAGCGTGCGCAGCGCATGGCCGTCCACCTCGCGCGGCTGATTGGGAGCCAGCTTGGTGCCGTCGAGCACCGCAACGCGCGCTTTCGGCAATGTCTCGATGCCGGCCTGTTTCAGGATTTCAGGAACGCCGGCCAATTCATTCGCCGGGGCGCCGCTCACCATGTGCAACACCGCCAGCATCGAGTGCGTCTTGCCGCCGCCGAATGCCGTCTGCAACTGGATCACCGGCTCGCCGGCCTTGCCGGCCAACCGTTGCGCCACCGTCGCCAGCAGATGGCGCATGCCTTCGGTGATGTAGGTGCGCTGGAAGAACAGCACCGGGTCCTGATATTCCGCCGTGGCCGAACCGTCGTGCACGCGGCTGATATCCGCCGCGAACTCGGCGGATTGGAAGGTGCCCTGCAACACGTCCTTGTGCGGAACGGCGATTTCACGCCAAGGCTTCAGCGACATTCTCTTGTTCTCCAGCGGCAACAGTGGATTGCAGGAACGGTTTGAACTTGTTGAGGATCAGCTTTTTGCGCGCCTCCACGAATTTTTCGAAATTCTCCAGCTTCCAAAGCTCTGGATCATTCGGGATCAGGTGGCGGTCGAGAAAGTTAGGGTCTTCGGCGATCTGCTCAGGAATCCACTTTTCGGGGAGTTGTCCCGACTTTCCGGTAAATCCGTTCTCGCTGGCGGTCAACAAAGCGAGATTGGCAATCTGGTCGCGGGTACTCTTGTCGTACTTTCGTGCCAAGCGCAGTGTTTCGGGATTCATCCGCTTTTGTTCCTTCAAAGCGGACTGCGGGAATATGTGGTCCTGCTGCGGCAGGTTGTCTTCCAGCGCGGGCGAGTAATCGAAATCCCGATACCACAAATTGAAAAGCAAGTGCGACAGCGCCTGACCATAGCGGGTACCGAGAATCGTATCAGGCGTGACTTCCAGGCTCCGGTTGTCATCGCGAATGATCTGGAACAGCTCGTTCACATCGAAGTCGCCGCGTTCCTTTATCGCCTTGACGCAACGATCAATCAGGTTGTCCGGGGTTCCGCTGAAGGCGCCGGTCAACATCGTTCGCAGAATGTATTGCTCTTTTCCGTTAGCCGACGTCCACTTTTCGGGGAAGCGATAGCGGAAATAGATCAATGGAATAAGGCCAAGGTATGACGGCACTGCCTTGTCGTTGCGCAGAAAGGTCTTGCTGTACAAGAAATCGCGAACCGCGCGGATTGTTGACGACAAGTCTTGCCATTTGTCCACGAACTCCTGCCGGATGCTCGGATCGCGGAACTTTGCCACGTCGTACTTTGCGCCGTGGCCCAGCATCACCAAAGATGACTTGAGTACGAAATCGCGCTCGAATCCATAGCCTCCCTGATTCAGGGTGTCGAGCAGTTCCTCAAGGCTCTCGTCCGCGTCGGTCCAGCTCTGTGCGACCAGACTGAACATCAGGTCTGACTTGCCTAGCTTGGTGCCGCCCGAATTGGCTCGAATGAAGATTTCCACCACATCGTCGATGCGATAAGCATCGGAATCCACACCGTCGAGCTCCTGATAGCTGATGTTGTCGTCATGGGCAAATTCTCGCCACACAATATCCAGGTTGTCTCGCACGCGCTCGCGCTGACTGTCGGAAAGTGGAGTCGTGGTGCGCGATTCGATCCTGCTGAACACCTTGTTGGGTCGGTCGCGCTCCAGATCATGAATGAGATCTTTCAGCTTCACCCACGGCCATTGCGGCTGAGGCAGAAACTTGAAGCGGAAGCGGATGTCGTCTGGCGCAACGGGATCGCCGCTCAGAATGTCGAAGTGCAGCTCGCGTCCCTCGTAGCTTCCACACAAGCCGATGAAAAGGCTTTGGCTGCGCTGCTGACCATCCAGCACAAGATTCTTCACATATTCGTTGTCTGGAACGAAGTAGTCGGACAGGTGCTGTCCCGAACGATAGTTGTCGATGAATTTACGGTGCTTGATCTTCTCCTTGGTACGCCAGACGAGTAGGGTGCTAATCGGATACTCGCGCATGATCGAATCGAACAGGCGCTCGACTTGGTCCTCCTTCCATACAAAGGGGCGCTGGATGTTGGGCAACCAGAAGCCGCCATTCATCTCCTTGTCGTTGAGCATTCGGATCAACTTCATGATCGAACATCGATTGTTCTGCATGGACATCGGTATTCCCCCTTCCGCAGATGCAAAGTCAAAACCTTCCAGCTTTCTGATTAGCGTTGCTGTTGATCACATCCAACAGGTCGCGTGAATCCGCGATTACACCCCAAGGCTACCCTGCACATTGATCTCCCCGGAGTCTCGCGAGGCGGCTTCGATGGCGGGCCACGCGGTGACGAGTTCGTTGTAGCCGCGCGCATCCTCGGCCCAGCCTTTGCGTTCGCACAAGGTGTAGAGCCAGAACGCGAGGCGGCGGATGTCGGCGCTGCGTTCGGGCATGCGGGCCAGCAGGGCGCCGGCGGCGGATTCGCCGCCATGGGTGAGGGCGCGCACCAGTTGGTGCAGGGCTTCCCACACCGGGGTGCGGTTGTCTTCGCGCGGGTCCCAGTCGGCCGGATAGTCGGCGGGTTTCAGCAGTTTCACCTTGCCGGATTTGGACTGCGCGACGCCGGCTTCTTCCAGGCCTTTGACGCTGGTGGCCTTGGCGCGCGCCAGCACGTCGGCCTTGCCGTAGTCGCCCGCGGACCAGCCGAGTTCGGTGAACCAGCCGAGGCAGAAGTTGGTGTCGGCATCGAAGTTCTCGCCGCCCAGCACTTCGTCCACCTGCTTGTTGATTAGGGTGAGCGCGGTGTGCACGCTCATCTTCGAGCCGTCGGCTTCGAGCACGCCGGAGTACTTGGAGAACACCGCCATGCCGGGCCCGATCGCGGCCTGGGCCAGATCCACCGGCGCGATCGGCGAGACATTGCCCTCGCCGCCCAGCATGGCTTGCAACGCTTCGCCCAATTCCGCTTTCAGTTCGCGCTGGAAGTCGCGGCGGGAAACCTGCGGCGCGTCGGCGGCGCGCCGCCGGCAGACCAGGATGATGCTGGAGGCGAGTGCGTTGGTGCCGCTGCCGATCATGCGATTGCCGAGTTCGGTGCGCATCGGCCAAGTACCACCGATCGCGAAGCCCGCGCGGATCACCGCAGCAAGAAACGTTTCCCAACCGGTCGACGAGGTACTGGCATCTTTGGTCTCGGATTGCTTGAAGGCGTAGTAGATCGTGACCGGGAACGCAGCGTGCGCGCGTTCCGCGAGGTTGTGCATCGCTGCGGTCATGCCATCGAGGAAGAACGTTTCCGCGCCCTCTTTGCCGCCATGGCGATAAGGTGTAGCGACCAATTCCTCGCTCTTGGGCACAGCCACCGTCGCAAACAAGCTCGGGTAAGTTGAACGCAAATTGCGGCGGAGCCAAGCGTAGAAGAAGTCAGATAAATCCGCATAACCGATGTTGTCATAGTAGGGCGGATCCGTTGAGACAACTTTCTCAGAAGAAAGTGTCTGTTCTTGCGCGGACGCTTGTATTGCGAACCCAGCGGGCTCGGCGGGCAGCATCGCTAAGGCCTTCGAAGCCCAATCAATCATCGCCATCCAGTTGCCCGATGAATCGCAAAACGGATTTGCTTCGGCGTAATCCCACACCATTGGAATCGCTTGACGGCCGAATGTGTTCCGCATCTTCTCGCCAGAACTGTGCCAGCTACAGATCGATGACCAGTAGTCAGCAACCTTGTCCAAGGCGAATGCGAGTCCGATCGCAACACCTTCCGCATATGCCGTCGCGCCCCTGCCGCCGGCGGCGAGGCCGCGACCGTCATCGGGCATGCCGGCTTGCAGGGCGTCGGCGCGGATGCGCATCCGCGCTTCGCCGACAAGGTCGGAGAAGGTGGTCAGCGCGACCAGTTGGCGCGGGGTGAACAGGTCGCCGAACGTTTTCATACCGTAGTTCGGCGTCTTGAAATCGCGTGGATTATCCGGAAGCGGAACATCCGGTTCCCATTCCGGCTTGGCTGAATCGGCGATCTTCTGAACTTCATCGGTAGGCGGCAGATATATGCGACCGTGCTCGCCTTCGGCGACGATTGCCATGAGCCGGACACCCATACGCCCGGCTTTGCCTTCCGCACGAATGTGGTCGTATGTGATCGGTACGTCCGACATCAGGCAACGAAACGCGTTGCGCTTACCTGCCGTTGTTCCGAGCGTCGCGTTTTCCGGTGGCTTGCCGTCGCCGGCAGCAGTGGTGCGGACGACAAAACGATATGCATCACGCGAGTTCGTACCCTCACCCGCCCCTTCGGGGCACCCTCTCCCGGAGGGAGAGGGATTCAAGACGGGTTCGACCCAGGCTTCCTTGCCCTTCTTGGTGGAGAGCAAAAAGGTGCTAGCCAGCGGCACCTCCACATCCGAATACGCGGGGTTGGGGCTGCGCACGGTGCGCGCCCACAGCCAGGCGATCACGGTGAGCTTCTTGCCGACCAGCGGTTTCAGGTCGGCGCGATGCTTCGCTATTGCTTCTGTGATTTCGATGGGCGGATACAGGTGACCGATGCGCTTCTGCGCTTGCTCGCGCATCCAGTGGCCGTAGCGGCGCACGTCTTCGGCAAGGCCGCGCGCGCCGGACCAGTCCGCGTGCATTTCTTCGGTTTCGCGCGCCGTGGGTTCGGCAGCCGCAGGCAACGGGCCGACCGGTTTGCGGCCGGCAAACTTCGGCGGAATCTCGATCATCGCCTTGTTGATCAGCACCGCCACCGGGTTGAGATCCGACGCGTACGATTCCAGGCCGAGGCGCTGCGCTTCCAGCGGAATCGCGCCGCCGCCGGCAAAGGGATCGTGGAAGGCCGGGAGCTGGTCGAGATTGAACAGCTCGGCCGCCTGTGGATGCTTCTTGTTGAGTTCGCAGGTCTCGCGCCAGCTCTTTTTGATTTCTGCGCGCGCGGCGTTCAACACATCCTCGTTGTTGGTGTTCTCCCACTTCACCAGCTCGCGGATGATCGCAAACAGCCGCTCGCGCTCGCGTGCGGCGTCCTTCTTGTTGACGCCGCGGGTGAAGCCCTCGCCGGTCTGGTAGCCCGGATCGTTGACGAGTTGCGCAAACAACACCGCCCGCGCCGCCGCCAAGGGCCGGCGCGCCCACCACAGGTGCAAGGTGCTGGGGTGTCCGTGCCGGATCGACTTCTCGCGCGCCGCTGCAACGTTGATGTCGTCCAGCGGCAACGCGACTTCGATGAGCTTGCGGGGGGATCTGATGGTGGTGTTCATTAGTCGTCCTTTTCCCAACCCGCTTTCCCGTCGCATACGCTACAGCCTGCAAAATAACTGTGTTCCATATCGCCGGTGTTGTATTCACCGCACCACTCGCATTGTTCTATGTGGTTCGAAATCTCGAAGCAGTTTGTGCAGAAATAGTGCTCGCCACGCCTGACCACAGTGTGGTAATCCTCGCAGTTGCCGCAGTTGATGGGCTGCCAGCTATCGTCCCCGTCCATCATCGCAATGTGTGCCGCGCCGTGGTCTGTCAGCGCCTCAGCCAGATGCTTCGGCTCGATGGATTCCCCACACTGCTCACACGTTATAAAGCCGTCGTTCGCAATGACGATGGGCTTGTCGCAATGTGGGCATTCGAGTTCGACCTGCGTTTCGACGTGATCGCACACCAAGCAGCGCAGTGATGCGATCTGGTGATCCAGCGCGTCAGGAATTGCGGACTTGAATCCACAGGCACTGCATACTTTCGGCGCGTTGCGTGCCTTGCGCGCGGCAGCCAACTCAGGTTTGAGTGCCTTGAACTTGGCAGCCAAATACTTCCGATGCCCCTTCATCGCGCGATCTGCGTGGGCGATCTCACTGCCGAAGTCGTGGAAGTAGCCGTCCCACCGGGTCAACAGGCGGTGGAGGTGAAACCACGAGCGGCAATGCTCGGCGACAATCTGCGCCTTTGTCTTTTCATCGTTTTCCAGCGCGTTGTGGAAGAAGTGAACCATCTTGTTGCGATGGTTCGCCAGCGCGCGGAAGCTGGCGTAGGCGTCATCGCCGATGTCCTCGCTCGCGACATCCCGAAGCCGCGCCCTGGCATCTTCCAGTGTGACCGAGACGAAGTCTCCAGCCATGAACTTGGCAAGGTTGGCCTGCTCGGGCTTGGAGACGATCAACGACCAGTGCTCCCTCATCAGTCGCGCCTTGAGCAGCATCTCCACCGCCGCGCAGAAGTGGATGACGGAATACTTGGGCGACTCGTCGAACTCCGCGATGCCGCGCGCAAGGAAGTCGAAGGCGTTGCGGGTCAGCGAGTCGAAAATGGCATCGCGAGGAGTCATGACACACGCCTATCGCCGGGGCGTGATTCGCCGAAGGAAGAAGCCGTCGGGTTTTGCGAGGGCATCGGCGGCAGCGCAACTTCGATGAGCTTGCGGGGGGATTTGATCTCACTCATGCTGCTTGCGATCCTGATTGGGTGTGTTGTGTTGCTGTCCAACGGTTGCGTCGCGTCGGGTGATACCGTCACGTACCATAGTGGCGAGCGCGGCCGTACAAGGAATCCGACGCGCAAACGACACGATCCACCGAGCCCGTGTGAGTTTCCAACCCGGCCGAACCCACCAAAGCCAGCCCCATGCCAGCCGTAAACCCTGAAATCTTACAGTGGGCAAGAACGACAGCCGGGCTGCCGCCGGAGGTTGCTGCCCACAAGCTGGCCATCGGGGATGCCCGTGGCATCAGCGCCGTCGACCGACTCGCGGCGTTGGAGCGCGGGGCCGAGCAGCCTACACCGGCGCTGCTTAGGCGCATGGCCGGGCAGTATCGCCGGCCGCTGGTGAGCTTTTACCTCAAGGCGGTTCCGCGCAAGGGCGACCGGGGCGAGGATTTCCGTACGCTGCCGGAACAGCATGACCCTGGTGAAAACGCATTGCTGGACGCGCTGCTGCGCGACCTCAAGACCCGCCAAGGCCTGCTGCGTGCGGCGCTGGAGGATGACGAGGATACCCAGCCGTTGCCCTTCATCGACTCCGCAAACCGGAAGATGGGTGTGCAGGCGGTTGGCCGATCCATCGCCGCGGAGATCGGCTTTTCTCGCGACGCGTTTCGCTCCGCGAGCAACCCCGAGGCGGCATTCAAGGCGCTCAGGGCGAGCGTCGAAAACGTCGGCATCTACGTGTTGCTGGTGGGGAATCTCGGCAACTACCTCACCGCGTTCAGCGTCAACACGTTCCGTGGCATCGCGTTGGCGGATCCGATTGCGCCATTCGTGGTGATCAACCCCGGCGACGCCAAGACCGCGTGGTCTTTCACCCTGTTGCACGAACTGGCGCACCTGTGGCTGGGCGCGAGCGGCGTGAGCGGGCCTGTTACCGCCGACATTGCCATCGAGCGCTTCTGCAACGACGTGGCCTCCGAAATGTTGGTGCCGAGTGCGGAGATCGACGCCTTGGCGCTGCCGCGTGCGTTCAACATGGGCGCCACCGTGGCAGCCATCGATGCCTTTGCAGCAGAGCGCAACGTCAGCCGATCCATGATCGCCTACAAGCTGTATCGCGCGCAGCGTGTAACTGCTACCCAATGGGACAGCCTGCAGCGGCATTACCGAGAGCTGTGGGTACAACAACGGGAGCGCACCAGAGAACAGTCCCGTAAAGACGATGCCCGGATCAACCCAAACGTCGTACTACGGTCCTGGCTGGGACCGGCGTTGCTGGGGACAACTCAGCGTCTGCTGCGCGCTGGAGACCTCAGCACTACCAAGGCCGGCAAAGTGCTGGGCGTTAAACCGACCCGAGTCGGCACGATCCTGCAACTGTCCGAATCCCCTGAACGGCGCAGGGGATAGCGGATGCTGTATCTGCTTGATGCTAACGTGCTCATTGACGCCAACCGGGACTATTACCCATTGGAGCGCGTGCCCGAGTTCTGGGATTGGTTGCAGCACCGTGCGGCCGCGGGCGAGCTGAAGGTTCCGCTGGAGATCTACGACGAGATCACTGCGGGCAGCGGCGACCTGGTCGATTGGCTCAAGCAGCGCGAGATCAAGCGCGACTTGGTATTCAACGAAGATCCTGAGCCAGACCTGGTTGATCAGGTCGTCTCCACCGGTTATGCGCCAGATCTATCCGATCTCGAGCTGAACAGAGTAGGGCGGGACCCGTTCCTGATTGCCTACGCTCTAGCAAAACCCGGTGAGCGTTGGGTCATTACCAATGAAGCTTCAAAGCCGACCCAACAGCGCGCTAACCGCCACATTCCGGACGTGTGCAAGACGCTGCGTGTGAGCTGCGACAACACATTCTTCTTGATCAGGATGCTTGACTTCCATACCTGATGGCGCGGGGCTTGATGCGGTATCCCGAACGCGTCTTTTGTAAGACTGTTCTTGTGCCAACATAGCTGTGCCCCGCCGGAGATAGCATCTCCGGCCCGACGCCCGCCTCAAGCGGGCGTCTCTATTTATGCCTCGTCTTATTCCACAATCGCCTTGGCGAGCAGGCTGTCCAGGCGGTAGTTGATGGATGCTGCGCCCGGTTCCGGCTCCTGCGTAAACGGCTGCTGGATGTAATGCGGGCCGTCCACGCCATCGCAGTCCACCAACGCGATCGCGAGCCAGAACTTTTCGCCCTGGTTGAGCGCGGTGCAAATCTCGTTGCGAGTGACGGTGATGATGTCGGCACCTTTGGCGCGGCCCTTGACCTCGATGTGCCGGGCTTCCGGCAATATGCCGTCCACGATTGGCGGCTGCGCGGTGATGTCCCAGCCGCATTTTTCCGCAGAGACATCCGTCACGGTGCAACCTCGTGCGCGTTCGGTGGCGATCACGGCAGCCATGGCGCGGCACTCGATCTCGGCCCGAGCTGCAGCATCGGCGGCGAACATGGCGGGTGCGGGCTCGCCGCGTAGTTTCGCAAGCAACCCTGCCGGAATCACCAGCGCCCCGCCGAGCACCACCGGCGTCGCGGAAACGATATGGCGTTGCAATTCGATCTCGCGCTTGCGCGCCTCCAGCCGGGCGGCGAGTTCTTCGGCACGGCGACGCAGGTTCTCCGGCTGCTGCCGCGGCTGCTTGCCGGCGGCGACTTGCACGTCCAATTGCGCGACGCGTTGGCCGAGGTAGTTGATCTCCCGGGTCAGGCGTTCGTGCACTGCGGTGTGGATTTTTTCCAACCGCTCGGTGCGCCGGTTGCGGACTTCTTCGTAGTGCTGGGGTACGAGCACTGCCGCGGCATGGGTGATGGCCCGGGATTCCAGGCCTTCTTGCAACCATGATTCCTGCAACAGCTTGGCGACTAACGGCCGACCCGCCTCGGCCAATGGCGCCAAGCCGAGGTGGGGCGCGACATCGGCCGCGCGCGTGGTGCCATCCGCGTCGGCCCATACGAATTGCAGGCGCTGGGAAATTGTGCGAGATCCCTTGCCTTCGCCTTCGATGATCTTGTGCTCGAGGATCAGAAGCAGCGCGGGCTGGTCACCAGGATCGGCCGGGTTCACCAGCACCGCGCCTTGTTTCAACAGCGAGCGATGCTCGATCAGGATGGTGTCTATCAGCGCGGCCATTAGGGGATGCGCCGGGTGCACCAGGTCGGCGTTGGGTCGGCCGTGGAGGTGGATTTCCCGCTTGTCGAAGCAGATGCGCTCGTAGCGTGTGAGAACCGGAGTGCGGCTATCGCTGATGCGGCGGTCCGCTTCACGCAGGATCGCTGGCACGCGAGGTATTTCGTAGCGGTCACCCTCGCGGCGGCGGATGTCGCCACCGATCCGCTGGAAGGCTTCAAGGAAAAAGCTGCGCAGGAAGTAGGGCTGCAGCTTGCGCGCCTGCGCACGGTCCATTTCCTCCTTGATCTTGAACAACTGCTCCAGCGACAACGCGCTGTCCACCAACGCGTTGCGCTCGCGGATCTCGTTGAGATGCTCGGTATCTAATACGTCATCAATGACGCGGTTGAGCTTGGCCCGCACGTCGGGCTGATCGCCGTAGCGAATCGCTTTGATCAGCAGATCCTTCAATGGCGTGTTGTCAAAGGCTTCACCGAGTATGTCGAAAACCTGCCCACCCAGCGCCTCCCGCTCAATCTCAAGTTTTTCGAACAGGCGCTGGAACACCGCGCCTTCGCGGGTCTCCTTGGCGACTAAATTCCAGAGGTGGCATACCTCGCGCTGGCCGATGCGGTGAATACGGCCGAAGCGCTGCTCGATCCGGTTGGGGTTCCAAGGCAGGTCGTAGTTGACCATCAGGTTGGCGTTTTGCAGGTTGACGCCTTCGCCAGCCGCATCGGTTGCGACCAGCACCCGCACGCCCTTGTCCTGCCGAAACAGCTCCTGCACCTTTTGGCGGTCGTCGCGGTTGACGCCTCCGTGGATCGTGACCACCGCATCCGGATTACCGAGAACGCCGGCGATGCGTTGTTTCAGATAGTTCAGCGTGTCGCGATGCTCGGTAAAGACGATCAGCTTGCGAGGCTGTCCGGAAGCGTCGCGCATCTCCGGGTTGTCCTGCAGCAGCTTGGAAAATTGCTGCCATTTGCTGTCGCTTTGTGATTCCACCACCGCGCGAGCCTGTTGCTCCAGCCCCTCCAGGATCGTGATTTCCGCCTGGAGCTCGGCGATGGTGCGGGCGGCCGTGGCCTGGTCAACCACCTGCTCCGAGTAGTGCTCGTATTCTTCGGCGCTGAGTTCTTCTTCGGCCTCGTCGAGGTTGTCGGGAAGGTCAATGGTGCGCGCAACATAAAGTTCCGCTTCTTCCCTCACGCCCGATGCGCGTTTCGCTGACTTTTCCTCATCGAGCCGCTGCTGCAGCTTCTTGTGGCGGCGCTTCAGCGACTGGTAAATCGCTTCCGGACTGGATGCGAGCCGGCGCTGCAACTGCGTCAAGGCGAACCCGACTGTGCCCTTGCGCTTGCCGTCCAACTCGTCCGCGCGGTTCATTTCCTCGCGCACGTAGTTGGTCACAGCTTCATATAGCCCGCTTTCCAACGGCGACAGGTTGTAGTTGACGGTGTAAGCGAAGCGCTCTGGAAAGAGAGGTCTGCCGTCGAACTTCAGCAGCTTCTCCTTGACCATGCGACGCATCATGTCGCTGGCATCCACCTTGTGGGCACCTTCGCGGAATTTGCCGTAGAACCTGTCGCCATCCAGCAGAGAAAGGAACAACTGGAAGTCCTCGTCCTTGCCGTTGTGCGGTGTCGCCGTCATCAGCAGGAAATGGCGGCACAAGCCGCCCAATTGCTCACCCAGTTCGAAGCGCTGGGTCTTTTTCACCTCATTGCCATAAAAGTGGGCGGCAAGCTTGTGCGCCTCGTCCACCACGATCAGATCCCAATGGGTCTGCCCGAGCTTTTCGCGATAGGCGTCGTTGCGCGCCAACTGGTCGAGGCGGACGATCAACCGGTCCTGTTCGGCAAAGTAATTGCCGGATACGGAGGCGTCGTCTTTCTCCCGACTGAAGATTTGGAAGTCCAGCCCGAACTTCGCATGCAATTCATCTTGCCATTGGCCGGCCAGCGATCCCGGTGCGACGATCAGGATTCGACTGGCGTCGGCGCGCATCATCAGTTCACGGATCAACAGACCCGCCATGATGGTCTTGCCAGCGCCCGGGTCATCCGCCAGCACGAAGCGCAGCGGCTGGCGCGGCAGCATGGCGTCGTATACGGCTGAGATCTGGTGCGGTAACGGCTCCACATCCGAAGTGTGGATCGCCATCATGGGGTCGAACAGGTGTGCCAACTCGATGCGCAGCGCTTCCGCTGCGAGTTTGAAGTCGGCGCCGCCGGCATCAAATGACCATGGCCGGCTGGTCGTGGCCACGGCCAGGCTGGGCTCGTCCGCGCGGAACAACATGCGCTCGGCTGGACTTCCATCGGCAGTCTTGTAAATGACTGTCAATGCATCCGCACCGACCGGATTGGTCGCGATGATCGTGACAGGCCCGGACGGAATGATGCCGACAATGGGGGTACCTGTTTTGACTTCCTCCAACTTCACGCGAACCCCCTGTGTGCTTCTTCTTGTCACTTATGAGACTTCGGCCCCATGAAGTGCAGGAACCTGAGCGCGAATCATAGAACTTCGCAGCACAAGCTTGCAGGTGGGGGATCTCAAGTGCCGAGATCAGAGTGTTCAAAGCTGCACAATCGTCCGCTCATGCGGCAGCGCTAGAATGTTCAAGCCCGCTCCCACGGCAGCACGACTACACGTAGGGCTGCGGCGCGTAGCGCCGGATCGAGCACAAACCTCGCCGCGCGCATCGGGTTGGGCTCGCCGCATCTTCCCCCGGCTTTGGCTCCGACAAGATTGATGCGGCGGGTTCTCGCCGGAGTGTTTCAGACCCCTCCATCCGGCGATCCGCTTGCGCGTGCGCTCCGCGCTATATCCTTGGCGTGAGCCTCGAAGGGTCGTGGTCTCGGGCAATTGGAGCCCGAACTTCTGCGACCCGCCGGGGCTTTGTCTTGCATGGCGCCTTTGCAAGCCAATCGGGGCTCAATCTTTGCGGGGCGATGTCCAGCTTGCCGGCGGACTCTTTCGCGCTGGTGCGCTATCTTTGAGCGGCCCCGGTTGCCCTGCGGTTTGCCGCCTTTCGGCCGCTGCCGCCCATTGGGGGCTTCCGGGGCGCTTCATCTCGCCAGCCGCCGAGCGGAATCACTTGGCCGCCGCCTGCATGGCCGCTCCGGCGCTCGGAGGAGGGTTGGGGCGAACGGCCGCAATGCTGGTATCCACGTCCAAGTATCCAGCGAGGTATCCACGTTTTAGGCCCTTGCGTTGGCGGCATAGGGCGGGAGGGGCGTCGCTCGAAGCGTAGCGCACGAAGAAGCCCGCGCTGCTGCACCGGGATCCGGTGTGGAGCGGGGAACCGAGCCGAGTCGGCCTCCCCTCACAGGCGGGCTTCAATGGGATGCTACTCGGGGTCCGTACGTTTCACCAAGATGTTGCGTTTTGTTGCACCGCGAGCGCACAAAAACCAACAATTCCTTGAGCTATGGAACAAGATCTTCCGGGAACTGTTAACCGCTTTTACGTGGATAACAGCGGATCACACGAGAAGTCCGGGTTAAGCATCATGGGTTGTGCGAGAAAAGCCAAACAGGGCGAAACCGTGGCAACCAGGCTGTAAACCAGCGAGTGGAAACTTCGTCCTTGACCCTAGGGTGACCCGCCGATGCATTGGCGGGTGCACTGATGGTGCAGATAACAGCTTCGCTAGAGACCCGTGTTTGCAGCGGGCGCGTGCTCGTTGCTGCGCAGACAGTTCGATATGCGTTGAGTCGGCGAAAGCGTTCGTCCAGAGCACCAGCATGGTAGTTATCTAGAAAGGAACACGCCCGCTGTGTCAGCACATTGAGGCTTTCCCGCCCGACTGACCCGTTCGCCGTGTCGCTCAATGGACCGCGTGATCTTCACTGTCCCGCCTGCCGTGTCGAATTGACACGCCGGCCGTGTCGGCGTTTTGTTTTCTCCCCAGGCGGTTTGGCATCGGCGGCTTGGGCTCTTTCCAGAGCCCCGAAGAGACGCGGGTCGCCGCGCAGTCAAGCTTCCCTCCGCATTCGTCTATTGCGAGCCAAGTCAGAGCAAACAGCGAGCAGCGGTTCTTGCCACCTTGCCGGGTCATTTCAATCATCCCTGTGTGCCGCAGCTCGGCCAGTGCGCGGCAGAGTGTGTCGCGCGACTTCCATCCGCGCGCGTGCATAACTCGCCAAGCAGCGCAAAGGTCGCCATTGTTGGAGCCGCGATACTGGAATCCCAAGTCGTTGAGCAGCTTCACGGCGCAAGCCGAAAGCCCTCTGTAGTTGGGAGAGTTCAGCAGCGCGTGGGGCAGGGCAAGATAGCCGCCGCTGTGCATACGTCCCTTGGCCCTTTGGCGCTGCCGCCTCTCCCGAAGGACAGCGCGGGGGCTCGGGCGTGCTCCGGCGGGGTTGCCCGACCGTGGCAGCGGCGTATCATTTGAGCCGCCGACGCTTTCCGGAGCCGAAGCATGTCTTGAAGCCCCACGCTCGCCAGCGTGGGGTTTCGCTTTTGTGGCACTCATGTCGGATCCGCCTTGCCGGCGCTGCCGGCTTCGATGAAAGCGGTCAGGTCGGCACGGTAGTAGCGGACCATGCGTGAGCCGATCTTGCGGTATCGCGGTCCGCCATGGCCCCGCCAGCGCCAGTTGCGCACTGTTTGAAGCCGCACGTTCAAGACTGCGGCGGCTTCGCGTTCGGTCAGCAGGTCATCAGGGTTGAGGGGTGCCGCGGTCTGCGGCGAGGGATTGCTGGGTCGCATCGCTGAAAACTCCCATAAGTTGAGGGGTGCAGCGGTGCCTGAGTATGGGAATGGAAGTCCGCGTGAATAGGTGCAATCCACTGCGCTGAATTGGCGCGAAGGCGCGCACAATTGGCAAAAGCACACGCTCTGTCGCGGGTTTCAGAGGCGCGGATAACTCCTATCGCGGTCCAGGTCGTAGACCATCAACACGGATGATCTGCGCCATGATTTCCGCGACTCGTTTCCCGACGCCTTGCTCATGTATCCAGGCAGATATGACTTTGCTGGACTTCGCGGTGCTCGGGTCAGTGGGATCGTAATGGATCCAAAAGTGTGTGACCGCGCCAGCGAGCTTGCGCAACAATTTCGTTTCGTAGGTGCCCCACGGCCACCCCTGCACCCCGTTTTCGGGCGCTGTAGCGAGGTCACCTTCCAGAAGCGCATCCAAGTCGTCCAGGACTGCGCGCAAAACGACTTTCTTGCTGTCATGCTCCTCCAACTCATACTGGCGCTGCACCTTGCTCTGTAAGGCATACACCCCCGCGACAATCGGCCAGTGGTAGTTTTCCTGTTCTTTTGCGTCAATGCGCGCTTGCTCAAACGCACGACGCTTGAGCACCCTGACCAAGTCGAACGGGTAAATGCTGCCTGGAGCGTACTCATTCACAAACCGTTCCAAGGCATCCACATTGCAGGGAAGTGCAAGGACCGGTTCGCTCAAATTTCCAGTCGGGTGCTTTAGCCGCTCAAGCATTTCCTGTGAATCACTGGGAATGAGCCTTTCTTCAAGATCGCTCAAAGGCTTGACGTAAACGCCGTCTTGGCGCAGCTCCAATGCCGGAGCAAAGTCTTTTGGATCTTCGATCCTCAAGAGCTGACGGAAGTCAGCATAGTTAATCGTCAACATCGCGCTTGGACCTTCGGCGGTGGCCTGCCAAGAAGGCGATTATGCCTCGCGGCGGATTGGAACCACTTGTCCCTAGACCTCGCGCGCGAGTCATTCCGCCCATGCCTGCATCATCTGCGGCGCTTGGGCAGGTGCGCGGTGCGGTTGTAGGCGCTGTCCGGCGGTTGCGTCAGCGTGATGCAGCGCGTGTTGGGTTGCCTTTTGCTTGGCTCATGTCCGCCTCTTGCCGTGCGCGCAGCAGTTCGCCCACGGCAGAATATGCGCCTTCCAACGCGGCATACGTTTCGGCATAGCCGGGCCCTTTCATCCAGCGCCGATGAGTCGCTTCAACGTCGAAGGGAACGGGCTGGTAGCGTTCTCTCGCGGCGTGCTTGGTAGCCTTCCCGGTATTCATGCCCGCTTTCGAGCCTTCGCACGTTTGGTGACGGCACGCTTAGGGCGTGATGCGCTGCGCGGCTGCACAGCAAGGCGCAGGCCGAATGCCTCAAGAATCGCGGCCAGCGTGTCCAGGCGCGGATTGCCGTTTTCCGAAAGCGTGCGGTACAGCGTTTCGCGACTCAGGCCGGTGCGGCGCGCGAGTTCGGCCATGCCCAGCACGTCTGCGGCGGTGCGCAGCGCCAGCGGCAGCGCGCGCGTGTCGCCGTCGCGGATGACTTCGGCCAGGTAGCCAGGAATGTCATCGGTTTGCAGGTAGTCCGCCGCGTTGAACGGGACGCTAGCGGCGTGCTTGGTAGTCTTTCCAGTATTCATGCGCGCGTTCGATGTCTTTCGCTTGGGTTCGTTTGTTGCCTGCGCATAGCAGCAGCACCAGCGTTGTGCCGTCCTGCCCGCAATACACACGGAAGCCCGGCCCGGTATCAATCCGCAGTTCAAACACGCCTGCGCCGACAGTTTTCCAGTCGCCACGATTGCCGGCTTGCAAGCGAGTCAAGCGTGCGGCAATCGCTTTGATCGCCTGCCGGTCGCGCAATGCTGCGAACCATTCGGCGAACGGCTTTCGGCGGTGCAATACTCGCTAACTTGGATAGGCGTCATTGTAGCCTAAAAGCTACTTTGAAGGATGGCGGGTGACAAGGCGGTTCATCCTGCCTTGCGCCTGATAGGCACGACCTTGCCCGGCGCGTCGCGCAGCGAATCCAGATAGTCCGCCCATGCCTGCATCATCTTGCGGCGCTCGGGCAGGTGCGCAGTGCGGTTGTAGGCGCGCCCGTTCGGGTCGCGTACCGCGTGCGCGAGCTGGTGTTCGATGTAGTCGGGCCGGAAGCCCAAACCTTCATCCAGGATCGTGCGGGCCATCGCGCGGAAGCCGTGCGCGGTCATGGTGTCTTTGTCGAAGCCCATGCGGCGCAGGGCGGCGTTGATCGCGTTATTGCTCATCGGGCGCTTCGGCGTGCGCCCGCCGGGGAACACGTAACGCCCGTTGCCGGTGAGCGGGTACAGCGCGCGCAGGATCGCCACGGCTTGCGTTGCCAGCGGCACGATATGCGGCTGGCGCATCTTCATCTTGTGCGCCGGCAGGTTCCACTGCGCGGCGTCCAAGTCCATTTCCGCCCATTCGGCTTGCCGCAGTTCGCCCGGTCGCGCAAAAAACAACGGCGCGAGCTGCAAGGCGCAGCGGGTAGGGAAGTGCCCGTTGTACCCGTCTATCGCGCGCAGCAGTTCGCCCACCTTGTCCGGTTCGGTCACGGCGGCATGATTGCGCTCGGTCGCGGGCGGGATCGCGCCGCGCAAGGCAACGGTCGGGTCGAAGTTCGTGCGGCCGGTCGCGATGCCGAAGCGGATCACTTGCCCGATGTTCGTGCGCGCCCGGTGCGCGGTTTCGCGCGCGCCGCGTGCGTCTATGCGTTCCAGCACAGCCAGGATGTCCGGTGCGGTGACGCTGGCGAGCGGCTTCGATCCGATCCAGGGGAACACGTCGCGTTCCAGCCGGCGGATGTTGCGGCTCGCATGATCTTCCGCCCATTGCGGGGAATACTTGGCGAACCATTCCCGCGCCACGGCTTCGAAGGTGTCGGCGGTTGCCGTCGCTTCGGCCTTGCGCTTCTCGCCGGGGTCTATGCCGTCCGCGATCAGCTTGCGAGCTTCCTCGCGGCGCTCGCGTGCCTGCTTTAGCGAAACGTCGGGGAAGGTGCCCAGCGAAAGCGTATTGCGCTTGTGCGTAACCGGCCTGCGGTAATCAAAGCGCCACCAGCGCGCGCCGTCCGGCTTCACCAGCAAATACATGCCGCGTTCGTCCGCGAGCTTGTAGGCGCTCGCGTGCGGCTTGGCGTTGGCCACGGCGGAAGGGGTGAGCATGATTTGTTCCCCGGCTCGTTTGACGGTAACAGCCTGCGCCGGGTTTCAGTTACCGCCATAGTTACCGTAAAAATTGGCGGATGTGACGGTAAGTAAACGGACGGCGTGGGAACATTATACAAGAAAAAACCGCGCCGGAGCGCGGTTTAAAGGATGTTGCGGGACGTTGTTAGATTCCGTAATGGTGGAGGCGGCGGGAATCGAACCCGCGTCCGAGGGCGCTCCGCGCCCGGCGCTACATGCTTAGCTCATCGTTGGGTCTCGCTCCGGAGCAGCACGATGCGCAAAGCGCACTCCGGAACCAGCCGGTTTGTTTTAGCCGATTGCCGACCGGCGGCAACCATCAGCGATCATGTGATGATGACCCTACATCCACGAGCACATGCACAAGTGGGTTCGGGGCTAGGCCTTAAGCGGCCAGAGCGTAGACGTCGTCGTTCGCGTCTAGGTTTTTGCCACCGGATTAACGAGGAAGATGACGCCCTCGGCATGCTCCAGACTACTTTGCTGCCCCCGTCGAAGCCAGGTCGCCCCCGGGGATTCCAATGGTGGTGGCGAACGCGCGCGAAATCAATCTTCGCTGGTGCGGGGATTCACGTTCTCTTAGGCTCCCATTTTCCGTATCGCGTCTCCGCTCATGGGCAACATCGTCTGGCTAGCGTCGTATCCGAAATCAGGCAATACCTGGCTGCGCGCGTTCCTGGCCAACCTGATCGCAAATCGCGCCGATCCGCTCAGGCTGGACGAGTTGCGCAACTTCACCGACGAGGAAGCGAAGGCCGCGCGTTTCAGCGAACTCGCGGGCCGGCCGAACACCGAACTCGCCGCGGACGAGATCGCCGCGCTGCGGCCGCGGGTGCACGCGTTGATCGCGGAGCGCGCGCAGGGCACGCGGCTGGTCAAGACGCACAACATGTGCGGCAGCTTCGACGGCCATCCGTTGTTCAACTGGCAGGTCACGGCCGGCGCGATCTACGTGCTGCGCAATCCGCTGGACGTGGTGGTCAGCATGACCCACCACTTCGGGCTTTCGGTCGAGGAGGCGATCGACCGGCTGGGCGACGAGCGGGTCGCGTCCGTCAACGACGCGCTCTTCGTCAGCCACATGATCGGTTCCTGGTCGCAGCATGTTTCCGGCTGGGCGGACATGGCCGCACGCGCGCCGGACAAGGTCCTGGTTTTGCGCTACGAGGATCTGCTCGAGAAACCTGCAAAGAACTTCGCCAGGGCCGCGAAGCTGATCGGGCTGGGGCAGGACAAGCCGCGCGTCGAGCGGGCGGTGAAACACGCCTCCTTCGGCACGCTGTCGGCGCTGGAGAAGCGCGAGGGCTTTGCGGAAGCGGTGGACGAGAAGACCGCGTTTTTCCACAAGGGCCGCACCAACCAGTGGCGCGAAGTGCTTGGCCGCGAGCAGGTCGCGCGCGTGGTGAACGATCACCGCGGGCAGATGGCGCGGTTCAAGTACTTGCCGGCAGGGTTTTAAGCACGGTCACTTGTCTTCGTCATCCCGAGTCCCGAGTCCCGAGTCCCGAGACTCATGCCGTCCGGTTCTTCGCCCGCATCGTGCGCTGTTTCTCGCGTTGCCAGTCGCGTTCCTTCTCGGTCGCGCGCTTGTCGTGCAACTGCTTGCCCTGGGCCAGCCCGACTTCCACCTTGACGCGGTTGTTCTTCCAGTACATCGCGGTGGGTATCAGCGTCATGCCCTTGCGCTCGACCGCGCCGATCAGCTTGTCGATCTCGGCGCGGTGCAGCAGCAGTTTGCGCGTGCGACGGTCCTCGGCCACTACGTGCGTCGAGGTGGAAATCAGCGGCGGGATCGACGCGCCGAACAGCCAGATCTCGCCATTCTTCACCAGCGCGTAGGCTTCGCTGAGGTTGATGCGGCCCTCGCGCAGGCTTTTCACTTCCCAGCCCTGCAGCGCGACGCCCGCCTCGAAGCGCTCGTCGATGTGGTACTCGTGGCGCGCGCGCTTGTTCAGCGCGATGGTCGACGAGCCCTTGCCGTCCTTGTCTTTCTTCTTTGCCATGTTCGCTAAAATGCGTTGGATCTTGCCATCCCTGGTCCTGGATTCCGGCCAATCCATTGCCGGAATGACGACTCGAGGAGCCGATTGACGCACGTACACCGACAAGCCTTGGTACGCCACACCTGCGAGCAGATGTTCGACCTGGTCAACGACGTGGAAGCATACCCGCGCCGCTTTTCCTGGTGCAGCGGTGCGCGCGTGCGCGAGCGCCAGGGCGATCAACTGGTAGCGCGGCTGGACCTGCGTTTCGCCGGTCTTACCCAGCACTTCGTCACGCGCAACACCATCCACCGGCCGAGCTGCATCGCCATGCGGTTCGTCGAAGGCCCCTTCCGATCCCTGTCGGGAGAGTGGAATTTCGTGCCGCTGGGCGATGATGGCTGCAAGGTGTCCCTCGACCTCGATTTCGAGATTTCCAATCCCCTCACCGGATTGGCGCTGAGTTTCGGCTTCCAGAAACTGGCCGACCGCATGGTCGACGACTTCGTCGCCGAAGCCGATCGCGCGCATGCCTGAGCGCATTCGCGTCAGCGTAATTTTCGCCGCCGCGCGCGACCGGATCTTCCTGCGCGAACTCGAATTGCCTGACGGTGCGAGCGTCGATGACGCGATCGAACTTTCCGGCGTTCGCGCTGCATTCCCGCATTTGCAGGCCGACGACGCGCATATCGGCATCTTTTCGCGCAAGACGACGCTCGATGCGCAATTGCGCGATGGCGACCGGGTGGAGATTTACCGGCCGCTGAAAATCGATCCGAAGGAGGCGCGGCGGAGGCGGGCAATCAAATCGTGATGCATTTTCGGCAAGCATGCATCCACGCAACGCTTTCCTGCCCGCACGTCTTTGTGCGGACGTTCGCCGACGCAGCCGATGCCATTACTCGCGCCGTCCATGGCGCTCACCCTTCGCTGCGCTCAGGGCCAGCTTCGCTGTTCGCGCGCGCTCCCGGCGCGCGCAGTCAAGGCACCGGCCAAGCGCGTCGGCTCACCGCCCGCCGCTATCGCTGCTGCCCGAACCCTGCTCGGCCTTCTTCTCCAGTTCTTCCTGTTCCTGCTTGGTCAGGTTGGACGGATACAGCGGGCCGTATTTCTTGCTCTCCTGCAGCAGTTCCTGCGGGGTTTCCTTGAGGAAATCGCCGTCGGTGCGCACCAGCGTGTCGTTGCTGAAGTACAACGTCAGCGAACGCTCGAGGATCTTGCCGCCGCGCCTTTGCATGGTCGCAACATAGTCCCAGCGATCCTGCGAGAACGGACTGTTGACCGAGGGCGACCCCAGCAGCGCCAGCACCTGCTGCTTGCTCATGCCGGGCTTCAGTTGCTGGACGTTGCGGCCGTCCAGCAGGTTTCCCTGCTGCACGTCGGGCTTGTACACCACGCCGCAGCCGGCGAGCAGCGCGACGGCGACTACGGTGACAAGCGTGGGGAGGATCGATTTGCGCATGCTCTTTGGTCGGGTTGCCGAACGGTGAATGATACACTAGGCGGCCATGGCGCTTGTCGGTTCATGGACATCGCACCCGCCCCGGAGTTCAGCATGGAATCCCAGGAGCTGCGCAAGGCCGGCCTGAAGGTGACCCATCCGCGCATGAGGGTGCTGGAGATCCTGGAAGGCTCGCACAGCCACCTCACCGCGGAGGACATCTACAAGCGCCTGCTCGTCCACGAGGAGGACATCGGCCTGGCAACCGTCTACCGCGTGCTGACCCAGTTCGAGGCCGCGGGCCTGGTGACCAAGCACAACTTCGAAGGCGGACAGGCCGTCTACGAGCTCGATCGCGGCAAGCACCACGACCACATGATCGACGTCGAGAGCGGCAAGGTGATCGAGTTCGTCAACGAGGACATCGAGAAGCTCCAGCGCGAGATCGCCGCCCGGCACGGCTATGAGCTCGCCGATCACTCGCTGGTGTTGTACGTCAGGCCCCGGAAGAAGAAGTAGGGCGGAGACAGGACCGGGGAAACTGCACGAGGACTCGACTCATCGGGTTCCGAGCCCCGGGCCGCGAGTTCCGGCCCTCTCAAGCATCTTCTTCGCGTGCGCTCGCGCTTCGCGATCGATTTCCACGCCGCCCAGCATGCGCGCCAGTTCCTCGTTGCGGCCCATCGCATCCAGCGCTGCGATGTGCGTGCGCGTGGACTTGCCTTCGACCGACTTGGCGACGTGCAGGTGCGCGTGTCCCTGCGCGGCGACCTGCGGCAGGTGCGTCACGCACAACACCTGGCAACGCGAACCGAGCGCGCGCAGCTTCGCGCCGACCGTTTCGGCCACCGCGCCGCCGATGCCAGCGTCAACCTCGTCGAACACCATCGTGCCGGTCGCGTCCGCCCCGAGTGCCGCGACTTCGATCGCCAGGCCGATGCGCGACAACTCGCCGCCGGAAGCCACGCGCCGCAACGGACGCAGCGGCATGCCGGGATTGGCGCTGACGGTGAACTCGCAACGCTCGCTTCCTTGCGCGTCGGGCTCGTCGCCGGGTTGCGGTTGCAGGTCGACCGCGAACGAGCCGCCGGGCATGCCGAGTTCGCCCATCAGTTCGGTCACCGCCTCGCCGAGCTTCTTCGCCGCGGCGGTACGTGATTGCGACAGCGCCTGCGCGGCGGCGGCGTAATCGCGCAGGAGTTGCGCGCGTTGCGCGGCGAGTCGGGCCAGCGCGTCGCCCGCACCCTCGAGGGCCTGCAATTCCTCGCGCAGCGATCCTGCCCTGGCGTGCAGCTCCGAAGCCGGAACGCGATGCCTCCGCGCGAGATCGTGCAGGGCGGCGAGGTGCGCATCGACTTCCGCGTAACGGTTCGGGTCGAGATCCAGGTCCTGCGCGTAACGCGACAGCGCGTCGCCGGCTTCGCCGAGCTGGATGCCGGCGGTGTCCAGCAATTCCAGCGGCTCCTTCAACGACGGATCGAGCGCGGCGAGTTTTTCCAGTTCGGATCGCGCGCGCGCGAGGCTGCGCGAGGTGGCGTATTCCGAATCGCCGTCCAGCAGTTCGGCCAGGCCCGAAGCGCCCTCGGCGAGGCGGCCCGCATTGGCGAGCCGCTGATGTTGCGTTTCGAGTTCCGCCAGCGCTTCCGGTGGCAGGGCCCAGCGCTCCAGTTCGGACAACTCGTGCCGCAGCAGTTCGATCCGCGCCTGAGCGTCTTCGCCGCCGGAAAGCACGCGCTCGCGCGCCACGATTTCGCGATGGCGCGTGGCCAGTTCGCGCACGCGCGTGGCCTGGTCCTGCAAACCGCCGAACGCATCCAGCAACTGCAATTGCTGCCCCCGTTCGAGCAATGCCTGGTGCTCGTGCTGGCCGTGGATTTCGACGAGCGTGGCCGCCAGCTCCGACAATTGGTTCAGGCTCGCGGGGCGGCCGTTGATCCATGCGCGCGAGCCGCCTTCCGCCGCGATCACCCGGCGCAGGTTACAAGTGCCTTCGTCGTCCATCGCCTGTTCGCCCAGCCATGCTCGCGTGGCCGGCGCGTGCTCGAGATCGAATTCGGCCGACAGTTCGGCGCGATCGCAACCGGCGCGCACCAAACCCGCGTCCGCGCGCGCCCCCGACAGCAGCAGCAGCGCATCGACCAGCAACGACTTGCCCGCGCCGGTTTCGCCGGTCACCACGGTCAGCCCTTTGCCGAGCTCGATCTCGGCGGCTTCGACCACGGCGAAGTTGCGGACGGAAAGGCGGGTGAGCATGGGGGGTGGCGGACTGATTTTGCTCGTCATTCCGGCGCAGGCCGGACAAATTTGTCTGGAACAAATTTGGACAACTGTAAGTTGGCCCGCAGGGCGAAGTCCATGGACGGACTTTGCAATCCGGTGACTTTACCATCCATGGCACTGGACCCCGGCCAATCCATGGCCGGGATGACGAACCGTTTGATGGGTCGAGGCCCTCTATTGCATTCCGCCCCGGCGCACCGTATTGATGGCGCGATGCCGAATCCCTCCCCCCAACTCGACACCCGTTCGCGCCATCTTCTGCGCGCCCTGATCGCGCGTTACCTGGAAGAAGGTGAACCGGTGGGTTCGCGCACCTTGTCGCGCGCCTCGGGGCTGGATGTCAGCCCGGCCACGATCCGCAACATCATGTCGGACCTGGAGGAACTGGGCCTGATCGCTTCGCCGCACACTTCGGCCGGGCGCGTGCCGACCGTGCAGGGCCTGCGGCTGTTTGTCGACAGCCTGCTGGAAATCCGCCCGTTGCCGCGAGATGCGATGGCGCAGATGGAACGCGGATTGCCGCGCGGGCAGGCCGATCAACCCTCGACCACGCGCGACCTGCTCGGCAACGCGTCGTCGCTGTTGTCGGCGATGACGCATTTCGTCGGCGTGGTGACGGTGCCCGGTGGTTTCGAAACGCCGCTGAAGCAGATCGAATTCGTCGCGCTGGAAGCCGGCCGCGTGCTCGCGATCCTGGTGTTCGCCGATGGCCAGGTGCAGAACCGCGTGCTGGCGCTGCGCCAGAAACTCGACGCGCGCGCGCTGGAGCAGGCTTCCAATTTCCTCAACCGGCACTACGCCGGCTTGCGGCTGGACGAAATCCGCCTGCGAGTGCTGGCGGAATTGCGCGCCGCGGGTTCGGAGTTGAATCGCCGCCTGGAAGCGGCGGTGGAAGTCGCCGCGCAAACCTTCGCTCCGGAACCCGAAGCCGACATGCTGGTTTCCGGCCAGACCAACCTGATGGGCGAAGACGCCTCGCAGATGGATCGCCTGCGCGAATTGTTCGAGGCGTTCCAGCGCAAGCGCGACCTGCTGGCCTTGCTCGAGGGCTGCGCCCGCGCGCCGGGCCTGCGCCTGTTCATCGGCGAGGAAGCCGGTTTCGCGCCGCTGGAAGGTTTCAGCCTGATCAGCGCGCCCTACCATGCGGGCGACCGCGTGCTGGGGGCGCTGGGCGTGATCGGCCCCACGCGCATGGCCTATGATCGCGTGATCCCGGTGGTGCAGGCGACCGCGCGGATACTCTCGGATGCCCTGAATCCCGGCACTTGAAGCGCCGGCGCAAAGGCCGCATAAATATCCGGTTGGGACAGCCACGCGGCGCGCTTTGCGCCGTGAATTCGAGTTGCGAGGAACGACGGGTGATGACCGAGAAGGACAGGCTCGAGGAAGCCGGCAAGACCGCTGCGGAAAATGCGACCGACAATGGCGGCGAGGGGCACGAGGCGCTGGCGCGGCAACTGGCAGAGGCCGAGACCACGATCGCCGGCCTGCGCGAGGCGATCCTGCGCGAGCGCGCCGAGATCGAGAACCAGCGCAAGCGCATGCAGCGCGACCTGGAGCAGACGCTGAGGTTCGCCAACGAGAAATTGCTGCGCGAACTCCTCCCGGTTTACGACGGCATGGAGCACGGCCTGGCGGCCGACACCGGCAACGCACAAGCGCTGCGCGAGGGCATGCAGTTGACGCTGAAAGCGCTGCACAAGCTGGGCGAAGCCAACGGCCTGACGGAAGTGAATCCCCTCAACGAGCAGTTCAATTCGGAAACCCAGCAGGCGATGAACACGGTGCCCAGCACCGATCACGCGCCCGGCACCGTGACCATGGTGATGCAGAAGGGCTATGTGCTGAACGGCCGGCTGCTGCGGCCGGCGCTGGTAAGCGTGGCCAAAGAGCCGGAATGACCCTGAATCCGCTTGAATCCAGCGTCTCAACCCCCAGATATCCAAGCAATTGCGGCTTGAGCCGCCCCAAACCTCAGACGAGTTTCAGGAGCTAACCGAACATGGCCAAGATCATCGGCATCGACCTCGGCACCACCAATTCCTGTGTCGCGGTCATGGAAGGCTCGTCCGCGCGCGTCATAGAAAACGCCGAGGGCGACCGCACCACGCCATCCATCGTCGCCTTCAGCAAGGATGGCGAAGTGCTGGTCGGAGCGCCTGCCAAACGCCAGGCGGTGACCAATCCCAAGAACACCTTCTACGCGGTGAAGCGCCTGATCGGCCGCAAGTTCACCGACGCCGAAGTCAAGAAGGATCTCGACCTCGTGCCGTACAAGATCGTCGGGCACGACAACGGCGATGCATGGCTGGAGACTTCCGACGGCAAGAAGATGGCGCCGCAGGAAATCTCCGCGAAGGTGCTGATGAAGATGAAGAAGACCGCCGAGGATTTTCTCGGCGAGCCGGTCACGGAAGCCGTGATCACGGTACCCGCGTACTTCAACGATTCCCAGCGCCAAGCCACCAAGGACGCCGGCAAGATCGCGGGCCTCGAGGTCAAACGCATCATCAACGAGCCGACCGCGGCCGCGCTCGCCTACGGCCTCGACAAGGCCGGCGGCGATCGCAAGATCGCGGTGTACGACCTCGGCGGCGGCACGTTCGACATCTCCATCATCGAGATCGCCAATGTCGACGGTGAGAAGCAGTTCGAGGTGCTCGCCACCAACGGCGACACCTTCCTCGGTGGCGAAGACTTCGACAAGCGCGTGATTGACTACCTGGTCGAGGAATTCAAGAAGGACCAGGGCATCGACCTGCGCAACGATCCGCTCGCATTGCAGCGCCTGAAGGACGCCGCCGAGCGCGCCAAGATCGAGTTGTCTTCCGCGCACCAGACCGAAGTGAACCTGCCGTACGTCACGGCCGATGCTTCCGGCCCGAAGCACCTCAACATCAAGCTGACCCGCGCGAAACTGGAAGCGCTGGTCGAGGACCTGATCAAGAAGACGATCGAGCCGTGCCGCACCGCGTTGAACGACGCCGGCCTGCGCGTGTCCGACATCGGCGAGGTGATCCTGGTCGGCGGCCAGACGCGCATGCCGAAAGTCCAGGATGCGGTGAAGGATTTCTTCGGCAAGGAGCCGCGCAAGGACGTGAATCCGGACGAAGCCGTCGCCGTGGGCGCGGCGATCCAGGGCGGCGTGCTGGGCGGTACGGTCAAGGACGTGCTGTTGCTGGACGTAACCCCGCTGAGTCTCGGCATCGAAACGCTGGGCGGCGTGATGACCAAGCTGATCGAGAAGAACACCACGATCCCGACCAAGGCCACGCAGGTGTTCTCGACCGCCGACGACAACCAGACCGCCGTGACCGTGCACGTGCTGCAGGGCGAACGCGAGCAAGCGCGCTTCAACAAGTCGCTTGCGCGGTTCGATCTTGCCGGCATCGAGCCCGCGCCGCGCGGCATGCCGCAGATCGAGGTCACCTTCGACATCGACGCCAACGGCATCCTGCACGTCAGCGCCAAGGACAAGAAGACCGGCAAGGAACAGCGCATCGAGATCAAGGCCGGTTCCGGCTTGTCGGACGACGAGATCAAGCGCATGGTCGCGGATGCGGAAACGCACCGCGAAGAGGACAAGAAGTTCCAGGAGCTGGTGGTCACCCGCAACAAGGCCGACCAGCTCGTGCACGCCACGCGCGCGGCGATCAAGGAACACGGCGGCAAGGTCGGAGGCGACGTGATCGGCCGTGTCGAGGAAGCGCTGTCGGATCTGGAAAAAGTGATGAAGGGCGACGACAAGGATGCCATCGAATCGCGCATCACCAAGCTCGAGGAAGCGGGCCAGTCGCTGTACGCGGCTGCGGCGGCCGGACAGCAGACCGGTGCGGAAAGCGGCGGTGGCGAGCAATCCGCTGCGCAGGGTGGCGCGCAGAACGAGGATGTGGTGGACGCCGAGTTCACCGAGGTCAAGGACGACAAGAAATAAGGTTATTCCGGCAGAGCCGGAATAACTGTCCGCGTTCGAGCCGCGCTGGAATGCGCGCGGCTCAACTCGGACGAGGATGTCTAGAGGTGGGGACCTTGAGCATGCACAAGGGCCGGATGGAGGCGTTCACCGATGGCGTGATCGCCGTGATCATCACCATCATGGTGCTGGAGCTGAAGCTGCCGCACGAGGGGACGTGGCAAGCGCTGCTCGCCGACCTCCCGGTGTTCCTGAGCTACGTGCTGAGCTTCGTCTACGTCGGCATCTACTGGAACAACCACCACCACATGTTGCAGTTGGTCAGCCACGTGAATGGCAAGGTGCTGTGGGCCAACCTGTTCTTCCTCTTCTGGCTCTCGCTGTTTCCGTTCACCACGAGCTGGTTGAACGAAACCCATCCGATGCCCGCGCCGGTGCCCACCGCGTTGTACGGCATCGTGCTGCTGCTGGCGGCTTTGTCGTGGGTTCCCCTGCTGCGCACGCTGATCGCCGCTAATGGCGGCGAGAAGGGCAGCCTCGGCCAGGCGCTGAAGGGAGACTGGAAGGTCACCGTCTCGCCGGTCGGCTACGTGCTCGGCATTGCGTTGGCGTTTTTCGCGCCAATATTGTCTTGCGTGCTCTACGGCGTGGTCGCGGCGCTGTGGTTCATCCCCGATCGCCGCTTTGAAGCAAGAATGCACACATGAAACGTTGCTACTACGAAGTCCTCGGCGTCGAGCGCACCGCGAGCGTGGAGGAAATCAAGAAGTCGTTCCGCAAGGTGGCGATGAAGTCGCACCCGGATCGCTGTCCCGACGATCCCGCCGCGCAGGAGCGTTTCAAGGAAGCCAAGGAAGCATGGGATGTGCTGGGTGATCCGCAGCGGCGCGCGCAGTACGACCGCTACGGACACGCCGCTTTCGAGCACGGCATGGGCGGGCGCAACGGCAACGGTTACTCCGATGTCGGCGACATCTTCGGCGACATCTTTTCCGACATCTTCGGTGGCGGCCGGCGCGCGGCACGTGGCGCCGACTTGCGTTACATGGTGGAGCTCGACCTGGAAGAAGCCGTCGCCGGCGTCGAGAAGCAGATCGAGATCCCGACGCTCGTCAATTGCCATCACTGCAACGGCAGCGGTTCGGCGGACGAGAAAACCGCGGCGTGCGCGACTTGCCGGGGCATGGGCCGCGTGCGCATGCAGAACGGCATTTTCTCGATCCAGCAGACCTGCCCGCACTGCGGCGGATCCGGCCGCGTGATCCAGAACCCCTGCAAGGCCTGCCACGGCGAAGGACGCTTGCAGGAGGAACGCATGCTGTCGGTGCGCATCCCCGCAGGCGTGGACAACGGCGACCGCATCCGGCTGAACGGCCAGGGCGAGGCCGGTCCCGGCGGAAGCACGCCCGGTGATCTCTACGTCGAAGTCCGCGTGCGCGCACACGAGATCTTCCAGCGCGACGGCGACGACCTGCACTGCGACGTGCCGATTCGCTTCGCGCAGGCCGCGCTGGGCGCGCACATAGAAGTGCCGGTGCTGGGCGGCACGACCACTACCATCCACGTTCCTCCGGAGACGCAGAGCGGGCAAGTCTTCTGCCTGCGCGGGCAGGGCGTGAAATCGGTGCGCAGCGGGCGCGCGGGAGACCTGCTCTGCCGCGCGATCGTCGAAACGCCGGTACGCCTCACCAAGCAACAGCGCGAGTTGCTCGAACAATTCGAGAGTACCTTCGCCGATGCCGAGGAAGCGGCGAAACACTCCCCGCGCAACAGCTCCTTCATGGACGGAGTCAGGCAGTTCTGGGCGAAGATGACTTCGTAAACCCCGTGCTCGGAAAAGCACGACCGTCATTCCGGAGCCGTCGCCGCTGCGCGGCGTCCGGAATGACGATATTGTTGCAATGTCGCGAGCATCGATCAGGTCCATGAGCCAGTCAATCCGCCTCGCCATCACCGGTGCCAACGGCCGCATGGGTCGTGCGCTACGGGCCCTGCTGCAGGACGATGCGCGCTTCGATCTGGTTGCGCGCATCGCGTCATCGAATGACTGGGGAAGTGCGCCGCCACTGGATGTGGTGATCGACTTCAGCACGCGCGACGGATTCGATGCCACGCTGGCGCATTGCCGTGCGAACACGGTGGCCGTGGTTGCCGGCACCACCGGGCTCGACGCAAACCAGCGCGAGCGGTTGCAACACGCGGCGCGCGACATCCCGGTCCTGTACGCCGCCAATTTCAGCCTCGGCATCGCGGTGCTGACGAAGTTGTTGCGCGAGGCGGCGAGCGCCTTGCCGCAGTGGGATCTGGAAATCATCGAGGCGCACCATTCGCAAAAAGTGGATGCGCCGTCCGGCACCGCGTTGGCGCTGGGCCGCGCGGCGGCCTCGGCGCGCGCACAGGATTTCGATGAAGTCGCCGTGTTCGGCCGCCAGGGACACACCGGCGCGCGCAAACAGAATGCGATCGGTTTTGCTTCGATCCGCGCCGGTGGGATCGTGGGCGAACACGCGGCAATGCTCGCCGCGCAGGACGAGCGCATCGAGCTCACCCACCGCGCGTACGACAACTCGATCTTCGCGCGTGGTGCGCTGCAGGCCGCGGCGTGGCTGGCCGGCAGGCCGCCGGGGATGTATTCGATCGACGACGTGATTGGTGCCCGCGGCTGACCGCGGTGGGTCATCCTGACGCAAGCCGGGTTGTTGCTCGAACCCGTTCAAAAGCGCATTCCGGGTTCCACGCTGCGCGCGGCTCCGGAACGACGTATCGTTCATGCTTCGCCAAGTCCCGAGTGCGGAACTCCTCAGTCCCTGTGCGATGCGTTGCGGTCACGCTGGGCGCCGAGTTTCCTGTCGAGATTGCCCGCGAGCTTCTTGAACAGGCGCGACATCCTTCCGCGCGAGGTCTTGCGCAGCTTTTCTTCCTCGCTGGTCAGCCACGCCACCTGGATCACGCGACGCTCGCCTTCGTAGGGCAGATGTCCGTGGAAGGAATTGTCGGCGCGCTTGAAGATTGCGAACTCGCCGTACAGCGGCTTCACTTCCGGCGCGGCGAGGTCGTCGATGTTGTCCACGCTCTTCAGGAAACGCAGGCAGCCGTCGCTGGTGTCCGGCCACTGCCTGTTGAGGTAGAGCAGGGCGGTGGCGACTTTCGATTTGCTGTCGGTATGGATGGTGCCGTGGCGCTTGTTGAGCGAACGGCACAAGGTCACCAGGGTCGGATACTGGCCCAGGTTCTGGATGCCGAGCCTGGCGCCCACGGCGCTGGCGAATCCGGGCGCGGTCAGCGCATCCACCAGCTCGTTGACCGCGGGGCCGCAATCCTTTTCGTCATAGGGGAAAAAACCCGCGCCCGTGTATTTCGGAAAATCGCGATCCAGCGCGTCGCGCGCCTCGTCCGGCAATTGCCCGTGCGCCAGCAGGTAGGGGAACGGGTCCTGCCGCACCAGCGTATCCGGGCGTTGCAGGCGGGCGGGGTCCAGCAGGGCGGCGGGCATGATCGCTTGCGGATGATTCGATGTGGCGATTGTAACGCGCAGCACCGCCGTGCCACTGAACGTGCGCGGTTCTGCTATCATTCCCGCTCGCCCGATTACCCAACCCTCAGACCCCGCTCCAGCGCGGCCTGCGGGTGAACTTGCACCCGGACGAAGTCTCGATGCCAACCCCAGCCCTGCTCGTCCTCGCCGACGGAAACGTATTCCACGGCGAGTCCGTTGGCGCGAACGGCGCGAGCGTGGGCGAGGTGGTGTTCAACACCGCGATCACGGGCTATCAGGAAATCCTGACCGATCCTTCCTACGCGCGGCAGATCGTCACGCTGACCCATCCGCACATCGGCAACACCGGCTGCAACGCCGTCGACCAGGAATCCAGGCGCGTGCACGCGGCCGGACTGGTGGTGCGCGACGTGCCGCGCCGTGCATCGAGTTGGCGCAACGAGGAATCGCTGCCCGAGTACCTGCGACGGCAGAACATCGTCGCGATCGCGGGCATCGATACGCGCAAGCTGACACGCATCCTGCGCGACACCGGCGCACAGAACGGCTGCCTCGCGGCGGGAGAAAGCATTTCGGCGGACGACGCGCTGGCACAGGCGCGCGCATGGCCGGGTTTGAACGGCATGGATCTGGCGAAGGAGGTCAGTGTCGCCGAGTCATACGCGTGGCGCGATGGAACTTACGATCTTGACGCGGGGACGTTCCGGCAGGAGCAACCGCGGTGCAAGGTAGTCGCGTACGACTACGGCATCAAGTTCAACATCCTGCGCCTGCTGGCCGACTGCGGCTGCGACGTCACCGTGGTGCCTGCGCAGACGCCGGCGCGCGACGTGCTGGCGATGGAACCGGACGGGGTGCTGCTGGGCAACGGCCCCGGCGACCCGGCCGCCTGCGACTACGCGATTGCCGCCACGCGCGAATTGCTGGACGCGCGCATCCCGCTGTTCGGCATCTGCCTGGGCCACCAGTTGATGGGTCTCGCGCTGGGCGCGAAGACGCGCAAGATGCCGTTCGGCCACCACGGCGCCAACCACCCTGTGAAGGATCTCGACAGCGGCCGGGTGCTGATCACTTCGCAGAACCACGGCTTTTCCGTCGATCCGGATACGCTTCCGGCAAACACGCGCGTCACGCATGTCTCCCTTTTCGACGGCTCGTTGCAGGGCTTCGCGCTGACCGACCGCCCCGCGTTCTGCTTCCAGGGCCATCCCGAGGCGAGTCCCGGGCCCAAGGATGTCGCATACCTGTTCGAAAAGTTCGCGCACACGATGCGGGAGGCGCACTGATGTCCCGCCGCAGCGACCTCTACACCATCTTGATCATCGGCGCGGGGCCGATCGTGATCGGCCAGGCCTGCGAGTTCGACTATTCCGGCGCGCAGGCGTGCAAGGCGCTGCGCGAGGAGGGTTATCGCGTGGTGCTTGTGAATTCGAACCCTGCCACGATCATGACCGATCCCGAAATGGCCGATCGCGTCTACATCGAGCCGATCAACTGGCGCACGGTCGAGAAGATCATCGAGAAGGAAAAACCGGATGCGCTGTTGCCGACGATGGGCGGACAGACCGCGCTGAATTGCGCGCTCGAGCTCGCCGACCACGGCGTGCTGGAAAAGCATGGCGTGGAACTGATCGGCGCCTCGCGCGACGCGATCCGCATGGCCGAGGATCGCGAACTGTTTCGCCGCGCGATGGACGAGATCGGCCTGGAATCGCCGAAGTCGGTGGTCGCCCGCACGATCGAGGAAGCGCGCGCGGGGCAGTCGCAAGTCGGGTTTCCGACCATCATCCGCCCGAGCTTCACGCTGGGCGGCAGCGGCGGCGGCATCGCCTACAACGTCGAGGAATTCGAGGAGATCGTCGCGCGCGGGCTGGAGCTCTCGCCCGTGCACGAGGTGTTGATCGAGGAATCGGTGCTGGGCTGGAAGGAATTCGAGTTGGAAGTGGTCCGCGACACCGCGGACAACTGCATCATCGTCTGTTCCATCGAGAACCTCGACCCGATGGGCGTGCACACCGGCGATTCGATCACGATCGCGCCGGCGCAGACGCTGACCGACAAGGAATACCAGCGGCTGCGCGACGCCAGCATCGCGGTGCTGCGCAAGATCGGCGTGGATACCGGCGGCTCGAACGTGCAGTTCGGCGTGAATCCTGAAAACGGGCGCGTGGTGATCATCGAGATGAACCCGCGAGTGTCGCGTTCGTCCGCGTTGGCGTCGAAAGCCACGGGCTTCCCGATCGCGAAAGTCGCGGCGAAACTTGCGGTCGGCTACACGCTGGACGAACTGAAGAACGAAATCACCGGCGGAAAGACGCCAGCCTCGTTCGAACCCAGCATCGACTACATCGTCACCAAGATCCCGCGCTTTGCCTTCGAGAAATTTCCGGCCGCCGATCCGCGCCTGACCACGCAGATGAAATCGGTCGGCGAGGTGATGGCGATCGGTCGCACCTTCAGCGAGTCGTTGCAGAAGGCGCTGCGCGGTCTGGAGACCGGCCGCACCGGTTTCAACCGCGGCGGCATCGACTGGTCCAACGACGAAGGCATGGAAACGCTGAAACGCGAGCTGCGCCAGCCTGGAGCGGACCGGCTGTTCCACGTTGGCGATGCATTCCGCGCGGGCCTCTCGCTGGAAGATGTTTTCGAGCTGACAAAAATCGATCCGTGGTTCCTCGCCGCGATCGAGGACATCATCGCCGCGGAGAACGACGTGCGCATCGGCGGCATCGCGCGGCTCGACGCGGCGCGCATGCGCGAACTGAAGCGTATGGGTTTTTCGGACGCGCGGCTGGCGCAATTGATGTCCTCGGACGAAGAGGCGGTGCGCCACCTGCGCCACACGCTGGGCGTGCGGCCCGTGTACAAGCGCGTCGATTCCTGCGCGGCCGAGTTCGCCACCACCACCGCCTACATGTACTCCACCTACGAGGAAGAGTGCGAAGCGAACCCCTCGGATCGCAAGAAGATCATCGTGCTGGGCGGCGGTCCCAACCGCATCGGCCAGGGCATCGAGTTCGACTATTGCTGCGTGCACGCGGCGCTGGCGCTGCGCGAGGATGGTTTCGAAACCATCATGATCAACTGCAATCCGGAAACGGTGTCCACCGACTACGACACCTCGGACCGGCTGTACTTCGAGCCGCTGACCCTGGAGGACGTGCTCGAGATCGTCGATGTCGAAAAGCCTCACGGCGTGATCGTGCAGTACGGCGGGCAGACGCCGCTGAAGCTCGCGCGCGCGCTGGAAGCGGCGGGCGTGCCGATCATCGGCACCTCGCCCGATTCGATCGATCTTGCGGAAGACCGCGAACGTTTCCAGAAATTGATCGCGCGACTTGGACTGAAGCAGCCACCAAACCGCATCGCGCGCAACGCCGACGAAGCGGTCGCACTAGCCAACGAAATCGGCTACCCGCTGGTGGTGCGTCCGAGCTATGTGCTCGGCGGTCGAGCGATGGAAGTGGTGCACGCGGATGCGGACCTCGCGCGTTACATCCGCGATGCGGTGCGGGTATCGGAATCTTCGCCGGTACTGCTGGACCGCTTCCTCGATCACGCGGTGGAAGTGGACGTGGACGTCATCGCCGACCGCGAAGGCAACGTGCTGATCGGCGGCATCATGGAACACATCGAGGAAGCCGGCGTGCATTCGGGCGATTCTTCGTGCTCGCTGCCGCCGTATTCGTTGTCGCAGGAGACGCAGGACGAATTGCGCCGCCAGGTCGCCCTGCTGGCGCGCGAACTGCGCGTGGTCGGGTTGATGAATACGCAGTTCGCGATCCAGAGCGACGACAAGGGCAGGGACGAGGTGTTCATCCTCGAAGTGAACCCGCGCGCCTCGCGCACGGTGCCGTTCGTGTCCAAGGCGACCGGCCGACCCCTCGCCAAGATCGCCGCGCGCTGCATGGCCGGCAAGACGCTGGCCGAGCAGGACGCCACGCACGAGCTGATCCCGAAGTATTTCTCGGTGAAGGAAGCGATCTTCCCGTTCCTGAAGTTCCAGAACGTCGATCCGATCCTCGGTCCCGAAATGCGCTCCACCGGCGAGGTGATGGGGGTGGGCCGCAATTTCGGCGAGGCCTTCGCGCGCGGCCACGAGGCCGCGCACATCGCAGCGCCCGCGCAGGGCAAGGCGTTCCTGTCGGTGCGCGACGCCGACAAGCAGCGCCTGCTGCCGGTCGCGTGCGAACTGCTGCGGCGCGGTTTTACGCTGATCGCCACCGGCGGCACGGCCACTTTCCTGCGCGAGCACGGCCTCGTCTGCGAGCGCATCAACAAGGTGCTGGAAGGGCGCCCGCACATCGTGGACGCGATCAAGAACGGCGAGATCTGTTATATCGTCAACACCACCGAAGGCCGCCGCGCGATCGCGGACTCGTTCTCGATCCGGCGCGAGGCCTTGCAGCAGCACGTCACCTATTCGACCACCGTGGCCGGCGCGCGCGCATTGCTGCATTCGCTGGACTACCGCGGGCGCGGCGACGTGGTGAGCCTGCAGGAACTGCATCAGGAGTTGAACGCTTGAAACGAGCACCCATGACCAAGACCGGCGCGGAAAGATTGCGCGCAGAGCTGGAACGTCTGAAATCCATCGAGCGTCCGCGCATCATCGCGGCGATCGCGGAAGCGCGCGCGCACGGGGACCTGAGCGAAAACGCCGAGTACCACGCCGCGCGCGAGCAACAGAGTTTCCTCGAAGGCCGCATCAAGGAACTGGAAGGCGGTCTCTCGCACGCCGAGATCATCGACGTCTCGCGGCTCAATCCGGGCGGGCGCGTGGTGTTCGGCGCGACGGTGGAACTGGAAGACGAAAACGGCGGCAATGGCATCGTCTACCAGATCGTCGGCGACCTGGAAGCCGACATCAAGCAAGGCCGCATCGCGGTTTCCTCGCCGATCGCGCGCGCGCTGATCGGCAAGACCGAAGGCGATTCGTTCGAATTCGACGCGCCCGGCGGCAAGCGCTGCTACGACATCGTGGGCGTCAAATACGAGGTCTGAGCGGTTGTGGGCTTTTGCCGACACGATTGGTCGGCCCGCGCGTGTTGTCGTTTCCCTGTCGCTCGCGCATCCTCGCGAAATGTCCGCATCCTCGCAGCGCACGCTGACCATCATCCGCCGCTCCCTCACCGGCCAACCGCACGGCTGGGGCGACCAAGTGCATCCGGTATTGCAGCGCGTGTATGCCGCGCGCGGTGTGTTGTGTCCCGAGCACGCGGAAACGCGCCTGTCCGGACTGCTGCCGCCCGACGCCGTACACGGCATCGATGCCGCGGTCGATTTGCTGATCGATGCGATCGTGCAGCAACGGCGAATCGTGATCGCCGCGGATTTCGACTGCGACGGGGCCTGCGGGGCGGCGATCGCTGTGCGCGGCTTGCGCGCGCTCGGCGCAAGCAACGTGGGTTACGTCGTGCCGAACCGCATGGTGCATGGTTACGGGTTGTCGCCGGCGCTGGTCGACACGTTGCAAGCCTTGCCGGACCTGATCGTCACCGTGGACAACGGCATCGCCTCGCACGCCGGCGTGGCCGCTGCAAAGGCGCGCGGCTGCAAGGTGATCGTCACCGATCATCATCTGCCCGGCGCGACCTTGCCGGATGCCGATGCGATCGTGAATCCGCAGCTCGGTTGCGATGCGCTGCCGAAAAACCTTTGCGGCGCGGCGGTGATGTTCTATCTCTTGCTTGCATTGCGGGCGAGGCTGCGTCAACGAGGCGCATTCGCCTCCGCGCGGGAACCGGACCTTTCATCGTTGCTCGACGTCGTGGCGCTCGCCACCGTGGCCGACCTGGTGCCGCTGGACCGCAACAACCGGATCCTGGTCGAAGCCGGCCTGCGCCGCATCCGTTCCGGGCGGGCGTGCGCGGGAATCGATGCGCTGGTGGAAATCGCCGGTTGCGATCCGCGCCGGCTGGATGCCGCGGATTTCGGCTACTCGCTGGGGCCGCGCATCAACGCGGCTGGGCGGCTGGAGGACATGACGCTCGGCATCGAATGCCTGTTGACCGACGACGCCGCGCGTGCGCGCGAATTCGCCGCGATCCTGGACGGCATCAACGGCGAGCGGCGCGGCCTGCAGGATTCGATGGTCGCCGAGGCGGAGGCGATGTTGTCGCGGATCGATGCGAATGCATGCGGCGTCAGCCTGTTCGATCCGGCCTGGCACCAGGGCGTGATCGGCCTGGTCGCATCGAAGATCAAGGAGCGGTTGCACCGGCCGGTGATCGCGTTCGCCCATGCGGGCGAGGACGACACCGGCGATCTTCGCGGCTCGGCGCGCTCGATCCCGGGCTTCCACATCCGCGATGCGCTGGCCGAACTCGACGCCCGAGAACCGGGACTGGTCCAGCGTTTCGGCGGGCACGCGATGGCGGCCGGCCTGAGCCTGCGCGCAGTGGACTACGATCGATTCGCGCGATGCTTCGATGCGATCGCGCGAGAACGCATCGCCCCGGAATCGCTGCTGCCGCTGCTGCACAGCGACGGCGAGCTGGAGTGCGGCGATTTCGACCTGGAACTGGCGCGGCAACTGCGCGCGGCCGGCCCTTGGGGACAGGGCTTTCCGCCGCCGCTGTTCGACAACGTATTCGAATGCATCGGCTGGCGGCGCATCGGTGCGGAGCAGCGGCATCTGCGCATCAACCTGCGCGATCCGCGCGACGGCCGCGTGCACTCCGCGGTGCAGTTCAACGCGAACTCCGAGCCACCCTCGGTGCTGCGCGCCGCCTATGAACTGGCGATCGACGACTGGCAGGGCGTCGAGTCCCTGCGCTTGCGGCTGCGGCACTTCGAACCGGCCTGAAGGGCGCCCATGACCTGCGCCGCTGCCGCGGCGGCCCGGTTGGTTGTACCCTCGCCGCTCCGCGAGGCCTGCTCGCGGGGTGACAGCACCCGAGGGAAACCCACATGCGCCGATTTTGGTCGTCCTGCGCCACCGTACTGCTGCTCTGCGCCACATCCGCGGCATATGCCGAAAGCACTTTCCAGTCCGAGGACCTGCGCAAGCTGGTGTCCCTGAGCGAGCCGCAAATTTCTCCCGACGGCACCAGGATCGCCGTGGTTGTCGCCACGCCCGACTGGAAATCCGACAAGCGGCGCGAGGAAATCGACCTGGTCGATGTCGCGACCGGCGCGAAGCGTGCACTAACCTGGAAGCGCACCGGCCTTTCCTCGCTGCACTGGTCGCCCGACGGCACGCGGCTGGCGTTCCTCGCCGACGACCGCGGCGCGCAGGATGGTTCCGATTCCAAGGACGGCGACGACGACGATTCCGGCAAGGACGACAGCCACGCGCAGATCTTCGTGATGTCCATGGCGGGCGGCGACCCGGTGCGCATCACGCACGTCAAGCAGGGCGTGGATGAGTTTTCCTGGAGCCCGGACGGCGACCGCATCGCATTCATCACCGCGGACGAGGCGAAAAACGCCAAGGAGATCAAGGCGCACGATGACGCCTTCCAGGTGACCGACAACAATTTCCTGGTGCGCGCGGCGCTGACGCCCGATCATCTCTGGGTGGTGCCGAGCAGCGGCGGCGAGGCGAAGCGCCTGACGCAGGGCGAGTTCAGCCTGCAGACCGACCAGCAGGATTCCGCGCCGGTGCCGGAATGGAGCCACGATGGTCACGGCATCGCATTCACGCGCTTTCCGAGTCCTTGGTGGGGACCCTCGTTCCAGTCGGTTATCGACCACGTCGACGTGGTCGGCGGCAAGACGCATTCGCTGGTCGAGGACAAGGGTGCCTTCGCGTTCCGCTATGCGCCGATGCGTGATGATTACGCTTTCATGCGCGCCCGCAATGGCGACCAGAACAACGGCAACGCCGTGTACGTCGGCGGGGGCAAAGGTGGTACGCGCGACGTCACCGCCGCGCTGGCGCGCAATATCGACGAATACGAATGGTTGCCGGATGGCGGGTCGTTGCTGCTGGTCGGAGGGCAAGGCACCCATTCCACCTTCTGGGTGCAACCCGTGGACAGTGCTGCGCGCGAGCTGGACCTCGGCGACGTGCAGTCCGCCCGCGAGCCGAGCGTCTCCGACAACGGCCGGGTCGCTTTCGTCGGCGCAACCGCGGCGCATCCGGCCGAGTTGTATGTGCTGGATTCTATCGACGCCAAACCGCGCAAGCTCACGTCGCTCAATTCGTTCGTCGATCAATTGGAACTCGGCCGCAGCGAAGCGGTGCAATGGAAGAGCGCGGACGGATTCGACGAGGACGGCGTGCTCACTTATCCGGCGGATTACCGCAAGGGCAGGAAGTATCCGCTGGTGCTGCTGATACACGGCGGCCCGGAAGCCTCGTCGGACCTGGGCTTCTCGCCGCTGGCGCAGTTGTTCGCCGCAAGCGGATTTTTGGTATTCCAGCCGAACTACCGCGGCAGCACCAACCTCGGCGACAAGTACCAGCACGCGATCTTCCGCGACACCGGCGATGGCCCGGGCAAGGACGTGATGGCGGGCCTCGCCGCGGTCGAGAAACTCGGCATCGTCGACGAAAGGCGCATCGGCGTATCCGGCTGGTCTTACGGCGGCTACATGACCACCTGGCTGACCGGCCATTACGACAACTGGAAAGCCGCGGTCGCCGGTGCGGCGCTGACCGACTGGGTGATGGACTACACGGTGTCGTACTACCAGACCGGCGACGTGTATTTCTTCGGTGGCTCGCCATGGACCGAAAAGTATCGCGACATCTGGCGCGAACAGTCGCCGATCGCGTATGCGCAGAACGTCAAGGCTCCGACGCTGATCATGGGCGACGTGGGCGATCCCAACGTGCCCCTGGTCAATTCCTACGAGTGGTTCCACGCGCTGCGCGATGCCGGCGTACCGGTGGAGTTCTACGCCTACCCGGCCGATTCGCATTTCCCGCACGACATCGTGCGAACGACGGATGTGTACAAGCGCTGGGTGGGATGGATGAAGAAGCATCTGGAGTGATCTGTCATCCCGTCGCACGGAGCAATCGCACGATGGATGCCTTTCGGCTCGACCCGCGACGCACGGCCTTGCTGTGCATGGATTTCCAGGCCGGCATCGTGCAGAACTTCGCCGGCGAAGATGCCGCAGGGTTGCTGGAACGCGCTGCTGCGCTGCTTGAGGCCGCGCGCAATGCCAAGGCGAAGGTCGGATACGTCAAGGTCGGTTTCCGTCCCGGCTATCCGGAAGTCAGTCCGAACAACCAATCCTTCAGCTCCATCCGCTCGTCCGGCCGCTTCGAGGGCGACGCGCCGGGAACGGAGATCCACCCGCGCGTGGCGCCGCGCGAAGGCGAGTTCGTGGTCACCAAGCACCGCGTCGGCGCGTTCCATGGCACCGACCTGGACATGATCCTGCGCGCCAATGGGATCGACACGCTGGTACTCGCCGGGATCGCCACCAGCGGCGTGGTGCTCTCGACCGTGCGCCATGCGGCCGACGCGGACTACCGCATCGTGGTGGTGGCCGACTGCTGCGGCGACACCGACGCGGAAGTGCATCGCGTGCTGACGGAGAAAGTGTTCCCGCGGCAGGCGAAGGTGGCCAGCAGCGGCGACGCGATCGCCGCGTTGCGTGGGTAAACCCGAATCCCTCCCGCCAGCACGAATCCGGAGTTGGGCGTACTCTAGTCGGCTTCCACGTCAGGAGGACTTGCCATGTCGCAGCGGATTGGCTTGAAGGTGGTCGCTTTCGCATTCGTCGGCGCGCTGTGCGCCGGAGGTGTGGCTTACGCGGCGGACAACGGGCCGATTGCACGGGCCGGCGACACTGCCGCCCTGTTGAAGGAGGCGACGGCCGGAAGTTGGCGGTCCGACGCCAACAAGGTTCGCGACCAGTACCGGCATCCGGTCGAAACGCTGACGTTTTTTGGGCTAAGGCCCGGCATGACCGTGATCGAGCTCGATCCGGGCGGCGGCTGGTACACCGAAATCCTGGCGCCTTTCCTGTATGCGAATGGGCACCTGATCGAGGCGACTTCGCCGCCGCGCGCCGGCAGGCCGGACAGGTTCGGGCAGAAGCTGAAATCCGACCCGAAGGTGTATGGACACATCACGAAAGTGATTCCGTTTTCGCCGCCGCAGCAGGTGAACCTCGGCGCAGACGATTCGGCCGACATGGTGCTGACCTTCCGCAATGCGCACGACTGGCTGAACGACAGCCCGCAGACGCTGGATGCGGTGTTCAAGGCGGCCTACAAGGTGCTGAAATCCGGCGGGGTACTGGGCTTCACCGATCATCGCGCGCGGCCGTTCGAGGATGCCGTGCAGAGCTCGAAGGCGCTGCACCGCATCCCGGAGGACTACATCATCGAGATGGGCCTGAAGAACGGCTTCCGCCTGGCCGGTGCGTCGCAGATCAACTCGAATCCGAACGATCCTGAGGACATCAACATCCACCATCTGCCACCCGATCTTTCGGGCCCGGACAGCGAGCACGCGAAGATGAAGGCGATCGGCGAATCCGACCGGATGACGCTGAAGTTCGTCAAGCCTTGAATTTGCACGTGGTCGACGGCATCAAGGTTGATGGAATCCCGGGTTCTGCGCTTGCGCGCAGCCCCGGAACGACGGACGACCGCGCAAGGAAAAACGCATGAACATGAGGGTTGCAGTGCTGGTCGGCAGCCTGCGCAAGGAATCGATCAACCGGAAGCTGGCATACGCGCTGGAAAAGCTCGCCGAAGGCAAGCTCGCATTCGACCATGTCGACATCGCTGGCTTGCCGCTGTTCAACCAGGATCACGAGCGCGAGTACCCGCCGCCGGCCAAGAAGATGAAGGAACAGATCGCGGCGGCCGATGGCGTGCTGTTCGTGACCCCGGAATACAACCGCTCCGTGCCGGGCGTGCTGAAGAACGCGATCGACATCGCATCGCGTCCCTACGGCAGCAGCGCTTTCGCCGGCAAGCCCGGCGCGGTGATCGGCACCTCCCAGGGCGCGATCGGCACGGCACTGGCTCAGCAGCACCTGCGCAACATCTGCGTGTTCCTCGACGTGCCGATGCTGCAACAGCCCGAGGCTTTCGTCCGCTACAAGGAAGGATTGATCGCCGAGGACGGCTCGGTCACCGACGAAGACGTCCGCAAGTTCCTGCGGAACTTCATCGACCGCTACATTGCCTGGGTAACGCGCTTCGCCCAGGCCTGACGCCGCGGCTCAGCGCGGCGGCGTCTGTTCCGGCGCGGCGTGGCATCGCCCGCCGCGGCCGAGCATCGCGATGCCGCCGAGGATCATGAACAGCGGCCACCACATCTGCCAGGAAAGATCGAGGATGAAGAGCGTGGCCACGGTGACGATGGCCGCCCCGACGAACAGGTGGTGCACGACGGCGCCATCGAATCTGCCGTTCGCGCGATAGAGTTCGAAAGCGTGCGCCAGCGGCGCCACCGCACCGATCAGGATGAACCACGCCCACCAGTTGCGCGTGTCGAGGAATGGAATCTTTACGCCGAGGTTGCGCAGCAGGAACAGCGCGCCGATGCCGATCACCCACAGTGCGGGAAACAGGCGGTATCCGGTCCAGCGTTCGTTCGAATTCTCGTCGCCTTGCATGAAGATCGCCTCCTGACATCTGCCACGATAGGCGGCCGGCGGGCGCGCGGCCAGTGACAGGTGTCAGCCCCGCGCGGTGATCCGAGCGCGCGCTGCAGCCGCATGGCGCCGGGAATTTTTGTTAACATCGCGCACCTTTCGGATTCCACCACGGCCATGCTCGAAACCAATCCGATCCACGCGCAGATCGCCGACCTGCAAGACCGCGTCGAATCGCTACGGGGGTATCTTTGACTACCCGGGCAAGCGCGAACGCCTCGAGGAAGTAAGCCGCGAGCTGGAAAATCCGAACGTCTGGGACGATCCGCAGCGCGCGCAGGAGCTGGGCCGCGAACGCGCGCGCCTTCAACAGGTGGTCGATGGGCTGGATCAGATCGGCTCCGGCCTGGGCGACGCGGACGAGCTGCTGGAGCTGGCCGAGTCGGAAAACGACGAGGCTTCGGTGCAGACCATCGTGCGCGATGTCGATGCGCTGGCCGCGCGCATCGGCAAGCTGGAATTCCAGCGCATGTTCGCGGGCGAACAGGACGCATCGAACGCCTTCGTGGACATCCAGGCCGGCGCCGGCGGCACCGAGGCGCAGGACTGGGCCGAGATGCTGCTGCGCATGTACCTGCGCTGGTGCGAGAGCAAGGGCTGGAAGACCGAATTGTTGGAAGCCAGCGCCGGCGAAGTCGCCGGCATCAAGTCGGCGACGTTCCGCGTCGAGGGCGATTACGCATACGGCTGGCTGAAGACCGAGATCGGCGTGCACCGGCTGGTGCGCAAGTCGCCGTTCGATTCCGACAACCGCCGGCATACGAGTTTCGCTTCGGTGTTCGTGTCGCCGGAGGTGGACGACGACATCGACATCGAAATCAATCCCGCGGATTTGAAGACCGACGTTTACCGTTCCTCCGGCGCCGGCGGGCAGCACGTCAACAAGACCGAATCGGCGGTGCGCATCACGCACGTGCCGAGCGGCATCGTGGTCGCCTGCCAGACCGAACGTTCGCAACACGCCAACCGCGACCGCGCGATGAAGATGCTGCGTGCGAAGCTCTACGAAATGGAATTGCAGAAGCGCAACGCGGAGAAGGCCGCTCTGGAGGCGACCAAATCCGATGTCGGCTGGGGCAGCCAGATCCGCAACTACGTGCTGGACCAGTCGCGCATCAAGGACCTGCGCACCGGCGTGGAACGCTCCGACACCCAGCGCGTGCTGGACGGCGACCTCGACGAATTCGTCGGGGCGAGCCTGAAGATGGGCCTGGAAGCGGGAGCCAAGCGCGCGGATGCGTCGTGAGTACTGGCGTGATTCTCCACTAATATCGATCCATGAACGACCAGCCTGACGCCACGCCGCTCGACGAGAACAAACTGATCGCCGAAAGGCGCGAAAAACTGCGTGCGCAACGCGATCGCGGCGTCGCGTTCCCGAACGACTTCCGCCCCGATGCGTTCGCGGGCGACTTGCAGAAGGAAACAGAGGGTGTGGATGCGGCGGCGCTGGCCACGCAGGCGCGACGCGTGCGCGTGGCGGGGCGGCTGCTCGGCAAGCGCGTGATGGGCAAGGCCAGCTTTGCGCGCGTGCAGGACATGACCGGCTCGGTCCAGTTGTTCCTGCAGGCGGGCGCGCTGGGCGACGCGTACGAATCGTTCAAGGGCTGGGATATCGGCGACATCGTCGGCACCGAAGGCACGCTGATGCGTACCAGGACGGGCGAGCTGTCCGTCGCCGTGGATTCGATTCGCCTGCTGACCAAATCGCTGCGCCCGCTGCCGGACAAATGGCATGGGCTGGCAGACGTCGAGCAGCGCTATCGACAGCGTTACGTCGACCTGATCGTGACGCCGGAAGCGCGGCGCGCGTTCGAGTTGCGCTCGCGCGTGATCGGCTTCATCCGCAAATGGCTGGAGGCCGAGCCGCGGCGTTTCATGGAAGTGGAAACGCCGATGATGCATGTGATTCCCGGCGGCGCGACCGCGCGGCCGTTCGTCACGCACCACAACGCACTGGACACTTTCCAGCACATTGGGATCCTAAGCTTAGAATTCCACGTGGACAAGTTGTCGC
>JADMIO010001105.1_pt1 | contig 56576 bp, 53 predicted proteins | sample 8958161 | NCBI WGS metagenome assembly JADMIO01 (sample SAMN16585339, study PRJNA669376) | soil metagenome | isolation source: Crop rotation soil | place: USA: Cullars Rotation, Alabama | collected 2011
CCGCGACTTCAAGTCACGTGAATTCCAAGCTTCGGATCCCACTGTGCTGGAAAGCACCCAGCGCGCGCCGTAGGCGTAGCCGAGGCCCTGGCACAGGGTGCGGATCACCTCCGGCATGACTTCTTCGATCGTGTTCGCCTGCGCGAGCAGCCGCGTCACCGCGAACTCGATCGCCTGGCTCTGCTCGGCGTGCTTGCGCTCGGTGATGTCGATGATGGTGCCGACGATCCCGGCAACGCCCCCGTCCTCGCGCTTGAAGGTCGCCTTGTAGTAAATGGTGTGCCGCAGGCGGCCGTCGCGCGTGACGATGGGGATCTCGTAGCTCTGGCTGCCGGGGTTGCGCCAGAGCTCCTGGTCCATCGAGTAGTGCTTGTCCGCGACCGCGGGACTTTGCGGGTAGAGGTCGTGTACTTCCTTGCCGACGAACTCGTCGCGCGCCACGCCGAAGAACTGCTCCCAGGTCCTGTTGACGCCGAGGTACTTGCCGTCGCGCGCCTTGAAGAACACCGGGACCGGCAGGACCTCGATCATCTCGCGCGCGAAGCGCAGCGCCTGCTCCTCCGTGCCCTCGCCCGCGGCGCCCGCCGGGCGCGCGGAATCCGCGCGCCCGGAACGTGCCGCCTGGACAGCCGCCGGGTCCGGATTACGCCTGCGAGTGGCCACCTGCTCCCCTCCCCCGACCGCGGGATCGTGTTTTTACAGGGATTCTTCTTATGGCTTTTGCCGGAGTATTGGCCAATTGCGCGGGCTTGTAAATCGGCCGCGAAATCCTGTAGCGATGCAGCGACAATCCGTCGCGCCTCCAGGCGCGGTGTATCTCCTTCGCGCCTTCCAGGCACAGCGAACCTACTCCGATGGACTACGGCCGGAACAACCCACGTCACACAATGTCTGTTCTCCTTGCATCCCCCACCTTCTTGCATCCCCCACCCACAGGAGACAGTCACATGCACAAGCTCACCCATCTCACACTCGTAGCGGCCGCGGTCGCGATGGCGCTGGCGGTCAGCGCCTGCGACAAGTCCAGCGCTCCGAAGTCGAGCGACGCGACCCGCCCGGGCTCTTCTTCCTCGAGCAGCGTCGGTTCCAGCACGGCACCCAGCACGACCACGCCGCCCGCCAGCTCCAGCAGCTCCAGCACCACCACCACTCCGGGCGCGTCGTCCGCCCCCGGCGCCGCAAGCTCCAGCTCTTCGGGCCCCGGCACCGCCAGCGGCGGCGTAGGCGCCTCGGGCTCGATGTCGAGCGACAGCGCCGGCACCAGCGCCTCGGGCACGGTCACCGATCGGTCGGGCACCAGCGGCAGCTCGTCGAGCAGCAGCATGGGCGCGGGCAGCGGCAGCTCCGCCGGCGGCCCCAGCACGGCCATCACGGGCGAGACGCCCGACGCGAGCGGGCAGAAGAAGCAGCCGAACTAAGAAGCGGTTGTCGTAACAGCGACCTCCGACCCCGGGTTACCAGGGTCGGGGGCGTAACCGCGTACTGAACCGAAAAAATGGAGGCCGACATGCATGCCACTGCCATCGCCAGGCTCGCCCTGGCCGCAACCCTCGGCGCCGCCGCGGGTGCCCTTGCCATGTACGTATTCGATCCCGTGAACGGCCGGCGCCGGCGCGCTTACGCGCGCGAGCGGGTGGCGCGCTATGCCCGTGAAACGGTGGACGCCGTGGAAAGCACGGCCCACGACGTGCGCAACCGCGCGCAGGGCGTGGCCGCCGGAGCCCGCGGCGCCGTCTCGAACGTCATGCAATGGAACGGGCCGGAGCGCCGCACCCGCCCGCGCGATACCGTCAACCAGGTTCCGGGGACCGGCGCCGAATAGGCACCGGCGCAGCGAAAAAGGGCGGCCCGGCCGCCCTTCCTTGTGTACGTCACCTCGACAATACCGGCGCGGCTCGACGCGCTGCCGTGGTCGCGCTGGCACTGGCGCGTGGTGATCGCGCTGGGCGTGACCTGGCTGCTCGACGGGCTCGAGGTCACGGTGGTCGGCTCGCTCGGCGCGATGCTGCAGCGCCCGGAAACGCTGGGGCTGTCGGCCGCGGACGTGGGCTGGGCGGGATCGGCGTACATCGGCGGCGCGGTGCTGGGCGCGCTCTATTTCGGCCGCCTCGCCGACCGGCTCGGTCGCAAGCGCCTCTTCCTCGTCACGCTCGCGGTCTACCTCGTCGCCACCGTGCTGACGGCCTTTACCTGGGACTTCACCTCGTTTCTTTTCTGCCGGGCGCTCACCGGCTTCGGCATCGGCGGGGAGTACGCCGCCATCAATTCCGCGATCGACGAGCTGATACCCGCCCGCGTGCGCGGCGCCGTGGACCTCGCCATCAACGGCACGTTCTGGATCGGCGCGGCGCTCGGCGCCGGGCTCTCCCTGGTGCTGCTCGACCCGCGCTGGGTCGACCCGCAGGTCGGGTGGCGCATCGCCTTCCTGCTGGGTGCGGTGCTCGGCTTCGCGATCCTCATCGTGCGGCGCGACCTGCCGGAGAGCCCGCGCTGGCTGCTCACGCACGGCCGCGGCGCCGAGGCCGAGGCCGTGATGCGGGACATCGAGGACAAGGTCGCGCGCCAGCACGGGTTCGACCGCGCCTGGAAGGCGCGAGGTGATTCGTGCGCGGCCGTGACCGAAGGGCTGACGATCCGGCTCCGCGAGCTGGTGTCGTGGGGCGAGATATTCCGGCTGATGGCGACGCGCTACCGCCGCCGCGCGATCCTCGGCTTCACGCTGATGTGTGCGCAGGCGTTCTTCTACAACGCGATCTTCTTCACCTACGCGCTGGTGCTGGCGCGCTTCTACGGGGTGGCCGACGAGAAGGTGGGCTTGTACATCTTCCCCTTCGCGCTCGGCAATTTTCTCGGGCCGCTGGTGCTGGGCTGGTTCTTCGACACCGCCGGCCGGCGCGTGATGATCACGCTCACTTACCTCGCGGCCGGCGTCGGACTCGCCGCGACCGGCTACGCCTTCGACGCGGGCTGGCTCACCGCGACCACCCAGACCGCGTGCTGGGCGGCGATCTTCTTCGTCGCCTCGGCGGCAGCGAGCTCGGCCTACCTCACCGTGAGCGAGATCTTCCCGCTCGAAATGCGCGCAGTGTCGATCTCGATCTTCTACGCCATCGGCACCGGCGTCGGCGGCTTTATCGGGCCCGCGCTGTTCGCGACGCTGATCGAGACCGGCAGCCGCGGCGCGCTCTACGGCGGCTACCTCTTCGCAGCAGCGCTCATGGTAGTCGCTGCCGTCGTCGCCGCTACGCTCGGCGTGGACGCCGAGCGGAAGCCACTGGAAGCGGTGGCGCCGCCGCTCAGCGCCGAAAAATAGGGTGCGTCCCTATTTCCCGCGTTCCGGAAAATCGGGTGCGTCCCAATATTTCACTTCTTGAAAAGACGCTTGGGCAGGACGCCGTAGACCATCTGCACGTTGTTCACCGCCTCGCCGATGCGGAAATCCACCGCCAGGCTGCACAGGGCGTAGGCGTCTGCCGCCGACAGGCCGGAGAGCCGCAGGAAGCCCACCATCTCGCGCACTGCTTCCTTCAGCGCGTCGTCCAGCGTCGCCGCCATGCCCATCGAGTAATGGTGCTCCGCGTCCTCGGCACGCGGCCATTTCATCGTCTTCCCCGCGCCCGGGCGCACGATGAGCTGCAGCGTCGGCGTGAGCGAGATCTCGATCGCGGTGCCGTCCACCTCGCCGTCGCCCTGGCACGCGTGGCCGTCGCCGGTATAGAACAGGGCGCCGTCGTTGAACACCGGCAGGTAGAGCGTCGAGCCCGCGACGAGGTGCTTGAAGTCGATGTTGCCGCCGAACGCGCCCGGCGGCTTGGTGCTGACGCGCTTTTGCTCCGGCGGCGGAGCGACCGCGACGATGCCCATGAACGGCGCGAGCGGCACCTTGACGTCCTTGCCGAACAGCGCGATGCGGCGCTTGAGATCGAGGTGGATCACTTTCTGCGCCGGCTTGTCGAGGAGATCGGGCACCGCGCCCGAGCCCGGTCCCGTGGAGTTGACGCCGTAGGGCACCCGGATCTCGACGTCGACGATGCGCACTTCGAGCATGTCGCCCGGCTTCGCGCCTTCGACGTGGATGGGACCGGTAATAAGATGCGGCCCGGCGCCGGCCTCCCGTTTCACCTTGGCGTGGATCTCCACCGCCTCGGGTAGCACCGCTTTTGCATCGATCCCGGCCGCGCCGAAGAAGGCCACGGGATCCTTGTCGGTGTTGAGCCCCTGGTGCGAGACGGTGTCGACCCGGACCGTCTTCCCCGATCTCATGCGCAGGACCGGCTTGCGATCCGCCGCGATCCAGCCCCAGCTCACCGTTTCCGGCGTCGCGCGCAGCATGATGAGCGTCGCCGCGGTGTCGGTTTTCGTTGCCATGCCTCCCCCTCCCCAGTGAATCAACTCTGGTCTTCGAGCGCGAGCACCTTGCCGTCCGCGAAGATGATCGCGGCGTTGACGCGCCGCGCTTTCCCGTAAGCGAGCTGCATCGCGTCGCGATACTCGGCCAGCTGGGCACGGTACTGCGCGACCAGCACCGGATCCGCGGCGGCGCTGTCGCCGGTCTTGTAATCGAGCACCCACACCGCGTCGTCGAGCTCCACCAGCCGGTCGATGCGCCGCACCTCGCCGGCCTCGTTCACGTAGGAAACCTCGTTCACCGCGCGGCGATGCTGCTTCGGATCGAAGAAGCGCGCCAGGTCCGGCGCCGCGAGCACCTGCTGCGCCTGCTCCCACATCGGCGCGAACTCGCGGTCGCCCAGGCCGAGCCCGCGTTGCACGGCGGCGCGGTCGACCGGCGCGCCCGCGGTGAGGCGCTCCATGAGACTGTGGAAGCTCACGCCGTAGGCAAGGCCCCTTCCTGCCGGCTGTGCCGATCGCGCACCCGTCGGAACCGGCGCGTTGAGCCGCGGATCAACAGGGGCAGCGGGCGCCGCTTCCGGTCGCGCTTCCCTGGCGCCGGTGGCCGGGCCGCCGGAAAGATCCTGCCCGTGAACCGCGGCCCCGGCACCCTCCGCCGCGCCCGAGGCCGCCAGCGTCGCCGCGCGCACCTTTTCGTACCACGGGCTGGGCTTGCGGTTGCGAATCTCCGAGCCGCTCAATATGAACGCCTGCTGCGCCCGCGTCATCGCGACGTAGAGCAGGTTGAGCTCCTCGCGCTCCGCGCACGCCCTCTCGTTCTCCGCGATCACCTGCTGGTCCGCGGAGAGCTCGTCCTTCACCGTGGAGAGCGAAAAACGCAGCGGCCGCTCCTCGTCCGGCGGCCAGTCGACGAGCGCGTCGTAGCCGCGTCCGGAGTCCGGCGGGCTCGCCGCGTCGAGGAGCCAGACGATGGGGGCCTCCAGGCCTTTCGCGCCGTGCACCGTGTAGATGCGCACGGCGTTGCCGGCGTCGCCCACGATGCCTTCGTCCGGCGCTTCCTCGGCGGGCGCCTCGCGGAGATCCATGAGCTCGTGCAGGAAGCGCGGGAGGCTGGGGTAGCGCCCCGAGTCGGTGTCGAGCGCCCGCTGCATGAAAGCCTGGAGATTGGCGCGCACCGCGCCGCGCGTCAGCTCCGGCACCGCCTCGTGATAGCGTTCGAGCACATCCGCCTCGAAATAGATGCGATCGAGCTGGTCGTGCACCGGCGCCGAGTCGGTGCGCTCGAGCCAGCCCGCGAGCAGTCGGTGCGCGCGCTCGAGCGAGGCGCCGGCGCCGCCTGCAGCGACGCGGCACAGGCGCTCCCACCAGATACCCGGGCCCGACGCGGCGAGGAGCTTCAAGTCCTCATCCGAGCATCCGAAGACCGGCGATCGCAGGGTGTGCGCCAGCTTGAGATCGGCGAACGGCGCCACGAGAAATTCCAGCAGCGCGACGATGTCCTTCGCTTCCAGCGTATCCAGCAGCCCCCCGAAGCGCGAAGTCACGAACGGGATCTGCGCGAGCCGCAGCGCCCGCTCGTAAATGGCGAGGTGAGTGCGTCGCCGCACCAGGATCATGAAGTCGCGATACTCGACGCGGCGCAACGCCGTGCCCGCGTGATCATCGGCGACCTGCCAGGTGTCGTGTATTTCGCGGATCTTCCCGACGAGGAGCTGCGCCTCGCGCCTGCGCCGGCTGTCTTCCACGTCGATCAGCGGCGCCTCGAGGGGGTTACGCAGGGCCCCCGCCTCCGCGGGCGGCGACTCGAGCACGGGATCGGCCCTGACGAGCGGCAGCACTTCCACGCGGCCGGCCTTGTCCCCGAAATGGACGGTATGCGTCTCGAAGCCCTGGAACGCCGGCTCGCCCGAGAACAGCCGGTTGACGACGTCGATCACCGGCTGCGGGCAGCGGCGCGTTTCCTGCAGCGGCGCTTCTTCCGCGGCGAAATGCTCCTTCAGGTACTCACCCGCCATGCCGAACAGGCGCGATTCCGCGCGCCGGAAGCGGTATATCGACTGCTTGGGATCGCCCACCATGAACACGGTCGGCCGCATGTCCGCGCCGACCGCGGCCTCGAGCCAGCTCTTCAGGGTGAGCCACTGCAGCGGGTTGGTGTCCTGGAACTCATCGAGCAGGATGTGGCGATAGCGCGAGTCGAGCTTGTATTGCATGTAGACCGCGTGATCGCTCACGGAAACGAGGCGCCACGCATGCCACTCGATGTCGGCGTAGTCGATCACGAAGCGCTCGCGCTTCACGCGCTCGTAGGCGTCGAGCAGCGCGACGCCGCAGTGCAGCGCGGCCTCGTTGTAGCGGTAGCTCGCCTGGTCGATGAGGTCGCGGCGCGCCTCCTGCAAGCGCGCGCCGAGGATCGCGTGCAGCTCCAGCAGCCGGGCCTCGCCCGCCGCGCCGAGACGCTTCGCCTGGGCGCCGCTGGCCTTGCGATTCTTCGGCACGCCTTCGTCGGTCAGCACGACTTCGAAGGCGTTGCGGATTCGCCGCTCGGCGTCCGGCTCGACTTCCTGCAGCAGCCGCGCACACACCTGGTCGGTGGGTGTGTTGCGCGCGAGGAGTCCGGCGTACTCGGCCACTTCGCGGCCGAATTCCGGGCCGGCAACGAGACGCCCGGCGATGTCGTCCTCGGGCGCAACCCGCATGCCTTCCCGGATGCGCGCGAGCGCGTAGCCGACCGCGTCGTCCTGCCCGTGCGTATAGGTCCACCACTCGGCGCGGCGATAGAGGAAGCTGCGCAGGACGCGCTCCGTGTTAGAGAGCCCGCAGTTGCGGAAGAGCTGATCGAGCCCCCGCGCGACGGCGCTGCCCGGGTTGCGCTGCGCGCCGCTCGCGAAGAGCTGCCAGGCCTCGTCGACGAGGGCGGACGTCTGCTCGACGAGATTGACCTCGCCGAGCGCGCCGTCCGCCCCGAGCGGGCCGCGCCGCAAGAGCTGCAGGAACCAGCTGTGAAAAGTGGCGATCGTGATCGGGGGCTGGCGGGTGAGCAGCTGCTCGTAGAGCGCCCGCGCGCGTGGCAGCGCGGCCTCGATCTCGCCGGCCGGGACCGCGCGCGCCCTGAGGAACTCGCGCGCCTCGTCGTCCCCGGCGATCGCGAGCTCGTGCAGCCACTCGCGCAGCCGCGTCGCCATTTCCTGCGCGGCCTTGCGCGTGAACGTGATCGCGAGGATCTGCGAAGGCGCGGCCCCGTCGAGCAGCAGCCGGATGATGCGCGAGACGAGCAGCCAGGTCTTGCCGCTCCCCGCGCAGGCCTCGATGACGACGCTTGCGCCCGGCTCCAGCGCCTTATTCATCCCAATGGTCCTTGCGGCACAGGCCGCGCACGTCGCAGTACTCGCAGGCCGCCACGGTACCCTGCGCCGGCAGCTTCGCGCCGGCCGCCAGCGCATCGAACATCGCGGCGAGACGCTCTCCCGTTTTCTCCGCGAGCGCCTGGATCTCCTGCTTCGGGATTACCACCTCGACGTCACGGCGATCGACCGAGAGGAACATCGCCTCGGTCACCGCTTTTCCCCAGAGCAGCGCGTAGACGCCGAGCTGCACGTCCTCGCCGGGGACGAGGAGCGAGTCCTGGAGGGCCTTGGCGGAGCGCGTCTTGTAGTCGATCACCGACAACCGCGAGCCGCCCTCCCCGGCATCCACCCGGTCGAGGCGGCCGTCGAGGGTAATGGTGCCGCCCCCGGGTGTCGTAATCTCGATCTTCCTGGGCACTTCGCCCGCGCTCCACGTCCAGCCTGACGCCTCCCGCCCGCGCTGCCACGCGAGGTAAGCGGGAATGAGGCCCTTCCACCGCTGGAGCCAGGCCTGCGCGAAAAAATTGCGCGCGACCAGGGGGGCGAATGCTTCGTCACTCGCGCGCTCGAGCTCGCGCTGCGCTTCGGCGGCATCCAGGGCGGCCGTGGCGGGATGCGCGCGGTGAAACGTCGCCAGTACGTGGTGCAGGATGCTGCCGTAGTCCTTCTTCTGGAGCTGCTCCTCCACCTCGTCAAGCTCTTTCAGCCCCAGCACGTAGCCCGCGTAGTACTGGTACGGGCAGGCGACAAGGGAGTTGTAGCCGCTCGCCGAGATCCGGCGCGGCAGGAGCGGCCCCGCCGCCGGCGCGGGCACGCGCGTCCTCCCCGCCTTGGTCCTGGCGCCGGCGGGCCGCACGTCGACCCGCGCGAGGCGGGGCGCCAGCGAGCGGTCTTCAAGACTGTCCCCGTAGGCCAGGTGATGCAGCGCCGACAAACGCTCGACGAACGGGGACAGCAGGTTCTTCTCCCCGCCGATCATGCTCTGCCACGTGATCACGACCGGGCCGCCCGGCGCGATCAGCGCGGCGAGCTGCTCCTCCATTTCCTGCACCCGCTCCCCCCAGGTCGGAAGCGCGAGCTCGGCGCGCACGCCCTGGTTGAAGAACATCGCCACCGGATCCGGGCCCGGCAGGTGCGCGGCGTCGGCGCCCATGACCAGGACCGCGTCGAAGCGCCGCAACCGCGTCGCGGCCAGGCCGGTGAACACCACCGGGCTGTCAATCGAGCCGTCGCGGAACGTCCCGCTCTCGAGCTGCCGCGCGAGCCAGCGCCGCCAGTCCGTGTAGTTGATTTTCAGTGCGTCGGCCGCCAGGTCGGCCGCGAGGCGCTCCAGGAGATCGAGGAGCTGCCGGCCCGCGCCGTCGGCCTCGAGCCCGTCGCGCACGCCGATCTCGCCCAGGCTCGCGATCAGCGCGTTGAGCCACTGGTGTATCGTGCGCGCGCCGCGCCCGAGCGTCCCGGTTGCCTGGCGGATGCTCGCGAGCATCTGGCGCACTTCCCGGTCGTTGTTCTCTTCCGCGAGCTGGATGAAGTTGCCGATGCCGGAGACCACGCTTGCCTTGCGGATATAGCCCTCCAGCCGCCAGACCGCGGCGCGGCGGGTCCCGCGCGCCCAGTCGTGGAACGCAAACGGGGATTTCATGAGGTCGAGGAGATCGCGGTAGTAGCAGTCGCCGCCCGCGACGTCGAGCCAGCGCCCGATCACCGTGGCGGCACTGGTGGTGGAGAGCGCCCAGCCCGCCTCGTCCTTCACCAGCACCTGCGCGCGCTCGAGCAGCGCGCGGGCGCGGCGCGCGACCAACCGGTCCTGGACGACGACGGCGATCCTCCGCTTGCCCGCGAGCAGCCACTCACGCACCGTGACGTCCACCGCCTGCGCCTCCTGCTCGGCGCCGGCGACGCCGACAATGCGCAGCCGCCCGGCGAGAGGGCTCGCCGGATACCGCGCCTTCAGCGCTTCGGCGCGCTCGCGCAGCCCGGCGGTGACATCCTCCGGCGGCCACGCCGCGGCCAGCACCTGCGCCACCCCGTCCCCCGCAGTCCTGTCGGCGTTATAGCGGTAGACCGGCGCGCGCTCAGCGTAGGCCTCGAGGAAACGCTCCTCCGAGGGGGCGAGACGCGAGAGTCCCAGCGCGTAGAGCGGCGCGGCGGCTTCCGCGGCGAGGCGCGACAGCGCGAGCTGGTAGCCGGCTTCCGCGTCGGTTGCGCCGGTCGCCACGTGCCACAGCTCGTGCACGAGCCGCGCCTCGAAAGTGAGCGACTCTCCGGCGCGGGCGCCGTAGGCGCGCTCGAGCTGGCGCGCGAACTCCGCCGCGTCGCGCGGCAGCGAGAAGTTGTGCCGTGTGAGCTCGTCGAACAGGCCGGCGAGCTCCCCGCTGACGGCCCACAGGTCGGCGGATTCGAGCCACGACCGTTTCTGCAATTCGCGGTAGAGCAGCGCCTCGCGCGCCGCGCGCGAAGCGACCGCGTGGTCGAGCGGCACCTCGGCCGCCCAACGCTCGAGCGTCGTGATGCGCGGAAGCAGCAGCGCCGGCGCGCCGGCCGCAACGCGCAGCGCGCGCGCCACATCCCCCGCGGCGTGCAGATCGGGAATGACGACGACGGCGTGGATGAGATCGGGGAGGCGGGAGCGCTCGTGCCCGATGAAGTCGGCAGCCGCGCGCGCGAGGATCTCGGGGGCCGCGCAGGTGACAGGATGCAGCGGCCCGGCCATCGGGCGGCGGGGGTCAGCGCCCGAAAATGCCGCGCAGGATGTTGACGCCTTCCTTCACCGGGTCCGGGCCGGCGGCAGGCTTCTGCGACGGCTCGGCGGTCTGCTCGCTCCCGGCCTCGGTCGCCGGCGCGGGCGCCTGGGTGCGCGCGGGGCGCCGCGCGCCTCCGCCACCTCCACCGCCGGCGTCACCCAACAGGGTGGACGCGGTGGACTTGAAGCGGACCTTCGTTGTCCACAACGGCTCCCACGGCTGCTTCGGGTCCTGGGGTCGCGGCGGCTGGGCGAAGTTCGCCTCCGGGCCGTAGGCGATGAAATTGAAGAACGGCGTGCCGCCCGAGCGCTTGACTACCTCGGCGGGTACCGTGCACTCGGTGGTGGATGCCGGCAGCACGATTTTCTCGCGCACCAGGCGCGCGACTTCCGCAGGCGGGATGTAGTCCATCAGCATGCCGCCCATTTCCTGCTGCTCGCTCGAGGACCACAGCACGGTGTCGGTGCCATCGGAGCCGATCACCATCGCGAAGTAGCCCGTGGCGGTGGACGGCGCGTTCCAGCTGACGTTCGAGGCACCGGCGCCGCGCGCCGCGCTCGAGAGCTCGACCCGGTCCATGAAGTCATGGCCCTCGCCGAGGGAGAACTGGATGTCGGGCGAGTAATTGCCCTTGATCTGGTGGTCGCCCTTCAGCGATGCGCTCGCCGGGACGGCCTTGGCGTTCTGCTGGTTCGGCCAGTCGCCGTAGGTGCGGGCGCGGCCGGGCGACGGCGGCGTCGGCGCCGAGACGCGGCGCGACGTCATGCCCGCCGGCGCCTGCCCCTGCGAGAGCTTCGCGAAATCGATGACGACCGGTTGTCCGGCGCGCGCGCTTTCGCCGCAGCCCCAGTAGATCAGCATGCGTCCCTTCGGGCGCTCCATGCCCTGCGGCATTTCGCCGGGCTCGCCGCGCTCGGGCGCCACGCGCTGCGGCGTCTGCAGCGGCAGGGACGGGCCCATGTCCATGCCCGCCGGGATGAGGTGGTCGGCGCGGGGCGCATCCGCCGGCCGCTGCGAGCCGAGCTGCAGCGAGAGCTTGCGCCCGCTCTGCCCCTGCCCGCCCATCATGCCGGCCATGACCGATCCCATGCCCGCCATGCCGGGCATCGTCATGCCCCCGGCGGTCTCGACGTTCACCCAGTAGCTCGCCACGGGCGGCTTGACCTGCTGCTGCGCCAGGGCCGGCGCCGGCAGCGCCAGGAAGAGGATTGCGGCCGCCGGGACGCTATTTCTCAAGAAGATGCTCCTTTTCTTTGACCTTCGCCCATTCGTCCGCATCGGACGGGGCGGGCTTTTTCTCGATGATCGGCTTCCACACCTTGGATAGCTCGGCGTTCACCTTGGTCCACTGCTTCTGGCTGTCGGGCACGTCGTCCTCGGCGAAGATCGCCTCCACCGGGCACTCCGCCACGCACAGGGTGCAGTCGATGCACTCGTCGGGGTCGATGACGAGCATGTTGGGGCCTTCGCGAAAGCAGTCCACCGGGCACACATCAACGCAATCGGTGTACTTGCACTTGATGCAGCTCTCGGTAACGACGTAAGTCATAGTATTCCCTCGGGATTTCGGCTGACTTGCAATACCGCGGATGGGCCTTGTATTTTATCAGACGCCGCCGGCGTGTAGCCGTTCGTCGGCATCCGGATGGCCCTATGCAAAGCAGGGAAATTTCGTTAGCATATTGGCGTAGGTCCTGCTGTCAAATAGCTTAGCACCACAGCTTAAATGCCACGTCCTGTGGCGACTCCCCGACTTGATTTCCGAGGGTTAGTTTTGAGATGAGCGAGCATATTCATTACGTGACCGACCAGACGTTCGACCCGGAGGTGCTCCAGTCGCCGACGCCGGTGCTGGTGGACTACTGGGCCGAGTGGTGCGGGCCATGCAAGATGATCGCCCCCATCCTGGACGAGGTGGCCAAGGAATACTCCGGCCGCCTGAAGGTCGCCAAGCTCAATATCGACGAGAACCAGGCCACGCCGCCCAAGTACGGCATCCGCGGCATCCCCACGCTCATGTTGTTCAAGAACGGCTCCGTAGAGGCCACCAAGGTCGGAGCTTTGTCCAAATCACAATTGACGGCATTTATTGACAGCCACATCTAACAAGCCTCGTAACTTCCACCGCAACCGACCGGGCGACAGGCGCCCGGGTCCCCGGCACGACCATCGGCCCGATCATCGGCCCGATCCCCAGCTTCCGCGGGACGATCCGGGGGCGGATGACCCCTCGTCTCCGTCGTACTTAGCGCCCTCTCCAGAAGGGACGAAGTTTATGCATTTATCGGATCTGAAGAATCTCCACGTCGGGGAGCTGCTCGACATGGCCGTCAAGAACGAGGTTGACGGCGCCAACCGCATGCGCAAGCAGGAGCTGATCTTCGCGCTGCTGAAGAACCAGGCGAAAAAGGGGGAAGGCATCTACGGCGGCGGCACCCTGGAAGTGCTGCCCGACGGCTTCGGCTTCCTGCGCTCGCCCGACACGTCGTACCTCGCGGGCACCGACGACATCTACGTGTCGCCGTCGCAGATCCGCCGCTTCAACCTGCACACCGGCGACTCCATCGAGGGCGAGATCCGCACGCCCAAGGACGGCGAGCGCTACTTCGCGCTGGTCAAGGTCGACAAGGTCAACGACGAGCCGCCCGAGAACTCGAAGCACAAGATCCTCTTCGAGAACCTCACGCCCTATCACCCGACCGAGCATCTCAAGCTCGAGCGCGACATCAAGGCCGAGGAGAACATCACCGGCCGCATCATCGACATCATCGCCCCCATCGGCAAGGGCCAGCGCGGCCTGATCGTGTCGCCGCCGAAGGCCGGCAAGACCGTGCTGATGCAGCACATCGCCCACGCGATCACGGCCAATCACCCCGCGGTGGTGCTGATCGTGCTGCTGATCGACGAGCGGCCCGAGGAAGTGACCGAGATGATCCGGTCGGTCAAGGGCGAGGTCGTGTCCTCCACCTTCGACGAGCCCGCGTCGCGCCACGTCCAGGTCGCCGAGATGGTGATCGAGAAGGCGAAGCGCCTCGTCGAGCACAAGAAGGACGTGGTGATCCTGCTCGACTCCATCACCCGCCTCGCCCGCGCCTACAACACCGTCGTGCCCGCGTCCGGCAAGGTGCTGACCGGCGGCGTGGACGCGAACGCCCTGCAGCGCCCGAAGCGCTTTTTCGGCGCCGCCCGCAACGTCGAGGAAGGCGGCTCGCTCACCATCCTCGCCACCGCGCTGATCGACACCGGCAGCCGCATGGACGACGTGATCTACGAGGAGTTCAAGGGCACCGGCAACATGGAGATCCACCTCGACCGGCGCATGTACGAGAAGCGCATCTTCCCGGCGATCAACGTCAACCGCTCGGGCACGCGCCGCGAGGAGCTGCTCATCAAGCAGGACGTGCTGCAGAAGATCTGGGTGCTGAGGAAGCTCCTCTACCCGATGGACGAGCTGGAGGCGACCGAATTCCTGCTGGACAAGGTCCGCGCCACGAAGGGCAACGCCGATTTCTTTGACTCGATGCGCCGGGGCTAGTCGCCCGTCGCTGCCGTAACCCCCTTAGCCGCGAAACCCCTGGCCCGCCGGACCGTCTAAGCCATGAGGCTTGGAGGAGGCTATGCGACGTTGGCTGCTGATCGTGCTGATGCTGCTGGCGGGGTGCGCGGACATGCAGATCCCGCCGACGCCGGCCGACCTGCAGGCCAAGCGCTTCGAGCCGGTGCCGGACAAGTCGGTGATCTACCTCGTGCGCGACTCTCCCGATTTCAGCTCGCAGGCATCGACGCTGTGGCTGGGTGAGTCGGTCATGATCACCACCTACGAGGGCACCTACTACCGCTGGGAGGTGCCGCCCGGCACGCACCAGATCACCGGCTACGGGCCCGACAACGGCAGGATCACGCTCACCACCGACCCGGGCAGGATCTACTTCATCCAGCAGCGCCTGCAGCCGTTCCTGCGCTTCCCGCAATCCGCGTTCGCGCTGGTCGCCGAGCCTTACGGGCGCGCCGCGGTCGGCCGCGCGGTCCTGGTGGGACAGTGACGCGCCTGGTCCCGCCTCTCTTCCTTGCGGCCGCGCTCGCGCTCGCGGGCTGCGCCGCCGTGCCCCAGGCCACGCCCGAGCACGACGCCGAGGCGAAGGAGTTCGAGGCGCGCCCCAATACTTCCGCGCTCTATGTCTACCGCAACGATTCCCCGGACATCATGGAGACGCAGAGCGACGTGACGGTGTACGTGAACGACCGCCTCCTCGGCCAGGCGCTGTCGGGTGGCTATTTCCGCGTGGACCTGCGGCCGGGCAGCTACCTCCTGCACGGCTACGGGCCGGACCAGGGCAAGCTCAAGATCAGCACCCGGCCGGGCGAGGTCTACTTCGTCTCGCTCAACGTCGTCGCCGGCCATTCCGTCTACCGCCTGGAGGCCCCCGCCGCCGGCAAGCGCGAGCTCACGCGCTGCTGCGTGCTGATGGAGAAATGGCAGCCCGGGCAGCGGCCGCTCGTGCGCTAGCGGGCCGCGGGCTCCGGCTTGCCAAGGCAGGCTAAATCACGGATAATGCGCGCCTTTCTCGAAGTTCACGGGGTTAACCGCATGAAACCGAAAATCCATCCGCAGTACAGCACCATCACCGTCACCTGCAGCTGCGGCAACAAGTGGGACACGCGCTCGACCATGGGCCGCGACCTGCAGGTCGAAGTCTGCTCGCAGTGCCACCCGTTCTACACGGGCAAGCAGAAGATCGTGGACACCGCGGGCCGCGTCGAGAAGTTCCGCCAGAAATACGCGGGCCGGGGCAAGCCTGCCGCGTCCGCCGCCAAGTAACGGCATCGCACCGACGCAAACAAGGGCAGCCACGGCTGCCCTTTGTTTTTGGCGACTATCCACTATCCACCCTCCACGATTCACGGTGTTCTCATGAAAACCTTTCGCATCGCCGTCATCCCGGGCGACGGCATCGGCAAGGAAGTGATGCCCGAGGGCCTGCGCGCCCTCGAGGCCGCCGGCCGCAAGTTCGGCATCCAGTGGAAATTCGACGAGTTCGACTGGAGCTGCGACTACTACGCCAAGCACGGGCGCATGATGCCCGAGGACGCGCTCGACCGGCTGATGAAGCACGACGCGGTCTACTTCGGCGCCGCCGGCTGGCCGGCGACGGTGCCCGACCACATCTCGCTGTGGGGCCTCCTCATCCCGTTTCGCCGCGGCTACGACCAGTACGTGAACCTGCGCCCGGTGCGGCTCATGCCCGGCATGAAATGCCCGCTCGCCAACCGCAAGGTCGGCGACATCGACTTCTGGGTGGTGCGCGAGAACAGCGAGGGCGAGTACTCATCGGTGGGCGGGCGCATGTACGCCGGCACCGAGCGCGAGTTCGTGACGCAGCAGGCGGTGTTCTCGCGCCAGGGCGTGGACCGCATCCTCAAGTACGCCTACGAGCTCGCCATGACGCGGCCGAAGAAGCATCTCACCTCGGCCACCAAGTCGAACGGCATCTCGATCTCGATGCCGTACTGGGACGAGCGCGTGAAGGAGATGGCGGCGCAGTATCCGGAGGTGAAGACCGACTGGTACCACATCGACATCCTGTGCGCGCACTTCATCATGAATCCCGACCGCTTCGACGTGGTGGTCGGCTCCAACCTGTTCGGCGACATCCTCTCCGACCTGGGGCCCGCCGCCACCGGCACGATCGGCATCGCGCCCTCGGCCAACATGAACCCGGAGAAGAAGTTTCCCTCGCTGTTCGAGCCGGTGCACGGCTCGGCGCCCGACATTTACGGGAAGAAGATCGCCAACCCGATCGGCCAGATCTGGGCCGGGGCGATGATGCTCGATCACCTCGGCTGCCCCGAGGCCGGGGCGGCGATGCTGAAGGCGATCGAGAACGCGCTGCAGGAAGGGCCCAAGACGCCGGACCTCGGCGGCAAGGCCGGCACGGCCGACCTCGGCAAGGCCGTCGCGGAGCTGATCGGCTAGTAGGCGGCGACGACGCCGTCGCCGCGCGGGTCCGCCCCGCCCTCCAGCACGCCGCTCGGATGGCGCAGGATCGCGCCCGCGTGGCCCATCGCCTCGTCGAATTCTCCCAGCACCTCCATCTCGTGGCCGCGCCGCGCGAGATCGGCGACCACGCCGGTGGAGAAGCGCGACTCGAGCTTGAGCGTATCGCTGGTCTGGCCCCAGGTGCGCCCGAGGAGCCAGCGCGGCGCGCTCACCGCCTGCTGCGGGTCCATGCCGAACACGGCGATGCGCGTGAAGACGGCGCTCTGCGTCTGCGGCTGGCCGTCGCCGCCCATCGTGCCGTAGATCAGCGTGCGCCCGTCCTTGAGGACCGCGAGGGCGGGATTCAGCGTGTGGAAGGGCTTCTTGCCGGGCTCCAGGCTGTTCAACGCGGCCAGATCGAGCGAGAAGCTGCACCCGCGGTTCTGCCAGTTGATTCCGGTCTCGCCGAGCACCACGCCGCTGCCGAACTCGTGGTAGATGCTCTGGATCATGGACACCGAGCGTCCCGCCGAATCCACGACGCCCATCCAGACCGTGTCCGAGGGCTCGCTGCCCTTGCCCCAGCGCGCGGCCCGGCCGCGGTCGACGTTCGCCGCGAGCTCGCGCACCTTGGCCGGGGCGAGCAGCGCCTGCGGGTCGACCTTCATGTAGGCGGGATCGGTGAGGCAGTGATCGCGCACCGCGAACGCGCGCTTGGTCGCTTCCACCGCGAGATGCACGTAGTCGGCGCTCGCGGGGCCCGCGGCACCGGCCTCAAGCACATCGAGCATCCCCAGGATCAGGAGCGAGACCAGTCCCTGGGTGGGCGGCGGCAGGTTGTAGACCGCGCCCAGCGAGTGCGCGAGGGTGAGCGGCTCGACCTGCTTCGCGCGGTGCTTCGCCAGGTCCACCGGCGCGAGCGGGCTGCCCGCGTCCGCGAGGTCGCGCGCCACCGCCTTGGCGATGCGCCCGGTATAGAAATCCCCGAGGCCGGCGCTGGCCAGCCGCGCCAGGGTCATGGCGAGCCGCGGCTGCTTGAAGAGGCTGCCCGGGGCCGGCACGGCGCCGTCGGGCATGAATGTCTGCCGGAAGCCCGGCTGAGCCTCGAGCTCTCCGCGCTTCGCCGCCGTCGCCGTCGCCTGGCTGGCGGTGACGGCGACGCCGCGCTCGGCATAGTAGATGGCGTCGGCCAGCAGGCGCTTCAAGGGAAGCTGTCCGCCCCACTTGCGCGATAGCCTGAACGCGCTGTCCCAGCCCGACAGCGTCCCGGCGACGGTGTTGGCGGCGAGGCCGCCACGGGCCGGGATGGCGCGCTCGATTCCGCGCGCCGCGTACCACTCCCGGGTGGCCGCCCGCGCCGCGGCGCCGCACGCATCGATGCAGCGCGGGGGGCGGCGCGGCACGTGCATGAGCCAGAACGAGTCGCCGCCGATCGAGTTCATGTGCGGGTAGGCGACCACGATCGTCGCGGCGGCGGCGATCATCCCCTCGAGCGCGTTGCCGCCCTCGCGCAGCACGTCGAGGGCGGACTGCGCGGCCAGCGCATGGGGCGCGACCGCCATGCCGCGCGTACCGCTGATCGACCGTATGGACATTTCTCGGGCGAGTGTAACATCCGTAATGTCGCCCGCATGAACGCCCAACCATGAACGCACTCCTCCGCTTCTCGCAGTGGGTCGACTGGCTGAACGAAAAGCTCGGCAAGGTCGCGAGCTGGCTGGTGCTGATCGCCTGCGTGATCAGCGCGGGCAACGCGCTGATGCGCTACAGCTTCAGCCTGAGCTCGAACGCCTGGCTCGAGATCCAGTGGTATCTCTTCGGCGGCATGGTGCTGCTCGGCGCGTCCTACACGCTCAAGATGAACGAGCACGTGCGGGTGGATATTTTCTATACCCGCTACAGCGACCGCGCGCGGCTGTGGCTGGATCTCGCGGGCGGGATACTCTTCCTGCTGCCGATGGCGATCATCATCGGCTGGCTGTCGTGGCCGCTCTTCATCAACTCCTGGGAAATCGGCGAGGTCTCGGGCAACGCCGGCGGCCTCCTGCGCTGGCCGGTGAAGATCCTGATCCCGCTCGGCTTCCTGCTGCTCACGCTGCAGGGCCTCTCCGAGGTGATCAAGCGCGCGGCGGCCCTGATGGGCTATGTCGAGCTCGACGCCCGCTACGTGAGGCCGCTGCAGTGATCACCCGCGAGATCATGGGACCGCTGATGTTCGGCGGCCTGATCCTCTTCATGCTGATCGGCTACCCGGTCGCGTTCTCGCTGGCGGCAGTGGGCCTCTTCTTCGGCTTCATCGGCATCGAGATGGGCTTTTTCCACCTCTCACTCCTGCAGGCGCTGCCCGACCGCGTGTTCGGGATCATCTCCAACGATCTCCTGCTGTCGATACCGTTCTTCACCTTCATGGGCGCGATCCTCGAGCGCTGCGGCCTCGCAGAGGATCTCCTGGAGGGCACCGGGCAGCTCTTCGGGCCGGTGCGCGGCGGGCTCGCCTACGCCGTCATCCTGGTGGGCGCGCTGCTCGGCGCGATCACCGGCACGGTGGCGGCTTCCGTGATCGCGATGGGGCTCATCTCGCTGCCGGTCATGATGCGCTACGGCTACAACATGCGCATCGCCACCGGCGTGATCGCCGCGTCGGGAACGATCACGCAGCTGATCCCGCCGTCTCTCGTGCTGGTGGTGCTCGCCGACCAGCTCGGCAAGTCGGTGGGCGACATGTACGCGGGCGCGATCGGCCCCTCGATACTCCAGGTGCTGCTGTTCTGCGCGTTCATCCTGGCGGTGTCCATCGTCAGGCCGCACTACGTGCCCGCGCTGCCGCCCGAGGCGCGCACGAAGATCGGCTGGGCGCTGATCTGGAAAGTGGCGTGGGGGATGGTGCCGTCGCTGGCGCTGATCTTCCTCGTGCTGGGAACGATATTGATGGGGCTCGCGACGCCCACCGAGGGCGGCGCGATGGGCGCAGTGGGCGCGATCGCGCTGGCCGCGATGCACCGCCGGCTGACCTGGAAGCTGATGTGGGAGGGGATGGACTCCACCATGCGCATCAACGCGATGGTGATCTTCATCCTCATCGGCTCGACCGTGTTCGGCCTGGTGTTCCGCGGCGTGGACGGCGACCTGTGGATCGAGCACATGCTGCTGCAGCTGCCGGGCGGTCAGGTCGGCTTCCTGCTCGTGGTGAACCTCTTCGTGTTCTTTCTCGCGTTCTTCCTCGACTACTTCGAGATCGCGTTCATCATCATCCCGCTGCTCGCGCCGGTCGCGGCCAAGCTCGGCATCGATCTCATCTGGTTCGGCGTGCTGCTCGGCGCGAACCTGCAGACCTCCTTCATGCACCCGCCGTTCGGCTTCGCCCTCTTCTACCTCCGCGGGGTGGCGCCCAAGGAAGTGAAGAGCTCGGACATCTACTGGGGCGCGGTGCCGTGGGTCGTGCTGCAGCTCATCCTGGTGACGGCCATCATCTTCTGGCCTGGCCTGGTGACGAGCTGGGTGGACAAGGTAGCGCCCACCACGACGCCCGTCATCGAAGCGCCGGTGCTCGATCGCGGCGAGCCGGAAGACCAGTCCGCCGATATCGAGCGCCAGCTGAAGCAGATGAAGTAATTATTTTTTCCCGGGCACCGGCGTCGGGTTGTTGAGCAGGAAGGTGTTGAGGGTCTGCTCCGCCACGCGGTGCCAGACGAATTCCTGCTCCCGGAACTTCTTCCACGGCTCGTAAATCTTGCGCCACGCCGGGTTCTTCGTGGCTTCCTCCTCGTAGAGCTCGAACGCGGCGCGGTGCGCGGCGCGCATGATCTCGGGCGAGTAGGCGTGGAGCTTGACGCCGTTCTTGACCAGGCTCTGGAGCGCCGTCGGGTTCTTGAAGTCGTACTCGGCCATCATGTCGATGTTGGCCTCGTAGCACGCGGCCTCGAGCGCGGCCTGGTACTCCTTCGGCAGCTTCTCCCACTCCTTGATGTTCACCATCAGGGAGTACATCGAGCACGCCTCCCACCAGCCGGGGTAGTAGTAGTGCGGCGCGATCTTGTAGAAGCCGAGCTTCTCGTCGTCGTACGGCCCGACCCACTCCGCGGCGTCGATCGTGCCGCGCTCGAGCGCGGGATAGATGTCGCCGCCGGCGATCTGCTGCGGCACCGCGCCGAGGCGCGACATCACCTCGCCGCCCAGGCCGGCGATGCGCATCTTCAGCCCCTTCAGGTCCGCGGTCGTGCGCACTTCCTTGCGGAACCATCCGCCCATCTGGCAGCCCGTGTTACCGGCCGGGAAGGAAATGATGTTGAAGTCGCGGAAGAACTCGCGCATGAGCTGCAGCCCGCCGCCCCAGTAGATCCAGGCGTTCTGCTGGCGCTGGTTCATGCCGAAGGGAACCGTGGTGTCGAAAGCGAAGGCCTTGTTCTTGCCCACGAAGTAGTAGGCCGCCGTGTGGGTGCACTCCACCGTGCCCTGCTGCACCGCGTCCACCGTGCCGAACGCGGGCACGATCTCGCCGGCGCCGAACACGCGGATCTGGAATTTCCCGCCGGTGATGGCGGCAACCCGCTTCGAGATCACCTCGGCGCCGCCGAAGATGGTGTCGAGGCTCTTGGGGAAACTCGACGCGCAGCGCCAGCGCACTTCCGGTTGCGCCTGCGCGATGGCCGGTGCGGCGACGGCGGCTGCGGCGGCGCCGGCGCCCGCCTGGGTGAGGAATTTTCTTCTGTTCATGCGAGTCTCCCTGTAAGTGTCAAAAATGGAACACGCGGGTCGAACGGCGTAGCTACTCTACGCCCGTTCGAACCCGCGCGGTTAAGCCGGCGCCGCCGACCGGAACCTGACCGGAACCTGACCGGAACCTGAGGCCGTCCGGTTTTAGCGACCAATGAGCGACTAGTAGGTCTTGTACTGCAAGTACTTGCCGCTCATCACGATCTTCACCCGGTCGCCCTTGGGATCGGGCTCGCGCGTGAGATCCATCTTGAAGTCGATCGCGCTCATGATCCCGTCGCCGAACTCTTCGTGGATCAGCGCCTTGAAGGTCGTGCCGTAGACGTTGACGAGCTCGTAGAAGCGGTAGACAAGCGGATCGGTCGGAACCGCGGTCGGCAGCGAGCCCTTGTACGGGACTTGCTGCAGCAGCAGCACCGCGTAGGCGGGCAGCTCGAGAAGCTTGCCGGCGGCTTCCGCCTGCTCCTTCGTCATCTGCATCTGCCCGAGCAGCGCGGCCGTCGTCCATTCCTTGCTCGCGCCCACCGCCTTGGCGATCTTCGCCCACGTGAGGCCCTTCTGCAGGCGCTTCATCACCACCAGCTCGGTGACGTCCTCGCGGGTCATCGGCTTCTCCATGCTCGCCGCGGCAAGCAGTGCTTCGGGTGCATCGGATTTTTTCATGTGCCTTCTCCTTTGAACGTGGACTACCTGAAATTGACGACGACGGCTTTCTCCGGGTGGCGGGCCGGCCCGCTCGAGGCCGCCGGCGGCGGCTCGTCCAGTCCCGGCATCACCACCGGCAGGTTCTTCGGGTCGTAATCCGCCGGCAGCTGCTCGTTGAAGAGCCGGGAGCGGCTGACGAGGAAATCGACCAGGTGGTTGCGGATCGGGTAGTAGTGCCGCTCCTTGTGGATGGTGTAGCGGGTGCGCGTGCGCGGCAGCGTGTTGACCACGATCTCGGCGATCTTGGCGTGCGGCCCGTTGGTCATGAGCACGATCTTGTCGGCAAGCAGGATCGCCTCGTCGACGTCGTGGGTGATCATGAAGACGGTCTGGCGGGTCTCGGCGCAGATGCGCAGCACCTCCTCCTGCAGCATGCCGCGCGTCAGCGCGTCGAGCGCCGAGAACGGCTCGTCCATGAGCAGCGTCTTGGGCTGGATGGCGAGCGCCCGCGCGATGCCCACGCGCTGCTTCATGCCGCCGGACAGCTCGGCGGGGCGCTTCTTCTCCGCGCCGGTCAGGTTCACGAGGTCGATGTATTTCTGGCAATGCTCGCGCACCCGCGTGCGGTCCCACTCGGGCCAGCGCGATTTCACGGCGAAAGCGATGTTGCCGGCGACCGAGAGCCACGGCATCAGGGCGTGGCTCTGGAAGATCACCGCGCGGTCGAGGCTGGGGCCGCGGATCTCGCGCCCGCCGACGAACACGTAGCCGTCGGACGCCGGCTCGAGCCCGGCCAGGATATTGAGGATCGTCGTCTTGCCGCAGCCCGAGTGCCCGATCAGGCATACGAACTCGCCCTGCTCCACGGCAAAATGGATGTTCTCGAACACCGGTGCGCTCTCCGAGCCGGGAAAGCGCTTGGCGATGCCTTCGATCTTGATCAGCGGGTCGCTCATGATCACTCCGGGAAAGTCACCAGCTTCGTCATGCGCGCGAGGGTGAGGTCGAGCACCATGCCGACCAGGCCGATCGCGAGGATGCCGCAGATGATGTTGGCGATCGACAGGTTGTTCCACTCGTTCCACACGAAATAGCCGATGCCGGTGCCGCCCACCAGCATCTCGGCGGCGACGATCACCAGCCAGGCGATGCCGATCGAGATGCGCATGCCGGTCATGATGGTGGGAGCGGCAGCGGGCAGGATGACGCGGAATGCCTTGCGCAGCGGGCCGACCTCGAGCGTCCTGGCGACGTTGATCCATTCCTTGCGCACCGCGGCGACGCCGAAGGCGGTATTGATCAGCATCGGCCACATCGAGCAAATGAAGATGACGAAGATCGACGAGACGCCGCTGTCCTGCAGCGTGAAGAGGGCGAGCGGCATCCAGGCGAGCGGCGAGATCGGCTTCAGCACCTGGATGAAGGGATCGAAGGCCCGGTAGACCAGCGGCGACATGCCGATGAGGAACCCGAGCGGTATGGCGACCAGCGCCGCGAGGAGATATCCCGCCAGGACGCGCACGATCGAGTACGCGAGCTGGACGCCGATGCCCTTGTCGTTGGGTCCCTTGTCGTAGAACGGATCGGTGAGATGGCCCCCTATCTTGCGGCCGACCTCGCCCGGAGTGGGGAACGCCGATTTCTTGCCGGTCGCCGCTTCCGCGCCGACCAGCTTGGCGTACTCGGCGTCCACCACCTGCTTGCCGACCTCCTGCCGCGTTCCGGCGTGCCACACCGCCAGGAACGCCAGCAGCATGGCGATGGAGAGGAGCGGCGCGCCCCAGATCTGCACCCCCTTCATCTAGGCTGTCCTCTTTATCGCAAAGCTGGCAAGGTAGGCGTCCGGCTTCGCGGGGTCGAACTCCTTGCCCATCACGACGACCTTCTTGCTGGTCGCCGCCGGCGGCTTCATGCCGACTTCCTTCATGAGCCGCGCGGCGTCGGTAGCGAGGTAGACCTCGCGCGCCACCTTGGCGTAATCGACATCGCCCTTCAGCTGCCCCCAGCGCTTCATCTGGGTCAGGATCCAGACGGCGAACGAGTGCCAGGGGAAGGGATCGAAGTCGATCCGGTTGGGCTCCTTCCTGACGTTGCCGAGCCCGTCGGCGAAGGTGCCGGTCAGCACCTGCTCGATCACCGTGGCCGGCTGGTTGAGGTAGTTCGCCGGCGCGATGGCTTCCGCGATCTGCTTGCGGTTCTCCGGCTTGCTGGCGAACGCCGTCGCCTCCATGATCGCCCGCATCAGCGCGCGGTAGGTATTCGGCAGCTTGGTGACGAATTCCTTGCTGGCCGCGAAGGCGCAGCACGGGTGGCCGTCCCAGATCTCCTTGGTGAGGACGTGGATGAACCCGGCGCCGTCGTAGACCGCGCGCTGGTTGAAGGGATCGGGCCCGAGGAAGCCGTCGATATTGTCCGAGCGCAGGTTCGCGACCATCTCGGCGGGCGGCACCGCCCGGATCTGGATATCGCGGTCGGGATCGAGGCCGTGCTCCGCGACGTAGTAGCGCAGCAGGTAGTTGTGCATCGAGTAGTCGAACGGCACCGCGAACTTGAAGCCCTTCCACTGCTTGGGGTCGCGCTTGTCCTTGTGCCTGACCGAGAGCGTGATCGCCTGGCCGTTGATGTTCTCCACCGCCGGCATCGTGTAGGGCACCGGGCTCGAGCCCACGCCGAGCGTGATGGCGAGCGGCATCGGCGAGAGCATGTGCGCCGCGTCGTACTCCTTGTTCATGGTCTTGTCGCGGATCAGCGCCCAGCCCGCGGTCTTCACCACGTCCACGTTGAGGCCCTGCCGCCCGTAGAACCCCATCGGCTGCGACATGATGATCGGCGTGCCGCAGGTGATCGGGATGAAGCCGACCTTGATGTTAGGCTTCTCGATCTCGCCCTTGCCCTGCGCGAACGCCTCGCGCGCCGCGCCGAGCGGGAAGAACTGGGAGATGGCGGCGAGTGCCGTGTTCGCGCCGACCGCCTTGAGGAAGCGGCGCCGCTCCGCGTCGCGCGGAAAGAGGGCGCGCACGACCGCCTGGTCCACGACGTTGCTGGCGAGCGCCTCGCCGTCGGTCTTGCCGCGCGCGAGCGCGGCATTGTGACTCGCCTGGTCCTCGTGGCGGCCGCAGGTGCAGCCGTGAGTCAACCTGACTTCGGGGTCGAACGGATCGTGAATCATGGACATTGCAGCCTCCCTGTGAGATGCACGCCCGCGTATCTGCAGGATGCATACCAGGTCGCCGCAGGGCATCGCGCGCGGCGCCACGCGCTATCCTCAACGAGTTGATTTTCCGGGTGTATCGCGCGCGCCGCCGGCCGGCCGGCTCATCCGCGTCGCGCGCTCGCGCAATGGTCGGCGCACGCTCATAGTGCGCCACGCACCAGATTCGTGCCGTGCTCCCCGGCCGGTGATGCGATAATCGCGCCCCAATGAACTTGCCGACGTTCAGCACGGCCGCCCGGTGATCTCCCAGCGCGGCCTGCTCGCCGCCCTCCTCTGCGCGGCCTGGATACTGCCCGGTCTCTTCGGCCACGACCCGTGGAAGCCGGACGAGGCGCCCACCTTCGGCGTCGTCTACGACATCCTGGGCGGCGGCTCGTGGGTCATGCCGACGCTCGCCGGCGAGCCCTTCGTCGACAAGCCGCCGCTCTATTACCTCTCCGCGGCGCTGGTGGCGAAGCTCTTCTCATGGGCGCTGCCGCTGCACGACGCCGCGCGGCTGGCGACCGGCCTGTGGATGGCGGTGGTGTTCGGCTTCACCGCGATCGCCGGGCGCGAGCTCTACGGGGTGCGCTACGGCGCGATCTCCGCGCTGCTGCTTCTCGGCTGCTTCGGATTCGTCGTCCGCGCTCACCAGCTCATACCCGACGTGGCGCTGCTCGCGGGGTTCGCGATGGCCTACTACGGGTTCGCCGCCGCGCTGAAGCGCCCGCTGTGGGGCGGCTTCTGGATCGGCACCGGCGTCGGCATCGGCTTCCTCGCCAACGGGCTGCTCGCCCCCATGGTGCTCGGCGCCGCGGCGCTGCTCCTGCCGGCCCTGGGCCGGGACTGGCGCGGCCGCGGCTATGTCGCCGCGCTCGGCGTGGCCGCCGTCGCCGCGGCGCCGTGGCTCGCGATCTGGCCCTGGCTCCTCTACCAGCGCTCGCCGGTCGCGTTCCAGGCCTGGTTGTGGACCGAGAACCTGGGGCAGTACTTCGGGCCGGCGCGCGGCGTGCGCGCCGGCATCTTCTATTACCTGAAAATACTCCCCTGGTACGCCTTCCCGGTGTGGCTGCTCGCCCTGTGGACGCTGTGGGGGGCACGCGCGAGCGGGCTCACGCGCCCGGCGATCGTGCTGCCTTCCCTGGGCTTCGTGCTCACGCTCGCTTTCCTGTCGGGCTCATCGGAGGCGCGCGAGCTCTACGCGCTCCCGCTCCTCCTGCCGCTGGCGCTGCTCGCCGCCGCGGCCCCGGAGACGCTGCGCCGCGGCGCGGCCAGCGCGTGGTACTGGTTCAGCGCGATGGCCTTCACGTTCTTCGTCGCCGTGTTCTGGTTCTACTGGAGCGGGCTCGAGCTCGGGTTCCCGGCGCGGCTGCACGACCACCTGCACCGCATCCGTCCCGGCTACACGCCCGGCTTCCGCTGGCTGCCCTTCGTCCTGGGCGTCGCCTATTCGCTGTTCTGGTTAGCGGTGCTGGCCTCGTTCCGCAAGACCCCGATGCGCCCGGTGGTGGTGTGGGGCGCCGGCATCACGACCATCTGGGCGCTGCTCGCGACCCTGTTCGTCGGCTGGGCGGACAACGTCAAGAGCTACCGCTCGGCCTTCGCCTCGCTCGAGCAGGCACTGCCGGAGAAGTACGACTGCGTGGCGAGCCGCGACCTGGGCGAGAGCCAGCGTGCGATGCTGCACTACGTCGCCGGCATCGTGACCCATCGCGAGGAGATCACCGAGCGGCGCCGCGCCTGCCAGTACCTGCTGGTGCAGGGCCATCCGAGGGTCGAGAACGCACCGCGCGGAGGGTGGAAGAAGATCTGGGAGGGCGGGCGCCCCGGGGACAAGGACGAGCGCTACCGGCTTTACCGGCGGTCCGGCCCGCCGGCAAAGTGAAGTCGTACCGGGTTTCTCGACACCCCTAGTCGCCGGGCGTAAACTGCTCTCCCCTTTCTTCCCCATCAGCCATCAGTTAGGAACCCCACATGGCAAACGAACGCGAAGTAGTGGTGCTCTCAGGCGTGCGCACGGCGATCGGCGATTACGGCGGCGCGCTGAAGGACGTCGCCCCGACCGACCTGGCGGCGCACGTCATCAAGGAGGCGGCGAAGCGCTCGAAGCTCGACGTCAAGGAAATCGGCGCCTGCGTGCTCGGCAACGTGATCCATACCGAGGCGAAGGACATGTACTTCTCGCGCGTCGCGGCGCTGAAAGGCGGCATGAGCGACGACTCCACCGCGCTCACCGTCAACCGCCTGTGCGGCAGCGGCCTGCAGGCGATCGTATCCGCGTCGCAGATGATCATGCTGGGCGACACCAGCAGCGCCGTCGCGGGCGGGGCGGAATCCATGAGCCGCGGCGGCTACCTGATGCCCAGCCTGCGCTGGGGCGCGCGCATGGCCGACAGCCAGGTGGTGGACATGATGGTCGGCGCGCTGACCGACCCCTTCGACACCGTGCACATGGGCATCACCGCCGAGAACATCGCCGAAAAGTGGAAGATCTCCCGCGAGCAGCAGGACGAGTTCTCGGTGGAAAGCCATCGCCGCGCGGTCAACGCCATCGAGAAGGGTTATTTCAAGGACCAGATCGCGCCGTTCGAGCTGAAGACCCGCAAGGGCGTACAGCTCTTCGACCGCGACGAGCATGCGCGCGCCGACGCCACCGTGGAAGGCATGGCCAAGCTGCGCGCCGTTTTCAAGAAGGACGGTTCGGTCACCGCGGGCAACGCTTCCGGCATCAACGACGGCGGCGCAGCCGTGGTGCTGATGGAACGCGCGGCCGCCGGGAAGAAAGGCCTGAAGCCGATGGCGCGCCTGGTGTCCTACGGCATCGCCGGCGTGGACCACAAGATCATGGGCATCGGCCCGGTGCCCGCCTCGAAGATCGCTCTCGAGAAGGCCGGGCTCAAGGTCGAGCAAATGGACGTGGTCGAGTCGAACGAGGCGTTCGCGGTTCAGGCGCTCGCCGTCACCTGCGACCTCAAGCTCGATCCGAAGAAAACCAATCCCAACGGCGGCGCGGTGGGCCTCGGCCACCCGATCGGCGCGACCGGCGCGGTGCTGACGGTGAAGGCGCTCTACGAGTTACAACGAGTGGGCGGCCAGTACGCGCTCGTCACCATGTGCATCGGCGGCGGCCAGGGCATCTCCGCCATTTTCGAGCGCCTGGGCTAGCGGAAGACCGTCGAGGCCATCAGCCCGAACGCGCCGAGCAGCACGAGCGCGAAGACGACGATGGTGCAGCCCGCAGCTCGCGGATAGCGCGCCACCCAGGCGTCGAGCGTGAGGTTCATCGACTCGCGGTCCTTGGCGAACTGACGCTCGGAGTACCAGCGCGCGCCCCGCGCCTCCAGGGCCACCAGGGTGCCGGGAGAAAACGCGAGCATCACGCCCACCGCGATCGCGGCGAGGTTGCCGACGATGAGCAGCCAGCGGGCGCTATCCACCACCCAGCCGGCGAACGACGCCTTGAACATGCCCAGCCCGAGTAGCTGCACGGCCGCGCGCGCGTCGTAGCGCAGGGCGAGTCCGTAGAGGGCAAAGAGGCCGCCGGCGATGAATACCAGCGCGAGCCAGCGCCGGTACTTGAGCACCAACTCCCGGGTGTCGCGCGGAACCTCCACCGCCCGGTACGACCGCCGGGTGGACACCCAGCGGTTCATGCCGGCGAAGAAGCGCAGCGTCCCGGCGCTGTTGAAGACGAGCGAGAGCCCCACGATGAGGATGACGAATCCCGCCGCGAGAAACAGGACGGTGAGGAACTCGGCGGCCCACTGGCGGACTGCCGGGTGGCTGAAGTAGCTCAGGAAATCCATGTAGGTCTCGGCCCGGTGATGCGACCCCGTTACTTTGGCATATCCGCCCAAATAAGTACACCCCGCGCGCCACTCAGCGCTCCCCCTGCCGCAGCCGCGTGAGCTCGCCCAGGCACAGGTGGGTGAACGCGAGCCCGCTCAGCACCGGCACCGCGAGGTTCACGAACGGGAGGGCGTAGAGCATGGCGAGCGCCAGCCCGAGCACGAACAGCCTGCCGCGGGCGCCGCGCATGACGGCCTCGCGCTCGGCAGCGGTGGCGTGCTCGGCGAGCGCATCGTAGCGGAACATGCGCTGGTTGAAGTAGGCCGAGATGAGCGGCGGCAGCACTAGGGCGCCGATGCCGGTAAACCAGAGCGGCAGGCTCGCCAGCCACAGCGCCGCGAACACCGCGATCGCCACGAAGGCGTTCCAGACACTGCCTGCAAGGGTGCCGCCCTTGCGCTGCTCGAGCTGGGGGTAATAGCGCCGCGCCACGAGCGGCACGATCACCGGCATCGCGACGACGTCGGTGACGAGCACGGCGACCACCAGCATGAGCGGCAACGCGAGCGCGACGGCGGCGATGCCGCTGCCCCAGATGAAGACCGACGACAGCCCGAAATCGCGTACCCACCCGAGCCAGGGCGAGGTCGCGATCCAGTTCGCGACCATCCTCGCCCAGTCGTCGGCGAGCGCCCACGACAGCGCGATCCACGCGACGAGCGCGGCGAGCGGCGGCACGAGCCCGAGCAGCAGCACGCGGGGCTCGAAGAGATCGGCCATCGCCCTGCCCAGCGCGGTAAACGGGTTCATGAGTGGGTTCATGAGCGGGTTCATGAGATCTTCATCATGTTAGGGACTCCCCGGGCGTACGGCTAGAATAGCGCGCTCTCGCCCGCATTTTCATTGGCACTGACGACTCCCGCGTGACACCATCCCACACTGAGCCCCGCACAGAGCTCACCAGCTGGAAAGCGCTCGATCAGCACCGGCGCACGCTGCAGGGCGCCCATCTCCGCCGGCTCTTCGAAGAGGACAAGGGGCGCTTCGAGCGTTTTTCGCTCGAGGCCGGGGGGCTCTTTCTCGACTACTCCAAGCATCTCGTCACCGCCGAGACGATGACGCTCCTCGCCGCGCTCGCGCGCGAGTGCGAGCTCGAGGCGTGGACGCGGCGCCTCTTCGGGGGGGAGCGCGTCAACTTCACCGAGGGCCGCGCCGCGATGCACGTGGCGCTGCGCGCCGCGCGACCGATGAAGCTAGAGGGTCGCGATCTCACCGCCGAGGTCCGCGCGGTGCTCAAGAAGATGCGCCGGTTCTGCGACACGATGCGCTCGGGCGAGGCCCGCGGCGCGAGCGGCGAGCACTTCACCGACGTCGTCAATATCGGGATCGGCGGATCGGACCTGGGCCCCGCCCTCGCCTGCGAGGCGCTCGCCCCCTACGCCACCCCGCCGCTCAAGTCGCATTTCGTCTCGAACGTGGACGGCCACGCGATCGCGGCGGTGCTCGAGCCCCTGGACGCGGCGCGCACGATGTTCATCGTCGCCTCCAAGACCTTCACCACGCAGGAGACCATGGCCAACGCGCGCACCGCGCGCGACTGGCTCGCCGCGAAGCTCGGGGCCGCCGGCGCGGCGAAGCATTTCTGCGCCGTGACCGCCAGCCCGAAGCGGGCCGCCGAGTTCGGCGTCGCGCCCGAGCGCGTGTTCGAGTTCTGGGACTGGGTCGGCGGGCGCTACTCGCTGTGGTCGGCAATCGGCCTGCCGATCGCGCTCGAGATCGGCATGGATCATTTCGAGGAGCTGCTCGCCGGCGCGCGCGCGATGGATGAGCATTTCGAAGCCGCGCCGCTCGAGCGCAACATGCCGGTCATCATGGGACTGCTCGCGGTGTGGTACTCGGATTTCCTGGGTGCCGGCACCCGCGCCGTGCTGCCCTACGACGAGCGGCTGCGCCTGCTGCCCGCCTATCTCCAGCAGCTCGAGATGGAGAGCTGCGGCAAGCGCGCCACGCGCGACGGCACCCTCGCCCCCTACGCCACGTCCCCGATCGTGTGGGGCAGCGCCGGCACCAACGGCCAGCACGCCTATTTCCAGCTGCTGCACCAGGGCAGCCACCTGGTGCCCGCCGATTTCATCGCGTTCTGCGAGCCGCACCACCGGCTGCCGGGACACCACGAGATGCTGCTCGCGAACTTCTTCGCCCAGACCGAGGCGCTGATGCGGGGCCGGACCGCCGGGGAGGCGGAGGCCGAGGCGCGCGCGCTGGGGCAGCCGGAGGACGAGGCGAGACGCCTCGCCCCGCACCGCGCCTTCGAAGGCAACCGGCCCTCGAGCTCCATCCTCGGCGACCGGCTCGAGCCGCGCTCGCTCGGCGCGCTGATCGCGCTCTACGAGCACCAGGTGTTCGTCGAGAGCGTGATCTGGGACATCAACGCCTACGACCAGTGGGGCGTCGAGCTCGGCAAGACGCTGGCCGGGCGCATACTGACCGAGCTGGAGGGCGGCGCGCCCGCGGCGGGCCACGACCCGTCGACCACCGGACTGATCAACCGCTACAAGAACCGCAGGAGGAAGGCATGAACGACGAAGCGCTCAACATGAGCATCCGCAAGTTCCTGAAGACCGTCGGCGTCAACTCGCAGCTCGCCATCGAAAAGGCGGTGCAGAAGGCGATCGCCGAGGGCAAGCTGAAAGGCAACGAGGTGTTCCCCGCCGCGATGCACCTCAAGGTCGGCAAGCTCGGCCTCGATATCCAGTTCGACGGCGAGATCAAGCTCGACTGAGGCGGCTCACAGCTTGAGCAGGTGCTCCCGGTAGTACTTCAGCTCTTCGATCGACTCGTGGATGTCGGCGAGCGCCTCGTGCTTGCCGTGCTTGACGAGGCCCGCCATGATCCCCGGCTTCCAGCGCTTCGCCAGCTCCTTCAGCGTGCTCACGTCGAGGTTGCGGTAGAGGAAATAGGCCTCCAGCGCGGGCAGGTAGCGCGACAGGAAGCGCCGGTCCTGGTGCACCGAGTTGCCGCACATCGGCGAGATTCTCGGCGGAACGTGCTGGGACAGGAACGCCACCATCTGAGACTCGACCTCGGACTCGGACAGCCTGGAAGCCTTCACGCGCTCGACCAGCCCGGACTTCGCGTGCGTCGAGCGGTTCCAGTCGTCCATCCCGTCGAGCAGGGCGTCGGACTGGTGCACCACGAGCACCGGCGCCTCGGCCACGGTGTTCAGCTGGGAGTCCGTCACCACGATGGCCACCTCGAGCACCTTGTCCGTGTCGGGGTTGAGCCCGCTCATCTCCATGTCGATCCAGATGAGATTGTTGGCGTCCTGGGGCATGGCTGTGATGGCGGCGGCGGAATTTTTCGAGGCGCGAATTTTTCGGGGTGTATTGTGTCATAGTTCGACTTTGAATACCTTCGGCATAGTCTTTCTCGCGGCGCTCATCCTCGCGGCCGTAACGCGCCTGTGGCTCGCCCGGCGCCACGTTGCCTACGTGCAGGCGCACCGCACGGACGTGCCCGCCGCGTTCGCCGCGGAGATCTCCCTCGCCGAGCACCAGAAAGCGGCCGATTACAGCGCCGCCAAGACGCGGTTCTCGATGGTGGACACCGTTGTCGGGACGGCAGTCGCGCTGGCGTTCACGTTCGGCGGCGGGCTGCAGCTCCTGCACGAGATTTCCGCGCTGTGGACGACCGAAGGCATCGCGCGCGGCGTCGTCCTGGTCGCGCTCTTCGGACTCGTGTCGACGCTGCTCGATCTGCCTTTCGACTACTACCGCACGTTCGTGATCGAGGGCCGCTTCGGCTTCAACAAGGCCACGCCGGGCCTCTTCTTCGCCGATGCGCTCAAGGGGCTCGCGGTCGGCGCGCTCCTCGCGCTGCCGCTCGCCGCGGTCATCCTGTGGCTGATCGACGCGCTCGGAGCGTGGTGGTGGCTCGCGGCGTGGGGCGTGACCATCGCCTTCGGTGCCTTCGTGCAGTTCATCGCGCCCACCGTCATCATGCCGCTCTTCAACAAGTTCTCGCCCATGCAGGACCCGGCGCTGCGGGAGCGCGTGGAGCGGCTGGTGCAGCGTTGCGGCTTCAAGGTGAAGGGGCTGATGGTCATGGACGGCTCCCGCCGCAGCGCCCACGGCAACGCGTTCTTCACCGGCTTCGGGAACACGAAGCGCATCGTCTTCTTCGACACGCTGCTGAAGCAGCTCGAGCCGCCCGAGGTCGAGGCGGTGCTCGCCCACGAGCTGGGCCACTTCCGGTTGCGGCACGTGCTGAAGCGCATGGCGATCACCGCCCTGCTGAGCCTCGGATTCTTCTGGCTGCTGGGCTACCTGATGGCGCAGCCGTGGTTCTACTCGAGCCTCGGCGTGGCCTCCCCCACGCCCGCGATGGCGCTGCTCCTCTTCATGCTGGTGCTGCCGCCGTTCACCTTCCTGCTGCAGCCGCTCGGGGCGAAATACTCGCGCATGCACGAGTTCGAAGCCGACGCCTACGCCGTCCAGTACGCTTCCGCCCGCGACCTGGTGTCGGCGCTCGTCAAGCTCTATCGCGAGAACGCGTCCACGCTCACACCCGATCCGCTCCACTCGGCGTTCTACGACTCGCACCCGCCGGCGGTCGCGAGGATCGCGCGATTGCAAAAAGCGTGAGCCGTGAAACCGTGAATCGGCGGTCGGGCGGGAGCAAGTCGAATCACGGGTCACCGGTCACGGCGCGCACATCATCGCGATTGCTCGAAGGCCAGATCGTCGCCACTTTCGGGCGGCGCCACCTGGTCGAGCTGCCCGACGCCACGGTCCTCGACTGCGTGACGCGCGGCAAGCGCGGATCCTACGCGTGCGGCGACCGCGTCGGCGTGGCGCCCGACGGAGAGGGGCGCGGGGTCATAGAAACCCTGGAGCCGCGCAAGACCCTGCTCTACCGCTCCGACCATGCGCGCCAGAAGCTGGTGGCCTCGAACGTGTCGCAGATCGTCGTCGTCGTGGCGCCGGTGCCCGCTTTTTACCACGACCTCATCAGCCGGTGCCTGGCCGCCGCGGAGGACGGCGGAATGGTCGCGCTCATCCTGCTCAACAAGTCCGATCTGCCCGAGGCGCCGGCGGCGCTGGCCGCGCTGGAGGCATACCGCGGACTTGGGTATCGCGTGGCGGCCTTGTCGGCCAAGCGCGACGTGGGGCCGCTGGTCGCGCAGCTGCAGGGCCGCACCAGCGTGCTGGTGGGGCAGTCCGGTATGGGCAAGTCCACGATCATCAATGCGCTGATACCGCAGGCAGCGATGCCGGTGGCGGAGATTTCCACCGCGCTCGATTCCGGACGCCATACCACGACCCACGCGCGCCTCTTCCACCTCGACACCACGACCCACATCATCGATTCGCCGGGCATGCAGGAGTTCGGGCTGCATCACCTCGACGCCGGCGCGCTCGAGTCGGCGTTCGTCGAGTTCCGCCCCTGGCTGGGGCAGTGCCGCTTCCGCGACTGCCGCCACATGACGGAGCCCGGTTGCGCCATCGTGGCCGCATCCGCGGAAGGAAAAATCAGCGCGCAGCGGCTGGAGTCCTACCGCGGCCTGGTGCGGGAAAAAGGCCGGGGCGCCGGCCGCGACTGACGGCTAGCCGAGGGCGTAGGCGAGGCTCACCAGGAGTATCAGCACCATCCAGCCCAGCACGGCGCGCCAGATGAGCCCGACGGCGTGCTCCATGTGGTCCGCATCGGCTTCGTCCCCGGTGCCGAGCTCGGGGCGATAGCTGAGGCCGCCGTGCTGGTGCACGGCGTCTCCCAGCCGCACGCCCAGTGCGCCGCCGCCGGCGGCGAGCACGATGCCGTGCGAGGACGTCGCCCACGCGTCGGCCTGCGTGCGCCAGCAGTAGACCGCGTCCTCGAAGTCGCCGGCGATCGCGAAGCTGACGGCGGTCAGCCGGGCCGGCAGCCAGTCGAGCCAGTAGAACGCGAGCCCGGCGAAGCGGCCGAACACGGCGAGCTCGGGCTCGGCGCGCCACGCCCATTTTTCCGCGAGCACCGTCGCGCAGTGGTAGAGCGCGGCGCCCGCCGGCCCCAGCACGACGAACCAGAACAGCGGGCCGAACACGTGGCGGTGGGAAGCGATCAGTCCCTGCTCGATCGCCACGCGCGCGACCTCGCCGGCGGGAAACTCCTGCGCCGACTCGCCGCGCCAGCGGCCGAGCCGGTCGCGCGCCGCGCCGAGGTCGCCCGCGCGCAGCGCCTGCTGGATCTCGGTGAAGTAGTGGCTGAAGCGGCGGAAGCCCATGGTGAGGTAGAGCACCGCGACGCTCCACGCCCAGCCCGCGACGGGACTCAGCGCATCGAGGACGTACCACACGATCACGACGACAGCGGCCACGGGGAGCGCCGCCAGCATCCACGCGATCATGCCGTGGCGGGATTCGCCGCCGTTGAACTGGCTCTCGAGGAGCTGCGCGTAGCGGCCGTAACCCTCGTGCAGGCGGTTGCCGCCGCGCAACGGCAGAGCCTGCTCCAGGAGGAGCGCCGCTGCCAGCGCGAGGAACTTCACGGGACGGGACCGCTTACTTGTCCGGGTAGGCGATCGAGACGATCTCGACCTCGGTGTCCCCGGCCGGGCGCCGCCACTTCACGGTATCGCCGACCCTGGCGCCGATCATGGCCTTGGCGAGCGGGGACGCCCAGCTGATCTTCCCGGCCGCGACATCGGCCTCGTCGTCGCCGACGATCGCGAAGCGGTGCTTCTTGTCGTCCTCGTCGAGGATGGTCACGACCGCGCCAAAATGGACCTCGTCGCGCGGCTGCCCCCGGGGATCCACCACGGCGGCGCGGTCGAGCTGCGCCTTGAAATAGCGCTGGTCGCGCTCGATCTCGCGCAGCTTCTGCTTCGCCTCGGTGTTTTCCTCCGCCTGCGCGGCGAGCTTCACGTGCTGCGCCTGCAGCTCCTTCTCCCGGGCCTGCAGGAGGTCGTGCCCGCGTGGCGTGACATAGTTGGCGTGCGCCGGCACCGGCCGCTCGGGCAGCTCGCCCGCGACCAGATCGTCGGTGCTTTCCTTGGTGAAGGCCCGGCTCATGGAAGTCTACAAGGGGAAAACCCACTATACACCGCTACGCGTCGGTTACGCATTACCCGTTAGGGGGGCCGTAGCCGAGGAACGACATCAGGTCGTCCTTGCGCGCCATCGTGTCCTTGTAGCCGAGGCGGATGAGCGCGCGGCAATAGGACTTCTCGAAGAGGAGGTAAGTGAGCAGGTTGGCGCCGCTGCGGCGGAGCCCCCCGACGGTGTAGAGCAGCGCGCGGATCGTGAGGGGCAGCTCGCGGGCGTGCTCCACGGCGATCTTCTCGAGCTCCTCGCTCGGGGAGATCACGCGAAAATCCACGTGGTGCAGCGGGTAGCGGTTGGTGTCGCGCACGTCGCGCGGGATCATGTCGATGGTGCGGTTGATGCGCTGCAGCCGCTCGAGGTCCACCTCCAGGCTGTCGAGGAAGATGCTGTTCAGCGCGTGGCCGGCGATCTGCGCGAGCGAGGGATAGGTCTCGATCTTCACGCGGCCGTCCTTCTGCTGCAGCTGGCGCCCCACCCCGATCACGAAGAGCCGGTCCGCGCCCAGGTGCAGGGCCGGCGACAGCGGCGCGATCTGGCGCATCGAGCCGTCGCCGAAATACTCGCGGTTGATGTGCATGGGCGCGAAGATGAAGGGCAGCGCGCTCGAGGCGAGCAGGTGATCGACGCTGATCGGCATCGGCACGCCGATGCGGCGCGCGCGCTGCCACGGCTCGATGCCGTCCCGGCTCTGGTAGAAAGTCACCGACTGCCCCGAGGTGTAGCCCGAGCAGGTGACGCTGAACGCGGACAGGTCGCCGGCGTCGATGCAGCGCTGGATGGCGGCGAAATCGAGGTGGCGCGAGAGCAGCGCCCCGAGCGGCGTATTGTCGAGCAGCGAGACGGGGCGCTTGAGGAACGCGCCGCCGGCGAGCACCGCCCAGATCCAGCGCGCGCTGTTGGAGAGCGCCCCCCACGGGTCCGCGCGGTAGACGTGGTGGACGCGGAAGTTCTTCCACACCGTCATCAAGCGCCGCACGCCGCGCCGGAAGTTGCCGCCGTCCACCGCCAGCACCGCCGCGTTGATCGCGCCGGCCGACGTCCCGCAGATGATGGGGAACGGCGTCTGCACATCCTCGGGCAGGAGCTCGGAGAGCGCCCGCAGCACGCCGACCTGGTAGGCGGCCCGCGCGCCGCCACCGGTCATGATCAGCCCGACCCTGGGATGTCCCTTTGCGCTCACCCGCCCCCCTGCGAGCTTACCCTGCGCGATGCGGTCACTTCCCCATCGCGTCGTTCGTATTCGTCCTACGCCTGCGTCGCGCCGCGCGCCTCCCCGTCGAGCATCCGGCGGAGTACGTGCAGCATTCCCGCCGTCGCGCCCCAGATGTAGCGCCCCTGGTAGGGCACGGCCATGTAGTGCCGGTGCCGGCCGCGGAAGTGAAACTCGCGGCGCTGGTAGTTGGCGGCGTCGAGGAAATGCTCGAGCGGCGCCTCGAACACTTCCGCCACCTCGAACGGGTCGGGCTTCAGCGTGAACGGCGGCTCGACCCAGCCTACCACCGGCGTGATGCGAAAGCCCGACGGGATGACATATTCCGGCAGCCGGCCGAGCAGCGTGACCGCCGCGCGGGGCAGCCCGATCTCTTCCTCGGTCTCGCGCAGCGCGGTCTCTTCCCGGCTCGCGTCCCCGGCCTCGACGCGTCCGCCGGGGAAGCTGATCTGGCCGGCGTGAGCGTCCAGGTGCGGCGTGCGCTGGGTCAGGAGGACGTGCAGGCCGCCCTCGCGGTGGATGAGCGGCACCAGCACGGCGGCATCGAGAACGCGCACGCCTTCGGCGAGCGCGACGACGTGAAGATCGAGCGGGTCCGCCGGCGGCGCCGGGCGCGCCAGTCCCTGCGCGATGCGCTCGCGCGTCAGCCGCAGGGGCCGGCTCGTTGCAGTGGGCTGTGACTGGAGCACGTCGTGGTCGCCAACGTCCTGTAACAATTCGGGATTTTACCCCGCAGCGGCGGGCATAGCGGAGCCGGCGTAGAATGTGACATCGGCATCGGCTGCGTCCGGGCCGCCACAACCCCAAAGGGAGGAATAGATGAAGATACGCACCATCGTGGTTGCAGCCGCTCTCGCCCTGGCGAGTGGTATCGCCCTGGCGCACAACTGCCCGAACGAGATGAAGGCGATCGACGCCGCTCTCCCCAAGGCCAAGCTCTCCGACGCGCAGGCGGCGCAGGTGAAGAAGCTGCGTGCCGACGGCGAGCAGCTGCACAAGGACGGCAAGCACACCGAGTCCATGAAGGCCCTCGGCGAGGCAAAAAGCATCCTGAAGATCTAGCCCGGTCGCGACCGGGAACAAGAAAGGGGCGCCTCGGCGCCCCTTTTTCGTTGTCGGGACAACCCGCGGTTCTCAGCGGAACGCCTCGGCGCACTTCGCGATCTCGGGATTCGTCGCGAGCTCGAGGCACTTGCGGGCATCCTCGTTCGCGCGCGACGGGCGCTTGGGCTTGTCAGCCATGGCCACCTTCTCGGCCGCGGGCGGAGGTACCGCTGCCGATACCGGCGCAGACGCCGGCTTCGCCGCCTCCTTCTCAGGGGCCGGCTTGGCGGCTTCCTTCTGGGGAGTCGCCTCCCCTTTCGAGGCAGGAGGCGCAGGCTCCGCCTTGGGTGCGGGCGCTGCCTTCTCCGTTTTCGCCGCTGGGGCGGCCTTGTCCGCGGCAGGCTTGTCCGCCTGCGCCGCGCTCGCTGCGGGGGCCAGGATCAGCGCCGCGATGGCGGCTATGAATGCGACACGGTTCATCGTCGGCTCCTTCCGAAGGATCAAGCTACAGGGTATCAACTAACGGCTCACCGCATCAAATTGCGTGTGTGCATTAGTGCCGCTTCACCAGGGTATCTGCTTGCGATCGCGGAAGTAGCCGCCGCTCGGCCCCCCGTCCGGCAGCGTCGCGAGCCACACCGCGGTGTCGGCGCCCTGCTCCACGCTGCGCGGCGCGCCCGGCCCGCCCATGTCGGTGCGCACCCAGCCCGGGCACATGGCGTTGACGAGTATGCCACTGCCATGGAGGTCCGCGGCCAGCGTGCGGGTGAGCGCATTCAGCGCCGTCTTCGACACGCGGTAGGCCGGCGTGCCCACGCCCATCTCCGAGAGCTGGCCCTGCCCGCTCGACATGTTGACGACGCGCCCGTAGCCCTGCTTCTGCATGAGCGGGACGAGTCCCTGGATCATGCGCAGCGGGCCGAGCACGTTGGTCTCGAGCGTGGCGCGGTAGGTCTCGACTTTCGAATCGAGCACCCGCGAGCCCCGCGGGTCGAGCATGACGCCGGCGTTGTTGACGAGGACATCACACCGCCCGTGAGTTTCCCTGATCCAGCGGGCAAAGGCTTGCACGCTGGCATCGCTGTCGACGTCGAGCTTGCGGCTCTCCACGCCCAGCTTCTCCGCTGCCGCCTTGCCCTTGGCCTCGTCGCGCGCCGTCAGCACGACGTGCATGCCGGCTTTCGCGAGCTGGCGGCAGATCTCGAGGCCGATGCCCCGGTTGGCGCCGGTGACGACGGCGAAACGCTTGTCCATCGCCCTTAGCGCCTCGGCTTGCGGGCCTTCGGCGCGTTGCCCACCATTTGCTCCGGCCGCACCCAGGCATCGAACTGCTTCTCGGTCAGGTGGCCGAGCTTCAGCGCCGCCTGCTTCAACGTCGTGCCTTCCTTGTGCGCCTTCTTGGCGATCGCGGCGGCCTTCTCGTAGCCGATGTGGGGGTTCAATGCCGTCACCAGCATGAGCGAATCGCGCATCAGCTGCTCGATGCGCGCGCGGTTGGGCTTGATGCCGGCCGCGCAGTGCTCGTTGAAGTTCTCGCAGGCGTGGGTGATCAGCGTCGCGCTGTGCAGGAAGTTGCGGATGACGAGCGGCCGGTAGACGTTCAGCTCGAAGTTGCCCGACGCGCCGCCGATGTTCACTGCGACGTCGTTGCCGAGCACCTGCGCGCAGGCCATCGTCATCGACTCGGACTGCGTCGGGTTGACCTTGCCCGGCATGATCGAGCTGCCCGGCTCGTTCTCCGGGATGACCAGCTCGCCGATGCCGCTGCGCGGCCCGGAGGCGAGCCAGCGGATGTCGTTGGCGATCTTGAAGAGGCTCGCCGCCAGGGTCTTCAGCACGCCGTGGGCATGCACCACCCCGTCGCACGACGCGAGCGCCTCGAACTTGTTGGGCGCCGTCACGAACGGCAGCTTCGTCAGCCGGGCGAGCTCGGCGGCAACCTTCTCCGCGAACTCCGGATGCGCGTTCAGGCCGGTGCCGACCGCGGTGCCGCCCAGCGCGAGCTCGCACAGGTGAGGCAGCGCGCCGTCCACGTGCGCGAGCCCGTGGTCGAGCTGCGAGACGTAGCCGGAGAACTCCTGGCCCAGCGTGAGCGGGGTCGCGTCCTGGAGGTGGGTACGGCCGATCTTGACGATGCCGTCGAACTGCTTCGCCTTGCGGTGGAGCGTGTCGCGCAGCTTCTTCACGGCGGGCTTCAAGTCGCGCGTGAGCGCGATGACCGCCGCCACGTGCATCGCCGTCGGAAACGTGTCGTTGGACGACTGCCCCTTGTTGACGTCGTCGTTGGGATGGACGAGACGCTTCTCACCACGCTCGCCGCCCATCAGCTCCGAAGCCCGGTTGCCCAGTACCTCGTTCACGTTCATGTTGGTCTGGGTGCCCGAACCGGTTTGCCACACGACCAGCGGGAATTCCCCGTCGTGGCGGCCGCGCAGCGCCTCGTCCGCGGCCTTCACGATGGCCTCGCCCTTCCTGCGATCGAGCACGCCCAGCGCCATGTTGGTGAGCGCCGCGGCCTTCTTCACCAGCACCTGCGCGCGCACCACCTCCAGCGGCATGGTCTCGCCGGGGAAATGGAAGTGATGCAGGCTGCGCTGGGTCTGCGCGCCCCACAGCCGGTCGGCGGGCACCGCGACCGGCCCCATCGTGTCGTGCTCGACGCGGGTCTTCTGCTTCGCCATGAGGACCTCCTTTTAGAGGAGACTACGTTGCTCGGCGCGCTGCGCGCCCGCATTGACCACGGTGAGCGCCGTCATGTTGACGATGCGGCGCACCGTGGCGGAAGGCGTGAGGATGCTAACCGCCCGCGCGACGCCGAGCAGGATGGGTCCGACCGTGATGCCGTCGCCGGCGGCGGTCTTCAAGAGGTTGAAGGCAATGTTGGCGGCGTCCAGTGTCGGCATGACCAGCAGGTTGGCCTCTCCCCTCAGCCTGGCGTTGGGAAACACCCGGTCGCGGATCTCCTGCGAGAGCGCCGCGTCGCCCTGCATCTCGCCCTCGATCTCGAGGTCCGGGGCCAGGCCCTGGATGAGCTCGAGCGCGCGCCGCATCTTGGCCGCGGTCGGCGTGTGCGCCGTGCCGAAGCTCGAGTGCGACAGCAGCGCCACCTTGGGGACGATGCCGAAGCAGCGTATTTCCTCCGCCGCGAGCAGCGTCATCTCGGCGATCTGCTCCGCGCTGGGGTCGTAGTTGACGTAGGTGTCGCAGATGAAGACCGTGCGCCGGGGAAGCAGCAGCGTGTTCATCGCCGCGTAGCCCTTCACGCCGGGCCTCAGCCCGATCACGTGGTCGACGAAGCGCAGGTGGCTGTCGTAGCGGCCCACGACGCCGCACAGCATGGCGTCCACCGCGCCCTTGTGCATGAGCATGGCGCCGATCAGCGTGTTGCGCCGGCGCATCTCGAGCCGGGCGATCTGCGGCGTCACGCCCTTGCGCTCGGCGAGCTGGTGATAGGCCTGCGAGTACTCGCGGAAGCGCGGGTCGCTGTTGGGATCGACGAGGTCGAAGTCCTTGTCGCGCCGCAGCCGCAGCCCGAGCTTCTCCAGGCGCGCGTCGATGACGTCCGGCCTGCCCACCAGCGTCGGGCGCGCGATGCCCTCGTCGATGACGGCCTGCGCCGCCCGCAGCACGCGCTCGTCCTCGCCCTCGGCATAGACCACCCGCTTCGGCGCGCCTTTCGCCACCTCGAACAGCGGCTTCATGATGAGGCCGGACTGGTAGACGAACTGGTTCAGCCGCTCGCTGTAGGCGTCGAAGTCGGTGATCGGGCGCGTCGCCACGCCGCTCTCCATCGCCGCGCGGGCGACGGCCGGGGCGACCTTGGCGATGAGGCGCGGGTCGAACGGCCGCGGGATGAGGTACTCGGGGCCGAAGCCGAGCGGCTGGTCGCCGTAGGCGCGGGCCACGATGTCGGATTGCTCGGCCTGCGCGAGCTCGGCGATCGCCTTCACCGCCGCGATCTCCATCTCGCGCGAGATGGTGGTCGCGCCGACGTCGAGCGCGCCGCGGAAGATGAAGGGGAAGCACAGCACGTTGTTGACCTGGTTCGGGTAGTCGGAGCGGCCGGTCGCGATCACCGCGTCGGGCTTGGCCTGCTTCACCAGCTCCGGGCGGATCTCCGGCTCGGGGTTGGCGAGCGCCAGGATCAGCGGCCGCGCCGCCATGCGCGCGACCATCTCCGGCTTCAGCACGCCGCCCGCGGAGAGCCCCAGGAAGATATCGGCGCCGGCAATCACTTCATCCAGCGTGCGCGCCTTCGTGTCGACCGCGAAGCGCTCCTTCTCCTCGTCCATCTCCTCCTTGCGGCCGCGGTAGACCACGCCCTTGATGTCGGTCACCACGATGTTCGAGCGCTGCAGGCCCATGTCCACGAGGAGCTTCAGGCACGCGAGCGCCGCGGCCCCGGCGCCGGACACCACCAGCTTCACCTTCGCGATGTCCTTGCCGACCACCTTGAGCCCGTTCAGCACCGCGGCGCCGACGATGATCGCGGTGCCGTGCTGGTCGTCGTGGAACACCGGTATCTTCATGCGGGCGCGCAGCTTCTGCTCGACCACGAAGCATTCGGGCGCCTTGATGTCCTCGAGGTTGATGCCGCCGAAGGTGGGCTCGAGGCTCGCGATGATGTCCACCAGCTTGTCGGGATCGCGCTCGTCGATCTCGATGTCGAAGACGTCGATGCCGGCGAACTTCTTGAACAGGACGGCCTTGCCTTCCATGACCGGCTTGGAGGCGAGCGGGCCGATCGCCCCCAGCCCCAGCACCGCGGTGCCGTTGGTGATCACCGCCACCAGGTTGCCGCGGGCGGTGAGGTTGCGCGCCTCGGCGGGGTTTGCGACGATCTCCTGGCAGGCAATCGCCACGCCAGGCGTGTAGGCAAGTGCCAGGTCGCGCTGGTTGATCAGGCCCTTGGTGGGCTCGATCGCGATCTTCCCGGGCGTGGGGTACCGGTGATAGTCGAGGGCGGCCTTGCGCAGTGTGTCGTCCATGGAGGGGGAACGGAAATTAGCGTAGCGGGCGCCGGTCTAAGCGCGCAGGAATTCGCGCCTCGAACTTGATCCGGATTATACCTCACGGATTTCGCAGGACTTTCCGCCACCACGCCGCGTGCCGTGCCGCCCCGCCGGCCGCGCGGCGCTGCGCGCGGTGGCTGCACGCGCTCGTGCTGTGCGCCGGGCTGGTCGCCGCCGCGGGCCTGCGCGCGCAGGCCCCCGAGCAGCCCGCCGAGCCGCCCTCCGAGCTGGAGACCCGGCTGCACTTCAAGGTCGAGATCGACGCCCCCAAGCCCCTGAAATCGCTGCTCGAGGGCGGCCTCGACCTGGTGCGCTGGCAGCGCGAGGAGCGCATGACGCTCGGCCTGCTGCAGCGGCTGGTGGCGGAGGCCCGCGTCGAGACCGAGCGCGCGGCGGCCGCCGAGGGCTACTTCTCCGCGGTGGTCGGCACCGCGATCGAGCAGCAGGGGGAGGTCTCGCTGGTGCGGATCACGGTCGAGCCCGGGCCGCGCACCACCGTCATGGCCGTGGACCTGCAGTTTCGCGGAGCTGTCGCCGCAGGCGGCGAGCGCAACGAACGGCGCATCGCGGCGGTGCGCAAGGCGTGGCTGCTCACGCCGGGCGCGCCGTTTCGCCAGGCCGACTGGGAAGCGGCCAAGCGCGCCGCCGTCGCGGAGCTCGGGCGCGAGCTCTACGCCGGCGCGTCGATCGCGGCGAGCGAGGCGCGGGTCGACCCCGAGCGGCGCGCGGCGACCCTGCGGGTCGAGCTGGACAGCGGGCCGCCGTTTCGCTTCGGCTCGGTGCGCGTGAGCGGCACGCGCCGCTACTCGCCCGCCATCGTCGAGAACCTCTACGCGATCCGCCCCGGCGACGATTACGACGCCACGCGCCTGGCGGTGTTCCAGCGCCGTCTCCTGGAGACCGGCTATTTCGCCACCGCGCAGATCGCGGTGAACCGCGACCCGGCGAGCGCCGACGCGGCGCCGGTGGACGTGACGGTGGTGGACGCCCGCGCGCAACGCATCGATACCGGCATTTCGTTCAGCACCGATGTGCGTCTCGGCGGCCAGTTCAACTACACCCACCAGGACCTGGCGGGCAGCGCGCTGCGCCTGCGGACTATGCTCAAGGCCGACGCGCGCACCCAGACGGCCAACGCGAGCATCGACACCCCGCCGCGCACCGGCGGGGTATGGAACACGGTGACGGCGGAATACGAGGCGACCGACATCCAGAACCAGCGCACCGAGGGGATGATGGGCGGGGTGTCGTACAACTGGGGCGTCGAGCGCACGCCCTCGCAGATCTCGCTGTCCGCCCACCACGAGCGCCAGGTGATCGTCGGCTCGACCACCGAGCGCAACGACGCGGTCTTCCTCGGCTTCCGCCAGGTCTACCGCTATACCGACGATCCCCTGCTGCCGCGCAGCGGCGTGCTGGGCTCGGTCGGGCTGGGCACCAGCCTGCCCGGGATGGCGACACAGCAGTTCGTGCGCGGCACCGCGAAGGTGAACGTGCTGGTGCCCATGGGCCGCACCGTGGATCTCGCCGCGCGCGCCGAGGGCGGCATCGTGCTCGCCGATACGCGCTCCGGGATACCCACGGCCTTCCTGTTCCGCACCGGCGGCGACCAGACGGTGCGCGGCTACGCCTACCAGTCGATCGGCGTGCCGCAGGGCGCCGCGGTGGTCGGCGGACGCTACCTCGCGGTGGGCAGCGTGGAGGCGACCTACTGGTTCGCCGGCGACTGGGGCGCCGCGGCATTCGTCGACGCCGGTGACGCCTTCGACAACCGCAACGGCATGGACCTGGCCGTCGGCTACGGGGTCGGCGTGCGCTGGCGCTCGCCGATCGGCCCGTTCCGCGCCGACGTCGCCTACGGTCAGCGCGACAGCAGCCTGCGCCTGCATTTTTCCGTCGGCTTCAGCTTCTGATGAAGCGGCTGCTGCGCATCCTGCTCGTTGTCGTGGTGATCGCGGCGATCGGCGTTGGCGGCGCCGTGGCATGGCTGCTCTACAGCGAAGCGGGCTTCTCCTGGGCGCTCGCGCGCCTCCAGCGCTCCATGGGTCCCGCACTCGCGCTGGAGAACGCCCGCGGCAGCCTGTCCGGCGGCATAGAGATCGCGAGCATCCGCTATGCCTACGAGGGCACGACGGTCGAGGCGCGCGCAGTGACGCTGCGGCTCTCGCCGCTGTCGCTTGCCACCCTCGCGCCGCGCGTCAACAGCCTGCGCTGCGCGGAGCTCATCGTCACGCTGGCACCACGCACCGCGCCGGGCGCGCTGCCAGCCACCCTCCTGCTGCCGCTCGAGCTCCAGGCCGACGAGGTGCGGGTCGACCGCGTTACCGTGAAAGGCAGCGGGCGGCCAGTCGAACTGACGGGCGTCGCCTTCGCCTACTCCGGCGACTCGCGCCACCATCGCCTCCGCGACGGGGTCCTCGAAGTGGACGGCACCCGGCTCACCGGCGGGGGCGAGATCGGGACAGCCCGTCCGTATCCGGTGCGCGCGACTGTCGAGGCGCGGCGCGCGAGCCCGCCGGCGGTGGAGGCCAAGGCGGAGCTCACCGGCACGCTGGAGCGGCTGCAGTTCAAGGGGCAGGCGAAGAGCGGTGCAGCGGGCGTGCAGGCGGAAGGCGCGCTGGCGCCGTACGGGACGCTGCCGCTCGACCGGCTGAACGCCACGCTGGAAGGGCTCGATTTGCGTGCATTCAGCGCTGCACTGCCGCGCACGGCTCTTTCGGGAAAGATCACGCTCGGCGGCGGCGAGGGCGCCCTGAGGGGCCGCGTGGAATTCGTGAACCGCCTCCCCGGCCGCTACGACCAGGAACGGCTGCCGGTCGCCTCGCTCGCCGCTGCGGTGCGCACCGATCTTGCCGCCGTCGAGATCGCCGACCTCTCCGCCGATCTCGGCGCCGCCGGGACCGTGACCGGCGAGGGCAAGCTCTCGGAACGCCGGGTCACGGCCGCGTTGAAGGTCTCCGGTCTCAACCTCGCGGCCGTGCACGGCAGCCTGCGCGCGACGCGTCTTGCCGGGCGCATCGAGGCCGCAGGCGACGCCACCCGCCAGTCGCTCACCGCGGAGCTGGCCGAGCGGGAAGTGAAGATCACCGTGAACGCGGAGCACGCCGGGGACACGGCGACGCTGCACGAGGTGCGTGCCCGCGCCCGCGGCGGAGAGGCCCGCGGGCGCGGCCGGATCACGCTCGCGGGCGCGCTCCCCTTCACCGCCGAGGCCACGTTCGCAGGCTTCGATCCCGCGGCGTGGGGTGACTTCCCGCCGGGCGCGGTGAACGGCAAGGCCACGGCCAAGGGCACGCTCGCGGAGAACCGCGTCATCGACGCGGAGTTCAAGCTCGATCCTTCCCGCCTGCAGGGCGCCGCGCTGGCGGGCAGCGGGCGTGTCACCGTGCGCGGCGAGCGCATCGTCGCGGCGCACGCCGATCTCGACCTGGGCGGCAACCGCGTCGAGCTGCGCGGCGCGCTGGGGGGCCGCGACGAGACGCTGACGGCACGCGTGGACGCGCCGCGCCTCACCGCGCTCCACCCGCAATGGTCGGGACGCGTACGCGGCACCATCGTGCTGACCGGCAGCTGGAGCGCGCCCTCCGCGACCTTCGATCTGGAGGGTCGCGACCTCGCGCTCGCGGGCTGGCGCGCGACGGCAGTCACCGCGAAGGGCGAGTATCCCCCGCGGCCCGACGGGCCGCTCAAGGTCGCGGCCACCGCGGCCGGCGTCGTCGCGCCGCAGTGGACCATCGAGCAGGGCGAGCTCAACGTCGACGGCACGCCGCAGGCGCACGCCGCGACGCTGCGCGCCCGCGGCAAGACCTTCGACCTCGCCGCGCGCGCGCGCGGCGGCTGGACCCCTGCGCGCGGCTGGGCCGGCACGCTGGAGGACGTGGAGAACCGCGGCGAGTACCCCGCGAAGCTCGAGGCGCCGGTCGCGCTCGAGGCGGGCTCCGGACGCGTGCGCGTGGGCCCCGTCGCGGCGCGCATCGCCGGCGGGCGCTTCGACGCGCGCGAATCGCGCTACGAGAACGGCCGCCTCGCTTCCGAGGGGCGCTTCAGCGATCTCCCGGTCAGCACGGCGCTCGCGCTCGCCGGCCTGGCGCCCGCAGCGGGCGGCACGCTGCGGGTGTCGGGGGCGTGGGCGCTGACCAGCACGCCGCGCTGGAACGGGACCATCGCCGTGCGCCGCGACTCGGGAGACGTATCGGTGGACGCGCAGCGCGCGGTACCGCTCGGCCTCGAGTCGCTAGGCGTGAACGCGCGCATCGTGGACGACCGGATCGAGTTCATCGGCGCGTTGCGGTCGCGGATCGCGAACGGCTCGGTCCAGGGCACGCTCGCGCCCGTGGCCACGCCCGAGGGCGAGCGCATCACGGCGGCCTCGCCGCTCAAGTTCGCCTCCACCTTCGAGGTGACGCGTCTCGCGGCGCTGTCGGCTCTCGCCGACGCGACGCTGCGCCTCGACGGGCGCCTGCGCGCGAATCTCACCGGCGGCGGAACGCTGGGCGATCCACTGGTCAACGGCACGGTCGAGGGCGACAACCTCGTGATCGCGCTGCCCCAGGAAGGCGTGGATCTCCGCGGCGGCGAGCTGCGCGCGGAGCTGGCCGGGCGCGAGGTGCGGGTGCAATCGTTCTCGATACGCGGTGGCGAGGGCCTCTTCAAGGCGCGCGGCACGCTCACGCACGGCGGCGGCCAGCGCGCAGCGCTGGAATGGCAGGCCGAGCGGCTCGCCGTGATGGTGCGCCCCGACCGCCGCCTGGTGGTGAGCGGCCGCGGCAACGCCGCCCTCGAGGGCGCCAAGGTATCGCTGTCGGGCGAGGTGCGCGCCGACGAGGGGCAGATCGAGCTCCACGCGACGACGCTGCCCGCGCCGGGCAACGACGTGGTGATCGTCGGGCGCGAGCAGCAGGCGAAGGAGGCCGCGCGCCTCGGCCAGGCCGCGCTCGACCTCGCGCTCGATTTCGGCGAGCGCTTCCGCATCCGCGGGCGCGGCCTCGACACGCTCCTCGCCGGAAAGATCCGGGTGCAGACGGGTGCGGCGGGCAGCCTCTTCGCCAAGGGCACGGTGAGCACGGTGCGCGGGACCTACATGGCCTTCGGCCAGAAGCTCGCGCTCGAGCGCGGCTCGCTCATCTTCGCCGGCCCGCTCGACAACCCGACCCTGGACATCCGGGCGATGCGCAGGATCGCGGCCGTCGAGGCCGGCGTCGAGGTCGCCGGGACGCTGCGCGCCCCGTTCGTGCGCGTGGTGTCGGAGCCGCCCATGCCGGAGAACGAGGCGCTGTCGTGGCTGGTCCTGGGCCACGGCCCGGGAGACGCGATGGGCACTGATCTGAGCATGCTTCCGCTCGCCGCGGCCGCGCTGCTCGGCCAGGGCGGCGGGGAATCCCCGACGACGGGCGTGGCCCGTACCTTCGGGCTCGACAGCATCGGCATGCGCGGCAGCGGCACCACCACCGGCAGCCAGTTCATCACCTTCGGCAAGCGCATCTCGGACGACATCTACATCGTCTACGAGCAGAGCCTCGGGGCCACCGCCAACGTGCTGAAGCTCGAGTTCAACCTGACGCGCCGCGTGCTGCTGCGCGCGGAGACCGGGGAAATCAGCGCGATCGGCCTCTTCTATCGCTGGGCATTCGACTGAGTGCGCCCGGGACTTTCGTTATGCTAAGGTTTGAAGAAATACCGTAACCGCCATGGCCGACATCCCTCATCCCCGTACCGAGCTCTATCCCGAGATCGAGCCCTACAGCGCGGGCACGCTGAAGCTCGACGGCCTGCACTCCATGTACTGGGAGCAGTCCGGCAATCCCGAGGGTGCGCCGGTGCTGTTTCTCCACGGCGGGCCCGGCGCCGGCGCCTCCCCCGCGCACCGGCGCTTCTTCGATCCCGCGCACTACCGCATCGTGGTCTACGACCAGCGCGGCGCCGGCCGCTCGACCCCGCTCGGCGAGCTGCGCGACAACACCACGCCGCTCCTCGTGAGCGACATCGAGCGCCTGCGCGCGCACCTCGGCATCCCGCGCTGGCTCGTATTCGGCGGATCGTGGGGCAGCACGCTGGCGCTCGCCTACGGCGAGGCCCATCCCGACCGCTGCACGGGCTTCGTGCTGCGCGGCATCTTCCTGTGCCGGAAGAGCGAGATCGACTGGTTTCTCTACGGGCTGCGCAACCTGTTCCCGGAAGCCTGGGAGACGTTCGTCGCGACGCTGCCCGCCGCCGAGCGCGGCAACCTGCTGGCGGCGTATTACCGGCGGCTCACCCATCCCGATCCCGGCGTCCACCTGCCCGCGGCGCGCGCGTGGAGCACCTACGAGGGCATGTGCTCGACGCTGCTGCCGAGCCCCGAGACCGTCGCCTACTTCGCCGGGGACGGCGTGTCGCTCGGGCTCGCGCGCATCGAGGCGCATTACTTCAGCCACGACATCTTCCTGCCCGAGAACTCGCTGCTGGCGAACGTCGGCCGGCTGCGCCACCTGCCCTGCGTGATCGTGCAGGGACGCTACGACGCGGTGTGCCCGATCGTCAGCGCCGACGAGCTGCGCCGCGCGTGGCCGGAGGCCGAGTACGTCATCGTGCACGACGCCGGCCACTCGGCGTGGGAGCCCGGCATCAGCGCGGCGCTGGTGCGCGCGACCGAGCGCTTCAAGACGCGGCTCTAGGGGATCAGCACCGTCGATCCCGTGGTCTTGCGGCCCTCGAGATCGCGGTGCGCCTGCGCGGCATCGCGCAGCGGGTAGGTCTGGTTGATCGGGATCCTGACCTTGCGGCTCTTCACCATGGCGAAAAGATCCGCCGCGGACTTCACCAGGTCCTCGCGCGTCGCGGTGTAGGTCATGAGCGTCGGGCGCGTCAGGAAGAGCGAGCCTTTCTGCGCCAGCACCCCGGGGTTGAACTGGGTCACCGCGCCGGACGCATTGCCGAAGCTCGCCAGCAGGCCGAGCGGCGCGAGGCAGTCGAGCGAATCCATGAAGGTGTCCTTGCCGACGCCGTCGTAGACCACCGGCACGCCCTTGCCCTTGGTGATTTCCTTCACGCGCTCGACGATCTTCTCGCGCGAGGTGACGATCACGTGCTTGCAGCCGGCTTTCTTCGCAGCCGCGACCTTCTCGTCGTTGCCGACCGTGCCGATGACGGTGGCGCCGAGCGCCTTCGCCCACTGGCAGAGGATCTGGCCGACCCCGCCGGCGGCGGCGTGCATGAGGATGGTGTCGCCTTTCTGGACGCGGTAGGTGCGGCGCAGCAGGTACTGCGTGGTGAGGCCCTTCAGCATCATCGCCGCCGCCGTCCTGTCGTCCACGCCCGCCGGTATCTTCACCAACCGCGCGGCAGGTCGTAGCAGCACCTCAGCGTAGGCGCCGACCGGGCTCGAATAGGCTACCCGGTCACCGACCTTGAACTCCTTCACCTTGGGGCCCACGGCCTCGACCACGCCGGCGCCTTCGGACCCCGGCGTGAACGGCAGCTGCATCGGGTAAAGACCGCTGCGCTGGTAAGTGTCGATGAAGTTCAGGCCGACGGCGGTGTTGCGCACCAGGACCTGGCCCTCGCCGGGCGCGCCGACCTGGACTTCCTCCCAGCGCAGCTTCTCCGGACCACCGTGTTCGTGGATACGCATGGCGTAAGGCATGGGGCTCTCCCTTCCTGGATCGAAGCCGGGGATTAAACCATATCCCGTCCCGCCCCGCCCGGGCGGGCGCGGCGGCTTGCCCGCCGTCCGGTGCGGCATTACGATGCCCTCATGGACATACCCGGATCCAAGCGCATCACCGTCACCCCCACCGGCGCCGCGCTGGGCGCGGATATCGCCGGCGTGGACCTGTCGCGGCCGCTCGCCGACGGGGTATTCGAGGCCATCGAGGCGGCCTGGCACCAGCACCTCGTGCTGCGATTCCGCGGCCAGCGCCTGGACGATCCCGGTCTCCTCGCCTTCGCGCGCCGCTTCGGCGAGCTCGACAAGGCCCCGGTGCACGCGGTGACCGACACCGACCACGATCCCCACCCCGAGATCACCGTGATGTCGAACATCAAGGTGGACGGAAAACCGATCGGCAACCTCGGCCACTACGAGGCCGAGTGGCATACCGACATGTCCTACAACGAGCGCACCCCGATCGGCAGCCTGCTCTTTTCGCTCGAAGTGCCGCCCGAGGGCGGCGACACCGGCTTCGCGAACATGTACACGGCGTTCGAGACGCTGCCCGCGGAGCTGAAGCGCGCCGTCACGGGGAAATCGTGCAAGCACGACTCGAGCCGCACCAGCGTCGGTGACCTGCGCCAGGGATACAAGGACGTGACCGACCCGCGCGAAGCGCCCGGTGCGGTCCATCCCATCGTCCGCACGCACCCCGCGACGCGGCGCAATGCCCTCTTCCTCGGGCGCCGGCGCAACGCCTACATCGTCGGGCTGCCGCTCAACGAGAGCGAGGACCTGCTGAACCGCCTGTGGGCCCACGCGGCAAAGCCCGAATTCGCGTGGTACCAGAAGTGGAAGGTCGGCGACCTCATCATGTGGGACAACCGCTGCGCGATGCACCGCAGGGACGCCTTCGATCCGGACTCCAGGCGCCTCATGCACCGCACCCAGATCAGGGGCGACAAGCCCTACTTCGACCCGGCCACCCTGGCCGCGTAGACCCTAGCCCGAAGTCTTGCCTGCGGCGCCCAGCGTCTGCAGGGCCGCCTTCTGCATCTCCAGCGTCTGGATCGTCATCTGGACGAAGCCGACGTTCATGGTGAGCCAGGTTTCCACGGTTTTCAGCTCGGAGATCTTCTTCTCGATCTCCTTCACGTCCACGGTCGGCATACCGACCCCGGGCATAGGGAAGCCCATCGGGTTCCACATCCGCTGCATGAATTCGAGCCAATCCTTCGGCAGTTCGGGTGGCTGGGCCATGGTATCCGTCCGGTGGGTGAGCGTTGACCGGCCTATTATAAGGACATGAAATTCCTCAAAGCGGTGCGGCTGGACGATTCGGACGACCGGCTTCTCGCCGAGACCGGGGGCGCGGCGCGGGACGGCGAGTGGGTGGTGTCGGGGGGCTACGCGGTATGCGACCTTTCCGCGGGCCACCGGGTTGCGCGCTGCCGCTGCGATACGACCTTCATCGCCGCCGGCGCCCGTCGCCGTTGCACGATCGCCGAGGTCGCCGACATCGGGGAAGCCGACTATGCGGAGCTGAAGAGCCTGCTCGCGCGTCATTTCCTCGAGGAGCTCGGGGCGCCATCGCCGGAGGCGGCGCGCGCCGCCGCCGAGGACGAATGCGCCTACACGGCCGACCTGGCCGGGGGATTTCCTTCCGAGGTCTGGATCACGGTCAGGCGCGAAGCGACCGAGGACGGCGTCGGGGAGCGCTACTCAGTGTTCAAGCGGCTGATGATAGGCACGCACAAGCTTTGAGCCGCTACTGGCCGAGCAGCTCGATGCGTATCGGGTCCCCCGCCTTGACCTTCGAGAGCTCGCGCGGATTGCCCTCGATCTTTCCCAGCACGTTGCAGCGGGTCACCAGGCACGGCTCGTCTCCCTTGGAGACCGGCGTGCGCCCGTAGGGCAACGCGAGCGCGCTGCCTTCGACCCAGAAGCACACGGTACCCGGCGCGACCACCTGGAGCGCATCGGCTTCGAGCTGCGCACGCACCGGCAGCTCGAAATAGACCTCCTCACCCCAGGTCTGGGCGCGGGCCTGGCAAGGCAGGGCCGCAAGTAACTGTTTTACTGTGGGAGTTTCTCGTAAGTTAGCGGTTACTTCACCGCCCGGCCAGGCGACCCTGACGCGCGCCATCCTTCAATCGAGCGGATGAGCGTGAGCCGTCGTGACAAACGCCGCGGTCCGCATGGGCGTGGCCGGCACCGGCGGGCGTTTCTGCCGCAGGGTCTGCGATACGACCTGCTGCAGGCGGTTCTTCTCGTTCATCACCTTGTTGGTGTACTGGTCGTCCTGGTCGCTCAGGGCGCCGGCGTACATCTGCAGGGCGATGCCGACGTTGCCGGTGAGGCGGATGTATTCCTTGAGGATCTGCGCGCCCACCTGGATGTTGGTTTCGGGATCGAACACCGAGTCCGCGCCGCCGAACACCTGCAGCTTTTCGGCGTGGTATTTCGGGATGATCTGCATGAGGCCCTTGGCGCCCTTGACGCTCTCGGCGATGGGGTTGAAGCGAGACTCGATCGAGATCACGGCGATGATCAGCAGGGGGTCGAGCTGGAGCTCCTGCCCCACCCGGTGCGCCAGCTCGACGAGATCGAAGGCGACGGTCTGGGACACCCGGTAGCGGTTGGCCACGAACTCGGAGAGCGCGCGGTAGCGGTTTTCCTCGGCAGGCGTCAAAGCCGCCGTGTGCGACTTGTCACCCGCGTCGGTGGAGGTATCCGCGAGCGTGGCACCCCGCTGGGAGTCGCCGAAGAGGAAATGGCCGTACTGGCTATCGATGATCAGCGCCAGGGCTGCGACGCTCGCAACCAGGGCCAGGACCGATACCAGTTTTCGACACCACCGGCCGAAGGGACCGGCTGCTACGGCCCCCAGGGCCGGATTCAAGCTGCCTATACGCACGATGACCGCCTTTCCCTTGTTCCGGCATTTGAGATGCGCCGGCCCACTTTGGGTACGCCGCGGCAGCAACACCCCTCTTCTTAGAATCGGTCCAGTTCCGACCACTATAGGTTGTGGGGCTCGGTAAGAAACTGGCCAATTCTAGTGGTTCGAGTACGTGCCTGCAACGGCTGTTTCAGTCCGTCCGTCCGCCCCGAACCCGGTATTAGAGGGTTTTGATGCGCCGCACAAAACGGCGCATTATCGTCAGAAACTGTTGTTTTGTCAAACCTATTCATGATCCGGATTCAGGAACTTATTGCGATGCCGCATGCCCGAAACCCTGACGATCACCCTGTTGGACAAAAGGTCGTTCCGTCGTGTTCAAAAAATAAGTGTTTCTTTATTTAAATCAACGTACTGTGTGTTAAGAAATGATGGCATCGGCGTCACAAACCGGGATGGCGCGCCTGCCAGGCCGCCAACGCCTCTTCGTAACGCTCCAGGGCGGCATGATACCGGTCAAATACGCAGGGCTCGCAGCCGGATCCGCAGCATTCGTTGAGCTCCGGCTCACGCGGCGGCAGCGGGCGCGGATCGGGGTCGGGGACGGCTCCTTCCATCGGGGGCTACTGTAGCCCGGAAGGCACCGGATGAGCCGGGAAACGGCGCTTGAATTCGGCCGTCAGCTCTTCCGCCTCGGCGAGCCGGCCCTGGCGCCGCAGCCCCTGGATCTGGGCCAGCCATTTTTCGGGGGGCTGCTTGTCCAGCTCCTTCACCAGCACGACAACGCTGGCCAGCTGTACCGGCGCCCCTTCCCGCAGTACGCCTAGCTCCCCATAGCGCTCATCGCTGCGCTGGGCCAGCTTGGGCGCGGCGCGGGCTTGTGGGGGCTGGGGTGCCGCCGGGCGTGCCTCGGCGAACGGTGGGGGCGCAACAGGTGCCGGCGCAACTGCCGATCCCGCCCCCTGAGATTGCACCGCGCGCCGCGCAACATCGTCAGCGGCCGTTGCTGGCGCATCCCGCTCTTTCCGTAGCTCCGGCGCCGGGGCCGAGCGCAGGGGGCCCAGAACTACGCCGGACGCCATTTCCGCTGCGGAGGGGGATGGCATGGATGCCGGCTGATCCAGCGTAGGCGCCGCCGACGGCGTTCCTGCCGGCGGTTCCGGCGCCCGCGCCGCGCCGGCGGCGGTGCTGCCCTTCGCAGCCGGCTGCGGCGCCGGTGCCGCCGAGCCGCGCATGTTTCTCTCGAACACTCGAGCGTCGGGAGCATCCCTCGCGCCCGGTGACGGCGGGGCCGGCGCTTCGGCCGGACGCGCAAAGTCTCCGGGACCGGGCTGCATCAGCAAATCGTGGCCGCCCTCCTCCTTCATCAGCATGACCAGGCTTGCGCTCAGGACGAGCACCGCCGCGATCGAGACCGGGACGCGCCACCGGCGCAGCGCCGAGAGCGGGCGCGGGCGCGCGCCGACCTCACGCCGCGCCGCCGCCTGGATCGCCGCGTCGAGCCGCGCGGGGGGCTCGTCGCGCGGCGCGGCGCCGTAGAGGCGGTCGAGCCCGGGATCGCGGTCGTCGTTCATCATTGCCATTCGTTCAGTCCCTGTCTCAGCTTGGACAGCGCGTAGCGCAGGCGGCTCTTGGCCGTCTCGCGGGTCACGCCCGTCGCCTGCGCGATCTCTTCCACGCTCATCCCGCTTTCCTGCTGCAGGAGGAACGCCTCGCGCTGCGCCTCCGGGAGATCATTGATGAGCTCGATCAGGCGCGCCGCCCGGCGGCGGTCGTCGAGCGCCTCTTCAGCCGGGCGCTGGCTGGTGTCCGGCAGCTCCGCCAGCGCATCCTCCTCCTCGCCGTCGAAGGAAACGAGGACCGCGGGCGCGCGCTGGCGGTAATGATCGACCAGGCGGTTGTGGGCGACGCGGTAGAGGTAAGTCGTGAACTTCGCCTGAACGGTGTAGCTGGCGCGCGCCCGGATGAGGTTCATCCATACGTCCTGGAACAGCTCCTCCGCCACGGGGCCGTCGCGGCACTGCCGCAAGAGGTAGCGGTAGACCCCGCCCTTGTGACGCGCGTAGAGGACATCGAACGCGCCTGCGTCGCCGTCGCGATAGGAGAGCATGAGCTCTTCATCGCTGGAATCCGCGTGCCGGGACATGACGGGGTCCCAGTATGCGGAAGCCCTCGCGCGCGGGCAACCCGTGCGCGGGGGGCTCGAAGCAGGGGTGAGCAAGAGGCCAGCCGCCAGGCTCAGGTCACCCGTCATTCGTACGAGCCATTCACCACCGCGGGTCGGGCACGAACTGCCCGGGAAACGGTGTCGGGCTGGCAACACGCGGCGCTGCCCGGATGACGCCCATCGCCGCGAGGTTGGCGTAGGTGTTGTAGTGGATCGCGATCACGTCTTCGGGACCGGACGTGGCGCGCTCGAAGGTGGTGTAGGTGACGTGCGAGGTCTCGCTGCGGCCGTGACCGGTGCCGAGGGTAGGGGAGCGGCGCGGCTGCGCCGGCGCGCGCGAGAAATCCGTGGCGCCTTCCTCCGCCGCTTTCGAGCTGGCGAGCCCGCCCAGCCCCCTCGCCGAGCCCGTGTCCGCGCCGGCGGGATAGGGGCTGTCGTCGCGATCACGCGGGGCGCTGGAGAACGGCTCCTGGCGCGGCCGCGGCCAGTCGATGCGCGGCTCCGGCTCCGCCTTCTTGCGGAACACCGCGACGCCGATCACGCCGACGTTGTCGGGACGCCCGGTGCGCGCGGCGTAGGAGTTCTGGTGCTCGGTGAAGAAGAAGGCGGCGGTGCGCTCGGTGCTCTCTTTCCAGCACATTGGGATCCTAAGCTTAGAATTCCACGTGGACAAGTTGTCGCGGCCGCTTCTATAGTGTCACCTAAATACTAGTGACTCCAGCGTAACTGGACTGGCCACAGTTAGGCCGCAAATGTAATCACACTGGCTCACCT
>JADMIO010983848.1_pt1 | contig 56568 bp, 55 predicted proteins | sample 8958161 | NCBI WGS metagenome assembly JADMIO01 (sample SAMN16585339, study PRJNA669376) | soil metagenome | isolation source: Crop rotation soil | place: USA: Cullars Rotation, Alabama | collected 2011
ACGAAAGGCCCAGTCTTTCGACTGAGCCTTTCGTTTTATTTGACCATGTTGGTATGATTTAAATTAATACGACTCACTATAGGGTCAGTGCGGCCGCGACTTCAAGTCACGTGAATTCCAAGCTTCGGATCCCACTGTGCTGGAAAGTAGGGTTCCTTCGAGCGGCCGGCATACGTTGCCAGTTTATCCGGCCTTTTCGTTAACGAACGGCGGGGTCGGGCGCATGTTACCCTGAGAAATTCGAATTGGCGCGCCTCCCAGCCTTGTTTGGAACATAATGAGAACATACATTCGAGTGTGGAAAACCCCGAGTTCGGATGGATTAGACCATTCGTTTCTCTAGTGTGCGCGCAGACAGGAGATCGGCGATGGCGGGTTCGGTAAACAAGGTAATTCTCATTGGCAATCTCGGTCGTGATCCCGAGGTTCGCCACACCCAGGATGGGAGATCAATCGTTAATCTCAACGTCGCCACGTCGGAAAACTGGCGCGACAAGCAGACAGGGGAACGCAAGGAAAAGACCGAGTGGCATCGGGTCGTGATATTCAACGAGAACCTGGGCAAGGTCGCCGAGCAGTACCTGAAAAAGGGTGCAAAGGTTTATATCGAGGGGCAGCTACAGACCCGCAAATATACCGACAAGGACGGTGTCGAGAAGTATTCGACGGAAATCGTCCTCCAGAACTATCGCGGCGAATTAACCATGCTTGACTCGCGCGGCGGGGGTGAGAACTCCGGCCTTGGATCGGGAGACGACTTCGGCCAGTCCGGTCCCATGGATCGCTCCCGCGCCGGCCAGGCGACGAAGGCGCCAAGTTTTGCCCGCGAATTGGACGACGAAGTTCCGTTCTGATCGACACCCGTTTCGAGTGCGACGTAGGGGCGATTTTCCAGCAAGGATTTTGATCGTTTTTCCACGTATTTTCAGGCGCTTGCCGTTGATTTGAAGGGTCGGCCGGACTAGATTGCCGGCTGGCTCGAATCGCCTATCGCGCGAGCTGATTTTCGTTCAATTTCCCGCAAGGACACAGTGGCCGACGACGACGATAGCATCACCGGGAATCCCCCCGGGAATCCCGGAAATCCGCCGGGGTCGCCGGGTGACATTTCCCACGTCTCCATCGAAGAGGAGATGAAGAAGAGCTACCTCGATTACGCGATGAGCGTCATCGTGGCGCGCGCGCTTCCCGACGTCCGCGACGGTCTAAAGCCAGTCCACCGCCGCATCCTCTATACGATGTTCGAGAACGGGTTCACGCCCGACAAGCCCTACAAGAAATCCGCGCGCGTGGTCGGCGACGTCATGGGCAAGTACCACCCGCATGGTAATCTGGCGATCTATGATGCACTGGTGCGCATGGCGCAGGGATTCTCGCTGCGGCTGCCATTGATCGACGGGCAGGGAAATTTCGGCTCGATCGACGGCGATCCGCCGGCTGCTGATCGCTACACCGAATCCCGGCTCGCCAAGGCGGCGATGCCGCTCCTTGATGACCTCGACAAGGACACCGTCGAATTCACTCTTAACTACTCGAATGAGTTTCGCGAACCATCGGTGTTGCCCGCCAAGTTTCCCAATCTGCTCGTTAACGGTTCGGGCGGCATCGCCGTGGGCATGGCGACCAACATGGCGCCGCACAATCTTGGCGAGGTGGTGGAAGCCTGCATCGCATATATCGGCAATCCGGAAATCACCATCGATGAACTGATGACGATCATTCCCGGTCCGGACTTTCCGACGGGCGCGATCATTCTTGGCCGGGCCGGCATCAAAGCGGCAATGCATACGGGGCGCGGCTCGATCGTGATGCGCGGAAGCGTGCATAGCGAAGTGATCCGCAAGGACCGCGAAGCGCTCATCGTCACCGAGGTGCCTTATCAGACCAACAAATCGCTGATGATAGAGCGGATCGCCGAAATGGTCCGCGACAAGAAGATCGACGGCATCTCGGACATTCGCGACGAGAGCGACCGGCACGGCATGCGCGTGGTCATCGAGCTCAAGCGCGATTCTATGGCCGATGTCGTGCTCAATCAGCTTTATCGGTTCTCGCCGCTGCAATCGACCTTCGGTATCAACAATGTCGCGCTGACCGGCGGCCGGCCGGAAATCCTAAATCTCAAAGATCTGCTTCAGGCTTTCGTCGCCTTTCGCGAAGAGGTGGTCACCCGACGTACCAAACATCTGCTCGGCAAGGCGCGCGACCGCGCCCATATCCTCGTCGGTCTGGCGATCGCGGTCGCCAATATCGACGAGGTGATCGCTCTCATCCGTCGTTCGAAGGACGCAGCCGAAGCCCGCGAAGCCTTGATGGCACGTGACTGGCCGGCTAGGGACATGGAACCGCTTATCGCGCTCATCGCCGACCCTCGCCACCGTCTCGGTGAGGATGGTTCGTACAGACTATCCGACGATCAGGCGCGCGCCATCCTCGACCTGCGACTGCAAAGACTGACCGCGCTTGGTCGCGATGAGATTGCCGCCGAACTCACCAAGCTCGCAACCGAGATCAGCGACTACCTGGAAATTCTCCGATCGAGGGCACGGGTGCAAAAAATCATCGTAGACGAGCTAACTGCGGTGAAAAGCGACTTCGCCACGCCGCGGCGCACCGAGATCGTTGAGAATGAAGGCGAAGTCGAGGACGAGGACCTCATCCAACGCGAAGACATGGTGGTGACGGTCAGCCATACCGGCTATGTCAAGCGGGTTCCGCTTTCGGCCTATCGCGCGCAACGGCGCGGCGGCAAGGGCAGGGCGGGCATGCAGACGCGCGAAGAAGACTTTGTTACCAAGCTCTTCATCGCCAACACCCACACGCCGATCTTGTTCTTTTCCTCAACCGGCATGGTCTATCGGCTGAAAGTGTGGCGGCTGCCGGTCGGCAACCCGCAGGCGCGCGGCAAGGCGCTCATCAATCTACTGCCGCTCGAGGCGGATGAGCGCATCACAACCCTTCTGCCGATGCCCGAGGACGAAACCGCCTGGGCCAACTTGCAGATCATGTTTGCAACCCGTTCGGGCAATGTAAGACGGAACGAGCTCTCCGATTTCGAGAACATCAACCGGAACGGCAAGATCGCCATGAAGCTCGACGAGAGCGATCAGATCGCCGGCGTCGAAATCTGCACCGAGGCCAACGATGTGCTTCTCACTACCGCGGAGGGCCAGTGCATCCGCTTTGCAGTCGACGATGTCCGGGTTTTCAAGGGACGCGATTCGACTGGTGTTCGCGGCGTAAGGCTCGAAGGAAACGACAGCATAATCTCGATGGCGATCCTTCGCCATGTCGAGGCGACGTCGGAGGAGCGTGCCGTTTATTTGAAAATGTCACGTGCCGTCTCTGGCGAGGAGGATGCCAATGGCACTGGCAATGGCGAAGAGGAGAATATCGCCGAGATGCCTTTGGCGCAGGAGCGCTATGCCGAGCTTGGCGCGGCAGAGGAATTCATCCTGACGGTATCCTCGAACGGCTACGGCAAGCGCACTTCAAGTTACGAATACCGAATTACCGGACGCGGCGGCAAAGGCATTGTCGCCATGACTGTGAACAACCGAAATGGGCCGCTGGTCGCGTCTTTCCCCGTCGAAGACGAAGACCAGATCATGCTGGTGACGGACGGCGGCCAGCTCATCCGATGCCCTGTGAACGACATTCGCAAGGCGGGGCGTTCGACACAGGGCGTGACCATCCTCGATACCGCAGAGGACGAGCATGTGGTGTCGGTCGAACGCATCGGCGAAGAGGGCGGCGACGACCAGAACGGCGAATGACGCTGGAAGTTATTTATTCTTCGGTCGTTTGCCTTTTTCGCGATCCCTTTCGGTGGGGGTATGAGGCGTTCCCTTATTGCCGATTTCCTCGGCAATAAATCCTGATTCCGACTTTTCGCTCTGACCGCCCTGGCCGGGTTTGGCAGGTTTCTCCGTCGTCTTGCGTTCCTTCATGAAAGGTCCTCCTGCATCACAATCGGGTGTGCGAGCTGGTTCCGGAACGTTCCGGATGCTCGCCAACAGCTTAGTTAGAGCTTGCCAAGGGGCGCCGAATTATGGCTTGGTCGCCCGCCGGAGGAAATAGCCTTGTCCATCGAAGCCTATATCGCTTTCTGTCTTGCGGCCTTTGTAATCATCATCGTGCCGGGGCCGACCGTTACGGTCATCATCGCCAACAGTCTGCGCTTTGGATCGCGCGCCGGATTGTTGAACGTGGCCGGCACTCAGGCAGGTTTGCTGCTGTGGATGACGGTTGCGGTTCTTGGACTTGCCTCGGCAATTCAATTCATGGGCTGGTGGTTCGACGTGCTGCGGCTCGCCGGAGCAGCCTATCTCGTCTATCTCGGCATCAGGCTCTTGCGGGCAAAAGGCGAGATGCTGTCGGCAACGCCGGCGCCACCGCCGCGCGGCGGTTTTTTCCTGCAGGGCTTCATTGTCATCCTTTCCAATCCGAAAGTGCTGCTGGTGTTCGGCGCGCTCATACCGCAATTCATCGATCCGTCACGCGATTTCGTTCATCAGCTTATATTCCTTGGCGCGACCTTCATGGTGATCGCCACCATTTTCGATGGACTCTACGCCTTTGCAGCCGGTCGCGCCGGATCGTGGCTCTCGAAGCGGCGCGTGCGTATCGTCGAGATGTTCAGTGGGTTCACGCTGATCGGCGGTGGCGTGTGGCTTGCCCTGCGCGGAAGATAGCAGCTGAAAGCACGAAGGTTGCGGCTCAAGGCTGAACGGTTTATGCCTACGGCATGGCGCGCACAGGATTCTATCCCGGCAGCTTCGATCCGGTCACCTACGGACATCTCGACATCATCGCGCGGGCAGCGCGGATCGTCGAAAAATTAGTACTCGGAATCGGTACCCATCACAGCAAGCATGCGTTGATCGACATCGATACGCGGGTGAAGCTCCTGACCGAAGTCACAAAGCCGATCGTCCAGCATACTGGCGTCAAGATCTCTGTCGTCACCTTCGGGGATCTCGCAGTCGATGCCGCTCGTCGGGCCGAAGCCGGCCTCCTCATCCGCGGGCTTCGCGATGCAAGCGACTTCGACTATGAAGTTCAGATGAGTCAGATGAACGGTGCGATGGCTCCCGACATCGAGACGGTATTCCTTGCCGCCAGCCCTGCCAATCGCATGATCGCCTCATCGCTCGTGCGGCAAATCGCCCAGATGGGCGGTGATGTGACGCTGTTCATTCCCAAGGAAGCGTTGGCCACAATGACGGCCGCGCTCGCCGCAAAGACCTAACAACCTGGAGTAAGTAGATCATGTTGACTGTCCGCAAGGGACTGTTGCTGGCCGCCACGATTGCGTGGTCGGCTCTTTCTGCATCGGCACAGGATCTCGATCCTGAAAATACCATCGTGCTCAAGACCAGTGACAATTGCGACGTGACGATCCGGTTGCGGCCTGATCTCGCGCCCAAGCATGTCGCGCAGATCAAGAAACTGACGCGCGCCGGATTTTATGACGGCATCATCTTCCACCGGGTGATCGACGGGTTCATGGCGCAGACCGGCGATCCGACCGGCACCGGCACCGGTGGTTCGTCGGAGCCCGATCTTCCAGCGGAGTTTTCCAACGCGCATTTCGGGCGCGGCACGATCGGCATGGCGCGATCAAGCGACCCCAATTCGGCCAACAGCCAGTTCTTCATCATGTTCGCGGATGGGGGATTCCTCGACGGCCAGTATACGGTGTGGGGCGAGGTGGCAAATGGAATGGAGTGTGTCGACCAGATTGAAAAGGGCGAGCCGCCGGCCACGCCAGACAAGATCGTCTCGATGAAAGTCATGAAGGATATAAAGTGATGGCCGCCGATCTCGAACATACCCTGTACATCGATCTCAAGGGCGGCCGCGTCACGATCGAGCTGCGGCCCGATCTGGCGCCAGGCCACGTGACGCGCATCAAGGAGCTGGCGCGCAGCGGTTTCTATGACGGAACGCCATTCCACCGAGTGATCGAGGGTTTCATGGCGCAGGGTGGCGATCCGACCGGCACGGGCACGGGAGGGTCGAAGAAACCCGACCTCAAGGCAGAGTTTTCCCGCGAGCCGCATGTGCGCGGCGTCTGTTCGATGGCGCGCTCAAACGATCCCAACTCGGCCAACAGTCAATTCTTCATCTGCTTCGGCGATGCCCGATTCCTCGATGGAAAGTACACGGTGTGGGGAAAAGTCACGTCGGGCATGGAGCTTGTCGATGCCATCAAGCGCGGCGAGCCGGTTCGCGATCCCGACCGAATCGTCAAGATGCAAGTCGCAGCGGATGCGAAGTAGCCTAGCAGCCCTAATCTCCCTCCTTGTGAGTCCCACAGGCGCCCAGGCGACGGAGTGGATGAACTGTTCGGCGGGCGCCGATGGTGCTTCCATCAGCATGCTCATGGGCCAGGTGCCGGTCGCCGCAGTTACGACGGTCAACATGGAGGCGGGCGGCAAGAATTGGTCGACGATCCCATCCGACGGCGCAAAGAGAATCGTTGTCGGCCAGGCCTTCGAGAGCGATGATATGCTATCGCTCGACCTGACCGACGAGAACATAAGCGAAATCATCGCTCGTTTGCGGATCGTCAAGACCAGTGAAGGCGACGCTTACGCCGCCGGCGGGTATCTTAATATTTCAGGGGTCGGCGCATGGGCGGTGAGCTGCGAGGGTTCCTAAGATCTTGCGTGTTTCCGATTTCGATTTCGATCTTCCGCCCGAGCGCATCGCGCTAAGGCCAGCAAGGCCGCGCGACGCCGCATATCTTCTGGTCATCACCTCGCAAAGCCTCTGGGATAGGCACATGCGAGACTTGCCCAGCCTGCTTCGCGCCGGTGATGTGCTTGTCTTCAACGATACCAAGGTCATACCCGCCGCCCTCTCGGGCCGCCGCGTGGGGCGCGGCGAGGCAGAACCGCAGATCAGCGTCACGCTCCTCACGCGGCTCAATCCTTTTTCTTGGCGGGCCTTTGCCAAGCCGGGAAAAAGGCTGAGAGTAGGAGACCGCATCCGCTTCGGCGCCGAAGGACGGGTTTGCCTCCTCGGCGTGCTCGACGCCACCGTTGCCGAGAAGGATGAGGACGGACAAGTCGTCCTGGTATTCGAATTTCATGGCCCGGTCCTTGACGAGGCCGTGGCGTCACTGGGCGACATGCCGCTGCCGCCTTACATCGCCTCGAAGCGACCCGCTGATGATACCGACCGCACAGATTACCAGACGGTGTATGCGAAGGAGGAGGGCGCCGTTGCAGCGCCCACCGCCGGCCTGCATTTTACCGCCAACCTGCTCGCCGATCTCGCTTTGCACGGGGTCGCGCGCGAATTCGTGACGCTCCACGTCGGGGCTGGAACCTTCCTGCCGGTGAAAAGCGAGGATACCGAAGATCACGAGATGCATCCGGAATGGGGCGAGATCGATGCGGACGTGGCCGGCAGGCTCAACACTGCACGCGAGCAGGGCGGGCGCATCGTGGCGGTGGGAACAACATCATTGCGCTTGTTGGAAAGCGCTGCCCGACGCGGGCGCATCGAGCCGTTCCTCGGCTTCACGGATATATTCATTACGCCCGGTTACGAATTCAAGGCGGCTGATTTACTAATCACCAATTTCCACCTGCCGCGTTCGACCCTGTTCATGCTGGTCGCGGCGTTCGCCGGCCTCGAGCGAATGCAAAGGGCATACGCGCATGCGATCGCCAATGATTATCGGTTCTATTCCTATGGCGACGCGAGCCTGATATTTCCCCAGCCGCGATGATCGGCCCATTCTCATTCACCGTCGAGAAAATGGATGGCGGGGCTCGGCTTGGCCGCATCGTCTGCCATCACGGCGTGATCAGGACGCCGGCATTCATGCCGGTCGGCACGGCGGGGACTGTCAAGGGATTATACCCCGACCAATTGCGTGGCTGCGGCAGCGATATCATCCTCGGCAACGTCTACCATCTGATGCTGCGTCCCGGTGCCGAACGTATCGCCGAGCTCGGCGGCTTGCACAAGTTCATAAACTGGGACGGCCCTATCCTCACGGATTCGGGCGGCTTTCAGATCATGTCGCTCGCCAAGCTGCGAAAAGTGAGCGAAGAAGGCGCGGTCTTCCAATCGCATATCGATGGACAAACACACGATCTCACGCCCGAGCGCGCGATGGAGATCCAGCGTCTCCTCGGTTCGGACATCCAGATGCAGCTAGACGAGTGTCTGCTTTATCCTCACAGCAATGAAGAGGCTTCCCGGGCCATGCGATTGTCGCTTCACTGGGCTGAGCGCTCTCGCGCCGCGTTCGGAAATCAGCCTGCCCGAGGATGCTTCGGAATCGTTCAGGGCGGCATTGACGCGAAGCTGCGCCGGGAATCTGCCGAGACTCTCGTCGGGATCGGCTTCGAAGGCTACGCCATCGGCGGCCTGGCGGTTGGCGAAGGCCAGGCGGTGATGCTGAATACGGTCGAAACCACCGTTCCGCATCTTCCGGATCACAAGCCGCGCTATCTCATGGGTGTCGGCACCCCCGAGGACATTCTCGAATCCGTAGCCCGCGGGATCGACATGTTCGACTGCGTGATGCCGACACGTTCAGGCCGTCATGGTCAGGGGATCACGCGTTTCGGCAAGGTAAATTTGCGAAATGCCAAATATGCCAGCGATCAGTCGCCGCTTGATCCTGAAAGCACCTGCCCCGCTTCTTCGCAGTATTCGCGCGCCTACCTGCATCATCTCGTCAAATCCGGAGAGCTCCTTGGAATGATGCTGTTGAGCTGGGCCAATGTCGCCTACTACCAGGAACTGATGGCCGACATACGGGAAGCGATCGCGAATGGGCAGTTCGAGGATTTCCGTGCCAAGACAAAGGATCAATGGAAACGCGGCCTGGTTCAGGCGTAGATTTGCAGGAAGCACGGAGGTATCGCCATGAAGATGAGCAGTGAGGAAGTGATACCGGCGCCGCGGGAAGCTGTGTGGAGGGCGCTCAATGACGCGGAAGTGTTGCGGCAGGCGATCCCGGGCTGCCAGTCCATCCAGAAAAATTCCGACACGGAACTCGAGGCGACGGTGGTGGTCAAAATCGGTCCGGTCAAGTCCACCTTCACTGGGGAAGTTCATCTGAGCGATCTCGATCCGCCGTCGAGCTACAGGATCTCGGGAGAAGGAAAGAGCGGTATCGCCGGATTTGCGACAGGCAGCGCCAATGTGCGGCTCTACGAAGTCCCGGAGGGGACGAAGCTTTCCTACGATGTCGAAGCGCAGGTTGGAGGAAAGCTCGCTAGCCTCGGCTCCCGGCTCATCGATTCGACTGCGCGCTCGCTCGCCACTCAGTTCTTCGAGAAGTTCGCCAGCCTCGCCGCAGGTGGAGGTGCCGCGCCAACCCTTGAAAGGGAGTCAGTCGCGGAAAAGCCGGCACGAAGGTCAATCAAGGACTTCTTCAAAAGGAAGTAAAAACTCCAGCGGCGTTTACTTCCCGCCGCCGGCGACATGCTCGCCTTCGCGGGTCAGGTAATACGCGGCGAGTATCGGCAGCATGGTGACCGCGATCACCAGAATGGCGACCACGTTGGTGACCGGACGTTGGCGCGGCCGAATCAACTCGTTGAGCATCCAGATCGGCAACGTCTGCTGCTGACCGGCAGTGAAGGTGGTTACAATGATTTCATCGAAGGAAAGTGCAAAGGCAAGCATGCCGCCTGCGAGCAGCGCCGTCGCAATCTGCGGCAAGACAACATGCCGGAAGGTCTGGAATCCATCGGCGCCGAGATCCATCGAAGCCTCGACGATGTTTGGCGAGATGCGCCGGAAGCGGGCGACGGCATTGTTGTAGACAACGACGATACAGAAGGTGGCGTGGCCGAGGACGATCGTCCAGGTCGAGAATGGGATGTTCATGATGTCGAACGCAGAGCGCAGAGCGATGCCGGTGATGATACCCGGAAGCGCAATCGGAAAGACAAAGAGAAGCGAGATGACTTCGCGCCCAAAAAAGCGGCTGCGCGACAGCGCGGCCGCTGCGAGGGTTCCGAAGATGAGGGCCAGGATGGTCGCGAAAAGCGCCACCTTGAGCGACAGCCAGAGCGGCGGCCAGATGTCCGGACGATCGAACCAGGCAGCGTGAAACCAACGGATGGTCAGGCCCGGCAGTGGAAATGCAAAACTCTTTTCCTCGGTGGTGAACGCATAAAGGATGATCAAGGCAAGCGGAAGGTGAAGGAAGAGCAGCCCGCCGAGGGCGCCGATGCGCAGCGGCCAGGTCGCGCGTCGCGCGCGATCAGAGCGCATCGAACGCCCCCATACGCTTTGCGAGCGCCAGATATATGGCCATGATGACCATCGGCACGACAGTGAAGGCCGCCGCAAGCGGGATATTGCCGGAGTTGCCCTGCAGCCCGTAGACGGCCATGCCGATAAACGGGCGCGAATTGCCAATGATCTGCGGAATGATGTAGTCGCCGAGGGTTAGCGAAAAGGTGAAGATCGAGCCTGCGATGATGCCCGGAAGCGCCAGGGGGAAGATCACGGTGCGAAAGGCCTGGGCGGGGTTGGCGCCGAGATCGGCGGCGGCTTCGATGTAGTTCTGTGGGACCCGCTCAAGTGCTGCCTGGGTCGGCAGGATCATGTAGGGAAGCCAGATATAGACGAAGACGAGAAAGGTGCCGATGTAGCTGAAGGAAAGGGAGGGGCCGCCGATCGGCTGGATTGCGAGAAGCGCGTCAAGCACCCAACCAACATGCAGTTCGTTGGCGACCCACGTGATGATGCCTTCCTTGGCGAGAATCAACTTCCAGGCATAAACCTTGACGAGGTAACTCGACCATAGCGGCATCATTACAGCCAGGTAGAACAACGCCTTGGTCGCGCCTTTCGCGTGGCGGGCCGCGAAAAAGGCGATTGGAAATGCGATGATGGCGGCGGCGATCGTTACCACTGCGGCCATGGCGACGGTGCGAAGGATGATTTCGAAATTTGCCCGTTCAAAAAGTTGCGCATAAGTGACGAGGGTGAATTCGCGAATGATCGTGCCGGAAAAATCGTCGAGCGCGTAAAAGCTTTGGAGGAGAAGTGCCAGGAGCGAGCCGACATAGACGACGCCGATCCACAGGAGCGGCGGGAGGAGCAGCACGAGGGTGAGAATTCCCGGCCGGCGAAAGAAGAAATCGGAAACGGTGGTTCGGGCACCGTGAAGATCAGTATGGACCGCCATCGTCACGGCCCATCCATTTCGACGAGTCTCTCCCTGGCCCAGATGAAACGCACGATGTCACCCAGCGCGAACTGATCGGTGCCGGAAGGGACGGCGGCCGTCAGCCTCGTATCCCCCGATTCGATAATGACTCGCGTTGTCGCGCCTTGATAGTTGACGGCGGCGACCTTGCCCTCGGCGCTGCAGCATTCGGCAGTCGATGGTTCGGCTACCGGCGATACTCTCACCTTTTCGGGACGGAGGCTAACCCAGTTTCGCGGCCCTCCGTGCGCAGATGAAAATTCCGGACTCATGACATTCGAGGAACCGACGAAGTCGGCGACAAAGCGCGAGCGCGGATTCTCGTAGACATCGACGGGAGCGCCCGATTGCACGATCCGACCATCGTTGAAAATCGCCACCCGATCCGCCATCGAGAGCGCCTCTCCTTGGTCATGAGTGACGAAGACGAAAGTGATGCCGAGTTCCCTCTGGAGGGCTTTGAGTTCTTCCTGCATCTGCTCGCGGAGCTTGAGATCGAGCGCGCCCAGAGGTTCGTCGAGAAGGAGCACCTTCGGCTCGTTGACGAGGGCGCGCGCCAGCGCCACTCGCTGGCGCTGGCCGCCCGAAAGTTGAGCCGGCTTGCGATCGTCGTAACCTTCGAGCTTGACCATCGCTAAAGCCTCGCGGGCGCGGACCGCGCGGGTCTTGCGGTCAACGCCTCTGATCATCAAGCCATAGGCAACGTTCTCGCCGACATTCATATGCGGGAAGAGCGCGTAGTCCTGGAAGACGGTATTGACTGAACGCTTGTAAGGCGGAAGGCCCTCGGCGGTCTCACCGAAAATTTCAATATGGCCGAATGTCGGCTGCTCGAATCCGGCTATCAGGCGCAGGCAGGTGGTTTTGCCCGATCCGGATGGCCCGAGCATCGCAAAGAACTCGCCCTCGGCGATCTCAAGCGACACATCGTCGACCGCGCGGACATTGCCGAAATGGCGCGACACATTCTGGAAACTGACGGCCGATACCATGGAGATGCGAACCGCGGATTCTGAATTGGTGCAGAATCCGCGGGATAATTATTGACCTTGAACCTCGCGGTAGCTCTTGTCCCACTGCGAGTAGGGCACGCACCTGCCTTCCTGCTCGCACTTTGCGGTTGGGGTGCGCCAGAACCATATCTTGTCAAAGAGACCATAGCCGTTGGTCTCGCAGCCGGCATCGGTCAGAAGTGCATTGCCCGTGCAGGCATCCGGGACTGCTGGAACCGAGCCGAACCATGCGGCGACGTCGCCCTGGAGCTTCGGTTCGAGCGAATGGTTGAGCCAGAGATAAGCGCAGTTCGGATGGGCCGCAGATGCATGCATCATGGTGGTATCCGCCCATCCCGTCGCTCCCTCCTCGGGAACGACCGAAGCCACCGGCTTCTTGTCGGCCTGAAGGAGATTGACCTGGTACGGCCATGACGAAGAGGCAACCACGCCCTCATTCTTGAAGTCATCAACCTGCACCATCGCATCGCCCCAGTACCTGCCGATTAGCTGGCGCTGAGCCTTGAGAAGATCAACCGCTGCCTTGAATTGGGCTTCGTTGAGTTCGTAGGGATTCTTGATGCCGAGTTCGGGTTTCTTATTCATGAGATAGAGCGCGGCATCGGCGATATAGATTGCGCCATAATAAGCCTGCACCCGGCCCTTGTTGCTCTTGCCGTCCGGCAGGTTCTGCTCCTCGAACACCACTGCCCAACTTTTTGGAGGCTCCTTGAAAACCTCGGTGTTGTAAGCAAGCACATTCGGACCCCACTGATATGGCGTTCCGTAATGCACGCCGTCGACGGTGTTCCAAGGCGCGTCCTTCAAGCGCGGGTCGACGTTCTTCCAGTTTGGAATGAGATCGACATTGATGGGCTGCACCGCCTTGCCGGCGATGAGACGCAAGGAGGCGTCTCCCGAGGCGGTCACAAGATCGAAGCCGCCTTGATTCATGAGCGTGACCATTTCGTCAGAAGTGGCGGCAGTCTTCACATTGACTTTGCAGCCGCTGCTCTTTTCAAAATCGGTGACCCAATCATAATTCTTGTCGCTCTTCCCGCTTTCGATATAGCCAGGCCAGGCGACGATATCGACCTGACCCTCGCCGGCGCCAACTTCGGTCTTCATATCAGCCCATGCCATTCCGGCGAGCGCCGTCGCCGCAATGAGCGATAGCAACACGCCCGTGAGTGATTTCATGATCAAATACCTCCCTCAGCCCTTTCGTTTGCCTATTTCCCGGATCGCAAAGACGATGCCTTTTCGCACCTTCTACGAGCGGAAGTTGGTATAAACTAGCGGGTCTCCATAGCGAAAGGAAGCGGCGGTTGACCGGGACTTTTCGCGTGATACATTCCGTTGCAAGGCAAGTGGGGAGTGTCGCGCTTGGCAGTAGCTAAGACTACCAGCCAGCCAGCCGTAGTCGTCGAAGATCTGCACAAGAGTTTCGGGATTCTCGAGGTCTTGAAAGGCGTCTCAATGACGGCGAACGAGGGCGATGTCGTGTCGATGATCGGCGCGTCCGGATCGGGCAAAAGCACCTTTCTGCGGTGCATCAACTTCCTCGAAATGCCGACCCGGGGCGATATCACGGTCACCGGCGAGAAGGTGCTCCTGAAGACCGGCAAGGATGGCAACTTGATGCCGGCGGATCGCCACCAGCTTGAGCGCATCCGGACCCGTCTCGGCATGGTTTTCCAAAGCTTCAATCTCTGGCAGCACATGACGGTGCTCGAAAACGTCATCGAAGCACCGGTGCATGTTCTGAAATTGCCAAAGGCGGACGCCGTCGCACGGGCTGACAGGCTTCTCAACAAGGTCGGCCTTTATGACAAGAAAGACCAATATCCGGCATTCCTGTCGGGCGGCCAGCAACAACGCGCCGCGATTGCACGAGCGTTGGCAATGGAACCGAAGGTAATGTTGTTTGACGAGCCCACTTCGGCGCTTGACCCCGAGCTGGTGGGAGAAGTGCTACGGGTGATCCGCGACCTCGCCGAGGAGGGACGGACGATGATCCTCGTCACGCACGAGATGAAATTCGCCCGCGACGTCTCGAACCACGTCATCTATCTCCATAAAGGAGTGATCGAAGAAGAGGGGCCGCCGAAACAGGTATTCGGTACTCCGAAAAGCGAGCGTTGCCGGCAATTCGTGTCTACCGTTCATTAGGGCAGATGACCGATGCCCCCGAAACGTGCTTATGTTGCAGCCAATGGTGACGGCCGTGCCATACCAAGTACCGGGTCCGTCAACCCGGAAGATAGGGAGAAGAAAATGAAGTTCACTCGTCGTGTATTGATGGCGGCCGCAGCGACCGTCGTCTTTGGATTCACTGCCCAAGCGCAGGCTGACATCAAGTTCGGCGTCGCGGCCGAACCCTATCCGCCATTCAGCTCGAAGGACGCTTCGGGAACGTGGGTCGGGTGGGAAGTCGACCTCATGAATGCTGTTTGCGCCAAGATGAACGAGAAATGCGAACTGGTGGAAGTCGCGTGGGACGGCATCATCCCGGCGTTGACATCCAAGCAGATCGACGTGATCTGGTCTTCGATGTCGATCACCGCCGAGCGCAAGAAGACGATCAATTTCTCCACCATGTATTATAACACGCCGACCGTATTGATCGGCGCCAAGGATGGCGACAAGGATATTTCGCCGGATCATCTTGCCGGCAAGACGATTGGCGTTCAGGTTTCGACCATCCACCAGAGGTACGTCGAAAAGTATTTCGGAGCGAAGTCCACCATCAAGACGTACCAGACCCAGGACGAAGCCAATCAGGATCTGGCGGCTGGACGGCTCGACTATATCCAGGCTGACGGGCAGGCGCTCGATGCCTTCCTCAAGACCGAGCAGGGTGCTGCCTGTTGTGAACTGAAGGGCGAAGTTCCTGACGATCCCGAGATTCTCGGCGAGGGCGTCGGCGGCGGCATCCGCAAGGAAGATACCGCGCTCAAGGAAAAGCTCGACGCAGCTATCGGTGCGCTTGCCAAGGAAGGTGCGTTCGAAAAGATCACCGCCAAGTATCCTGAACTTGTCGGCAAGATGATCACACCGACGATGTAATCTTCAAAGACGACTTCAATGCCGGGTCTGGACATCCAGCCCGGCTATCCGCTTCCAGGGGAGGGACCATGAGGGGGATTTATCATGCTCTAACGGCCGCGGCTGCGGTGATGTTTCTGGCTTTCACGACGCACGTCCAGGCCGACGTGAAGTTCGGAGTGGCAGCCGAGCCCTATCCGCCATTTGCGTCCAAGGATTCTTCCGGCAAGTGGGTCGGTTGGGAAGTCGATGCCATGGATGCTGTATGCGCCGAGATGAAGGAGAAATGCGAACTGGTGGAAGTGGCGTGGGATGGAATCATTCCCGCCCTCACGGCGAACCAGATCGATGTGATCTGGGCGTCAATGCTTATCACGGCCAAGCGTAAGGAAACGATCGATTTCACGAACATGTATTATGACGCCGTTCCCTCGCTGATCGGCCCCAAGGACGGCGATCTGGATGTCACGCCCGAGCATCTCGCGGGCAAATCGATCGGCGTGCAGGTTTCGACAGCTCATCAGAGATACGCGGCGAAGTATTTCGCCAAGTCGACCATCAAGACCTACCAAACGCAGGATGAAGCCAATCAGGATCTCGCCGCCGGTCGCCTAGACTATGTGCAGGCGAACAGCATCGCCCTCGACGATTTTTTGCACACGCCGCAGGGGGGCTGCTGCGAAACGAAAAATCCGATACCGCCTGACAAGGAAATTTATGGCGAAGGAGTGGGCGGGGGAATTCGCAAGAATGATACCGCACTCAAGGAAAAGCTCAACGCAGCCATTTCGGCTCTGGCAAAGGCGGGCACATTCGACAAGATCACTGCCAAATATCCCGGCCTCGTTGGCAAGCTCGCTACGCCAAAGATGTGACTGTTAGGGCTCGCCGCCGGCATCAACCGGCGGCGTCCTCATTTCCCTCACGATGTAAAAGGGGCGGATGGGCGGTTCGTATCAGATGCTGATGGAGTGGGGAGGCAATCTCCTTCGCGGCGCCGTCAGCACACTGCAAATATCTTTCTGCTCCTATGCACTCGGGCTGGCGCTTGGTCTCGGCGGTGCGATGGGCAAGCTCACGGGCGGGCGGGTACTGCGAGGCGTGCTCGACGGTTATACGACACTGGTGCGGTCGCTGCCCGAATTGCTTTTGATCGTGATGCTTTACTATCTCGGCACCGGGACGCTCAACCAACTGCTTGGCCAGCTAGGCTACGAGGCCATTCATATCAACGGCTTTGCGGCCGCGGTCGTTGTTTTGGGTTTCGTGCAGGGGGCGTATTCGACGGAGGTCCTTCGCGGCGCCATCCAGTCAATCCCAGTCGGCCAGATCGAGGCGGCCAAGGCCTATGGAATGAGCCCGACCCTGCGGTTCCGGCGGATCGTGCTGCCGGCCATGCTGCCCTACGCCATTCCAGGCCTTTCCAACCTGTGGCTCAATGTGACGAAGGACTCCGCACTCGTCGCGGTTGTCGGCTACAGCGAACTCGCCCTCGAGACCCGCCAGGCAGCCGGCGGCACGAAATACTACTTCACGTTTTTTGCGGCGTCGGCCCTGATCTACCTGATCATCTCGCTGGTTTCGTTGCGGCTGTTCGGATCCCTTGAGCGCCACGTCCGCCGCGGCCAACCGAAATTGGCATAGCGATGGGCTGGCTCGGCGATTGGTCCTGGTTCCCGCACTATCTGCCGATGATCGTCTATGGCCTCTGGCTCACCATCCTTCTGCTTGTCGTTTCCTGCGCGGTGGGAATGGTCCTCGCCATTCCAATCGGGCTGGTGCAGGTGACGGGTCCAAGGCCGCTGGGGTGGTTGGCCGCAGGATTCTGTACGGTCATCCGCGGGACGCCGCTCCTCATTCAGCTCTGGCTCCTCTATTACGGCCTCGGATCGCTTTTCCCGCAGCTTCCCTGGCTCCGGCACAGCTTCCTGTGGCCGGTTCTGCGCGAGGGGATCTTCTACGCGATGCTCTCTTTCATCCTCAGTTTCGCGGGGTACGAGGGAGCCGTCATGAAAGGCGCGTTTCTCAGCGTTCCCAAGGGGGAACTCGAGGCGGCGCGGGCATTTGGTATGTCGCCCTTTACGCTGCTTCGCCGGATCTGGTTCCCGCGCGCCGTCCGCATCGTATTGCCGACGCTCGGCGGCGAGGTTATCGGGCAACTCAAGTCGACGCCGCTTGCCGCCACCGTGACGATCATCGAACTGTTTGGGGCCTCCAATCAAATTCGCCAGGATACCTACCGGGTCTATGAACCGCTGATCATGATCGCGGTGGTCTACTTCTGCCTCACCTATATCATCACCCGCCTGTTCAATATCATCGAACGCCAGGTTCCGTTGAAAAGATGATCCTCGAAAGATTGTCGCGGCATGCGGACGAACTTGTCGCCATCCGACATGACCTGCATCGGCATCCAGAACTCCTGTTCGAGGAGGTGCGCACGAGCGCCATCGTCGCCAGCGAACTGTCGCGGCTTGGCTATCGCGTCACGACCGGCCTCGCCGGGACCGGGGTGGTTGGTACACTGACCAATGGCTCTTCCCGCAAGAGCATTGCGATACGCGCCGATATGGATGCTTTGCCGATCACCGAGGCCACCGGCCTTGCCTATGCATCGGAAACCCTGGGAAAGATGCACGCTTGCGGCCATGATGGGCACACGACGACGTTGCTCGGCGCCGCGCGTTACCTTGCCGAAACCCGCAACTTCGACGGCACCGTACACCTCATCTTCCAGCCGGCCGAAGAGGATGTCAGTGGCGCCAAGCGGATGATCGAGGAAGGTCTGTTTCGGCGGTTTCCCTGCGATGCGATCTTCGCATTTCACAACTGGCCCGGCGCTCCACTTGGCCAGGTCCAGCTCAAGCCCGGTACGATGATGGCGGCGGTCGATCGCTGCCGGGCCGTGGTCCGAGGTGTGGGCGGTCACGGCGCGGTGCCCCATCGGGCGAAGGATCCGGTCGTCGCAGCCTCGGCGGTCGTGCTGGCGCTCCAGACTGTCGTGTCGCGCAACGTGGAGCCGGGCGAGGCGGCGGTAGTCACCGTCGGGGTCTTCAATGCCGGGAGCGCGTCAACCATCATCCCCGAAAAGGCTGTCATCGACATCGGCATCAGGAGTTGCACGAAAGCAGTCCGGCAACTCCTCGCCCGGCGGATTCCGGAACTGATCAAAAGCCAAGCCCAGTCGTTCGAATGCACCGTCGAGATCGACTATCAATCGAGCTACCCGGCAACCTTGAACTCACACGCCGAAACCGCTTTTGTGCGCGAGGTTGCCGCCGAAATGCCGGAAACCGTGATAGATCTCGAAAAACCCTTCATGGTTTCGGAGGATTTCGCCTACATGCTGGAACAAGTTCCAGGATGCTATTTCATGATAGGCAATGGTGATGAGCCGCACCGACGAATGCTTCATGATCCCGGCTATGATTTCAACGATGAGCTCCTGGTTAAGGGTGCGGCGCTGTGGGGCCGCCTAGTGGAGAGATTTCTTCCCCGAGCTTAGGGAATGATTTCATTTCGCGGATTTGGGGGCCTCGAATAGGCCGTGCAAGCGGGAAAGCTCGCGGGCCCGCTATTCGCAGGCTACCACAATCGATCGCAGCCAGTGTTAGACGAGCGCTTCTATTGACCCCGACGGGGCCCGCAACTATTGTCGCGCCCGATTTGCGGGCCCGTAGCTCAGTGGTAGAGCATCTGACTTTTAATCAGGAGGTCGATGGTTCGATCCCATCCGGGCTCACCAATATTTCCGATTGTTGATCACTGGCCTTGGATCGATTCCCCGCGTCCCGCTAATATCTGGTGACTCCGCCAACATAAAATGCAATGATACGTTTCGGCAGGAATAAGCTGGCATCCCGTAAGTAGTGTTCCGTTTGGATGTGATCGATGGCTCGGTACAAGCCAGCCGCAATTCCCGAGTGCGACCTACATCATTCGAGCGGTTTGATGCGTTCGCGCGCACCGTGGGGGAAGCCATGTTGAACTGGTTCAGGTTTCGGGTCTTTGAAAATCGTGTGAAGGATTTGTGCTGGACGTCCGTATTTACGCGTCGTCAAAAGGATTTCATCCGCGAGGCGTTTGTCGCGGGTCTCACTCCCGACCAATGCGCGGCTGGGATTTCACTCGCGCCGGAAGAGGGGGAAGAGGACTCGGATTCATACGCGGGTATCGCCCAATACCATGACGCGGAAGATGACCAGGACGGCCAGGACAACGATACCGATATCAATGAGGATATCGCCCAGCATCAAACTGTCTGAACAATCGGCGACGGTTCGGCGCAAAGCCCGGATTTAGCGATCGCTCGGCGTCATACTCTAGGGCCTGGGGGCGGGAGCACCGCCATCGCAAAGCCTGGAATCTTGGCACATAAAGTGCTTCGAATCCTTAGGCGATTCCCTAATGATACGCACCATGACCAATATTGCCATCGTCCTGCTTGCGGCCGGCCAGGGAACCCGTATGCGGTCCTGCCTGCCCAAGGTAATGCATAAGGCCGGTGGCCGTACGCTGCTTGGGCATGTCTTGGCGGCGACGAGCCTCGTTTCCCCAACCCGGACGGTAGTGGTTAACGGGCCCGATATGGCGGACGTAGAGGCTGAGGCGCGCCGATGGAGCCCCGGCGCTCGCTTTGCCATCCAGGAGAGCCGACAGGGTACAGGGCATGCAGTTTCCACCGCGGCGCCGGAACTTAAGGATTTCACCGGCACGGTCCTCGTACTTTATGGCGATGTGCCACTGATCGCGCCGGAGACCATCAAAGCGCTGGCGACGAGCGTCACGCCCAGGACGCCGCTTGCAGTCCTTGCCTTCCGCGCCGCTGATCCGACCGGCTATGGCCGGCTCATCATAAAGTCGGGAAAGTTAACCGCCATCCGCGAGGAGCTCGATGCGACCCCGGAGGAACGGAAAACCGACCTCTGCAATTCCGGTTTTATTGCAGCCGACAGTGCACTGCTGTGGCGGCTGCTTGCGAGGATTAAGAACGACAATGCCAAGGGTGAATATTACCTGACCGATCTCGTCGAACTTGCAGTGAAGGAAAATATCGCTGTCGCCCATACTGTCTGCCCGGAAGCTGAAGTCCATGGCGTCAATACGCGAGCGCAATTGGCGGCGGTGGAAGCAATCCTGCAGGCGCGCTACCGGCAGCAGGCAATGGAGTGCGGCGCGACGCTGGTTGCGCCTGAAACGGTCTTCTTTTCCGCCGACACGAAACTCGGCAGCGATGTGGTGGTCGAGCCGAACGTCGTATTCGGTCCGGGCGTGACGGTTGGCGACAATGTCGCGATCCTCGCCTTCTCGCATGTGGAAGGCGCTACGATCGCCACCGGCGCCCGCATCGGCCCCTTTGCCCGGCTTAGGCCCGGTGCGGAGATCGGCAAGGAAGTGCACATTGGCAATTTCGTCGAGATCAAGAAGGCCAAGATCGAAGAGGGCGCCAAGGCCAATCATCTCGCCTATATCGGCGATGCTCGGGTAGGCGCCAAATCCAACATCGGCGCCGGCGCAATTACCTGCAACTATGACGGCTTCGAAAAGCATTTGACCGATATCGGGGATGACGTATTCGTCGGCTCCAACACCGCCCTCGTCGCACCTGTCAAGGTCGGCGATGGAGCGAACATCGCAGCCGGAAGCGTAATCACCCGCGATGTACCGGCGGAAGCGCTCGCCGTTGCCCGCGGTGAACAGCAGTTGCGGGAAGGCTGGGCCACCAAATATCGGGCCATGAAGCGTAAACGCATGAAAAGGAACAAGTGACCTAAATGTGCGGCATTGTCGGAATATTGGGTAGCGAGCCCGTGGCCGGGGCGATTTTCGAGGCGCTTCGGCGTCTGGAATATCGCGGCTATGACTCAGCAGGGATTGCCATTCTCGAGAACGGCACGGTTGAACGCGTCCGTGCGCCTGGAAAGCTCGCCAATCTCAAGGAGAGGATGAACGGCACCCACTATCGCGGCACCACCGGCGTCGGACATACGCGTTGGGCAACCCATGGGGCGCCGAACGAAAACAATGCTCACCCTCATGTCGCGGGCGACGTGATTGTCGTTCACAATGGCATCATCGAGAATTTCCAGGCCCTAAAAGACGAACTCCTCAAGGACGGCGTCAAGTTCGCCACCGATACCGATACCGAAGTCGTCGCCCAGCTGATCGCTCGCGAGCGGGCACATAAGCTCGCGCCCCGGGATGCGGTCGCCAAGGTGCTGAAGCGCCTGGAGGGGGCATTTGCGCTCGCCATCCTGTTCAAGGGAGAGAACGATCTGATGATCGGGGCGCGCATGGGGGCGCCGCTCGCAGTCGGTCACGGCGACGGCCAGATGTTCATCGGTTCCGATGCGATGGCGCTGGCACCCTTCACCAATCGTGTCACTTACCTTGAAGATGGCGACTGGGTGGTCCTGTCGCGACGATCGATCGAAGTTATCGACGGAGAAGGCCGCCAGGTCGTCCGGCCGATCAACTACACGCAAGCATCGGCCTTCCTCGCCGACAAGGGCAAGCACCGGCATTTCATGGCCAAGGAGATTGCCGAGCAACCCGAAGTGGTTGGACATACGCTCGCCGAATATATCGACTTTGCCGGACGCTCGGTGAAGCTTCCGGGAAAGTTGGGTTTTGACTTCGCCGAACTCGACAAGCTCACGATCACGGCTTGTGGCACGGCATCCTATGCCGGATTGACGGCGAAATACTGGTTCGAGAAGATCGCTCGCCTGCCAACCGACGTCGATGTTGCCTCGGAATTTCGCTACCGCGAGACGCCCCTCGCCAAGGGCGGATTGGCAATCGTCATCTCGCAATCGGGCGAAACCGCCGACACGTTGGCGGCCTTGCGTTACTGCAAGTCGCAAGGCCAACACACGCTGGCCGTCATCAACGTACCGGAGTCGACTATCGCCCGCGAAGCGGAAGCGGTGATGCAGACCCATGCCGGGCCGGAGATCGGTGTTGCTTCCACGAAAGCCTTCACCTGCCAGCTGACCGTTCTTGCCTGTCTCGCCATCGCGGCGGGGCGCGCCCGCGGGGCCATCAATCAAGCGCAGGAACAAGAACTGGTGGGGGCGCTGATCGAAGCGCCGCGACATATGTCGGAGATCCTCAAGGATGAGCGCAACATTGCGGATATTGCCCGCGAAATCGCGCATGCCCGCGATGTCCTCTATCTCGGACGTGGCATCAATTTTCCGATCGCTCTTGAAGGCGCTCTAAAGCTCAAGGAGATTTCATACATCCATGCCGAAGGGTATGCGGCGGGCGAACTCAAGCATGGGCCCATCGCGCTGATCGACGAAGACGTACCGGTGATCGTTGTCGCGCCCCGTGACAGTCTCTTCGAGAAGACCGTCTCCAACATGGAGGAGGTAGCGGCGCGCGGCGGCAAGATCGTACTTATCACCAATGGCGGCGAAAACGAGGGCAAAACGCACCGCCGGATCCGAATTCCAGCAGCGCACGATTTCATCAGTCCGCTTTTGTGTGCCCTGCCTGTGCAACTTCTCGCCTACCACGCGGCCGTTTTCATGGGTACCGACGTCGATCAGCCGCGCAACCTCGCGAAATCCGTTACCGTAGAGTAGGAGCCTGTTGCAGCGCGGCCACAGCGAGGCCCGGTTCCGCGCTTTTAGCCAAGCCTTAACCTTAATGTATCACCCTGCGGTGCCATGAGTGTCCGTAGTGTGTTGTTTGCGTGTGTGTGTACCGCGTTCCTAGCCGCGCCTGCGGCGTTGACTGGTTCCGCCGCCGCCGAAGAAAATCCCTCGCTCCACCTCGTTTCCCAGGGCTATGACGCGCTCGTGGCCGGTCAAACGACCGATGCCATCTCCGCTTTCACCGAGGCGATCGAGTCGCGCCAACTCACCCCTGAACAATTGGCCAATACATTGCTCAATCGTGCGCTCGCTTATCAGCAGGGAGGCACGTATCAGCATGCCATCGACGATTATACCGCTGCGCTGCGGATTGACGCCCTCGGAGCGAAGCTGAGGGCGACAGCACTCTACAATCGCGGTCTCGCCTATAATAAGCTGAAGCAATCTGCGCTGGCGATCGAGGACTTCACGAGCGCGGTTATGCTCGATCCGGAATTCGCCCATGCTTATTTCTCGCGCGCGACGGTGTTGCGCGAAAGCGGCCAGTATCTGTTTGCGCTCAGCGATTACGAGAAGGCGCTCCGCTATAACCATCCTCAGGCCTATCTCGTCTATTATGGCGAAGCGCTGGCACATGAAGCATTGAACCGGCCGAATGCAGCGAAGAGATCTCTCGCCAAGGCGATCGCCGCAAATCCATCCTTCGAGTCGGCGCGCCAAAAACTGGCGATGCTTGAGGGCGACGGCTCAAGCGTGCGCAAGCCGGCCGACATTGTCGTGACGGCGTCGGTGACTGACGCCGGCGGCGACCAGGTGGTGCGCAAGGAGGAATTGCCGGAGGCCATCAAACCACCCGAAGAGCTTGCCGAAAGCGCCGAAATCCCCCCAGCCGATCCGACCGGTGCCGAAGAGGCCGATGCGCTTCTCGGCGGACAGCCGGTAGGTACGCCCAAGCCAAGGCCCGTCAAAACCATCAATGATCGCGTTCCAGACGAGTCCGACGAAACCTCGGCGGCAGTTGTTATGCCGCCCAAGGACAAGCCGAAGCAATCCGCCGCAGAAATCAAGGTGGTCGCGGTTGAGGCCTTGCCCGATGCCGAGCCCGTACCCAAAACGAAACGCGCGAAAGTCGCGATCTCCAAACCCGAAGCACAAGTCTCCAGGCTTTCAGGTTGGAATATCCAGATTTCATCCGCCAAGAACGAGAAAATCGCCTGGAACGTGTGGACCCAGCTCAAGGCAAAGCACGCCATCCTTGCGGGTCAAAAGGCCGTTGTTTTGCGCGCCGATCTTGGCACCAAGGGTGTGTATTACCGGCTGCGGCTGAACGGATTCGGTAACAAGGCGGATGCACAGGACCTGTGCGGCAAGCTCAAGTCCCGCGGCGTCAGCTGCTTCGTCAGCAGGGCCGATTCCTAATAAATTGTCACTGACGTTCTGCTTGCCATCCAAGGCCGGCTCATGCCATCAACCGGCTTGCAATGGTGGCTCCCCTCGATAAGCCGGTTCGTATCCCGTTAGAGCCGCGGCCGGCTGATTCGCGCTACATTTGGGCAAGGCTCAGAGCCTATTTCCTGACCGGACTGGTCGTCTCAGCGCCGATCGGTATCACCCTCTGGCTTACCCTCTGGTTCATCGGGTTGTTCGACGTGTGGATTAAACCGTTGATCCCGACCACATACAATCCCGATCACTATCTGCCGTTCTCGCTCCCCGGGGTCGGTCTCGTCTTCGCGCTCGTCGGGATCACCCTTATTGGCGCGCTTGCCGCCAACCTTGCTGGCCGGAGGGTCATCTCCTACTGGGATGCACTGCTCGATCGCACCCCCATCGTTCGCTCCGTCTACAAGGGCACCAAGCAGATATTCGAGACGATCTTCTCGCAGACTGGGGCGACGTTTCGGCAAGTCGGACTGATCGAATGGCCGCGCAAGGGCATCTACTCGATCGTGTTCGTTTCGCGGGAAATGGATGGCTCGCAGGTCGGCCTCGAGGCAGGCCGTCCGATGTATGCCGTCTACATCTCAACCACCCCGAATCCCACTTCGGGCTATGTTTACTTCCTCGATGTTGCGGATGTACGGATCATCGACATGCCGGTCGAGGATGCAGCGAAGCTCATCATCTCGATGGGTCTGGTGTTTCCGGAGCGGGAAGGCGGCTTCCGCGCCGTCATTCCAAATGCAAACACCATCCAAGCGCTCCACGCGGTGACGGAAGATAAAGCAGCTGTTGAGCAACGAACGCTCGGGGCGCTTTAGAGACTAGCCAGCCGAGATCAATCTTACCGCATCGTCGCGTTCGAACAGATAGAGAAGTATGCGCAGCGCCTCGCCACGCGCCGATTTGAGCTTTGGATCGCGCGACAGAACGAGGGCGGCGTCATCTCGCGCGGCGGCGAGAAGATCGGCATGCTGGCTGAGATCAGCGAGACGAAACAGCGGGACGCCGGACTGGCGCGTTCCAAGCACTTCGCCGGCGCCGCGCAATCGCAAATCTTCCTCGGCGATTCGGAAGCCATCGTCGGTCTCGCGCATAATGGCCAGCCGCGATTTCGCGGTTTCGCCAAGCGGACCTTCATAGAGCAGCAGGCATGATGATTTATCCTTGCCGCGCCCGACGCGTCCACGCAGCTGATGAAGCTGGGCGAGGCCGAAACGTTCGGCATTCTCGATAATCATTACATTGGCTTCCGGCACATCAACCCCGACCTCGACGACCGTCGTCGAAACGAGGACGCCAATCTCGCCGCCGCGAAATTGCTCCATGACGATGTCCTTATCGCGTCCGCGCATGCGGCCGTGCACCAATCCGATTTGCCCGGGCAGTGCCGCGGCAAGGGTTTGAAAGCGATGCCCGGCGGCGGCGAGATCGACGAGCTCGCTCTCCTCGACCAGCGGACAAACCCAGTAAGCGCGCCCGCCATCTCTGAGGATCCGCCGCAATCCGGCGATGACTTCGTCCATCCTGTCGAGTGCCATGACGCGTGTTTCAACGGGCAGACGGCCGGCCGGCTTTTCCGTCAACTTCGAGACGTCCATGTCACCATAGAGCGTAAGTGCAAGAGTGCGCGGAATGGGCGTCGCGGTGGTCACCAGGAGGTCGGCGGTGACCCCCGCCTTCGCCTGCAAGGCTAACCGCTGATGCACCCCGAAGCGATGTTGTTCATCGATTACCGCCAGGCCGAGATCACGGAAGCGAACCTCTTCCTGAAACAGCGCATGCGTTCCGACCAGAACGTCAATGCTGCCCTCTGCAAGCGACGCGAGGGTGGTTTGGCGGGCACGGCCCTTTTCTCGTCCGGTAAGGATCGCGATCCGAATGCCGGCAGCGGTGCAGAGCGGGCTCAAGGTTTCGAAGTGTTGGCGAGCGAGGAGCTCGGTCGGTGCCATGAGCGCCCCTTGCGCGCCCGATTCGACCGCAGCGGCGAGCGAGAGCAAGGCAACGATCGTCTTGCCCGATCCCACGTCACCTTGGAGAAGCCGCAGCATGCGCTCGGGGGCCGACATATCCTTCAGCACTTCCTCAACCGCTCGTCGCTGCGAGTTAGTCAGACTGTAGGGGAGTGCAGCGAGAATTTTCGCCCGAAGGGAGCCATTTCCCGCCAGGGGGCGGCCGGCTGTCCGCTTCATGTGCGTCCTGACCAGCGTCAAGGCCAACTGGTTTGCAAGCAGCTCATCATAGGCGAGCCGGGCGCGAGCAGCCGTATCAGGGCTGAGGTCTTCCGGTCTTTTCGGCTTGTGCAAGGTCCTCAGCGCGACTTCAAAGGATGGCCAGCCGCGACGGGCGAGCCAAGTCTCATCCTGCCACTGGGGCAGGCTGGGAAGGCGATCCAGTCCCGATTGAATCGCCCTGTAGAGGACCTTCGGGGAAAGCCCGGCAGTCATCGGGTAGATGGGCTCGATCAGCGGCAGCGATAAGAATTCCTCGGCGCTGACGATATGATCGGGATGCACGATCTGCGGAACGCCGCCATACCACTCGATCGCCCCCGACACGAAGCGACTTTCACCTTCCGGCAACGTTCGCTTCAAATGATCCTGAAACGCATGAAAAAAAGTCAAGGTCAGGTGACCGGTGTCGTCGAATACTTCCACCCGGTAGGGAACCCGCCTGTTGTGGGGCGGCGGTGGGCGATGCCGTCCAATCGTGACTTCGATGGTGACGATGCCGCTTGGCGGCAATTCACTTATGCGGGGACGATAGCGCCGGTCGACAAGACCCGACGGCAGGTGAAACAGAAGATCGACGATACGGGCATTCTCCGCGCCGTCATCGCCGCTGGGCCGCAGGAGCTTCGCGAGAAGTTTATCGAGCTTGGGCCCGATTCCCTTCAAACCGCTTGCCGAAGCAAAGAGCGGGTTGAGAATTGGCGGTCGCATGGAACTAGTGTCGTGAGTTCCGGCGTTACGTTCAAGTCGTTGCGCCTCAACCCATCAAGGGCTAATCAAGCGGCCCCATGAATCAACGGCCCGATAATCTCCAGGCACGACGCCGCCGGCTTTTGTGGCGGGCTACGCATCGCGGCATCAAGGAGATGGATGTTCTGCTCGGCGGCTTCGCGAAAGCGAATATCGATCGCATGCAACCCAGTGCGCTCGATGAACTTGAAGGCATCATCGACATTCCGGATCAGCAGTTGCTGATTTGGATCCTGGGCCAGTCGCCGGTACCCGCTGCGCACCAAAGCGCAACCCTCGCCGCGCTCATTTCCTTCCGCCATGAACATCGTCCCGGCCCTCGTGAAGCGCTTCGCTATCGGCGGACGCACCGTCTTGTCAGGCGTGCCGGAGGGCTACGATGCGGTGGTACTCGCCGACATCGCGCGGACCCTGAAGGATCAGCGGCTTCTGCATGTGTGTCTCGACGACCAACGTCAAGCGAGCCTTGGAGAAGCGTTGGGCTTCTTCGCACCCGACCTCGAGACCGCGCTCTTCCCGGCCTGGGATTGCCTTCCCTATGACCGGGTATCGCCGGCGGCCGAAATCGCCGCACGCCGACTAGCGACATTGAGCCGTCTCGCGTCGCGCCCTACTGCCCCGCTTGTCGTTCTCACAACCGTCAATGCCGTTCTGCAGCGTGTTCCGACTCGCGAACAGATCGCCCGCTCGGTCTTCCAGGCGGCCCCTGGGCAACGCATCGACACTGAATCGCTGCAGGCGTTTCTCTCACAAAACGGGTTTTCTCGTAGCGGTACGGTGGTCGACCCCGGAGATTTCGCCGTTCGCGGCGGTATCATCGACATATACCCGCCCGGTGCCGAGCTTCCGGCGAGACTTGATTTCTTCGGCGATACGCTCGAGTCGGTGAGAAGCTTCGATCCGCAGTCGCAGCGCTCCGTTTCGACGCTCAAGAGGTTGGTACTCCATCCAGCCAATGAAATCCTCATGACCCCGCAAACAATTGCTCATTTCCGCGCTGGATATGCCGCGGCGTTCGGCGGCATCGATATCCACGATCCGCTTTACGAGTCGGTCACCAACGGCCGTCGCTATCAGGGCATGGAGCATTGGCTTCCTCTCTTCAATGACCGGTTGGAGACGCTGTTAGATCATGTCGAGCCTGGGGCGGTGTCGCTCGATCACTCCACCGACGAGGCGGTGAAAGCGCGATTCGAACAGATCGCCGAATACTACGATGCGCGCAAGCAAGCGCTTGACCACGAGAAATTCGGTGCGGCGCCATACAAGCCATTGCCCCCGTCGGCGCTATATTTCACCGAAGGGCAATGGGGCGAAGCTCTTGCCGATCGTAGCGTGCTCGCCCTCACGCCATTCGAAATACCGGCCTCGGTTTCAACGCCAGTAATTTCGTTCGGAGCGAGAGGGGGTTACAATTTCGCAGCGGAGCGCGCCGAAGCCGGGCGCAATGTCTACGAGGCGGTGCGCGCGCACGTCGATAGCTTGCGCAAGGCGGGCAAGCGCGTCGTCATTGCGGCCTGGACCGAAGGCTCGCGCGAGCGACTGGAAGGCATTCTCAAGGACCACGAAGTTTCTCCCATCGCCATAGCGCCGGATTGGGCTGAAGTCCAAAGACGCGGCAAGGATATTGTCAGCGCAGTGGTGCTCGCCCTGGAGTCGGGGTTTGAGACCGCCGAACTTGCGGTGATCGCCGAACAGGACATCCTTGGCGACCGGCTGGTTAGGCGTTCCCGACGGTCACGCAAGGCGTCGGATTTCATCGCCGAGCTATCAACGCTCAATACGGGCGATCTGGTGGTCCATGTCGATCATGGCATCGGCCGCTTCGAGGGCCTCAAAACCATTGAGGTCCAGGGGGCTCCCCACGATTGCCTGTTCCTGATGTACGCCGGCAACGACAGGCTCTTCCTGCCGGTCGAGAATATCGAGCTTTTGTCACGTTACGGCTCGGAAGAGCAGGGGGTGCAGCTTGACAGGCTGGGCGGCGGCGCGTGGCAGGCCAAGAAAGCCAGGCTCAAGGAACGCATTCGCGAGATCGCCGAAGGCCTCATCAGAACCGCGGCGGCGAGGGAACTGAGGCCAGGCGAGATCCTTCCAGCGCCGGAAGGTCTCTACGATGAATTCTGTGCCCGTTTTCCCTATGAAGAAACCGACGATCAACTCGCGGCGATCGCGGCCACTCTCGAAGATATGCAGAAGGGGAGGCCGATGGATCGCCTGGTTTGCGGCGATGTCGGTTTCGGAAAGACCGAAGTAGCCTTGCGGGCAGCATTCATCACGGCGATGAACGGCAAGCAGGTGGCAGTCGTGGTTCCGACCACCCTGCTGGCGCGGCAACACTACGCGACATTCCGCCAGCGTTTCGAAGGATATCCGTTGCGGATCGCGCAAGCATCGCGCCTGGTGCCACGCAAGGAACTGAAGGCTGTGAAAGAGGGGCTCGCAACAGGCGATATCGATATTGTCGTTGGGACGCATGCGCTCCTCAGCCAGAGCGTCAAGTTCCGCGACCTGGGCCTGCTGGTCATCGACGAGGAGCAGCATTTCGGCGTCAAGCACAAGGAGCGCCTCAAGGAAATGCGCGCCGATGTTCACGTGCTTACGCTCAGCGCGACGCCGATCCCGCGCACCTTGCAGCTTGCGCTATCTGGGGTGCGCGAGCTTTCGCTCATCGCGACGCCGCCGCTCGACCGGCTGGCAGTACGGACTTACATTTCGCCCTTTGACCCGGTGATCATCCGAGAATCGCTTCTGCGCGAACACTATCGTGGCGGGCAGGCCTTCTATGTATGCCCTCGCGTGTCGGATCTTGCCGAGCAGGGTGAATTCCTTCGCTCCTATGTGCCGGAGGTGAAGTTCCGCATCGCTCACGGACAAATGGCGCCGACTGAGCTCGAAGACATCATGAGCGGGTTCTACGACCGCAAATTCGATATCCTGCTTTCAACGACGATCGTCGAATCGGGCCTCGATATTCCGACCGCCAACACGCTGATCGTCCACCGCGCCGACATGTTCGGTCTGGCGCAACTGTACCAACTTCGCGGACGAGTCGGCCGTTCCAAGCAACGCGCCTATGCACTGCTCACCACGCCGCCCAATCGCGTCCTGACGGCCGCCGCCGAAAGGCGCCTCAAGGTCCTTCAATCGCTTGATTCACTCGGTGCCGGTTTCTCGCTGGCCAGTCACGATCTCGATATTCGTGGCGCCGGCAATCTCCTGGGGGAAGAACAATCGGGCCATATCAAGGAAGTCGGCTACGAGCTCTACCAGACGATGCTCGAGGAAGCGGTGGCGCGGCTGCGGACAGGCGGGGAGCCACTCGAAGCCGACGGCGCCTGGTCGCCTCTCATCAACATAGGTACCTCGGTGCTGATCCCCGAAAGCTATGTGGCCGACCTCCAAGTCAGGCTTGGCCTCTACCGGCGTCTCGCCGACCTGGTCGAACAAACTGATCTCGATTCCTTCGCCGCCGAACTACACGACCGGTTCGGCCGGCTTCCTGAGGAAGTAAAGCATCTGCTCGACGTCGTTTCGATCAAGCTGCTTTGCCGGAAAGCCAATGTGGCGAGCGTCGATGCCGGCCCGAAGGGCGCGCTGATCGGCTTCCGAGACGAGAAGTTCGACAACCCGGCCGCGCTTGTCGGATGGATCACCGATCAAGGAACGCTTGCAAAGCTTAGACCCGACATGAAACTGGTCGTCATGCGATCGTGGGACAGTCCGGAAGAACGGCTCAAGGGCGCGCGTCAGATCATGGCGCAACTCGTCAAGCTTGCCGCTTGAAGTTTGAGATTGGCTCTTCTCAGTGGAGAAACCGCCTTAGCGACGTAAGATGTCGAATGAGCAGCATGTTCGCAATGATCGTCAAGATCACCGCAAACCCAAAGAGCGCCAGCGTCATGTGAGTCTCCCTCAGCACCCCAGCTTGCGACCGCCCGGTTAACGAATGGTAAACGCTACGCTAACCTATTGAGTTGCCGCCGTTGCTTCGAGACGAACACGTGCAATTGCCGAACCGAGCACCTCGGAAGGTTGCGCTCCGACGACCGCATACCGGTTGGCGAAAATGAAGGTCGGAACTCCGCTAATGCCGAGCTCGGTGGCTTCGTTGATCTCCTTGATGACCACATCGAGATCGGCTTGGGTATCGAGGAGCTGGCAGACGAGCGTTGCATCGAGCCCGATATCGACGGCTGCCTTGACGAGTACGTCCCGCTTGCCGATATCGCCACCTTCGTTCCAGTAAATCTGGAACAGTCGCTCGGCCATCTCGTGCTGCCTCCCGGCATCGTGCGACCAACGAATAAGCCGATGGGCGTCGAGAGTATTGGGCGTGACGGCGATTGCGTCGAGAGCGTAGGGGACGCCATCAGCGGCAGCGGCAGCCATCAGCGGTGCGTGGAGACCAGCCAGCCGTTCCTTGCCAAATTTCCGCTCGAGATAATCCTTTCGAGGCATGCCTTCCTTGGGGATGGATGGATCGAGAAGAAATGGCCGCCAGCGGATCTCAATATCGTTACCTGCGTTGGCCGCCAGCGCCTTGTCGAGGCGCCGCTTGCCAAGAAAGCACCACGGACAAATAACGTCCGAGACGATATCGATGGATATCGTCATCGGACGAAATGAAGCTTCTGATAGTCCTTCCGAAAGGCGATCACGTCCTTCTTCACGCGCCCGACCGGCTCCTTATCCTTGAGGACGCGGGCAATAAGGCCGGCGATAACGTCCATCGCCACCTCGGACATTCCGAGACGCGTGACCTCCTGTGTGCCAATGCGAATGCCGTTGAGATCGCCGTCGACCGGCGGCAGCGGAAGCCCTATGCCGCACATCAGGATATTGGCGCCAGAAAGGTGCTTCGCGGCAGCCTGGCCTCCCCCGTAGAAAGAAGAGGGTAGGGCGAGGTGATGGCTCTCCGTGTACGGACGGCCGGTGGCGGAGTGAACCGCCACGCCTTTTTTAGCCAGCGCTTGGCCAAGTGCCTGGGCATTGGCGATGCACCTTTCGGCGTAGGCCTCACCATGGGCGAGGAGATCGAAGACGGAAACGGCCAGAGCGGCCGTCTTGCCGAGATCGAAATTGGCGGTCAATCCGGGATAGGCGATCTTGTCCAAACGTGCCGCGAGTTGTGCCTCGTTGGTGACGATGATGCCGGAAGGGGGCCCGCCAAACGCCTTGTAGGTCGACATGGTCATGAGGTGCGCGCCTTCCGCCAAAGGCTGCTGGAACCGTTTCCCCGCGATGATGCCCCCCATATGAGCGGCATCGTAAAGGACCACGGCTCCGATCTCGTCGGCGATCGCGCGAACGTCTCTTACCGGATAGGGGTAGAGGCAGAGGGAGCCGGCGACCGTTATGAGCTTGGGGCGCAGGCGCTTGGCTTCGTCCCGCAGCCGATTGAGATCGATGGTCATCCGCGACCCGTCATAGGGCACCGGATAAATCTCAAGACCGTAAAGTCCGGCTGCTCCCGCCTGGTGATGGGTCGCATGCCCGCCCATTTCGGAAGGGAAGACCATAATACGGTCACCTGGCTTACAGGTCGCCATAAAGCAGTAGAGATTGGCAAGCGCACCAGAGCCGACCCGGATCTCGGCATACCGCACCTCGAACAGGCGCTTCACCAGATTTTCAGCGATGACTTCAATTTCGCCGGCGTACTCCATTCCCATCTCGTATTTATCGCCGGGATAGCCGAGGCTTGGACGATTGCCGAGGGAGCGCGAGAGCAAGGCCGCAGCCCGCGGGTTCATGATGTTCGTGCCGGCGTTGAGGCCTATCGACTCGCGGTCAAGAAGCCGCTCATGCTCATCAACAAGCGCCAGAAGTGTCGCTTCGATTGTATCCAGATCGTTCGCCGCCGCGAGGCTTTCCTGGACCTTGGCGACAATCGCAGCGCAGTCGGCGGGAAGCCAGGGTTTTTCCGCGGAAATCTTGATGTTCATCGCTTCTCATACCACAAAGCTGTTCCCTCGAAACCCGGAAGTGGCTGCTGATCAGGTTGGCCGATATGGCTCCAGCGCGCCACCCATTGTCCCCCTGAATCATAGAGGGGCACGATGTAGCAACCATTGACCAGAAGCCGGTCGAGCGCCCTCACCGCGGCGATGAAGTCTTCCTGCGAGTTGGCGGTCAGCAAGGCGCCGATCATTCGATCGACAGCAGGATCAGCAATTCCTGGATAGTTGCGGGTCCCCTCAATCGTTCGTCCCTCGCTTCCATAATAAAACCGTTGATCATTGCCGGGCGAAAGCGAGTTGTACCAGGCAACCGGCACCATGTCGTAATCGTAGCTGTCGAGCATCCGTTGAAACTGTGCAGAATCGACGAGGCGCAAATTCACGTCGATGCCGATCTGGCGGAGCGTGCGCTGATAATGGAGTGCGATTTTCTCCTGTTCCTTGCTGACTACGGAGAGCGTGAAGGTGAAGGGAGCGTCCTGGGCATTCGTGAGACGGCCATTGTCGATGTGCCAGCCCGCCTTCCCCAGCAGCGTCACGGCGTCACGCAAGATCTTCCGGTCACGCCCGGTACCATCGGTGACGGGCAAGGTGTAGGTTCCCTCCAAAATCGAAGGGAGAATTGCTTCCTTGTCGGAACCGAGCAGGGCAAGCTCGCGATCGTCGGCGGAATGACCGTAATAGGATAGATCGGACCCTGAATAATAGCCCTGCGTCCGGTGATAAAGGCTGGAGAGCAGATTGACGTTAGCCCATTCGAAATCGAAAGCCTCGGTCAGCGCCCGTCTCACGCGAACGTCGGTGAAGATTTCTCGACGCGTATTGAATGCAAAGCCAGTGGTCGGGGCGGGCGTTCGCTGCTTGACGGTGGCGAGAATGACCTTGCCCTCCGAAACTGCCGGAAAATCATAGGCCGTCGACCAGCGGCCGGGATCGGATTCGATGCGTATGTCGGCCAAACCTTTCTTGAAGGATTCGAAGGCGGAATTGTTGTCGCGAAAGTAATCGATGCGCACTTCGTCGAAATTCCACAACCCGCGTGAAATGGGAAGGTTTTTGCCCCAATAGTCCGGATTCTTGCGATAGGTGATGCTTTCGCCAGGCTTCACTTCGGCAATGACATAAGGCCCGGATCCGACAATCGGCTCGATCGTCGTCGCCTCGAAATCGCGCGATTCCCAGAAATGCTTCGGGATGATCGGCATCAGGCCGAGAATCAAAGGGAGTTCGCGGTCGCCTGAATCTTGGGTCATCACGACCGTATGGTCGTCGGGAGTTTCGATCGTTTTGATCTTCGAATAGTAGGTCTTGAAGCGCGGCAGGCCTTTGTCGCGCAACGTTTCGAGTGAAAAAACGATGTCGGCCGAGGTTACCGGCCGGCCATCGGAGAACTGTGCTTCCGGGCGCAGGTGAAAGGCGATCTTCTGGCGATCGCCGCTGACATCAATGGTATCGGCGAGGAGTCCGTAGAGCGTGAATGGCTCTGACCAATTGCGAGTCATAAGGCTCTCAAAAACGTAAGTGTTCACGCTGGCCGCCTTCTGGCCCCTGACGATGAACGAATTGAGGCTGTCGAAACTTCCGGTAACCGATTGGCGAAGAACACCGCCCTTTGGCGCGTCGGGATTGACATAAGGGAGATGCGTGAAGTTTGGCGGCAGTGCCGGCGCGCCGCGCATTGCAATCGCGTAGAGCGGCTCGGCGTGAAGTTCCGGGGCTGGCGATAAAGCCGTAAGAACGAAGACTAGGAAGATTCCCGCCGATCGCGCAAATCGCAATGGCTGGACCGCGCTAGTGTCGATACCCTTCGCGCAAACGGTAGAAACGTCGTCGCGCGTCATAACTTTCAAAATACTGCTTGACCTGGGGATGACGAACTGGATCCCCCGTCTCGTCATCGAGAAGATTTTGCTCAGAAACATAAGCGACGTATTCCGTGTCGTCGTTCTCAGCGAGCAGATGATAAAATGGCTGGTCCTTGCTCGGCCGAATATCTTCGGGAATCGACTGCCACCACTCTTCAGTATTCGAGAATACGGGATCAACATCGAATATGACACCTCTGAATGCGAACAGACGGTGTTTCACGACTTGACCTATGCGAAATTTCGCCAAAGGCAGTTCACTCATCGTCGCCCCATAGAGACTCACTTTTTGCCGATCCCAAGGGTAACTCACCAGAGTCTTTCCCATTCTACAAGGGGATTCCTCGATCGGCGGCCATTACACCGGGATACCGTTACTGGCGCATTACCAAGGGTAAATCATCATCCAATCCGAGACCGGCGCTCATGGCGTAACGTCGCAGGGGCGCAAAGCTTTTTAGGGCGGTCAGGGTAACCACACGTCCAACCGCCAAAGGCAAAAGTTCAGAAAGAAATGAACGGTTCATCCCGTCGATAACGGCCTGGCGGAATATCACATCGTCACGGCGCCGGCGATCGTACTCGGCAAGAACAGGTGCTAAGCCCGGATCCTCTCCCGATGCAAGCGCGCCTACTACTAATTCCGCCGCTACGGCGGCGTCGCGAATCGACATGTTCAACCCCTGTGCGCCGACGGGGGGCACGACATGAGCGGCCTCTCCCAGGAGAATGACGCGGTTGCGGGCAAGTAACCCCGCACGTAATCCGCGCATCGGAAAAGCAGTGCGTGGACCGATGTCGGAGATGCGGCCGAGGTCGCCGTGACCAGCGATCTGAATCTCCGCAGCAAGAGCGTGGTCGCTCAGTTCAAGCAGTTCCAAAACGCGTCGCGGACGTTCCATCCAGACGAGCGATGAGCGCCGGCCGGGCAGGGGAACGGTTGTAAACGGGCCAGCGAGCTTATGATATTCGGTGGAAGTATCGTGATGGCGCGCTGAATGCGTGAAGCTTAGCGCAAGCGCCGTCTGATCATAGCTCCACTCGTTCGCTGCTATTCCCGCAGCAGCGCGCAAGCTTGACGAGAAACCGTCGGCGGCAAAAACCACCGGTGCAAGAAGCTCTGTTCCATCGGAAAGGCGCACCGCAGCCGAGTGTTTGGTTAACGTTGCCGACTCGGCATGGCGCTGATGGATCGCGACTCCGCAAGAATCGGCTTTTTCTCGCAGCGCCGCTGTGAGATTAACCAGCGGGACATTCCAGCCAAACGCGGATTCGTTGATTTCATTCGCTGAAAAAAACAACTCCGGCGCCGCGACGGGCAATCCACTGTCGTCCGCCATGCGGAGCCTGCGAAGCGGTGCGGCGTGGCTTTGCATTTCGCCCGGCCACAAGCCCAGGTTTTCCAACAACCGGATCGACGGCATCATTAGGGCTACCGTGCGCGAATCGGCGATGCGAGCTTCGACATCGCCGATAAGCGCGACTCGATCTAAAGAATTCGCGAGCAGGCAGGCGGCGATCAACCCGGCAGGGCCTACGCCCACCACGATTGCGTCGAAACGCGGAACGGGCACGGCGATCCTTGCGATCAGGCGGGGGGAAGCGGTGTCTTCACCATGGAATCGCGACGAGCGAACTTGCCATGGAAGGAATCAAGTTTCGGTCGGCCGTCTCGCCATTCCCACGAGCCCCAGCGCAAATCGAGATAACTTAGGACGACGGCGGTGGCTATCGATCCGGCGTTGACCTCATTCAAATCTTTCTGCCATTTGCCGTCGAGGTCGTCGAGCGCCATTGCGACACGCAACTTCAGGCGATCGCTCCACTCGGTCCACCGAAGCTCCTTGGGCCGAGCAACTGCTTCGTAGCGGGATGCAACAGCCGCATCAGCGATGGCTTGCGCCGTAGCCTGCAGGGTCAAAACGCGGAAACGTTTCACTCCGTCATCCGGGATGATCGTCATGTTCCCCGAAATGTGACACAAATATTCAATGATTACGCGCGAATCGTGCAGCGCATGGCCATGATCGGTCTGTAGCACCGGCACTTTGGCGATCGGCGACAGCGCCGCCAGTTCAAGGTTGGGAGCCGTCGGGTTCACCTTCGCGTTAATGAATTCAATCCTGTCGGCGATGCCGGCCTCATGCGCGGTAACCAGGCACATACGTACAAACGGAGAGATAAGATCGCCATAAAGCTTCATGGGTGACAACTGTCCACGAGAGTATTTGCTCCTATATCCCACGATGGATCGGGTGTGTTAAGAGGCGCCCCATGACATCTTTGCCCAATCCGTCTGCAGCGGTCGATCCGGTTGCTGCAAGCTTGAGAAACATCGGCGAATTGATTTCGAAGGGGCAGACTTTCGAGGCCGAACGGATTTGCATGCCTCTGCTAGAGGCCTACCCGCACCGCCACGATATCAACAATCTCATGGGCGTTATCTATGTGGGGTCGGGAAAACGCAGCAAGGCGGTCCAGTATTTCGAGGCGGCAGTGAAGGCGCAGCCCTCAAATGCCGTCTATCTGAACAATCTCGGGCGCCTCTATCTCGACCTCGACCTGATCGAACTGGCGCTGCCGCCCCTGAATCGCGCCCTTTCGATCAATCCCCGGCTGAGCGAGACCTTATGGGCGATCGGCGAATATTATCGCAGCGCTGGCAAAGCCGACAAGGGATTGCCCTATATCGAGAAGGCGTTGTTGATCGATCCGAACAATTCGGCCATCAAGAATTCGCTCGCCAATAGTCTTGACGCGCTCGGGCGGGCGGATGATGCCAAAACCGCATTCGAAGCGCTGATGCAATCGCGAAGACAAAGGCCGCTCGCGGTGTTCCGACTTTCACACATCGGGAGACCGACCGTCGATTCGAAATTGTTCTCTGAGATCCAAGCGCTCATGGGAGCAAAGGATTTAGGCCCGACGGATCGCAGCCGGGTGCACGCCGCGGCAGCACTTCTCTATGAGAACAGTGGCAACTATGTCAGCGCGTTTGAGCATTTCGAGCAATCCAATAAGCTCGAGGAAAGGAACTATGACATTGGCGTGTTTCGCGCGTGGGTCGATAAAGCCATTGCCGTCATCACGCCGGAGTTTTTCGCAAAGCGCCGAGACTATGGGCATCCGAGCGAACTTCCGGTTTTCGTTGTCGGAATGCCGCGGTCGGGAACGACGCTTACCGAACTCATCATCGCGGCGCATCCGCAAGCGGGCGGTGCAGGCGAGCTTGCGCGGATAAATCGGTTCGCGAAACGATTGAGCTACCACACCGAACTGGAAAAATTTTCCGCAACCATCGATGCTCACGGGAGGGACAAGGTCCGCGAGCTCGCTGAAAATTTTATTGGACTCCTGCGCTTTCATGCGCCCGATGCAACACGCGTCGTCGACAAGTTACCCCATAATTTCATCAATCTTGGCTTTATTGGCCTGCTTTTTCCGAATGCACGCATTATTCACTGCCGGCGCAACGCGGTCGACACCTGCTGGTCCTGTTACCAAAATCGGCTAAACGACAGCCATTTTTATAGCCGGAATCTGAAGACGCTCGGCCTTTACTATCGTGAATATACGCGGCTCATGAATCACTGGCGCAAGGTTGTTCCTATGCGCTTCCATGAATCGAATTATGAGGCTCTGACCGAGGATCCGGAAAAGAGCGTCAAGGAACTGCTGCAATTTCTCGATCTTCCCTGGGATCCTGGCTGCCTTGAATTTCACAAGTCTGAGACCACAGTATCGACGATAAGCCAGAAACAAGTTCGCCAGCCGGTTTATAAAACTTCTGTCGAGCGCTGGCGACACTATGAGTCGCAGCTTCAACCGCTTGTCGAGGCGCTTGGCGATCTGGCCTAGCGGCCCGGCATTCTGCCGGGCCTGCCACGTCGCGCTCTATTTCGCTCCCGGCTGTGGTACTAGCCGCAGGTAGGGCTTGATGGTCTTCCAACCGCCGGGGAATTTTTCCTTGGCCGCCTCGTCGGAAACCGAAGCCAGGATGATGACATCATCCCCCTGTTTCCAGTTGGCAGGCGTTGCCACGGAACTCTTGGCGGTCAACTGAAGTGAATCGATAACCCGCAGGACCTCGTCGAAATTTCGTCCAGTGCTCATTGGGTAAGTGATGATGAGTTTGATCTTCTTGTCGGGACCAATGATATAGACGTTACGTACGGTCGCATTGTCCGCGGCCGTACGGCCCTTCGCCACACCAGTGGCATTGGGATGAATCATCCCATAAAGCTTCGCGACGGCGAGATCGGGGTCGCCAATCATCGGGTAATTCACTGCCGACCCGGTTGCGTCCTTGATATCCTGCTTCCAGCGTTGATGATCATCGACTGAATCGACGGAAATGCCGATCAGCTTGACGTTACGTTTGTCAAATTCGTGTTTGATCTTGGCCATGTATCCGAGTTCGGTGGTACAAACCGGGGTAAAGTCCTTCGGATGAGAAAAGAAAACGACCCAGCCATTGCCGATGAAGTCGTGAAATTTGATGCGGCCTTCCGTGGATTCGGCCTCAAAATCCGGGGCGACGTCGCCAAGTTGCAGAGCCATGCAGCACCTCCTTTGTCCGTTACGCGCAATATATTCGGTCGTCCGTTCGGAATAAAGAACAAAAACATCGCAGTTCTGCATGGCTAAAACGAGATCCAAAATCAGCCGGTTCGCAGTGATCCTCAATCGCGGGGCCGGTACGCTGAAAGGACTGAACGAGGAGCAGACGGTCGATCAGATTCGAACCGCCTTCGAGGTGGGCGAGAAAACTGTTTCAGTCCTGGTGACTGACGGGCCAGGCACGGGAAATGCGATTGCGGAACACCTCAAAAATGCGGACGTCGATGCCATTGTGGTCGGCGGAGGAGACGGAACAGCTTCAACTTCAGCTGCGCAGCTCCAGGGATCGAAAATCGCGCTTGGCGTGCTGCCGCTAGGGACCATGAATCTTTTTGCGCGGGCTCTGGGCGTGCCGCTTTCGCTTTCCGAAGCTCTCGCCGCGCTTGCATCGGCGACCACCAAGGCCGTGGATGTAGGTATCATCGCTAATCGCGTGTTCATTCACCAGGCCTCTTTCGGCCTCCACCCGGACCTTATCAAGACTCGTGAACACATGAGCTACCATTCGCGTCTAGGCAAAATGTTTGCCTCGTTTCGAGCCTATGTCCGTACCCTCAGAAGACCCAAATTGATGCGGCTCGACGTTCAGCTCGATGATGAAAAACTCACGATCAGGACCCCGGCGATTGTCATCTCCAACAATCTTTATGGCGAGAGGATCCTTCCCTATGCGGACAAGATGGATGACGGAGTGCTCGGGTTTTATATCTGTACTTCACGAAGCTGGCAGGACCTGCTGCGCCTGACCGCCGATGCAGTGCTCGGCAACTGGAGCAACAGCTCGTTTGTCGAATGCCGGTCGGCGCAAAAAATTGCTATCATGTCGACACGCAGGCGCAGCAAACGGCTCATGGCAAGCATCGACGGCGAACTCGTGCCTCTCGCCGGCCGGATCGATGCCCATGTCCTGCCACGTGCGCTGAAGGTGCTTGTGCCGAAGAAGAAGATCGGCAAGCCGAGCAAGAAAAAGGAAACGACGCCGGCGACATCCTAGAAGCGGGAGGACCGGCCTCGTTACATTTTTATCCTCTCGCCCCTCGGATCGTAAAAACTCTGGAACTGCACTTTCGCGGGATAGCGCTGCCACGCGATTTCGACTTCCCATGAGCCGCTGTCGAGCCAATCCTTGCTGACGCCATCGCCGTGTTTCACATAGCCAATGCCCAGCGAACGCTCGACGCGGTGCCCCCAGGCGCCGCTGGTCGTCGCGCCGACGAGCTTGCCATCGCGATATATCGGCTCTTCGTGGTACATCATCGGGGCTCGTATCGAATTGTCTTCCAATGCGAGGCAGACCAGTCGCTTTGGCTGGAGGTTGCGCTCCCTCTGCGTTTCGAGTGATTTCCGGCCGATGAAGCCGCCTTTCTTGTCCCAGGCGACAACGAAGGAAAGTCCAGCCTCGACCGGCGTATCCTCGTCGGTGATATCGTGGCCCCAATGGCGATAGGCCTTTTCGACGCGACAGTTGTTCATCGTATGCATGCCGGCCAGGGTCAGGCCGAATTCACCGCCGGCATCTCGAAGAATGTCGAAGACATGCGCCGCAAACTCGGTCGGCACATAGAGCTCCCAGCCCAATTCGCCGACATAGGTGATCCGTGATGCCCGCACCCGCGCATATCCGATCTCGATTTCCCGCGATATGCCGAATGGCCAGGCCGCATTGGAGAGATCGGCGCCGGAGAGCTTCTCGACGAGCGTCCGGCTCTTTGGACCCATTAGCGCGAACATCGGCAGGCCCGATGTTATGTCTGTTGACACGCAATGAGCATCATCGGGCGTATGGCGCTTGAGCCAGGCGAAGTCGCGCGTTTGCGGCGCACAGCCGGTGACGACCAGGAACCTATCCTCCGCCAATCGTGTGACGGTGAGATCGGCTTCAATGCCGCCACGTTCATTGCACCATTGCGTATAGACAATGCGGCCTGGTTCGACATCGACGTCATTGGCCGAAATGTTGCTCAAGATCTTCGCGGCATCTTTTCCCTCGACCGAGAATTTGGAGAAGCTCGACTGGTCGAACATCACGACATTCGATTGCAGCGACTTCGCTTCCGCCTCGGCATAGGGAAACCAGTTCTGCCGGCCGTATGAATAATCGTATTTGGGCTCGACGCCCTTGGGCGCATACCAGTTTGGCCGTTCCCAGCCGTTCACCTCACCCATGCAAGCCCCCGCGGCAACGAGGCGGTCGTGGATCGCTGAGCGCCTGACGCCACGTGCGGTCTCGACCTGGCGGTATGGCCAGTGCATCGCGTAGAGAAGACCGAGGCTTTCGACGGTTCGATCGCGCACGTATCTCTTCCCGGACTGGAAGGGATGGATCCGGCGCACATCAACGCCGTTGACATCCATTTTCGGATGGCCGTCCTTGATCCATTGCGCCAATACGAGGCCGGCGCCGCCCGAGGACTGGATACCGATCGAATTGAAGCCAGTGGCGACGAAGAGGTCGCGCAGCTCCGGCGCTTCGCCGAGGTAATAGCGGTCATCGGGCGTAAAGCTTTCTGGTCCGTTGAAGAAGAGCGCGATTCCCGCCTTCTCGAGCATCGGCAGCCGAGCGACCGCATCCGCAAGGATGGGTTCGAAATGATCCATGTCGGGTGGCAGCGTCTCGAAAGCGTGGTTCTCGGGGATGCCATCGGTGCCCCAGGGTTTCGCCACGGGCTCGAAGGCCCCGACCAACAGCTTGCCGGCGTCCTCCTTGTAGTAGGTGCACTCATCGGGAATGCGAACCACAGGCATGTTGCGCGGCAGCTCGTTGATCGGCTCGGTGACGATGTAGAAATGCTCGGCGGCATGGAGGGGGATGTTGACGCCAATTGAGCGGCCGAGTTCGCGCGACCACATGCCGGCGGCGATCACCACCTTGTTGGCGCGGATTGTGCCTTGCGCCGTCTCAACGCCGATCGCCTTGCCGTCCTTAGTCAGGATGCGCGTCACCTTGGTGTTCTCGAATATCTTGGCGCCGCCTTTGCGGGCGCCCGCCGCCAAAGCCTGCGTAACGTCGATCGGATTGACCTGCCCGTCCTTCGGCAGGAAGACGCCGCCAACCGCGCCGGCAAGATCGTAATGCGGCACCTTGGCCTTGATCTCGCCGACCGAGATCACCTGCACTTCGAGACCAAAACTCTTGGCCATCGAGGCTCCGCGCTTGAGCTCTTCCAATCGCGCTTCCGTCAGCGCGATCGAGATCGAGCCGTTCTGCTTGAACCCCGTTGCCTGACCGGTTTCCTTCTCGAGGCCCTCGAACAGGCCGGTCGTGTATTTCGCTAGCTCGGTTAGATTGCGCGAGGCCCGCAGCTGGCCGACCAGACCAGCGGCATGCCAGGTCGTGCCGCAGGTGAGCTGCTTGCGCTCGAGCAGTATCGTGTTTTTGATTCCGGTTTTGATCAGATGATAGGCGAGCGAGGTGCCGACAATACCACCGCCGATGATGACTACGTCGGCGCGGGCGGGAAGCGAAGTGGCCATGAAAGATAGACTCCGAGAGCGATGCTGATTGTCTAGCAGCGGGGAGCGCTCCCTTAAAAGGGTCTTTTAATTGCTCGGACTTGCGGGGGATGCATGGTGCTTACACTGCGCGAATGTCGAACAGGGAGGGAGTTGATGCTGTTCGTCAATGTGAAGATCGTCAGGGGCAAATACGAAGCGACGAGGGACAAAATCGCCAAAGGAATGGCTCAGGCGATTGCCGCTAACACCGACATCCCGGCCGATCAGGTCTGGGTGGTGTTCGAAGATATCGAGGCGGAGGACTGGTACGTAGGAGAGAAATCGGTCTCGCAGATGAGGGCGAGGCAACGCTAGTTTGGGCTTTGCAGCGTTCGAGGTTTCGACTAATGTCCGGCCGTTCTGAATAAAGAACAGAGTGTTTTCATGCACAAGGGCGATATCCTGCCGCTGCAAGCCTATGAGCGCTTGACGGCCAATCCCAACGCCGTGCTGGTCGATGTCCGCACCGGGCCCGAATGGACCTTTGTCGGCGTGCCGGCGGTCGAGCGGCTGATCCAGCTGTCTTGGCAGGAATTTCCGGCCATGCGAGTCAATCCCGATTTCGTCGGCGAGATCGAAAAGCAAGGCCTGCCGAAAGATACCGAATTCCTGTTCATCTGCCGGTCGGGCGCGCGCTCAGCGGCGGCAGCCTCGGCTCTAACCGCCGCCGGCTACACCAATTGCTGGAATGTCGCTCAAGGCTTCGAGGGCAACCGCGATCCGTTCGGCCATCGCGGCCAAGTCGGCGGCTGGAAGGCGGCGGGATTGCCTTGGGTGCAAAGCTGATGAAGAAGGACGCCAAGACATCGCAGCCGGCGCGCTGGGCCGACGCCACGAAGCTCGTGCGCGGCGGGCTAGACCGCTCGCCCCATGGCGAAACCTCGGAAGCGATCTTTCTCAATTCGGGCTTCGTTTACGACGAGCCGGAAACCGCCGAGCGGCGATTCGCAGGTGAAGACGACGGCTATGTTTACGGCCGTTACGGAAATCCGACGGTCACCATGTTCGAGGAGCGCCTCCGGCTGCTTGAAGGTGCCGAGGCCTGTTACGCGCTTGCCTCGGGCATGGCTTCGGTGTTCGGAGCGCTCGCCTGTCAACTCAAGGCTGGCGACCATTTGGTGTCGTCAAAGGCGCTCTTTGGATCCTGCTACCAGATCGTCACCAGCATCCTGCCGCGCTTCGGAATCCACACGTCGCTTGTCGATGGCAAGGATATGAAGGCCTGGAAGGAGGCGATCACTGCGAAGACCAAGTGCGTTTTCCTCGAGACTCCCTCCAATCCAACACTAGAGGTCATCGATCTTTCGGCGGTTTGCGACCTTGGACGAAAGGTCGGCGCATCGATCGTCGTCGACAACGTCTTTGCAACGCCGATCCTGCAAAAGCCGCTCGATCATGGCGCCGATATCGTTGTTTATTCCGGCACAAAACACATTGACGGGCAGGGCCGCGTGCTCGGGGGCGCTATCCTCTCGACCCGCAAGTTCAAGGAGGAGCTGCTGAAGCCATTCCTGCGGCACACCGGACCTTCCATCTCGCCTTTCAATGCTTGGGTACTCCTGAAAGGCATGGAGACGTTGAAGCTCAGGGTAATGGAGCAGTCCCGGGCGGCAGCGGAGATCGCAGATGCAGTGGCAGCCATGCCTGGCGTTACCCGAGTAATCTACCCCCATCTCGACAGCCACCCGCAAGTCAAGCTCTGCCGTTCGCAAATGAAAGCCGGCGGCACTGTGGTGACCTTCGAGGTGGCGGGTGAAAAGAAGGCGGCGTTCGAGGTGCTGCGCAGACTGGCGCTGATCGATATTTCAAATAATCTCGGCGACGCCAAATCGCTTATCACTCATCCCGCCTCGACGACGCATCGCAATATCGGCGCGGAAGCACGCGCTTCGATGGGCATCACCGATGGCATGCTGAGATTGTCGGTCGGACTCGAGGACGCGAGCGACCTCATTGCTGATCTCAAGCAGGCGTTAGTGCATTAACACTTCTACCCCTCGGCCATTCGTCCTGACCCGTCAGGCAAAGAAGCTGCGATAGATCGCGATGCTCAACGCGAGGCAGCCGACCGCGATTGTCAGCAATCGGCGCGGCGCGCGTTTTGAAAGCCAACCCCCGAAGATCGCGGCTGGAATTCCCCCGACTACCAATCCCGCCACCGAATAGGCGGTTTCGCGCCAGGAAGATCCTTCGTTCCAATGGCCGATCGCGAACAAGAACATGAAGGCGCCGAACACCGCTGCGCTCACTATGAACTCCGCGAAATTGCAAGAACCGATCGCGTAGCGCGACTCCTTGCCAGCGCCGAGCAGGCTCGTCGTCACGATTGGTCCCCAGCTTCCGCCGATGCCTTCGATGAGACCGCCGACGGCGCCGATCGTTCGCGTGAACCTGGCCGAGATAACGCGTGGCGCTATATCCATCAAGCCGCGGTAGATGATGAGGCCGCCCATCCCCGCCAGATAAACATTGACGATGAGTGCTAGGTAAAATCCCTTGAGACTGGTGAGGAGCAACGCTCCCATGATGCCACCGAGTGCGCCGAAAATGGCAAGATTGAGAACCACACTGAAGTCAAGATTGCGGTGATAGTAGTGGGAAAGCGCCGCCGTGCCCGTTGTCGGTAGCTTGGCGGCGTTGACGCTCGCTGAGGCAAGAGACGGCGGTACGCCTTGGGCGAGAAGAATCGAAGAGGAAATCACGCCATAGCCCATTCCCAGCGAGCCGTCGATCAATTGCGCGACAAAGCCGACGAGCGCGAAGATGATGAAATCACCCATTGCCCTTGGCCCCAACGCGCCGATCTGCCAATAGGAACAGCTTGCAATCTCAATGCCGACTGACGCGCAGCGGTTTTCCGTTCGCACTCCAATGGATACCGCACTCCTCCTTGGAGAGTCCGGCCCAGCGGCCGGCGCGCGGATTGTCGGACGTGCCGCCCTTCACCGTGCATGGCAGGCAGCCGATAGAGCGATAGCCCTCTCCGATGAAGGGGTGACGCGGCAAATCGTGATGTTCGATGTAGTTCTCGATGTCCTTGCCGGTAAATCGCGCCAATGGCTCGATCTTCAGGCGGCCGTTGGCGACCTCAAGTGTCGGGATATTCGCGCGCGCTCCGCCGTGGAACCGTTTACGGCCCGAAATCCAGGCGGCGAAGCCGGAGAGCGCGCGCTCAAGAGGTTCCCGCTTGCGGATATGGCAGCACAGGTCGGGATTGCTGGCGTGAAGCATTCCTTGCGGATCGGCCTGCGCGAGCTCCGCGGCCTTTGGCTTGATCGTGCGGATATCGGTGAGGCCCAGATGATCGACGAGCTTCGAACGATAGCTGATGGTTTCCCAGAACAGCTTCCCGGTATCGAGAAAGATAACTGGAATTGACCGATCGATCTGTGCGGCCATGTGAAGGAGCACCGCAGACTCGGCTCCGAACGAGGAGACGAGCGCAATCCGCCCGCGGAAATCCCGCTCGATCAGCGGTGCAAGGATATCGATGCCGTCAAAGAAGCTCAGGCGATTGATGATCGATTCATACACGACAGCTTATCCCGCGTGCGGCTGCTCGACCCACGGATCGGCTTCGCGATGGCGCTCGGACCAGACTTCCGCCTCCCCGGCGCTGCGCCCGAAGCCACGCTGATAAGCGAGCGACATTTGCCGCGACGCCCTGAGCCAAACAGAGGCGTCGAAGCGAGCGTCCACCTCAAATGAAGTGAAGCCGACTTGAAGCATGAACTGCAATTGATCGGGAAGGACATTGCCGCTGGCCCGCAATTCCCGGGAGTAACCCATCTCGCGGAGCTGACGAGCCAGCGAATAGGCACGCCCGTCGGTGAATGACGGGAAGGGAAGAACAATGAGCGCAAGGCGCGGCAGGAAAAGTGTCAACGTCTCGGCGCGCTCGGCGTTTGCAAAGACAACGCCAAGGCGCCCGTCGTGCTTGGTGAGCGTTTCCCAATCCTTCAACAAGCGTGCGAGGGGTACCGCGACGTCGCCGCTGTCAGGGAGGGGATCCTCGTTGCTCAGAAAGGTCCAGTCATCCTCGACGAATGCGTCGTTCCTAATGAGCGGCATAGAGTGCCTCCTTGAAAGGCTGCGCACCCAGCCGGCGGTAGGTGGATAGAAATTCTTCGCCGGTCTGGCGCTTGGCGAGATAGGTGTTGACGATCTTTTCGACCGCTTCGGGGACATCCTCGCCGGCGAAGCCCGGACCGAGGATCGTGCCTATCGATGCGTTCTCAGACGAGGAGCCGCCGAGGGTGATCTGATAGTATTCCTCGCCCTTCTTATCGAGCCCGAGGATGCCGATATGGCCGACATGGTGGTGGCCGCAGGCATTGATGCAGCCGGAGATGTTGATCTTGAGAGGCCCGATCTCATGTTGGCGATCGAGGTCGGCGAACCGGCGCGAAATCGATTGTGCTATGGGAATCGAGCGGGCCGTCGCCAGCGTGCAATAGTCAAGCCCAGGGCAGGCGATGATATCGCCGGCTAGGCCGATGTTCGCGGCATCGAGCCCGGCGTCGACCAGCGCTTGCCAGATGGTGGGAAGATCGTCGCGCTTCACATGTGGCAGCACTAGGTTCTGGTGGTGGCTGACGCGAAGCTCATCGAAGCTATAGCGTTCTGCGAGGTCGGCGACAGCGCGCATCTGGGCCGCCGACGCATCGCCGGGGATGCCGCCTTCCGGCTTCAGTGAGATATTGACGATTGCGTAGCCGTCGACGGCGTGCGGCGCAATGTTGGTGCGGGCCCAGCGTGCGAAGGCCGGATTTTTAGCACGCTCGGTCTCGAAGGACGGGGACCAGCGAGAGAGCTTCTCGAAGGTGGGTCGCGCGAAATAGGTTTCGATGCGCTTCAACTCACGCTCTTCAACCTCGGTCGAGGCTTCCGGACGGCGGGCATATTCGGCTTCGAGCTCGGTTTTGAATCTTTCGGCGCCCAGCTCGTGGACGAGTATCTTGATGCGCGCCTTGAACTTGTTATCCCGGCGTCCGTAGAGATTGTAGACACGCATGATCGCTTCGAGATAGCCAATCAGCTCGTGCTCGGGAAGGAATTCGCGGACCGTGACGCCGATCACCGGGGTGCGTCCCTGACCGCCACCGACGATGACTTCCCAGCCGCGCTCATGCTTGTCATTGAGATGGAGCCTGAGGCCGATGTCATGCACTTTGACGGCTGCGCGATCATGAGGCGAGCCGGTGACTGCGACCTTGAACTTGCGAGGAAGGAACGAGAATTCGGGATGGAGGCTCGACCACTGACGCACCAGTTCAGCCACCGGACGGGGATCTGCCAGTTCATCGGCGGCAGCACCCGCCCAATGATCGGTCGTGACATTGCGGATGCAGTTACCGGAGGTCTGGATGGCGTGCATCTCGACCTGGGCGAGTGAATCGAGGATGTCGGCCGTATCTTCAAGCTTGATCCAGTTGAACTGGATATTTTGCCGGGTAGTGAAATGGCCGTAACCCTTGTCCCATTTCTCGGCGATATAGGCGAGGGTGCGAAGCTGGCGTGATGATAGCGTGCCATAGGGGACGGCGATTCTCAGCATATAGGCATGGAGCTGAAGATAGAGACCGTTCATCAACCGCAGGGGACGGAACTCGTCCTCGGTCAATTCGCCTTTCAGGCGGCGGTTGGCCTGTTCGCGAAACTGCTCGACTCGTTCGTTGACGAAGCGCCGGTCGAATTCATCGTAGCGATACATCGCTCACACTCCAAGGAAGGCCGGAAAGGCCCCGCCATCGCCAGCAGCCTGCTTGCCTAGATCGAGGCGCACGGAGGGGCCGAGCGTCCGCATGCGTTCGCGAATGTGATTGGCACGCACGCGTCCATCGACGCGCACCGCATCAAAGAGGTAGATGCCGGTGACAATATTGGCGGCCTCATCGGCCTTGCCGCGGGTCTCCAATGCCTTGGCGGCTTGCGGTTCGAGCGCTAGCGCGGCCTCGTCGATCGCCCGGCTCCATTGCCCGGCGCGGGTGAGGAACACGACTTCGCCATCGCGCAGGCGGTTGGCGGTGAGAATCTGGCCCTTTTCGGTTTCCGTCATGACGCCGCCCTCAGCAGCCTGTCGGAAATTTCTTCGCGGACCGGGAAGGGGACGATGTCGGCGGAGGTTTTCGCGTGGGCGAGGCCGACATAGATGATTGCCGGTCCGACGACGCCGTTGCTTGTCAGCGTTTCGCATAGGTCGCCGATGGTGGTCGTGAGTACCCGCTCGCCCGGCAGCGTGCCGTTCTCGACAATCGTTACCGGCTTTCGAGGTTCGATCCCGGCGTCGAGCAGGGCGGCCGAAATATCACCGGCGGCATTGACGCCCATATAGATTGCAAACGCCGAGCCAGGCTTGGCCAACGCCTTCCAGTCATGACCGGCAAGTCCGTCTTCCGAGGCGCCGGTGAGGAGCGTGATGGCGCGATTCTGTCCGCGCAACGTCAATGGCAGGCCGATTGAGGCGGCACAACCGAGCGCTGCGGTAATTCCGGGAACGACGTCCACGGCAATGCCTTCGGCCACGAGTGCCGCCTGCTCCTCGCCACCCCGGCCAAAGACATAGGGATCGCCACCCTTGAGGCGGACGACATGCCTTCCGGCCTTCGCCTCACGTACGAGGATGGTGTTGATCTCGGATTGTTTGGGCGAGGGCGTGAATGGCGTTTTCCCGACCGCGATGCGGACGGCGTCGCGGCGCGATAGCTCGAGCACGCCGGCATCGACGAGGCGATCATAGACGATGACATCGGCCTCCTGCAGCTTCCGCTGAGCCTTAAGCGTCAGGAGTTCCGGGTCGCCGGGCCCCGCGCCCACGAGCGAGACGCGGCCGACCGACGGGGAGGAATGATCGGTCAGCGCGGCCTCAAGCTCGCGGGCATAGGTGTTGTGGTCGCCGGCAAGGAAAGCCTCACGGATTGGTCCAAAGAAATAACGCGTCCAAAATGACCGCCGACGTTCGCCATGTGGCACCCGCTTGGCTACCTGCGCCCGAAGATGATTGGCAGCCGTTGCGAATGCCCCAAGGGCAGGGGGAAGCATAGCTTCGATCTTGCTGCGGATGCTTTGACCCAGGACCGGCGCGGTCCCTTCGGTGCCGATGGCGACGACCACCGGGTCACGGTCGACAATGGAGGGCGTCAAGAAGGTGGAGAGGTCGGCCGAATCCACGGTATTCACGGGGATTCCCCGCTCCTTGGCGGCCAGCGATACGTCGTGGGCTAGCGACCGCTCGGTCACATAAACGATTGCCGCTCCATCAAGAAATTCCGGCCGGAAAGCTCCCCTAATCCACCGGAAGACGCCCGATTCCGCCAGGATCTTGAGATCGGGATGAAGTTTCGGAGCCACGATCGCGACCGCGGCTTCGGTCTTGGCAAGCAACCGGGCTTTGTTCAGCGCCTCGATTCCGCCGCCAACGATCACTGCCTGTTGGCCCTTAAGGTCGAGGAAAATCGGAAAATAGCGCATTGTCAGGCCTTTGTTCGCTAATCAGCACACCGCCAGACCGAACCCTTGCCTTCACCTTCGCACTAGTTTCCGATTGATTTTCAATGAAATCAGGCGCTATTGAAGGTTCTCATACTGTTCGGCATTCCGAACGTTCGTTTTAACGAACAATAGTACTAAGAAAGGAACGACGGAATGTCAATGCGGCGAGGCAAGAAAAGCGGGCTGGTGGAAGGAGAGGCCCCGGCCATCGGCAAAACCGTTCAACGGTTGCGCAAGGCTTACAATATGTCGCTCGGGGCTCTCTCGGAGCAATCAGGGGTTGCAAAATCGATCATTTCACAGATCGAGCGCAATGAGACCAATCCGACGCTCGGAACGGTCCACCGCCTATCTCGGGCCCTCGACACGACCATCCAGGAAATGCTCCGTGATGACCACGGGTCGAATTTCCGCGAACACCAGACCAAGTCCGGAATACCGATTCTCGAGAGTCAGGATGGTTTGTGCCGATTGGCAATCGCCGGCCCGCTCGAACTTGTGGAGGACGTCCAGTGGTACGATTTCCAGGCCAAGCCCGGAGGAACACTCGAATCGGATCCACATCCGCCGGGGACCGTTGAGCATTTGTATTTGCTGAGCGGCGAGCTCGAAGTGACCGTCATGGACGAGGTCAGGGTCGCCAAGACCGGCGAAGCAATTCGATTTCGCGGCGATCGTCCGCACAAGTTGGTCAACTCGGGCAGCGGAGATGCGCACGCGACGATGGTGCTAATCCTTCATCAAGTATCCGACGGCGGTGATTAAAAACGCTCGCCGAACGTTCGCGTCCGATCAAATCAACTCAAATTGATCGCATCCATTAAGTTAGGAAGTGGATCTCGGCTCGGCTCGAATCCGCGACATGGTAGGTTTGATTACCGGCGAGCGATTCGGAGAATGACATGGCCGTTATCACCGGAGACGACCAAACAAATCGTCTCAATGGCACGCTGAAGAGCGACAGCATCTCCGGCCTCGGCGCTGATGACGTGATGCGCGGTGGCGCTGGCGCCGACTCGATGGATGGCGGAATTGGAAATGACGCGATCAATGGCGGCGAGGGCGGCGACAGTATCTTGGGCGGCGACGGCAATGACATCATTCATGGCTTTAATTCTAGCGACAAGGTCGACGGCAGCGGCAATATCGACGCCAATCTGATCGCGTCCGGTCTCGATCGTCCGATCTTCGGCGCCTTCGCCGCAGGTGATTCCGGACACCTGTTCATTGCCGAACAACATACCGGTAAAATCAAGATCCTCGACCTCGCCACCGGTCAAACCCAGCAGTTTCTTGACATACCGAACAGACAGCTCGCCATGGGCAACGAACAAGGCCTGCTCGGACTGGCGTTCGATCCCGACTACCAGACCAACGGTCACTTCTATGTGACTCTCACCAAGGCAAACGGCAACATTGTAGTCCGCCAGTATTCGGTTTCCTCCACCGATCCAACTCAGGCGGACCCAAGCAGCGGCGATGGCATCTTCACCATCCTCCACCCCGATCAAGCCAACCATAATGGCGGCTGGCTCGCCTTCGGTCCGGACGGAATGCTCTATATCGCGGTCGGCGATGGCGGCGGTTCCGGTAATCCCGGCAACACCGCTCAGGACACCGACAGTCTGCTCGGCAAAATGCTCCGCATCGATGTCCATGGCGACGATTTTGCCAGCGATCCGGCCCGCGACTACGCCATTCCGGATGATAATCCCTTCGCGGGAGCCCTGGCGGGACGTGATGAGATATGGGCGTTCGGCCTTCGCAATCCTTGGCGCGATAGTTTCGATCGGCTGACCGGCGATCTCTACATCGCCGATGTCGGCCAGAACAAATGGGAAGAAATCAATTACCAATCCGCCGCAAGCGGCGGAGGTGAAAATTACGGCTGGAAGGTCAAGGAAGGTAACTCCGTATTCAACGATACGGTGCCAGGTAATCCGCCGGCTGACGACCCCTCGCTGATCGATCCGGTCGTCGCCTATCCGCATCAGGCGGCGCCCGACGGGGGCTTCGCCGTAACCGGAGGATATGTGTATCGCGGCCAATCGCCGGGGATGCAGGGTCTATATTTTTATGCGGATTATGTCACCGACCAGCTCTGGACATTCCGGATCGTCGGTGGTGCGGCGGTCGACGTGACGAATCGCACGCAGCAAATCGTGGCGGACGGAGGCACTATCGCTCAGATCTCTTCATTTGCAGAGGACAGCCAGGGAAACCTCTACATTCTCCAACTGGATGGGGAGATTCATCGGCTATCTCCCCATGCCGCAGCGGGCGATGGCGCCGATACGATAGACGGGGGCGCCGGCAACGATCGTATCTATGGAGGCGCGGGGTCGGACATCATCTTTGGCGGAGGCGACGCCGACCGGCTGTTCGGCGGCGAACAGAACGACACGATTTCCGGCGACGCCGGGGCCGATGTGCTTCGCGGCGGATTCGGCGACGACAGCATCACCGGTGGAGCGGATGCGGATAAATTCTATTTTCGCCACGGTGGAGGACACGACACGATCGGCGACTTCGCTGACGATGTGGACACCATAAAGCTTCGATCCGATCTGGGCGTCAACGATGCCAATCAAGCGCTCGCGCTGGCGACGGAGTCAGGCGGCGAAGTGATCTTCAATTTCGCGGGTGGCGAGGTGCTGGTGGTGCTCGGTACCACCAAGGCGGCACTTCAGGACGATATCTCGGTGTTCAGCTAGAATACGCGCTTACCCGGCCAGAACCGGCCGCGGCAAGCCTTTCACCAGACCCTTCTGGATCACCTCCGGAGCATAGGCCTTGCGTGAAAAGACCTCCCTCACCATCGGTGCGAAGAAGTCGAGAGGCTGGCTTCGGTAACCCGGGTCGAATGACGACTGATCCCAGCGCTCGCAGAAATCGGCACACGACTGATAAAAGGGGCTGCTCCGATATTTCTCGCGCTCATACTGGTTCCACCCATAGTGATGGGCGTAGTAGTACATCTGAAATGCACCGTGATGCTCGACGGTCCACACCACCTCTTCACGCAGAAATGGCCGGATGATCTCGGCTGCGAAGTGATCATGATTCTGCGGCGCAAGACCGTCGCCAATATCGTGCAAGACCGTTCCGACGACCCAATCGATATCGGCGCCGTCGCGCCAGGCGCGAGTTGCCGCCTGCAATCCATGTTCCAGTCGGGAAACCTTGTAGCCGGGTAAGGTCTCCTGCTCTTGGAGAGCCAACTCGCGTAGCACCCTATCGGCGGTACCCTTGTGATGGGCGAGCTCGAAGTCTTGCAAAAATAAATAGTCTTCCTCCGTGCCGTCTTTCATCGCGGTGAAGTTGACGGAGCGAGGAGCGAGCGCACCATCATTCGGCATAGGAGGGATCCTTGCGGTCGAGGACCTTCTTCATTTCCTCGAAATGAACCACGGCCGAGTCGGTGTAGAGATCCCAATCGCGCGCCGTCTTCTCGGCGACCGCATCTGACATGACATTGAGTTTTTGTCCGGTCGAGTAGGCAAGGACAAGCGTCTGGCAGGCGCGTTCCAGGTAATACACTTCATCGAACGCCTCGGCGACGGTTGGTGCAGCGATGAGGACGCCGTGATTGCCGAGCATCATGGTCTTCCGGTTTCCGAGCAGCCTGGCTATCCGGTCTCCTTCGGCATCGGAGTTTGCCATGCCCTCATAACCGAGATCATAAGCGACGCGATTGTAGAAGCGGGCGGTATTCTGTTCGATCGGCTTGATTTCGGGATTTGCGAGCGCCGCCATGGCTGTCGCGTAAGGCGGATGAAGGTGGAGGACGCAGCGGGCATGTGGCAACAGAGCATGAATCCGGCCGTGAAGACACCAAGCGGTCTCGTCTGGAGCATCGGGCCTTTTCATCGTTTCCTTGTCGTCGGCATCGAGCAGCATGAGTTCGGATGCCTTGATCCGGGAAAAATGACGCCAGCGCGGGTTCATCAGGAAGCGCTTGCCGTCGGTAGAGACCGCTAGGCTGAAATGATTAGCCACGGCTTCGTGCCAGTTGAAATGCTCGGCAAGTCTGAAGGCAGCCGCCAAATCTATCCGCGCTTGCGATTCCGCGGATTTGGTCTTGAGTTGGGTGACGGTCATGCAAGCTCCTTGTGGCGGCGAACGCGCTCACGGTGAAAAATGTAGAGGCCGCTGCCGATAATAAGCGAAGCGCCAACCCACGTCCACAGATCCGGCCATTCGCCGAAGATTGCCCACCCATAGAAGGCAGCCCACAGTACGGAAGAATAGGAAAATGGCGCGACGACCGAAGCGGGCGCACGGCGGAACGCCTGAATCAAGCAAAGGTGTCCAAGCCCACCCATAAGGCCGGCCGCGGCAAACAACAGCCATCCCAGAACGGACGGCCATCGCCAGAAAAAAGGAACGATCAGGCTGGTCACAACGGCGCCGACTGCGGCGGTGTAGAACAGCGACGTCATGGGCGGGTCATGGCTCCTGACCTTGCGGGTGAGTATCTGGTAATTGGCATTGAGAAATGCCGCCACGACCAGGAGCATTGCACCGATGTTCCAGCCGGCAATTCCCGGCCTGACTATTATGAAGGCGCCAACAAAACCCACGCCGACCCCGATCCATCGCCGCATCCGCACCCGCTCCTTGAGCAGCGGAATGGATAACAGCGTGACGAGAAGAGGGCTCATGAACATCACCGAGGTTGCGGTTGCCAGCGGCACCAATCTCACCCCGGCATTGAAAACACCGGTGGTCAGCATGAGGAGGAGGGAGCGGCCAACCTGCATCTGAGGCGCGCGACTGCGTAGCACGGTCGCAAGGTCGGTTCCGGCGATCGCTGAGGCCGCCGCGGTCGCAAAGAAAAAGCGCGCCCAGGTCACTTCGACCAGCGGATAGGTCAGCAGGAGGTACTTCATGATCGCATCGAGCGAGATGAAGCAAAACATCGTGGCCAGCATCCAAAGGATCCCAGCCGCGCGATCCTCGCCCGGATCGATGATTCGCCCATCCAGGCTCATGGAGTGCCCCTTACGAGAATCGGACGTTGACGGACAATCCGCACTCCCCGCCGTTAAGAAATTCAAAAACGATCCCGATCCGATTTCGCCAATGGAACCAGATTCGCAATCCATCATTGGAAATGACGCGAGAGGATATTGCGATGAAACCGCTTCCAAGAACCAAAGTTTACCCTGCGTCAGAAAATCGCTTTTTCATGTCGATCCTGGCGGTACTGATTCTCTCCACCATGCTCACCGGCGGCACTGCGATTTCCCTCGCAACCGGTGTGTTTGGTGACCGAAACATCGAAATTGCTGCCGTTGCCCCGTTATATTCCGAGTAACCGCATAAGATCATTGATCGATCATCAGTAGGCGAATTATCCGAACGCGACCTCGGCGTTGGCTGCTGCGCTTCTCAACTCTTCATAAAGGCCGTCGCCAATCGGCACGCCATTTTTCTCACGGTCGCGAAAGTTCCGCCATTCGGGACCGCCAGCTGGCATCGTCCCAGGTTGCTGAGAAAAACTATCGAGGTAGGAGCCGATCCGCTCTCCAAACACTGCCTTGGCCACGAAAGCTGTGGGGTCGATCGCCATCACCAGATGCCCAACCTTGGTGTCGCCGAGCACGACGCCGGATTGCTCAGTACCGAGCCGCATGCCAGTGAGGGTACCGGCAAGGACTTCCGCCATTCCCGCTAGGCCGGCGCCCTTGAAGCCAAATCCGGCGCCTCCCAGCGGGCCGAGAACCACCGCTTGATGCGGGTCGGTGGTGTACTGACCTCGATCATCGAGTGCGACATCGGCGGGAAGCTCGAAACTCTCCGTGCGATATCGCACTTTCCAGCACATTGGGATCCTAAGCTTAGAATTCCACGTGGACAAGTTGTCGCG
>JADMIO011294173.1_pt1 | contig 56566 bp, 48 predicted proteins | sample 8958161 | NCBI WGS metagenome assembly JADMIO01 (sample SAMN16585339, study PRJNA669376) | soil metagenome | isolation source: Crop rotation soil | place: USA: Cullars Rotation, Alabama | collected 2011
GCCGCGACTTCAAGTCACGTGAATTCCAAGCTTCGGATCCCACTGTGCTGGAAAGCATCGCGTGGGCGCCGCGCACGTACTCGAAGTTCGACTTCTACGCGACGCGGACCACCACCGAATCGACCGGCCTGGGCGACTTCCTCCTGAGCGACATCGCCGGCGTGTCCTGGAACCACTCGTGGACGACGTACCTGTACACGACTATCGACGCGCGCTACCAGAAGGACCGTTATGAGGGCGCGGATCGCAGCGACAAGACGTACGCGCTCGGATTCCGGGCCGGGTATCGGTTCCGCCGCTGGCTCACCCTGGGCGCGGAGTACACGTACACGCAGCGGGATTCGAACACGAACTTCTTCGACTACGACCGCAACATCATCCTCCTGACAGCGACCGCATCCCTGTAATCCGTCCGGCGGTGCCTCGGCACCGCCGGATCGCTTCTGGCTTCTGGCAAATGGCGCATACCCTACGAATCCTCCTTTTCCTTTTCGCGACACTTGCCCTCTCGCCCTGCTCCGCCCAGAACTCGGAGCTCTCCTCGTACAAGCTCGGATCCGGAGACCTCATCTCGATCCGGGTGCTGGGCGAAGACGACCTGAAGCGCGAGCGCGTGCGCCTCTCCGACGCGGGGACGATCTCGTTCCCGGTGCTGGGCGAGATCCGCGTGAAGGGCATGACGGTGGGAGCGCTCGAGGACTACATCACCAAGGGGCTCAAGGGCCGGTACCTGCTCAATCCCCAGGTGACCATCTCGATCGACGAGTACCGCAATTTCTTCGTGAACGGCATGGTGGAGAAGCCGGGCGGCTATCCCTTCTCCCCGGGGCTCACCGTCCGGAAGGCCATTTCCATCGCCGGGGGGTTCAAGGAGCGCGCCGCCCGGGAAAAGATCAGCATCATCCGTGACGACGACGCTAGCCAGACCCCGCGCAAGGTAGACTTGAACGCGCAGGTCCTGCCCGGCGACATCCTCACTATCGAAGAAAGCTTCTTCTGATGAACGACCTCACGCTCCAGGAGCGGTTGCAATCCCTAGACGGCGCCCCGCAGGCGCAGGGGGGAGCCAATCTCGACGTCATCGAGTACTGGCATGCCATCGCCAAGCGGCGCTGGAGCATCCTGGGCCTGGTCGTCGTCGTCTGCATCCTGGTGTACCTGATCGCCTCTTCGATCACGCCCAGCTACCGCGCCACGGCGACGTTGCTGATCGAGCAGGGCAAGAACAAGGTCGTGTCGATCGAGGAGGTGTACAGCCAGGGGATCATCCAGCGCGAGTACTACCAGACCCAGGCCGAGATCCTGAAGAGCGAGGACCTCGCGAGGAAGGTGGTCCAGCGCCTCAAGCTCACGACCCATCCCGACTACGATCCGCGCCAGGTGCAACCCGGCCTCATCACGAAGCTGCTCGGCCTGGAAGCGGTCTCGGCTTCCACCAGCGAAGAAGAAGTGCTGAAGCGCGTGGTGAAGCGCTTCCGGTCCGACCTGTCCGTGCAACTGGTTCGCAATAGCCAGCTCGTGCAGCTCACGTTCGTCTCGCACGACAAGCAACTCGCCGCGAAGGTGCCGAACGTCATGGCCGAGACGTACATCGAGAGCGATCTCGAGGCGCGCATGGCGATGACCCAAAAGGCCTCGGAATGGCTGCGCGAGCGCATGGGCGAGCTGCGCACCAAGCTCGACACCGCCGAGAAGGCGCTGCAGGACTACCGGGATCGCGAGCGCATCGTGGACACCAAGAACCTCGTGCTTTCGGGCGCGGGCCGGCAGCTCGAGGAGCTCACCCGCCAGCTCGTGGAGGCGCGCAAGCAACGCGCCGAGGCGGAAAGCGCTTATACGCTGGTGCAGCAGATCAAGTCCGGGAAGCTGCAGGCCAATTACGACAGCGTTCCCGCCGTCCTGCGCAATCCCCTCGTGCAGCGCATGAAGGAGCAGGAAGCCGAGGCCGACCGGCGCCTGAGCGACGCCGCCAAGCGCTATGGCCCCGAGCATCCCAAGCTCATCCAGGCGAAGGCGGAGCTCGAGACCGCGAAGGAGAGCACGCGCAAGCAGGTCGAGATCGTCGTGGCCGGCCTCGCGAAGGAGTTCGAGGTCGCGCGCGCGAACGAGGCGGCCGTCGCGGGCGCCGTCGCCCAAAGCAAGAACGACATCCAGGGGATCAACCGCAAGGAGTTCCAGCTGGGCGTGCTCGAGCGCGAGGTGCAGCAGAACCGCAACCTCTACGACATGTTCGTGAACCGCCTGAAGGAGACGAGCGCCGCGGGCGACCTGCAGACCACCATCGCGCGCGTCGTGGATCCGGCGACGGTTCCCTCGCTGCCGTTCTCGCCCATCAAGCGGCAGATCGTGCTCATCGCGGCGGGCATCACGCTCGTGCTGGGCGCCATGCTGGCGCTGCTGCTCGATCGCCTGGCCAACACCCTCAATTCGACCTCCGACGTCGAGTCGCGCCTCGGAGTGCCCGCGCTCGGCGTGCTGCAGAAGGTGAAGGGATTCGTGAAGAAGGGCTTCGTCTCGGAGCTCGCGTTCTTCAACGACACGCAATCGACGTTCGCGGAGGCGGTGCGAACCGTACGGACGAGCGTGCTCATGTCGTCCCTGGACCAGGCGCACAAGGTCGTGATCATCACCTCCTCGGTGCCGGAGGAGGGGAAGACCACGCTCTCGTTCAACCTCGCCTGCGCGCTGGGGCAGGTCAAGAAGGTGCTCCTCATCGACGGCGACCTGCGCCGGCCGAAGATCGGCAAGCTCGTGGGGCGCGACTCGCGCATGCCGGGACTCGCCGACCTCGTCGCCGGACAGGCGCAGGTGAGCCAGTGCGTGTTCTTCGACGACCGTGCGGGCATCCACGTGCTGCCCTCGGGCACGGTGCCCCCGAACCCCCTCGAGCTCTTGAGCTCGCGCAAGTTCGAGGACGTGATCAAGCGCCTCAAGGAAGCCTTCGACATCGTCATCATCGACAGCGCCCCGCTGCAGCTGGTGAGCGACGCGCAGGTGCTCTCGCAGTTCGGCTCCGCCGTGATCTATGTCGTCAAGGCCGACTCGACGCCGTACCAGGTCGCGCAGAACGGCCTCAAGAAGCTGCGCCGCGTGAACGCCCCGATCCTCGGCGTGGTGCTGAACCAGCTCGACCTCGAGCGGGCGGAGAAGTACTACGGCGAGTACAGCGGCTACCGCAGCTACAAGGGCTACAAGAAGTACGGATACAGCAAGACCTACGGATCGGCGAGCTGATCCGTGGAAGCCTGGGCACGGGCGGGCGTCGCGGTTCCCGTGGCCCTCGGGCTTGCCGCGGCGTCGATGAGCGCCGTGGACGCATTCCGCGCCGATCGCGCGGTGAGGATCGCGAGCACCGAGATCGCCACGTGGGTGGCGTCGAGAACGACGCCCGCGGATTCGGTGTGGGAGGGCGTGCGCGAGGAGCTCGCATCCGCCAACGACATCGTCGCGAACGATCCGGGAACCCTCGAGCTCCTCGGAATCCTTCACTCGATGCGGCACACCGGCGCGGAATACGGCCAGGCTGCAGTTGTTTATTTCAGGCAGGCGTTGGCCGTGCGCCCGTCGTCGCCCTACACGTGGGCAAACCTCGCGGAGGTGAGCTACATGCAGGGTCGTCCGGCGAGCGAGATCGAAAGCGTCTTGAGCGTCGCGGCTTTCCTAGGTCCCTCGGAGCCGGAGATACAGCGCATCGTGACGGATTACGGCCTCGCGCTCTGGGACGAAAGCACGCCCGCATTCCAGCAGACGGTCGAGCGCATGCTCGATGCCGGGTTGAGGCGTAACCCCTTGGAGATGCTGCAGATTTCGGAAAGACGTGGTAGGCTCGCGTTTGCTTGCCGCCACCTGGTTGGAAACACTCGCGCACCCGACCCGAAGTGGTATCAACTCTGCCAAAGCACGGAGGCAACACCATGAAAAAGATATCCGTATTGCTTGCCTTGTTCGCGCTCGCTTTTGCTGAGCTCGCGTTCGCCAGCGCGGTGATCACGTCGCTGAGCGGCACGGCCCAGGTGCAAGTGGGCTCCGGACCGGCACGGACCCTGAGACAGGGGGACCGAGTCAATCAAGGTGACACCGTTTCGACGGGGCCCGCTTCGTCGCTCGTCATGCGGTTCGACGACGGCGAGGTCGCGGCGCTCACGGCGAACTCCCGCATGACCATCACCGCCTACCAGTTCAACCAGCAATCGGGCTCGGGCAACGTGCTGCTGTCGCTCATCGACGGCGGCATGCGCGCGATCACGGGCTTGATCGGCAGGAACTCTCCCGACCGCGTGTCCTATCGAGCGGCCACCGCCACCATCGGCATCCGCGGCACGGACGTGACGATCGTCACGTCGCAGGGCAACGTCGTGGTGTCGGTCACGGACGGCGCCGTGTCGTTCACGTTCAACGGCCAGACGATCGTGATTCCCGCCGGCCAGGCGGTGCACGCGCGGCCCGACGGCACGTTCAGCCGCGGCGCGATCAACCAGATCCAGAGCCAGCTGTCGCAGTCGCCGCTGGGCAACCAGATCCTCGGCGCGCTGGGCGGGCTCGTCGGCCTCACCAACGCGATCAACCAGGCGGCCCCGGGCACGCCGCCGAGAGGCGACCAGCAGCCGGGCGTCGGCCCCACGACCGGTCCCACGCCGGGCACGCCGGGCGGCGGCGGCCAGGGTGGTGGCGGCGGCGGAGGCTCGCCGAGCAAGAGCTGACCATTCTCCAGGACCCGAGGCCATTCCAGTGAAAGCTGGAATGGCCTTTTCATTTTGAGAATCTCCCCATCGATCCGCCCCGACAAGGCGCTCTTCTGGCTCCTTGTCGCGCTCCTGCTGTGGGTTCCCATTCCGTTGGGAAGCAATCGCCCCTGGGCCTGGTCGATCCTGGAGATCGCGGCCTACCTTCTCACGGCGGCCTGGCTGCTCCTCTGGGTCCTCGGGCGGGCGCGGCTTTCGGAGGCGGCGGTCAAGGCCTGGCCGGCCTTTGCATTGCTCGGTCTCTGGCTCGCGTTGAATGTCCTCCACGTCGTTGCGCTTCCCGCGTCGGTGGTGGGCATCCTCTCGCCAGAGGCCGCGCGCCTGCATTCGCTCACCCAATCGGCCGGCGTCCCGGCCGGGACCGTCACGCTGTCCGTCGATCCCCACGCCTCCAAGCAGGCGTTGCTGAAGGGATTGGCGTACGCGTGCATCTTCTTCCTCACGCTGACGCTCACGAGCACGCGCTCGCGGCTCGCCTCGCTCGCCCGGGCGCTGGTGTACGCCGCGGTCATCCAGTCGATCTACGCGGTGACATTGCACCTGGAGAGCGCCCAGGAGGAGTTCTTCGGCGTGCTCTTCTATCACGGCGACTCCGCGAGCGGCACGTATCCGAACCGCAACCACCTCGCGGGCTACCTGGAGATGACGCTCGCGATCGGCATCGGCCTGCTGATCGCCGGCCTTTCGGACCGGACGGCGGATTCGTGGAAGCGGTTCTTCTCGCACCTCATCGACTGGATCCTCAGCCCCAGGATGGTGCTGAGGCTCGCACTGTGCGTGCTGGTCATCGCGCTCACGACGACGCACTCGCGCATGGGCAACACGGCGTTCTTCTCCTCCCTGCTCATCGCCGGGCTCGTGGGCATCGCCCTGTCGCGCCATGCGACGCGCAATACCGTGGTCCTGCTCGTGAGCCTGGTGGCCATCGACCTCTTCATAGTCGGCAGCTGGTTCGGCGTGGAGAAGCTCGCGAAGCGCATCGAGCAGACGACGATGGCGGAGGTGCAGGTCCGCGAGGAGCCTCTCGCCTACACCATTCCCCTCATCAAGGACTATGGGTTGCTCGGTGCGGGGCCGGGCACGTTCTACATCACATTCCCGCAATATCGCCCTGAGACAGTCGTGAATTTCTATGACTACGCGCACAACGACTACATCCAGTTCGCGGCCGAGAGCGGCGTGATCGGCCTGGGAATCCTCGCCGCCCTGGTGGTCCTCACGCTCGGCGTGGCGTTGACCGCGCAATGGCAGAGGAGGGATCCGCTCATGCGCGGCATGTCTTTCGCCTGCATCATGGGCGTCTCGGCGCTCCTCATCCACTCCGCGGTGGACTTCAACCTGCAGATCCCGGCCAATGCCGTCTATTTCATGGTGCTGCTCGCGCTCGGCTGGCTGTCGCTGTACCTCGATCGTCGCGGCGCGGACGTTCCCCGCCGCACCAACGAGGCCACATGAGGGACGCCTGAAGCGATGCGCATCCTGATCACCGGTGCCGCGGGATTCATCGGCTTCCACGTCGCGCAGAAGCTCCTCGCGCGAGGCGACGCGGTCGTGGGCCTCGATAACCTCAACGCGTACTACGACGTGTCGCTCAAGGAGGCGCGGCTCGAGAGGCTGCGCGGGTCCTCCGGATTCGAGTTCGAGCGTGTCGACCTCGCCGACGCGGCGGAAGTCGACCGGGTGTTCGACCGCGATCGCTTCGACGCGGTGGTGAACCTCGCCGCTCAGGCTGGCGTCAGGTACTCGATCGAGAATCCACGGGCTTATGTCGCGGCGAACGTGGACGGTTTCCTGAACGTGCTGGAAGGCGCACGGCGCCGCAAGGCGGGTCACCTCGTGTATGCCTCGACCAGCTCCATCTATGGGCTCAACACCTCGATGCCGTTCCGCGAGGAACAGAACACCGACCATCCGGTCTCGCTCTACGCCGCCACCAAGAAGGCGAACGAGGCGATGGCGCACTCGTACGCACACCTGTTCCGCATCCCCTGCACGGGACTGCGGTTCTTCACGGTGTACGGCCCGTGGGGACGCCCCGACATGGCGCTTTTCAAGTTCACGAAGAGCATCCTCGCCGACGAGCCGATCCCCGTCTTCAACGAGGGCCGCATGGTGAGGGATTTCACCTACGTGGACGACATCGTGGAGGGCGTGGTGCGCGTGGTCGACCGTCCGGCGGCGCCCGATCCCTCGTGGTCCGGGGACCGGCCCGGCGCCGCCACCAGCTCCGCGCCCTGGAGGATCTTCAACATCGGCAACAACCAGGCGGTGGAGCTGATGACGTACATCCGCGCCCTCGAGGCGGCGCTCGGCCGGAAGGCGAAGCTCGAGCTCCTTCCGATGCAGCAGGGCGACGTGGCCGCGACCGAGGCCGACACCGCGGCGCTCGAGCGCGAGACGGGATTCAGGCCGCACACGTCGGTGGAGGACGGCGTGCGCCGCTTCGTCGCGTGGTACCGGGATTTCTACAAGGCATGAGGTTCCGCCGCTTCTGGCTCGCCGCGGGCTTCGCGTTCGTGGCGCTCGTGGTGTACCTCTCGCTCAAGCCCGATCCGGTGGACACGGGACGCGTGGCCGGAGTGAAGACGGGGCACTTCATCGCCTATGCGTGGCTCATGTGGTGGTTCGCGCAGATCCACCTCGCGCGCCGCGCGCGCCTGGGCACCGCGCTCGCACTGGTCGCGCTCGGCATCGCCCTCGAGTACGCGCAGGGCATGACGGCCTACCGCACCTTCGCCATATCCGATATGCGGGATAATGGCCTGGGCGTTCTGGCCGGCTGGGTCCTCGCCAAGACGCCCCTGGGGCATACCCTGAAATGGATTGAAGACTCTTATCTGCGCGTTCGCGGAATGCAGCGCGCCGGCGGTTGAGAATGTCACTCAGGAATCGCATCTACGTATCCTGGAACGAACAGTGGGACCTCCTCACTTACGTCCAGCAGTACCTGAATGAAAGAGGCCTCAGGGACGATCACGCCGCTCGCAAGGCCGTGCGCGAGTGGATCGACCGGTTTCCCCAGGAAGGCCCGTTGAAGAAGGCGGACGTCGATTTCTACCTCGACAAGAACGTGAAATCGCGCCTCGCCGCGGAAGAGAAGAAAAAGTAGAAAGCGCACCCTTTCGACAAGGAGCACGCAGGTGGAACAGTTCGACTTCGCCGCGCAGCCGCCGGCAACGCGGGACCGCATTTACGTGTCCTGGAGCGAGCAGTGGGACATCGCCCGCTACGCCGCGAATTACCTGCAGGAACGCGGGCTGAGGACCGATGCCGAGGCGCGCGAGCGCGTGCTGAGCGCGATCACGCTCTGCCCCGTCGAGGGCAGCCTGCGCAAGGCCGACGTCGATTACTACCTGGATTGCCACCTCAAGAAGGACCTCCAGGTGCCGGAGCTGGAGAAGATCCGCAAGGCCCGGTAGCGCCTCCCACAAAGGCTTTGTTTTTCCTCGCCTTTTAGGCTATAATAGCCGGCTCAGTACCGAAGTCCGCTTCCCTTGCTCCACCGCCTGGCGCCCATGCGGGGAGCTTTACCCAAAAGGAGATTCACCCTTGCGCCATTACGAGATCGTTTTCATCGTGCATCCCGATCAGAGCGAGCAGGTGCCCGCCATGATCGAGCGCTACCGCAACACCATCACCCAGGGCAACGGCAAGGTCCATCGCATCGAGGACTGGGGCCGCCGCCAGCTCGCCTACCCGATCCAGAAGGTGTTCAAGGCGCACTACGTGCTCATGAACATCGAGGTCGGCAACGAGGTCCTCGCGGAGCTCGAGAACGCGTTCAAGTTCAACGACGCGGTCCTGCGCCACCTCACCGTGAGCAAGAGCGAAGCCGAGACCGGTCCTTCCCCGATGATGAAGGAAGAGAAGTCTCGCAACGTGACCGACGGCCCCGCCTCCGACAAACCCGCCGATCGCGAAGGCAGCGCCCCCGCGCAGCCCGCGGCCGCTTAAGTAAAGGACCGAGACCATGGCACCTCCCTCCAGAGGCCGCGGCAAGGGCAAAGGCGGCAAGTTCGCCAAGAAGGACAACCGCGGCCAGAACCGCGGCCTCTTCCGCCGCCGCAAGTTCTGCCGCTTCACCGCCGAGAAGATCAAGGAAGTCGATTACAAGGACATCGCGGTGCTGAAGGACTTCATCAACGAGAACGGGAAGATCATCCCGGCGCGCATCACCGGCACCAAGGCCCGCTACCAGCGGCAGCTCGGCGTGGCGATCAAGCGCGCGCGCTTCCTGGCGCTCCTCCACTTCACCGACCTGCACTGAGGAGCCCGCCATGCAAGTGATCCTGATGGAAAAAGTGGTGAACCTGGGCGGCCTCGGCGACGTGGTGAAGGTGAAGGACGGCTTCGCCCGCAACTTCCTGATCCCGCAAGGCAAGGCCAAGCGCGCCACCGCCGCGAACCTGAAAGAGTTCGAAGGCCGCCGCGCCGAGCTCGAGAAGAAGGCCAACGAGCAGCTCGCCTCCGCCCAGGAGCGCGGCACGAAGCTCGAGGGCCTCAAGATCGACATCGCGCAGAAGGCCGGCGTCGACGGCCGCCTGTTCGGCTCGGTGACCAACGCCGACATCGCGGAGTCGCTCGGCAAGCAGGGCATCGAGGTGAAGAAGGCCGAGATCCGCATGCCCCAGGGCCCGCTCAAGCACGTGGGCGAGTTCCCGATCACGATCCAGCTCCACTCGGACGTGCTCGCGCACATCACGGTGCACGTGGTGGCGGAGCAGTAGGCCGCGAGCTTCCAGGCTGCGAACGAAACGCCCCGGTCTCCCGGGGCGTTTTCGTTTCCGCGGCGTCAATGCCGCGCGGAGGAGAGGAAGTCCCGGTAGGCGAGCGCCAGCCCGTCCTCGAGGCGCACGCGCGGCGTCCATCCCAGCGACCGGATGCGGGTGGCATCCATGAGCTTGCGCGGCGTGCCGTCGGGCTTCGAGGTGTCGTACACGATCCGTCCCGCGTAGCCCACGACTTTCCCGATGATGCCCGCCAGCTCCGAAATGGTGATGTCCTCGCCGGAGCCCACGTTGATGTGCGACAGCATCGGGCGGGTGTGGCGCGCGTAGGTCTCGCGATCGAGGTCCATGACGTAAAGGCTCGCCCGCGCCATGTCGTCCACGTACAGGAATTCGCGCCGGGGCTTTCCCGTGCCCCAGATCACGACCTCCGGCGCCTTCGCGGCCTTCGCCTCGTGGAAACGCCGCAGCAGCCCCGGGATCACGTGGCTGTTCTGCGGATGGTAGTTGTCCCCCGGGCCGTACAGGTTCGTGGGCATGACGCTGCGGTAGTCGGTGCCGTATTGGCGGTTGTACGACTCGCACAGCTTGATGCCCGCGATCTTTGCGATCGCGTACGGCTCGTTGGTGGCTTCGAGCGGCCCCGTGAGGAGCGCGTCTTCCCGCATGGGCTGCTCGGCCATGCGTGGATAGATGCAGCTCGAGCCCAGGAAGAGCAGGTCGCGGACTCCCGCTCGCCAGGCCTCGTGGATGAGGTTGGACTGGATCATGAGGTTCTCGTAGATGAACTCCGCGGGGTAGGCATCGTTCGCGACGATGCCGCCCACCTTCGCCGCGGCGACCACGACCTTGTCGGGCTTCTCGGCCGCGAAGAAGGCGCGCACCGCGCGCTGGTCGACGAGGTCCAGCTCTTCGTGGGTGCGGGTGACGAGCTCTTCGCCGCCGCGCGCCTCGAGCGCCCGCGCGATGGCCGACCCCACCATGCCGCGGTGCCCCGCGACGTAGATCCGGCTCATTCGTGGTAGTCGTACGCCGAGAACCCGTGCTTCTTCACGAGCTCGTCCCTCTCGGCGGACTTGAGGTCCTCGCGCATCATCTCGGCGACGAGCTCGGCGAACCCGACCTTCGGCTTCCAGCCGAGGCGTTTCCTCGCCTTGGTCGCGTCGCCGAGGAGCGCCTCCACCTCGGTGGGTCGGAAGTAGCGCGGATCGATGGCGACGACGCAGCGGCCGGACTCGTCGAATCCCTTCTCGTCGGCGCCCTTGCCCTTCCACTTGATCTTCATGCCGATCTCGCCGGCCGCCGCATTCACGAAATCGCGCACGCTGTGCTGCTCGCCGGTGGCGATCACGAAGTCCTCGGGCTCGTCCTGCTGCAGCATCAGCCACTGGACCTCGACGTAGTCCCGCGCGTGGCCCCAGTCGCGCTTCGCGTTCAGGTTGCCGAGGAAGAGGCAGTCCTGCAGCCCGAGCTTGATGCGGGCGAGGGCGCGCGTCACCTTCCGCGTGACGAACGTCTCGCCGCGGACCGGGCTTTCGTGGTTGAAGAGGATGCCGTTGCAGGCGTACATCCCGTACGCCTCGCGATAGTTCACCGTGATCCAGTATGCGTAGAGCTTCGCCACCGCGTAGGGGCTGCGCGGGTAGAAGGGCGTCGTCTCCGTCTGGGGCGTCTCCTGCACGAGGCCGTAGAGCTCCGAGGTCGACGCCTGGTAGAAGCGCGTCTTCTTCTCCAGTCCCAGGATGCGCATCGCCTCCAGCACGCGCAAGGCGCCCAGCGCGTCGGAGTTGGCGGTGTACTCGGGCTCCTCGAAGCTCACCGCGACGTGGGACTGCGCCGCGAGGTTGTAGATCTCGTCGGGCATCACCTGCTGGATGATGCGCGTGAGGCTCGAGCTGTCGGTCATGTCCCCGTGATGCAGGAAGAGGCGCACGCCCTTCTCGTGGGGGTCCTGGTAGAGATGGTCGATGCGATCGGTGTTGAAGAGCGACGTGCGCCGCTTGATTCCGTGGACCTCGTAGCCCTTGCCGAGGAGGAACTCGGCGAGGTACGCCCCGTCCTGGCCGGTGATGCCGGTGATCAGCGCCTTCTTCTTCATTTCGTCCCCTGGGCCGCCGCGGCGGGCTCGGTGGAGCGGCCGTAGCGGTCCTCGAAGCGGACGATGTCGTCCTCCCCGAGGTAGCCGCCGCTCTGCACCTCGATGATCACGAGCGGCGCGCCCGTGGCGTTCGACAGGCGATGCTTGTTGCCCGCCGGGATGTAGGTCGATTCGTTGGCGTGGATGGTGACCTGGCGGTCGCCGTTCACCACGCTCGCGGTGCCGCTCACCACCACCCAGTGCTCGCTGCGATGGTGATGCATCTGGAGGCTCAAGCTCGCGCCCGCGCGCACCTCGATGCGCTTGATCTTGAAGCCGGGACCTTCCTCCAGGACCGTGTACGTGCCCCACGGCCGGTGCACCGTGCGGTGCAGCCTGTGCGATTCGTGGCCCATGGACTTGAGCTTCGCATAGACCTGCTTCACGTCCTGCGCACGGTCCTTCGCGGCCACGAGGAGCGCGTCCGGCGTATCGACGATGATGAGCCGCTCGAGGCCCACGCCGCCCACGACGCGCCCCTCGCTGCGGATGTAGCAGGCCGTGACGTCGTGCAGGACCGCGGTCCCCTCGATGCGGTTGCCGTCCGCGTCGGCGGGTGCGAGCTGCTCCACCGCGCTCCACGAGCCGATGTCGCTCCAGCCGATCTCGCACGGCACCACCGCGATGCGGCTCGCCTTCTCCATGAGCGCGTAGTCGAGGGAATCGCTGCGCACCGCGGCGAACGAGGCGGGGTCGAGCTCGAGCCGCCTCGAGCCCTGCTCGTCGGCGCGTCGCGATCGCCCCACCGCCGCCTCGACCGCCCGCAGGATTTCGGGGCAATGCTCCTCCATCTCGTCGAGCACGCGGCCCGCGGAAAAACAGAACATGCCGGAGTTCCAGAAGAAGCGCCCGGAGGCAACGTACTTCTCCGCATTCTCGCGCGACGGTTTCTCCACGAACCGCAGGACGTCGTCGCCATTCGCCTCGATGTAGCCGTAGCCGGTGTTGGGCGATTCCGGCCGGATGCCGAAGGTGACGAGGCGCCCCGAGGCCGCGAGATCGGCGGCGCGTGCGACGGCCGCCTCGAAGGCTTCCTGGTCGCGTATGAGATGGTCGGCGGGCAGCACGAGCATCACCGCGTCGCGTCCGAACTCCTTTGCGATCAGCAGGGCCGCGGTGGCGACCGCGGCGGCGGTCCCGCGCCCCTCGGATTCCAGGATGAACGAGGTGCCGCACCCCGACCGGTTCACGTCGCGGATCTCGTCGCGCGTGATGAAGTAGAACTCGCGGTTGGTCACCGCGACGACGTCCGCGACGCCGGGCAGCCGCGCGCCGCGAAGGAAGGCCTTCTGCAGGAGGCTCTCCGAGTCGGCGAGCCGGATGAACGGCTTCGGATGCAGCTCGCGGGAGACGGGCCAGAGGCGCGATCCGGCGCCGCCGCACAGGATGGTTGGTATGAGGCGCATCGATCGGTGCCGGGTGGCGACACCGGCATTCTAGCGTGCGCTACCGAGGGGTGGCCATCGCGGCGTGCTTGACGCCCCAGGAGATGCCGCAACGACCGTGCTTCGCGAGGTCGTCGAGCACCAGCTTGGTCCAGATCTCGCGCCCCTCGGGATTCATGTGGTGCACGTCGTAGAAGAAGATGCGCGGGTCCGTCTGGATCATCATCGCGTCGACGACGAAGTCCTCGAGGCCGGCGCCGTGGAGCGCGGCCTTGGCGCGCGCGAATTCCTCCTGCCATTCCGCGAGCTTGTCCTCGCGCACGAGCTGCGGAGGGAACGCGATCACCGGGCAGCCGCCGCGGGCCCGGATCATGTCCACCTGCTCGCGCACGACCCTCACGCTGTCCTCGGAGAACGTGGGCTTGCGGCCTTTCTCGGGGACGGGGAACGCGCCGCGCTTGGAGAAGACCACGTCGCCCTTGGCGTTGCGCTCGAAAGGGAACGGCGAGACCAGGACGAAGCGCTGGGAGAACTCGACCAGGCGCGGAGCCGCTTTCCAGTTGTACATCACGCAGTCGAGCCCGGACGGGTCGCTGCAGCCGAACGGACGGGAGCCCACGTCGAAGCCGAACCCGATGGGCGGCGACACGATCACCACGTCCTTGGGCCGGATGCGGTCCATCACGAGGCGGAAGTACTCGCGGAAGCCGTGCCGCCCCGCATACACCGCGGCGTTGCGCGTCGGGATCCCGGTGGCGAGGGTCATTCGGTCGGCCGAAAGCCCCAGCACCACGTTGGAGCTTCCCACGAGGACGATCCGCGGCTGGTCCTTCACGCCGTCGAGCTCCGCCAACAGCGCCTCCAGCTCCGCGCGCTGGGTATCCTCGATCGCGAGCACGTAGGCGACCCCGAACGTGGTGGCGAGCCACAGGCCCAGCGAGACGATCGCGATGCGCTTATATACGCCCATAGAGAAGCGCGCCCTGGTTGGTCCCCACGAGCAGGAAGGCGATGAAGAGCAGGAACGACATGATCGGTTTCCTGAACACGTGATACGGGCGATCCACGCCGTAGCGGCGCAGGCCCCAGCCTTCCAGGACCAGGAACGCGGCCGCTGCCGAGACGCCCGGCCAACCGTGCATGAACGCGGCGATCACCTGCGAGCGGAAAAGGCCGAAGCTCTCCACCCACGCGAACGGACTCGCGAGGTTGCCGAGCTTCGCGAGCAGCCGGTCGAAGTCCGCGTCGATCGCGAGGAAGCGCCCGAGGACGAAGAACGTCACCATCGCCGCGATGCCGAGGAAGGCCGGCACGTCCTTCTTCTTGATCCAACGCGTATAGGAGAAGTACACGGCGCCGTGGAATAGCCCCCACAGCACGTAGTTCCCGGTGCCGCCGTGCCACATCGCCGAGGAAAGGAAGATGCTGCTGGTGAAGACCATCCGCGCGAGCTTGCCCTTGAACCACATGACGTTCGGCTCGAGCAGGTAGCGCGTGAGGTAGCGCCCGAGGCTCACGTGCCAACGGCGCCAGAAGAGGACGACGTTGCCGGCGAAGAAGGGGCTGTTGAAGTTGCGCGTGATGCGCAGCCCGCAGGCCATGGCCGCGCCGTATCCCATGAAGCTGTAGCCGGCGAAGTCGAAATAGAACTTGAGCTCGAAGACGGCGGCCGTGTAAAGCGCCGAGACCGGGTCCACCCAGTTGAGCGTCGAGGCGGGGTCCAGGCGGTTCGCCACGACGAACTTCATGAACAGGCCGAGCGTCACCCACGGCCATGCGGCGGCCACGTGCAGCCAGGAGCGCGGAAGCGTAAGGGCCCGGATCTTCGCGATGACGTCGGGCGTCTCGAGCGGCCCGGCCAGCAGCTTGAAGGGCAGGACCATGTACGTGAAGAAATCGAGGAACCGCGGCAGCGCCACGCGCCGGTTGGCGACGTCGGTGACCAGCGCCGCGGCCGACAGGATGTAGAAGGGAAACGCGATGAGCAGCGGGCTCGAGAAGGCGACCGTGGCCTGCGCCCCGGTGAGGGTGCCGATCACGCCGAACATGTTGAGTAGCACCACCGACGTGAGCCCCAGCGGCACCGCGATGCGCCCGCAGATGCGATGGACCGCCGTGACGGGACCGGGGGCGAGGAGCCTCGCCGCGACGTAGGTCGCGACCGAAATGGCCGCCAGGACGAAAATCGAGCCGGCGGTCCGGCTCGTGGTGTAGAGAAGCCAGCAGCCGCCGAGACATAGGAGACTCTTCGCGAGGACGCCCTTCCAGGCCGCGACGTCGGTTCGCCGCGCGCCTGCGAGTGCCTCGTCCTCCGTCTCTAGCCGTGCCGCCATTCGTACGCTCTCTCTTGCATCGCCACCCTCGGGGGTGGTCTCAGTCCACCGTCGAAAACACCACGTACACGATCACCAGCCCCATCACCAGGCCGAAGATCCAGAACTTCTTCTCCTCGTTGCTGAAGACCCACCAGCGGCGCCTGCGGCGCGCGCTGGAGCTTTTGGCGGAAGCCACCGTGAGCAACTCCCCTTGTCCGCTACTGCTTCGCCGTCGTCTTCGCCTTCACCGCCGCGACGTACCGGTCGTTCGACGCCACGAGCCGCCGCACCAACAGGCTAACAATCGCACGGCCGAAGGCCGCCTGCAAGCCGTGCGACGCCTGCCGCAGCGAATTCGCGGGGAACGCGATGAGGTAAGTCGGGATGACGGTGCGCACGGATGCGGAGCGTGGCCGCTCGATCCCCTCGATGAAGGCGATCTCCCCGAAGCCCTCGCCCGCCTGGATGCGGCCGATGCGCACGCCGCGGTGGACGACCTCGAGCTCGCCCGACTGGACCACGTACACCGTGGTGTCCGCCGAGCCTTCCTCGATCACCTCCGTGCCCGGCTCGTAGTGGCGCCGCTCGCCCATGCGCACCGCCTCCCAGAGCTCGGTCTCCGAGAACTTCGAGAAGAAGGGCAGGGCGCGCAGCGTCTCGAACCGCTCGCTCTCGTAGGCCTTGGTGGATTCGTCGCGGATGTCGGGGAAGGTCGAGGACAGCACCTCGCGGAAGACCTTCCAGGACTGGTAGCGCACGCGGCGGTCGCGATGCATCGCGCGAAAGATCGCCGCCCGCAGCCCCTGGGGCACGTCGGGCCGGCGCGTCTCGAGCGGCACCGGCTCCCCATGGAGCTTCTCGTAGATCATCGCCGCCTGCGTGGTGGCGTTGAACGGGTACGCGCCGGTGAGCAGGTTGTACGCCATGACGCCCACGGCGTAGATGTCGCTCTGCACGTGCGGCTCGGCGCCCTCGAAGTGTTCCGGCGGCATGAACGGAAGGGTGCCCACGCCGATGATCTGCGTCTCGTCGGAGCCGGTGAGGTACACCGCGCCGAAGTCGGACACCTTGGGCGTCCCGTCGGCTGCGAGCATCACGTTGGCGGGCTTGATGTCGCGGTGGAGCAGGCCCTCGGTGTTGGCGTACTCGAGCGCGTGGCACACCTTGAAGATGATGTCCGCGACGCGCGGGATCTCGAGGAGCGTGTGGGGCTCGGCGTGGTCCTTGAGCGAGCCGCCCGAGAGGTACTCCATCACGAGGAAGGACGAATCGCCCTCGTTGCCGGCCTCGTACACCTCGAGGATATAAGGATGCTTGAGGCGCCCGGCCAGCCGCATCTCGTTCACCCAGAGCTGCTCGATGCGCGCCTGCTCCGCGTCGGGCGGGAGCGACGGGCGCACGATCTTGAGCGCCACCTCGCGCTGGTGGAAGCGGTCCGTGGCGAGGTACACCTCGGCCATGCCGCCGGTACCCAGGTGGCGGACGAAGTGGAAGCGGCGGCCGAGAGGGCCCTGGAAAACCTCGGGAATCGACATTCTTTTTGTGCTCCTCGGCGCCAATGATGCCATGCGAAGGCCGTCCGGAGGCGTTTCCCAGGCTCACGTGGTGAGCTTTGGGCGGGCGAAAATCCGTGCACCGCAATTACCGCGAAAAGCACCGATTGCACACAGCTTGTCCACAGGTTTATCCGTTGTATCCACAGGCCCGTTGGGCCAGACTGCGTGCACGCGGCGGGAGGAGTCACCCAGGGAGCGCCGCAAACCCCCACTCGGAGACAAGTTCAAATGCCAGCCCCCGCCGGCTCCGACCGTTTTGCTCGTCCCGGAAGCGTTCCGGGCGACGCCCAGATCGAATCGCTGCGCCTGCCGCCCCACTCGGTGGAGGCGGAGCAGGCGGTCCTGGGCGGCCTGCTGCTGTCCAACTCCGCGTGGGACCGCATCGGCGACCTGATCGCCGAATCGGACTTCTACCGCGCCGACCACCGGGTGGTCTGGCGCGCGATCACGCGGCTGGTGGAGGAGAACAAGCCGGCCGACGTCCTCACGGTCTCGGAGGCGCTCAAGGTCACGGGAGAGCTGAACGACGTGGGCGGCCTCGCCTACCTGCACCAGCTCGCCTCGGGGACGCCCTCCGCCGCCAACATCCGGCGCTACGCGGAGATCGTGCGCGAGCGGGCGATCATGCGGAAGCTGGCGGAGGTGGGCACCGCGATCGCGGATTCGGCCTACACGCCGCAGGGCCGCGAGGCGCGGCAGCTCCTGGACGAAGCCGAGACCAAGATCCTCGAGATCGGCGAGAAGGGCGGGCGCTCCAGCGAGAGCTTCCAGTCCATGTCGAAGGTGCTGGCGGAGGTGATGAGCCGCCTCGACGAGCTGCATCGCAATCCCGCGTCGGTGACCGGGAAGGCCACCGGTTTCGTGGACCTCGACGAGATGACGACCGGCTTCCAGGACGGCGACCTCATCATCGTCGCCGGCAGGCCCAGCATGGGCAAGACGGCGCTCGCCCTCAATTTCGCGGAGCACATCGCGCTGGAGCTCAAGCTCCCGGTCCTGGTCTTCTCGATGGAAATGGGCGGCACGCAGCTCGCGACCCGATTGCTGGGCTCCGTGGGCAAGGTGGACGCGCAGCGCCTGCGCACCGGACGCCTGGATCCGGGCGACTGGGACCGCCTCGGGACCGCGCTGGGGCGGCTCAACGAGGCGCCGCTCCTGATCGACGAGACCGCCGCCTTGAACCCGCTCGAGCTCCGCGCCCGGGCGCGGCGCAAGAAGCGCGAGTACGGGGGGCTGGGGCTCATCGTCGTGGACTACCTCCAGCTCATGCAGGGGAGCGACGCCAGCAACACCGAGAATCGCGCGACCGAGATCAGCGAGATCTCGCGCGGCCTCAAGGCGATGGCGAAGGAGCTCGGCTGCCCCGTGGTGGCGCTCTCGCAGCTCAACCGCTCACTCGAGCAGCGGCCCAACAAGCGCCCGGTCATGTCGGACCTGCGCGAATCCGGCGCCATCGAGCAGGACGCCGACGTGATCCTCTTCGTCTATCGCGACGAGGTGTACAACGAAGACTCGCCGGACAAGGGCATCGCCGAGATCATCATCGGCAAGCAGCGCAACGGCCCCATCGGCACCGTGAAGCTCACCTTCCTCGGGAAGCACACGCGATTCGAGAACTACTCGGGGGCGCCGGGGTATTGAACAGCCGTCTTCCCGGGATTCAGCCGTGACCGACGAACGAACCGCTACCCCCGGCGAGCTGTCCCGGATTCCGCAGCTCGACGGCGTGCGCGGCATCGCCGCGCTCATGGTGATGGTGTTCCATTTCATCGGCCATCATGGCGAGCCGCCGTTCGTCCGGCAGGCGGCCGTGCTGGGGCAAACGGGCGTCGATCTCTTCTTCGTCCTGTCCGGATTCCTGATCACGCGGATCCTCATCGCGGAAAGGGAGGCCGACAATTATTTCCCCACGTTTTACGCGCGGCGGGTCCTCCGGATCTTTCCCCTGTATTACCTTTCGCTGGTCATTTACCTCTGGGTCGTGCCGGCAGTATTCGGGCGCGATGCACCTTGGTCCGAGGGCAGCGCGTTCTGGGTGTGGGCATACCTCAAGAACGTGCCCATCACATTCACGGTGCTTCAGCCCTCCGCGGGCCCGGGGCTTTTCTGGTCGCTCGCGGTCGAGGAGCATTTCTACCTGGCCTGGCCCCTGCTCGTGTATGCCTCCAGCAGGCGCACGTTCCTCTATGTCATCCTGGTTACCATTGGCGGTGCCGCGGTGTTGCGATACTTCTTCATCGAAGCGGGGATCAAGGCTTTCTACTTCACCCTCACGAGGATGGATGCGCTGGCGTTCGGCGCGCTCCTGGTTTACGCCACCTTCCTTCCGGCCGCCGCCCAGGCGGCGCTGGGAAGGGCCTTTCGGGTAGCGGTTCCGCTCGTGGCAATGGCGCTCGTGGCCCTCTCGCTCGCCTACTCCGGGGATCGCAACCCGTGGATCCAGGTGGTCAAGCTCTCGCTTTTCCCGGCCTTTTATTCCGCCGTGCTGGGATGGCTGATGTTCGATTCCCGCGCGCTCCCGGCCGTTCGTTTCCTGTCGGGCCGCGGCCTCGTGGCGATGGGAGCCATTGCATACGGCCTGTATGTGTTCCATCCGTTGTGTTACTGGCTGGTCGGAAAGCTGGTCGACCCGGCCTCCTTCTGGCTCGACGCGTTTCTCTGCTTCGGCCTGACCGCGCTCACCGCCGCGCTGAGCTATCGCTACTTCGAGCGGCCCATCCTTCGGCTCAACCGGTTCTTCAACTATCGACGCGGATACCGTACTGGAAATTCCGTGGCGACAGCGTCGAACTAGTCGGCCCGCCGAGCTCACCTTGCGACCGATTTCCGCCCGCGTCTCGCTCTCCGCGATCCGTCACAACTACTGGGTCGCCAAGCGCATCGCGGCCCGCTCGAAGGTGCTCGCCGTGGTCAAGGCGAATGCGTATGGCCACGGCATCGAGCGCGTGGCGCGGGCGCTTCCGCAGCCGGACGGCTTCGCGACCCTGGAGCTGGAGGGCGCGATCCAGCTGCGCGAGCGCAACGTCATGGCGCCCATCCTGCTGCTCGAAGGCTTCTTCGAGCCCGCCGAGCTGCGGACGATCTCGTCGGCGGGCCTCGCCACGGTGATCCACAACGAGGAGCAGCTGCGTATCCTCGAAGCCGACAAGCCCGATCGCCTGATCGACGTGTGGTTCAAGGTGAACACGGGCATGAACCGCCTGGGCTTCCTCCCCAGCCAGGTGAAGCCGATGCTCGAGCGCCTGCGGCTCTCGGGCGCCACGCGTTCCATCACCCTCATGACGCACTTCGCCAACGCCGACGGCAGCCCGGGCGTTGAGGACGCCATGAACCGGTTCGAAGAGGCGACCCGCGGCATCGCGCTCCCGAGGAGCCTCGCAAACACGGCGGCGATCTTCGCGCATCCCGCGAGCCATGCGGATGCCGTGCGCCTCGGCATCGGCCTCTACGGCGCCACGCCCTTCGCCGATCGCTCCGCGCACGCGCTGGGCCTCAAGCCCGTGATGACGCTCACCTCGCGGCTCATCGCGATCCAGGAAATGAAGCCGGGCGAGACGGTCGGCTACGGCGGCGAATTCCGGGTCGATCGGCCCACGCGCATCGGTGTCGTCGCCTGCGGTTACGCCGACGGCTATCCGCGCCACGCGCCGTCTGGCACGCCGATCCTGGTCGCGGGCGCGCGCGTGAAGACCGCAGGCCGCGTCTCGATGGACATGCTCACCGTGGACCTCACGCCCGTTCCCTCGGCGACCGTGGGCTCGCCGGTGGTCCTCTGGGGCGACGGGATGCCCGTGGACGAAGTGGCGATGGCCTCGCGCACCGTGGGCTACGAGCTGCTTTGCGCCGTGGCGCCGCGGGTTCCGATGACGGAATCGGACGGCGCATGAGCGCTCGATTCACCAAGGCGAAGTCCGTGTACACCTGCACGGAGTGCGGGGGCCAGGCCCCGAAGTGGCAGGGGCAGTGTCCCCACTGCAGCGAGTGGAACACCCTGGTGGAGACTGCGGTCGAGGCCTCTGCCAAGGCGGGCGCGCACCGCTTTGCGAGCCTCGGCGGCACGAGCGCCGTGGTGGAGCTCGCCGAGGTCCAGGCGCGCGATTTCCCGCGGCTGCCGACGCTCATCGGCGAATTCGATCGCGTGCTGGGCGGCGGGCTGGTGGAAGGCGGCGTGGTGCTCATCGGCGGCGATCCCGGCATCGGCAAGTCGACGCTGCTGCTGCAGGCCGCGGCGCGGCTCGCGGAGCAGGTTCCGGTGCTCTACATCACGGGAGAAGAGTCGTCGCAGCAGGTGGCCCTGCGCGCGAAGCGCCTCGGCGTGAACGCGTCGAAGGTCCGACTGCTCCCCGAGATCGAGCTGGAGAAGATCCAGGCCACGCTCGCCAACGACAAGCCGCGCGTCGCCGTCGTCGATTCCATCCAGACCCTCTATTCCAGCGCGCTCACCTCGGCGCCCGGCTCTGTCGCGCAGGTGAGGGAGTGCGCGGCGCAGCTCACGCGCATCGCCAAGCAGGGCGGCACCACGATCGTCTTCGTGGGCCACGTGACGAAGGAGGGGGCGCTCGCCGGGCCCCGGGTCCTCGAGCACATGGTGGACACCGTCCTGTATTTCGAGGGCGAGACGCATACGAGCTTCCGGCTCATCCGCGCGTTCAAGAACCGGTTCGGCGCGGTGAACGAGATCGGCGTCTTCGCGATGACGGAGAAGGGCCTGCGGGAGGTGACCAATCCGTCCGCGCTCTTCCTGTCGCAGCATCATTCGGGTGTGGCCGGCTCCTGCGTCATGGTGACGCAGGAGGGCACGCGCCCGCTGCTGGTGGAGCTGCAGGCGCTCGTGGACGACGCGCACGGCGGCAGTCCGAAGCGCCTCGCCGTGGGCCTCGAGCAGAACCGCCTCGCGATGCTCCTCGCGGTGTTGCATCGACACGCCGGCATCGCGTGCTTCGACCAGGACGTGTTCCTCAACGCGGTGGGCGGCGTGCGCATCGCCGAGCCGGGCGCCGACCTCGCGGTCACGCTCGCGGTGGTGTCGAGCCTGCGCAACCGGCCGCTGCCGGAGAAGCACGTGGTGTTCGGGGAGGTGGGGCTCGCCGGCGAGGTGCGGCCCGTCCAGCGCGGCCAGGAGCGCCTGCGCGAGGCGGCCAAGCTCGGCTTCACGCACGCGATCATTCCCAGCGCCAACAAGCCGAAGCAGCCCATCGCGGGCCTCGAGATCGTCGCGGTCGATCGCCTGGTGGAGGCGGTGGATTATTTGAAACGCTGAGTTATCCTGCGCGCATGGCCCGGAAGGTTCTGATACTCGGTGCGTCGTACGGCTCGCTCCTCGGAGTGAAGCTCGCGCTCGCCGGCCACGACGTGCAGCTCGTGTGCCTGCCGCAGGAGGCCGCGCTCATCAACGCGAAGGGCGCGGTCGTGCGCATGCCGCAAAGCGCCTTCAGCCTGCGCTCCCAGATGCGCCGCGCTGCACCGGAACCGCCGCCCGGCGAGGGCGCGCGGCTCATCGAGGTCAATTCGAAGCGTCTTCCCGGGAAGCTCACGGCGTGCGGTCCCGCCGAGGCGCGGCCCGGTGACCACGATCTCGTCGGGCTCGCCATGCAGGAGTCCCAGTACCGGTCGCCCGGCGTGCGCGAGCTGCTCGACGCCGTGGCCAGGTCCCGGGTCCCGTGCATGTCGATCATGAACATGCCGCCGCCGCCTTATCTCGCGCGCATTCCCGGCATCGACGCGGAAAAGTGCGGCGACAGCTACACCGACGCCGCGGCCTGGTCGAGCTTCGATCCGAAGCTCGTCACGCTCTGCAGCCCGGATCCGCAGGCGTTCCGGCCGCCGGGCGAGGAGGTGAACGTGCTGCAGGTGCGGCTGCCGACCAACTTCAAGGCCGCGCGCTTCGCCCACGATGCGCATACCGCGATGCTTCGCGAGCTGGCCGACGGAATCGACGCCGCGCGCTTCGAGTCCGACGGCGAGAAGCTGGACCTTCCGGTGAAGCTCAAGGTGCACGATTCGGTGTTCGTGCCGCTCGCCAAGTGGGCGATGCTGCTCGCGGGCAACTACCGGTGCGTGCGGCCGGACGGCATGGTGCCGATCCGGGAGGCCGTGCACGGCGACCTCGCCGAGTCCCGCGCGGTGTACGAATGGGTCGTGGACCTGTGCGTGTCGCTCGGCGCCGCGCGCGGCGAGATGGTCGCCTTCGACAAATACGCGAACGCCGCGCTCTCGCTGGGAAGCCCCTCGTCGGCCGCGCGGGCGCTCGCCGCGGGGGCGCCTTACATCGAAAGGGTCGACCGGCTGGTGCAGTCGGTGGGCGCGCAGCACGGGCGCCGGAATCCCGTCGTGGACGGCATTGTGGAGCTCGTGGACGACTGGTTGCTGCGCAACCGCCGGAAGGGTTGACCGCCATTTCATCAGCAGCTCCGGCTTGGGGATCGTGGCGGTGGACCGGCTGGTCGAGGCGGTGGATTACCTGAAGCGGTGATCCCGGGTCTTGTTGACGTGCCTCTTCGGTGCGCTGAGAATGCCCGTTCGGCAAATAAGCATAATGCAGAAGCCCCTTCGGGAGGCCGTCGCGGTTCTCGCGACGATCTAGGTCCTCCCGGCCAGCTGCAGCCGGCGCTTCCGAAAGCGTCGTGCGTGCATCACCAGGGAGAACCTCCGATGACCGGCGCAAGCCTCGCGCAACGCATCGCGTTGCTGGCATTTTCCATGTTGGTCCTCACCGCAACCCCCGCCCTCGGGGACGGACTGCCCGTGATCCTGAGCGCGGGACAGGATGGGTCGAACCTGCTGATCGAGGGAAGCAACTTCGGGACGGCCAAGCCCCCGAAGGTCACGCTCGGCGGCGAGGCGTTGCTCGTTTCGAGCTTTTCTTCGACCGCGATTGTCGCGGCCTTGCCGCAGAACGTGGACCCGGCGACTTACCTCGTGGTCGTCCTCAGCTTCCGTCTCGCCCGGGACACCATCGGCTTGCCGGCGCTTTCTGCCGTGGCAATCGGTGCGGCGGGTCCGCAGGGCGCCGCGGGGCCTGCGGGTCCCCCGGGACCGCCCGGCCCTCAAGGCGCGCCGGGCGCGACTGGCAGCAAGGGGGATCCCGGTGCTAACGGGGAAAAAGGCGACAAGGGGGATAAGGGCGACAAGGGCGATAAGGGCGACACCGGCGATCGCGGGCCGCCCGGCCTGCTTGCTAGTTTCGATGGCGTAGCCGGGTTGTCATGCACCGTGCGCGGCGCCACCGGAACGATCCAGGTGTCCTTCTCAAGCGCGGGCGACGTGAGCCTGCGTTGCGTCATTGCGTCGGCGATCCCGCCGGATTCGTTCGAACCCAACGACGAGATCGCCTCTGCGGTATTTGTGGCGGACATGGAGGTCGGCGGCGTGCGCAGCCTGCAGGCGAACTTCCACGAGGGCGACATCTATGACTGGTACCGAGTTTTCGTGAGGGATTCGCCCGCCACCTTCTGTTTCCCGGGCAGCGACGAGAACTTCAGGTTCTCGGCCTCGTTGTCGAACGTCCCGGCGGGGAGCGATTACGACCTTCTCGTTCGAAACGACTTCAATCAGGAAGCCGTCTCCGTATTCGGCGGAAACTCAAACGAGCTGGCGACCATCGATGTCGACGGGGAGTGCGGGACAAACGACAGCCACACTTTCTGGGTTCGCGTGAGCCGGGTAAGCGGCCCTCCGACAGCATCGCAATATCAGTTGACGCTGAGTTGGACGCAACTGCCTTGACGACTACTTCACCAGCAGCGCGATCACCAGGGCCACGGCCGCGATCGAGAGCACCACGATCGCCGCCATGGCGATGAGGTTCGATGCCGCGGTGGGCTGGCCCACGGGCACGCGCTCGGGAAGCTGCATCGGCGCGGGGCGCGCGCGCGACGGCTGCTGCGCCGTGCGCCGCTCGGGCGGCGCCGCGGCCTCGACCTGCTTCTTGAGCTCGGGATTCGCGGCGAGCGGGCTGGTCGCCTCGATCTTGCCGCGGTAGGCGCGCATCTTCTGCGTCTGCGAGATGTACTCGCGGAAATCCTCAGTCTGGTCGGTCATGGCGGCGAGGCGCAGCGTCGCGTCGAACGAGTCGAACGTCTTGTTGAGCGGCATCGGCTTCGCGTCGTCGTCGCCCTTCTTGCTTTCCCCGGGGATGCCGAGCGGCATCGTGGCCGTGTCCACGTGGCGCTCGACGACCGGCGCGGGAGTCGGGCCCACGGGCATCGCCGGCGCCGCGCGCGCCTTGAGAGCGGCGGCCGGCCGGCCGGAGTCCATCTGGCGGCGCACCTCGCGCAGGTCGTCGGCGAGCTCCTTCACCGTCTGGTAGCGATCGTCCAGCAGCTTCGCCATCGCCTTCGCGACGATGAGGTCCAGCATCGCGGGAACGCCCCGGTTGTGCTGCGAGGGCGGGGGCGGCGTGGTGTTCACCGTCGCGTACATGATGGCGTTCACATTGTCGCCGTCGAAGGGCGCCACGCCGGTGAGCGCCTCGTAAAGCACCACGCCCAGCGAGAAGATGTCGGAGCGCGCGTCGATCGACTTGCCGATGACCTGCTCGGGCGACATGTAGCGCGGCGAGCCGAGGATGAGGCCGGTCATCGTCTTCACCGCCGAGTTGGGCAGGCGCGCGATGCCGAAGTCGGTGATCTTCGCCATGCCGCCCTTCATCACCATGATGTTCGAGGGCTTCACGTCGCGGTGCACGATGTCCTGCTGGTGCGCGAACCAGAGGCCGTCGGCCACCTGCGAGATGATGTCGACGATCTGGTCGGCGGGCAGCAGGTCGCCCGAGGCGATGATGTCCTTCAGCTCCTTGCCCTCGAGGAACTCCATCGCCATGTACGCGACCTGGTCGGTCTTGCCCACGTCGTAGATGGTGACGATGTTCGGGTGGTTGAGGCGCCCGGCGGCCTTGATCTCCTGCTGGAAGCGGGCCTCGTACTCCTCGAGCTCCTGGCGCGAGAGGTTGAGGTTGATGGTCTTGATCGCGACCGTGCGGTCGATGATGGGATCGACCGCCTTGTAGACGACGCCCATCGCCCCCTGGCCGATCTCGGAGACGATCTTGTAGCGGCCGAGCGTGGAAATCATGGGGCTAGTTCTTCTTCGGGACGGAGGCCGTCGCGGGCGGCGCGCCGGCCTTGTCCTTCGCGGCCTTTTCCTTGGCCTCCCTCTGGGCCTTCTCGGCGAGCATCTTCTTCGCCTGGGCCTTGGCCGAGGCGAACGTGCGGGTCCACGACGGATGGCCCGCCTCGGCGGGCGTGAGGTCGAATTCGGGGTTGACCTCGTAGATCTTGATGAACGCCGCGCGGCAGGTGGCGTAGCGCTCCTTGAGGCAGTTGCTGAACGCGATGAATTTCATGGCGCGCACCTGGTCGGCCTTCTCCTTCAGGCCCTCCTTCAGCGACTGCTCGAGGAGCCTCAGCGCCGCGTCGTATTCGCCCGAGTCGTACTTGACGAGCCCGTCCTGCAGCGTCTGCTCGGCCTTCGCGAGCGGCAGGATATTGGTGCGGCGCGACTGCGCGGCCTCGCGCTCGGCCACGAGCTGCGTGCGCACGTTGCGGTACACCGGGCCCCAGATCGGGTGGCCGTCCTCGGCCGGCGTGAGCTGGAATTCCGGATAGATCTCGAACGCCTTGCGGAACTCGTCGCGGCACTGCGCCTCGCGGCCGAGCACGCAGTTGATGAATGCGAGGAGCTTGCGGGCGCGCGCCTGGTCGGGCTTGGGGAGCATGCCGTGCTCGAGCGAGCTCGTGAGGCTCCTCTGCGCGCTGTCGAACTCGCCCGCCTCGTAGAACTTCACGCCGGTGAGGAGCTGCTCCTTCGCGCGGTCGCGGAGCATGTCCTCGGTGATCTGCGGGGCGGCAGGCTTCTGCGCCTCGGGCTGCGCCGAGCCGAACTTGGGCATCTCGGCGCAGGCGGCGAGCAGCAGCAGGATCGCGAAGGGCAGGCAGCGGACGATGCGCATCACTGGAAGCGGTGGCGGAGCGTGATCTCGTCACGCTGTTTGAGGTCGAGGTTCTCGACATGGGCCGGGAACGTCGTGTTCTTGATCTCGATCCTGTACTTGCCCGGGTCGAGCTTGATGAACTTGCGCGGCGGCGACACGCCCTGCGACTTGCCGTTCACGAAGACCTCGCCCCATGGCGTCACGTTGAGGAACACGGTCGCGGGGATGATGCCGGGCTTCGTGACGTCGGGGTTCATGGCGGCGAGCTTGCCGCCATCGCCGGCCTTGCTGTCGGCGAGCGCCTTGGCGCCCTCGGCCTTCACGGCCTCGGCCGCCTTCTTGGTTTCCGCGGCGGTCGCGGTGTGCGGCGGGGGCGGCGGGATCTGCGCGGCGGTGGGCGCTGGCGCGAGGACCCGCGTGTCGAGCTTGCCTTCGTTGCCCTTGCCGGCTTCTTCCGGCTGCTTCGATTCCGCGGCCTTCGTGTCCGCCTTCGGCTCGGCCTTGGGCGGCTCGGCCGGCGGCTGGACCGACTTCGCGGGCACGACCGCGGGCGCCGTGGTCGCGGGCGCGGTCGCCACTTCCAGCGGCGGCGGCGCGCTGGGCTTCTTCATCGCCACCATGATTCCAAGCACGATCACCACCGCCGCGAGGCCGCCCGCGACGAGCGTGAGCTTCTTGCGGTCCTGGACGAAGGACGGGATCGTGAGGGTGACGGTCGATGCGCCGGTCTGCGAATGCGATCCGGTGCGGCGCGAGCCGGGCACGGTGGCCGAGGCGCGGTCCTTCATGCCGTCCTTCGCCTTCTGCAGCGCGCCTTCGTGGTGGCCGACCACGTAGATCTCGTGCTCGCGCACGTGCTTGTCGGTGCGCGAGCCCTCGTAGGTGAAGAGCTTCGCGTACTCGGAGGCGAGGTTGGAGACCACATCGTAGTACGAGCGCGACACGACGATCTGGCCGGGGCGCGCGAAGCTCATGATGCGCTGCGCCACGTTGATGCCGTCGCCGATGATGTTCGGGTGCCCGTTGATGTCCTTCACGAGCTTGACCGGGCCCAGGTTGATGCCCATGCGCGTGGAGCCGTCGGGGCCGCCCTCGGGCTCGCCCTGCTCCTCGCTCTCGCGCGCCATCGCCTCGCGCAGCGACAGCGTCACGAAGAGGGCGTCTTCCGGATCGCCGAGGAAGCTGATCGCGGCGCCGTCGCCGGTGTCGAGGATGATCCGGTCGTTGACCGGGATGTCCTTGATCGCTTCGGAGAGGTTGTTCGTGAGGCTCGTCTTGAGACGGATCTGCTCGGTGACGGGCTTCTTGGAGTAGCCCACCAGGTCGATGAACACGACGCTGCAAATGAAGGTTCGGTTTGTCGTGTCGAGCATCGTACGGCCTGGGTTTTTGCGGCGGGGAGCCGGCCTCGCGATTTAGTTGTGGTAATGCAGGGACTTACGCTGCAAATTTCGGGCAATTCCTAGTTTAACCGATTGCCGTCCAAAAAGCCTGTGACCCGGGTCACAACGAAACCGTTTTCCCGCTGGTCCCTGCGCCGTCCGGTCCGAGCAGCCAGAGGAACGCACGGGCGGCATCGGCCGCCGACCGCAGCGCCGCCGGATCCTCTCCCGGGTGGCTGCGACGCCGCTGGGGCGACGCGATCGGGCCCGGGATGAGGACATTCATGCGCGGCTTTCCCTTCTGCTCCAGCTCGTCCGCCCAGATGGCCGCGAGCGTGGAGAGCCCCGATTTTGAGACCGCGAAGCCGCCCCAGTACGCTTTCGGCGCCGCGCCGTGTGTTTCACCTGTAAAGACCACCGACCCGTCGGCGGCCCGGGCCAGCAACGGCAGGCACGCGCGTGTGATGGCGAAGGGGGCCGCGAGGTTCACGCGCAACAGACGATTCCACATCTCGAGCGTCTGGTTTTCGAGCGGGCCCAGCGGGACGAAGTGGGCGGCGCAATGGGCGATGCCGTCCAGGCGCTGGAGATCCTTGCGGATGAGCTGCGCCAGCGCCTCGTACTCGGCGGAGCCCGCGGTCTCCAGGTCGAGCGGCACGAGCGCGGGCTCGGCACCGCCCGCCGCGGTGATCTGGTCGTAGGTCGCCTCGAGCTTCTCCTGCTTGCGCCCGAGGAGCGCCACCGTCGCACCGTGACGCGCGCACGCGAGCGCGACCTCGCGACCCAGGCCCTGCCCGGCGCCGGTGACGAGGATCACCCGTTGTGCCAGGAGGTCGCTCCGTGGAACGTAATCGCCGGGGATGTTCATGTGAAAAGTATCTTCCGCGCCGCCTCGCGTCCGCTGCGAACGGCGCTTTCGAGCGTTCCGGGATAGCGGCCCGCGGTGTAATCGCCGGCGAGGTAGAGGCCCCTGGCGGCGGTCTCGTTGGGCGGGCGGAACGCGCCTGGCGTGCACGCGAAGGTCGCGCGTCTTTCCGTGATGGCCTTGGTCCACACGGGGGCAGGCCTCGGTCCCAGGGCTTCGGTGAGCTCGCGATGGGCGAGGGTGCCGAGCACGTCGTTCTCCAGCTCGAGATGGGGGCCGCTCGCGGAGATCACCGCGGCCACCAGGCCGCGCGCGCCCGACAGCGCCTCGCGGTCGAAGAGCCATTGCACGTGGCCGCCCGTGAGGCCCACCATCGGGAAGGGCAGGCGCGGCGCGCTCTCGTACTGCATGTACACGGTGGCGATGGGCTCGTGCTCCATCGACGCCAGGCGCGCGCCGAGCGGCGCCAGCTCGCCCACGTTCTCGATGAGGGCGGCAACCTGGAACGGCGCGACGGCGCACACCACCGCGTCGAAGCGCCGCGTCTTTCCGCCCTGCGCCTCCAGCTGCCAACCCTCGGTGTCGCACTCCAGCGATTGCACGCGCGTGCCGAGGTGGATCTCGCAGCCGCGTTCGCCCAGCCAGGAAAGCGCGGCGTCGGGAAAGAGGGCCGAGAGGTCGATCGCGGGAACCAGGAGGTCCGAATCGCCGGCGCGCTGCAGCAGCGCGTCGCGCAGGACGTTGAGGAACGTCTGCGCGTCGGCGAGCGACGTGGGCGTATTGAGCGCGGAGACGCACAGCGGTCCCCAGAGGAGCGCGTTCAGCGCCGGCGTCTGGCCGGATCGCAGCAGGAGCTCGTCCACGGTGAGCGGATGCACGTCGGTCGCCCGAAGGCGCGCCCCGAGGCGCAGCGCCGCCGCCCGGTCCTTCCAGCCCAGGCCTTTCGCGCGAATGAGCGCCCACGCAATGTTGAGCGGCGCGGGCCAGCGCGGCGCGCGCATCTCGAGCTTGCCCGGGATCACCAGCGTGAGCGGGAAGCGGTGCAGCGCCTGCGCGGGCACGCCCACCTCGTCCATGAGGGCGAGCGTGTCGCGATAGGCGCCCAGCAGCAGGTGCTGGCCGTTGTCGAGCAGGGCTCCGCGATACTCGACGCGCCGCGCGCGCCCGCCGGCCACGCGGTTCGACTCGAAGACGGTGACATGGCAGCCGGCGCGCGCGAGCTCGACGGCGGCGGCGAGCCCGGCGTAGCCCGCCCCCACGACCGCGACGCGGCGGCTCATGGCCCGAAGACCCAGGTCTTCCAGGCGATCCAGAGCTTTCGCACCGGCGTGAGCGCCACGCGCTGGTCAAGCACGCGGAAGCCGTCTGCCTCGATCTCGGCGAGCAAGGTGCGGTAGATCGCGGCCATGATGAGCCCGGCGCGCTGGCTCTTGCGGTCCTCGGGCGCGAGCTTCGAGAACGCGAGGTCGTAATGGGAGTGGGCGCGTTCGGCCTGGAACCGCATGAGCTTCGCGAAGCTCTCGCCGCCGCGGCGCGCGAGGATGTCGTCCGGCGTGAGCCCGAAGCGCGCGAGCTCGTCCACCGGGAGGTACACGCGGTCGCGGCGCGCGTCCTCGCCCACGTCGCGGATGATGTTGGTGAGCTGGAACGCGATGCCGAGGTTCTCGGCGTACTCGAGCGTCGAGGGATTCGTGTAGCCGAAGATGGACGCCGAGAGCTGTCCCACAACGCCGGCCACGCAGTGGCAATACCGTTTGAGTGCGTCGAAGTCGGCATACCGATGGTGCACGAGGTCCATCTCCATGCCGTCGATGATCTCGTTCATGCGCGGCGCATCGAGGCCGTAGGGCGCGGTGAAAGGCGCGAGCGCCTTCGTGACCGGGTGCGACGGATGCCCGGCGAAGAGGTTGGCGATCTCGGTGCGCCACCAGGCGAGCTTGGTGCGCGCCACGCCCACGTCGGCGACCTCGTCGGCGATGTCGTCCACCTCCCGGCAGAACGCGTAGAACGCGGTGATGGCGCGCCGCCGCTCGTCCGGCAGGAAGAGGAAGCTGTAGTAGAAGCTCGAGCCGCTTTTCGCGGCCTTCTGCTGGCAGTACTCGTCGGGGGTCATTTGGGGACGGACCCAGGTTCTCGCATCTGCTTGGTTTTGGGTCCGTCCCCGGGTTTCATATTGCCCGGAGCAGGATTTTTGCCCAGTCGCGCTTGCGCAGCACCGGCCGATGCCGGAACACGTCTCCCGCGACGGCGTCGATTTTATCGAGAATGGCCATCCCGCCCTGCACGGTGGCGCGGATCTCGAGGCCCACGCGGCCGGGGAGCGTGCGGCCCAGGGGCGCCCCCGAGCGCAGGATCTCGCGCGCGCGCTTCGACTCGAATGCCATGAGCGCGGACCAGGAGTCGTCGGCGATGCCGTCCGCGATCTGGAATTCCTTCACGCCGAAGCGCGCGAGGTCGTCCTGCGGGATGTACACGCGGTCCTTGCGCCAGTCGATCGCGACGTCCTGCCAGAAGTTGATGTACTGCAACGCCGAGCAGATGGCGTCGGACCTGCGCAGGCTCTCGGCATCGGTGCGGCCGAAGAGGTGCAGCAGCAGCCGCCCGATGGGATTCGCGGAGCGCCGCGCATAGTCCTGCAGCTCGTCGAAGCTCGCGTATCTCTTTTGGGTCACGTCCTGCGAGAAGGCGTCGATGAGGTCGCGCAGGAGGGGCACCGGCAGGTCGTACTCGCGCACCGCGCGCGAGAGCCGCGCGAACGGCTCTTCGGCAGGAGTGGCGCCCGCCTCGATGTCGTCGAGGGCGTGCAGGTAGCGCGACAGGCCGTGGAGCCGGGCGGCGTCGCTCAGGTCGCCCTCGTCGGCGATGTCGTCGGCGCCCCGCGCGAAGGCGTAGATCGCCTCCACGGGCGGGCGCAGGCGCGCCGGCAGAAGCCACGACGCCACCGGGAAGTTCTCGTAATGATCGACCGGCAAGGGAGCGGAAGTTTTTGAATTTTCGGGATTATATCGGTCCGCAGGCGGCTTTTGCCCGGAATCGGGAGACCCCCTTTTCGGTTATAATTCAGCGACCGCGAAAGTGGCGGAATTGGTAGACGCACTGGATTTAGGTTCCAGCGCCGAAAGGCATGTGGGTTCGAGTCCCTCCTTTCGCACCAATTGGGGTCAGACCCCAGTTCATGCGAGCGGTCGTCGCCTGTTGCCACAGAAGCAATCACGAAACTGGGGTCTGACCCCGGTTTTGGTTCAAGGGATCCCAACAAGGAAAATTCGATGCAGCAAGCTGTCCAGAACACTCCCAGCCCCCTCGAGCGGCACCTCACCGTGTCCGTCCCCGTCGCCGAGATCGAGGCTGAGATCGCCACGCGCCTGAAGAAGCTCGCGCGCACCGTGAAGATGCAGGGCTTCCGGCCGGGCCACGTGCCGCTCAAGATGGTCGAACGCCAGTACGGCCCGCAAGTCCGCTACGAGGTGCTGAACGACTCCGTGCTGCAGCAATTCGACGCCGCGGTGAAAGGGCAGAATTTCCGCGTCGCCGGCTATCCGCGCTTCCAGCCGGTGCAGGCGACCCAGGGCGCGCCCAACGTCGAATACACCGCCACCTTCGAGGTCTATCCCGAGGTCGAAGTGGGCGACCTGTCCTCGCGCGTGGTGAAGAAGCCCGCCACCCGCGTGGACGACAAGAACGTGGACAACACGATCGCCACGCTTCGCAAGCAGCGCGCCAAGTACAACCGCGTGGCCCGCGCCGCGCAGAACGACGACCTCGTGAACATCGATTTCGAGGGCCTCATCGCCGGGGCTCCGTTCGCGGGCAACAAGGCGTCCAATTTCACCGTCGTGCTGGGCGAGCGCCGCATGCTCCCGGATTTCGAGACCGCGATCGAGGGCATGAGGGAGGGCGAGAGCAAGACTTTCCCGCTCACGTTCCCGCAGGACTACGCCGACGAGGTGAAGGGCAAGACCGCGGACTTCACGATCACGGTGAACCAGGTCGCGGAGCCCGAGCTCCCGGCGCTCGACGCGGAGCTCGCGAAGAGCCTCGGCGTGGCCAACGGCGACGTGGAGCAGCTCAAGCGCGAGGTGCGCGAGAACATCGAGAAGGAAGTCGAGAAGCGCGTGAAGCAATCGGTGAAGGAGCAGGTGATGGAGAACCTCACCCGGAGCGCCACGTTCGAGATCCCGCGCTCGCTCCTCGATTCCGAGATCGCGCGCATGCAGGAGCAGGCGGTCGCCGACCTCAAGAAGCGCGGCATGACCACGCAGGACCTCACGCTCCCGGCGGAGCTCTTCGCCGAGCGTGCGTCCGACCGCCTCAAGCTCTCGATCCTCGTGACCGAGCTCGTGCGCCGGCAGGGCCTGCAGCCCAGGCCGGAGCAGGTGAGGAAGGCGATCGAGGCCCACGCCGAGAGCTTCGAGCAGCCCGAGCAGCTGGTCCGTTGGTACTACGGCGACCCGGCCCGCCTGGCGGAAGTCGAGGCGCTCGTGATGGAAGACAACGTCGTAGAATGGGCGATGGGGAAGATGAAGGTCGAAGAAACGCCCACCGACTTCGATGAGTTGATGGGGACGAGGAAGGGCTAGGAACATGGCCGGATTCATCAGGCACGAGCAGGACGAAGACATGGAAGAGCCGAGCGGTCTCGGGTTGATCCCGATGGTGATCGAGCAGTCGGGGCGCGGCGAGCGCGCCTACGACATCTATTCGCGCCTGCTGAAGGAGCGCGTGATCTTCCTCGTGGGGCCGATCAACGACGCGATGGCGAACCTCGTGGTGGCGCAGCTGCTCTTCCTCGAGAGCGAGAACCCCGATAAGGACATCCACCTGTACATCAACTCGCCGGGCGGCAGCGTTTCCGCGGGCATGGCGATGTACGACACGATGCAGTTCATCAAGCCGGACGTCTCGACGCTCTGCACCGGCCTCGCCGCGTCGATGGGCGCCTTCCTGCTTTGCGCCGGGGCGAAGGGCAAGCGCTTCTGCCTGCCCAACTCGCGGGTGATGATCCACCAGCCCTCGGGCGGCTTCTCCGGCCAGGCCTCGGACATCGAGATCCACGCGAAGGAAGTCCTTTACCTCAAGCGCAAGCTGAACGAGATGATGGCGCAGCACACCGGCCAGCCGATCGAGGTGATCGAGCGCGACACCGATCGCGACAATTTCATGAGCGCCGAAGACGCGCTAAAGTATGGACTGATCGACCGCGTGCTGAAGAGCCGCAGCGAATCTTCGGTGGCGTGACGAGGGAGACCCTGCAACAACTATGACGGACAAGGTCGGCGGCGAAAAACTCCTCTACTGCTCGTTCTGCGGCAAGTCGCAGCACGAGGTGCGGAAGCTCATCGCCGGCCCGTCGGTGTTCATCTGCGACGAGTGCATCGATCTCTGCAACGACATCATCCGCGAGGAGGCGTCGACCGAGACCGGCACCAAGGCCGCGAAGAGCGACCTGCCGTCGCCGCACGAGATCTGCGAGATCCTCGACCAGTACGTGATCGGCCAGGTCCAGGCGAAGAAGATCCTCTCGGTGGCGGTCTACAACCACTACAAGCGCCTCAAGACCGGCGGCAAGCAGGACGACGTCGAGCTCGCCAAGTCCAACATCCTGCTCATCGGGCCCACGGGCTCGGGCAAGACGCTGCTCGCGCAGACGCTCGCGCGCCTGCTCAACGTGCCGTTCGTGATCGCGGACGCGACCACGCTCACGGAGGCGGGCTACGTCGGCGAGGACGTCGAGAACATCATCCAGAAGCTGCTCCAGAAGTGCGACTACGACGTCGAGAAGGCGCAGCGCGGCATCGTCTACATCGACGAGATCGACAAGATCTCGCGCAAGTCGGACAACCCGTCGATCACGCGCGACGTGTCGGGCGAGGGCGTGCAGCAGGCGCTCCTCAAGCTCATCGAGGGCACCATCGCCTCGGTGCCGCCCCAGGGCGGCCGCAAGCACCCGAACCAGGAGTTCGTGCAGGTCGACACGACCAACATCCTCTTCATCTGCGGCGGCGCCTTCGGGGGCCTCGAGAAGGTGATCCAGAACCGCACCGACCGCTCGGGCATGGGCTTCGGCGCCCACGTGCGCTCGATGAACAACCGCCAGGAGCTGAACGAGCTGCTGCACGACGTGGAGCCCGAGGACCTCATCAAGTACGGCCTCATCCCGGAATTCGTCGGCCGCCTCCCGGTGGTCGCGGTGCTGGACGAGCTCGACGCGGGCGCGCTGGTGAAGATCCTGATGGAGCCCAAGAACGCGCTGGTGAAGCAATACCAGAAACTCCTCGCCATGGAGGGGGTCGAACTCGAGTTCCGCGACCACGCCCTGCAGGCGATCGCCAAGCGCGCGCTCGAGCGCCGCACCGGCGCCCGGGGCCTGCGATCCATCATCGAGCATGCCCTCCTGGACATCATGTTCGACCTCCCGTCGCTCGCCAACGTGCAGAAGGTCGTGGTGGACGAAGGCTCGATCTCGGGCGACGCCAAGCCGTTGCTCATCTACTCCGACCAGCCGAAGGTCGCGAGTGGCCTGCAATAGGTCCCGCCGCCCCCGTCCGTCCCCGCGCAGGGGCTTGGTTTCAGTCCCCGCCGCCCTCACGATTCACCGTAGTCAACCCCAGGAAAGCCCATGACCGCCTCCTTCTCGTCCGACTCCCGCGTCCTGCCGCTGCTGCCGCTGCGCGACGTGGTGGTTTTCCCCCACATGGTGATCCCGCTGTTCGTGGGGCGGCCCAAGTCCATCAAGGCGCTAGAAGCCGCGATGGAGGAGGGCAAGAACGTGGTGCTCGTGGCGCAGAAATCCGCCGCGAAGGATGAGCCGAACCCCGAGGACCTCTACGAGGTCGGGACGGTATCGACCATCCTGCAGATGCTGAAGCTCCCCGACGGCACGGTGAAAGTCCTGGTCGAGGGCGTGCAGCGCGCGCGCATCGAGCGCGTGCTGACCGACAAGGCGAACTTCGAGGCCGAGATCGAGCTCATCGCGGCCGAGGAGCCGGATTCGACCGAGGTCGAGGCGATGCGCAGGACGCTCCTCGCGCAGTTCGACCAGTACGTGAAGCTCAACAAGAAGATCCCGCCCGAGGTGCTCACCTCGCTCTCCGGGATCGACGGGGCCGGGCGCCTCTCGGACACGATCGCCGCGCACCTGCCGCTCAAGCTCGAGCAGAAGCAGCAGATCCTCGAGATGTTCCACGTCGGCCGCCGCCTCGAGCAGCTGCTCCAGCTCCTCGAGACCGAGATCGACATCATGCAGGTGGAGAAGCGCATCCGCGGGCGCGTGAAGCGCCAGATGGAGAAGTCGCAGCGCGAGTACTACCTCAACGAGCAGGTGAAGGCGATCCAGAAGGAGCTCGGCGACTCGGAAGAGGGCGCCGACCTGGACGAGCTCGAGAAGAAGATCAAGTCGGCCCACATGCCGAAGGAAGCGCGCGCCAAGGCCGAGGCGGAGCTTAAGAAGTTGAAGCTCATGTCGCCCATGTCGGCGGAAGCCACGGTCGTGCGCAACTACATCGACACCATCGTGGGCCTGCCGTGGAAGAAGAAGTCGAAGGTCTCCACGGACCTCAAGAATTCCGAGAAGATCCTCGACGCCGACCACTACGGCCTCGAGCGGATCAAGGAGCGCATCGTCGAGTACCTCGCGGTGCAGCAGCGCGTGGACAAGCTGAAGGCGCCGATCCTGTGCCTCGTGGGGCCGCCCGGCGTCGGCAAGACCTCGCTCGGCCAGTCCATCGCGCGCGCCACGAACCGCAAGTTCGTGCGCATGTCGCTGGGCGGCGTGCGCGACGAGGCGGAGATCCGCGGCCACCGCCGGACCTACATCGGCTCGATGCCCGGCAAGATCCTGCAGAACATGACCAAGGTCGGCGTGAAGAACCCGCTCTTCCTCCTCGACGAGGTGGACAAGATGGGGATGGACTTCCGCGGCGATCCGTCGTCGGCGCTCCTCGAGGTGCTCGATCCGGAGCAGAACCACACGTTCGTGGACCATTACGTCGAGGTGGAATACGACCTTTCCGACGTGATGTTCGTGGCGACCGCCAACACGCTCAACATCCCGGCGCCGCTCCTCGACCGCATGGAGACGATCCGCCTGTCCGGCTACACCGAGGACGAGAAGGTCCACATCGCCAAGCAATACCTGCTGCCCAAGCAATTCAAGGCCAACGGCATCGAGGACGGCGAGCTCACCGTCACGGACTCGGCGCTGCGCGACATCACGCGCTACTACACGCGCGAGGCGGGCGTGCGCTCGCTCGATCGCGAGCTCGCGAAGGTCTCCCGCAAGGTCGTGAAGTCGATCCTCACGAAGAAGAAGGACGGCCAGCACCTCACGGTCAACTCCAAGAACCTCGACAAGTACCTGGGCGTGCGCAAGTACACCTACGGCATCGCGGAGAAGGAGAACCAGATCGGCCAGGTCACCGGCCTCGCGTGGACCGAGGTGGGCGGCGAGCTCCTCACCATCGAGGCGGTCAAGCTCCCCGGCAAGGGCAACACCGTCACGACCGGCAAGCTGGGCGAGGTGATGAACGAGTCCATCAAGGCCGCCATCTCGGTCGTGCGCGCGCGCGCGAAGCGCCTCGGTGTCGCCGAGGACTTCTGGCAGACGCTCGACCTCCACGTCCACCTTCCCGAGGGTGCCACGCCCAAGGACGGCCCGTCGGCCGGCGCGGGCATCGCCACCGCCATCACGTCCGTCCTCACGGGGATCCCGGTGCGCTGCGACGTCGCGATGACGGGCGAGATCACGCTGCGCGGCGAGATCCTGCCGATCGGCGGCCTCAAGGAGAAGCTGCTCGCGGCCCACCGCGGCGGCATAAAGCACGTCCTCATCCCCAAGGAGAACGTGAAGGACCTCCAGGAGATCCCGGACGAGGTGAAGAGCGCCATCGAGATCACGCCGGTCCAGTGGTTCGACGAGGTGCTGGAGCGCGCGCTCGAGCGCAAGCCCGAGCCGCTCCCGGAATCCGCCGCCGCGGTCCCGCCGCCCGCCGCGGAGCAGCGCCCGCAGGTGGTGAAGCACTAGCGGAAACTGGGTCCCCGCCTGCGCGGGGACGACTATCACGCACTGGAAACCCGGTCGGGTTTCCGCTAAAATAGTCGGCTTTTCCGGGTGCTTAGCTCAGCCGGTAGAGCGTCGCCCTTACAAGGCGAATGTCGGCGGTTCGATCCCGTCAGCACCCACCAGGAACCGAGATTTTTGAATATCTGGAGCGGTAGTTCAGTTGGTTAGAATACCGGCCTGTCACGCCGGGGGTCGCGGGTTCGAGTCCCGTCCGCTCCGCCAGAATTGTTAGGTCGACCCCAGACCGGGGACCAGGGCGAATCCATATCGGTTCGCCCTTTTCGCATCGGACATCCCATGCTCGAGCACTTTCGAACGTTCGCCGCCAACCGGATCGTCCGGTGGCTCTTCATCCTCTTCCTGGTCGTCCCCTTCGGGCTCTTCGGCATCGACGCGTACATCAACCGCGTGAGCTCGGGCGAGGCGTTCGCGTCCGTGGGGTCGCTGCGCATCAGCAACCAGGAGTTCGACCAGGCCGTGCGCAAGCAGGCGGACGTGTACCGCCAGCAGTTCCGCGGCAACTTCGACGCCTCGATCATGGACAACCCCGAGATCCGCCGCGGCGTGCTCGACCAGCTCGTGGGCGAGAAGCTCGTCACCATCGGCGCCGATCGCGCGGGACTGCGCATTCCGGACAAGGCGCTCGCCGAGCGCATCGCCGCGGAGCCCTTCTTCCAGGACAACGGCAAGTTCTCGAAGGAGCGCTACGAGCAGATCGCGCGCAGCCAGGGGCTCACGCCGCCCGGCCTCGACGAGCGCCTGCGCCACGACTATCGCAACCAGCAGTTCCAGGCCTCGATCGTCGAGACCGCGTTCGTCCCGAAGGCCACGCTCGACGGCTTCATCCGCATGGCCGAGCAGTCGCGCGAGGTGAGCGTCGTCAACTTCGCGCCTGACGCGTACGTGTCGAAGGTGAAAGTGACGCCCGAGCAGGTGAAGCAGTACTACGACGGCCACGCCGCGGAGTTCACCACCCCCGAGCGCGCCCGCGTGGAGTACGTGGAGCTCTCGGTCGATTCGCTCGCCGCGCGCGCGCAGGTCCCCCCGGAGGACGTGAAGCGCGTGTACGAGGAGGGGATGCAGTCCAACCGCTGGGGCAAGTCCGAGGAGCGCCGCGCGAGCCACATCCTCATCACCGTCGCCCCCGACGCGAAGGACGACGCCAAGGCCGCCGCGAAGGCGAAGGCCCAGGCGATCGCCGACCGCGTGCGCAAGGCGCCGAAGACCTTCGCCGAAGTGGCGAAGAAGGAATCGCAGGACCCGGGCTCGGCCGCGCAGGGCGGCGACCTCGGCTTCTTCCAGCACGGCCAGATGGTGAAGGCGTTCGACGAGGCCGCGTTCGCCGCGAAGAAGGGCGAGATCGTGGGCCCGGTGCAGAGCGAGTTCGGCTGGCACGTGATCCAGGTGACCGACGTGCATCCCGCGCAGGTGAAGTCGCTCGCCGACGCCACGCCGGAGATCGAGGCCGCCCTCAAGAAGCAGATCGCCGGCCGCCAGTTCGCCGAGTCGGCCGAGAACTTCTCCAACCTCGTGTACGAGCAGTCGTCGAGCCTCAAGCCCGCCGCCGACGCGATGAAGACCGTGGTGCAGCAGGGCCCCTGGCTCACCAAGGGCCGGCCCGCCCAGCTGCGGATCCTCGACAACCCGAAGCTCCTGGGCGAGATCTTCTCCGACGACGCGATCAAGTCGAAGCGCAACACGTCGGCCGTCGAGGTGGCTCCCAACATGCTCGTCGCGGCCCGCGTCGTGGAGCACAAGCCCGCCGAGCTGCAGCCGCTCGAGAGCGTCAAGGCCGGCATCGAGAAGATGCTCGTCCGCCAGGAGGCGGCGAAGCTCGCGCGCGCCGACGGCGAGGCGAAGCTGAAGGAGCTGCAGGCCGGCAAGGACGCGGGCGTGAAGTGGCCCGCGCCCCTCGCGGTGAATCGCCAGAAGGCGGGCGGCCTGAGCCCCGCGATCGTCGAGCGCGCGTTCCGCGCCGACCCCAAGAAGCTCCCCGCCGTCATGGGCGTGGACAACGGCGCGCAAGGCTACGCGCTGGTGCAGGTCTCGAAGGTGATCGAGCCGGAGAAGGTGGACGAGGCCCAGCGTGCCGCGCTCGGCAACCAGCTGCGCAACGCCGTGGCGGTGGGCGATTTCGAATCGACGCTGGGAAGCCTGCGCGACCGCGTCGGCGTCACCCTGCGCAAGGGCGCGCTCGACGCGAAACCCAAATAAATGGGGTCAGACTCCAATTTCGCTAATTCGCCGAATTATCGAAATTGGAGTCCGACCCCGGCTACTCCTCCATCCCGGGCGTCGTCGTAGAGAAGCCCGCGTCGACGTAGATGACTTCCCCCGTGATGCCGCTCGCGAGGTCCGACAGCAGGAAGGCGGCGGCGTTGCCGACTTCCTCGGCGGTGACGCCGCGTCGCAGCGGCGCGTTCTTCTCGACGAAATGAAGGATCTTCGAGAAGCCGCCGATGCCGGCCGCGGCGAGCGTCTTGATCGGTCCCGCGCTGATCGCGTTCACGCGCGTGCCGCCGGGCCCCATGCTCGCGGCGAGGTAGCGCACGCCCGCTTCGAGGCTCGCCTTCGCGAGGCCCATCACGTTGTAGCTGGGGATCGAGCGCTCGGCGCCGAGGTACGAAAGCGTCACGATCGAGCCGCGGCGATCCTTCATCATGGGCGCCGCGCCCTTGGCGAGCGCGGCGAGGCTGTAGCTCGAGATGTCGTGCGCGATGCGGAAGGCCTCGCGGCTCACGCTCTCGTGGAAAGCGCCCTTCAGCGCCTCGCGCGGGGCGAAGGCGATGGCGTGGACGAGCCCGTCGAGGCCGTCCCAGTGCTTCGCGAGCGCGGGGAAGAGCGCCTCGATCTGCGCATCGTCGCCCACGTCGCAGGGGAACACGCGATCGGTCGTGCCGAATTCCTTCGCGAGGTCGACCACGCGCTCCTTGAGCCCCTCGCCCACGTACGTGAAGGCGAGCTCGGCGCCCTCGCGCCGGCACGCCTTGGCGATGCCGTAGGCGATGGAGCGGTTGGAAAGCATCCCCGTGATCAGGATGCGGCGGCCGTTCAGGAAGCCCATTTCGCGCGCAAAATTTGGTGACAGGACGGGCACGCAGTGTATCGCATAATCGCCGCATCTCTTCCCCGCAGGACCGCCATGCGCGCCGTCCTATTCCTCGTCGCGGTGCTGATCGCGGCGGCCGCCCACGCGGCGCCCCAAAAGGTGCTCCGGGTCGCGTTCCTCATCGCGGAGACCAACTTCGATCCCGCGGCGACCTCCGACCTCTATTCGAACAACATCATCGAGGAGATCTTCGACTCGCCCCTCACGTACGACTTCCTCGCCCGTCCCGCGAAGCTCAAGCCGCAGACGCTCGCCGCGATGCCCGAGGTCACGGACAACGGGCGCACGTACCTCCTCAGGCTCAAGAAGAACATCTACTTCGCCGATGACCCCGTGTTCAAGGGCGAGAAGCGCGAGCTCGTCGCGAAGGACTACGAATACGCCTTCAAGCGGATCATGGACCCGGCGGTGCGCTCGCCCAACACGTGGCTCCTCGAGGGCCGCGTGTCGGGGATGGAGGAGGCCATCGACCGCGCCAAGAAGGCGGGCAAGTTCGACTACGACGCGCCGCTGCCGGGCATCGAGGTGGTCGACCGCTACACGCTGCGCATAAAGCTTTCCAAGCCCGACTACAACTTCCTCTACATCCTCGCCATGCCCAACGTGGGCGCCCAGGCGCGTGAAGTTGTCGAGGCGTACGGCGCCGACATCGGCGCGCACCCCGTGGGCACGGGCCCCTACCGCCTGGTCGAGTGGAAGCGCAGCTCCAGGATCGTGATCGAGCGCAACCCCAACTTCCGCGAGGAGTACTACGAGGCCGAGCCGCCCGCCGACGACCCGATCTCCCAGCAGCTCTACCAGGAGAACAAGGGCAAGCGCCTGCCCATCTGCGACCGCGTCGAGGTCTCGATCATCGAGGAGTCCCAGCCGCGCTGGCTCGCATTCCTCAACAAGGAGCTCGACTGGATCAACCTGCCGTACGAGTTCCTCAACATGGCACTGCCCGGCGGCCACCTCTCGCCCGCGCTCGCCCGCGAGGGCGTGCGCTACATCCCCGACATCGAGGTCGTCACGGTCTACATGTACTTCAACATGAAGGACCCGGTGGTCGGCGGATACACGCCCGAGAAGGTGGCGCTGCGCCGCGCCATCTCGCTCGCGTACAACGACGAGGAGAATGCGGAGCTCCTGCGCAACGGCACGGCGATCGAGGCGAAGTCGCTCGCCGCGCCCGGCGTGCTGGGGTACGACCCGAACTTCAACATCGGCAAGTCGTACGACCCCGCCAAGGCGAAGGCGCTGCTCGACATGTTCGGCTACACCGACCGCAACGGCGACGGCTATCGCGAGACGCCGGACGGCAAGCCGCTCACGTTCGTATATGCCACGGACCCGTCGCAGCTCTCGCGCCTCTTCACGCAGTCGTGGAAGAAGGCGCTCGATGCGGTCGGCATCCGCATGGAAGTGGATGTCGCGAAGTGGCCCGACCATCGCAAGAAGTCGAAAGCCGGGCAGCTCATGTCCTGGGAGCTCGCCTGGGGCGCGGACTATCCCGACGGGGAGAACTTCTACCAGCTCCTCTACGGGCCCAACTGCGGCTCCTCCAACGACGGCTGCTTCCAGCTGCCCGAGTTCGATCGGCTCTACGAGCAAGCGGCCGCGCTGCCGCCGGGGCCGGAGCGCACCGTCATCTACGCGAAGATGGAGCGCCTGATCGCGGCCTACGCCCCGTTCAAGCTGATCGTGCACCGCAAGTACAACTACATGCTCCAGCCGTGGGCGCTCGGCTGGCGGCGCCACCCCATCATGCACGAGGGGTATCGCTACATCGACATCGACGCGCAGATGCGGGCCAAGGCGGTCAAGTGACCCGAAAAACCGCTACAATTCGATGATTTTGCTCAATTTTGGCCCCTTGAAGCTCCTTCGAACCGCAGTCCTCTTCCTGCTCGCGGCCTCGCTGGCGACCGGCGTCTTCGCCGACGCGCCGAAGAAGGTCCTGCGCTTCGCCTTCCGCACGGCGGAAACGGGCTTCGACCCGCAGAAGATCGACGACCGCTATTCGGTCGGCGTGTGCGAGAACATCTTCGAGAGCCTCCTCAGCTACGACTACCTGGCCCGCCCGGTGAAGCTCGTGCCGCTGGTGGCCGAGTCGATCCCGCAGCCGGAAGAGGGCGGCACGCGCTACACCTTCCGCATCAAGCCCGGCATCTTCTTCGCCGACGACGTGTCGTTCAAGGGCCGGAAGCGCGAGCTCGTGGCGAAGGACATGGAGTACGCGATCAAGCGCTTCAGGGACTACCGCAACCGCAGCCCCTACGGCTGGCTCTTCGAGGACAAGATCGTGGGCCTCGACGAGCTCGCCAAGAAGTGGAAGGACACCGGCACGGTCGACTACGACACGAAGATCCCGGGCCTCGAGGTGCGCGACCGCTACACCATCAGCTTCAAGCTGAAGGCGCCGGACTACAACTTCCTCTACGTGCTGGCGATGCCCAACGTGGTGCCGGTGGCCCGCGAGGCGATCGAATACTGGGACGCGGACACCATGGGCCACCCCGTGGGCACGGGCCCGTACGTGCTCAAGGAGTGGGTGCGCCGCTCCAAGATCGTGCTGGAGAAGAATCCCGGCTACCGGGGATTCGAGCTGGAGACGCGCTACGCCGATCCGCGCGACGAGTGGGACCGCGCGGCGATGGACTCGCTGCACAACAAGCGCCTGCCCGCGATCGACCGCGTCGAGATCTATCCCATCGAGGACGAGCAGCCGCGCTTCTTGGCGTTCCTCAACAAGGAGCACGACATCCTCGACGAGATGCCGTTCGCCTTCATCCACCAGGTGCTGCCGAACGGGAAGCTCGCGCCCAAGCTCGCGAAAGAGGGCATGCACGTCTTCCGCGAGCTCCAGCCGGAGCTCACGTACTACGCGTTCGACATGAACATGACCGCCGAGGGGCGCCCCAATCCCGTCGGCGGCTACACCCCGGAGCGCGTGGCGCTTCGCCGCGCGATGGCGCTCGCCTACGACATCGACGCCGAGATCGACGTCGTGCGCAAGGGCCAGGCGATCCCGGCCGAGTCGCCGATCGCCCCCGGCGTGGTGGGCTACGACCCGGATTTCCGCTCGAACGCGCAGGAACACGACCCGGTCAAGGCGAAGGCGCTGCTCGACATGTTCGGCTACGTCGACCGCGACGGCGACGGCGTGCGCGAGCAGCCCGACGGCACGCCGCTCGTGATCCGCCTCAAGTACGACGCGGGAAGCGCGGAGAAGCGCCAGCTCGCCGAGCTCTACGTGAAGTCGCTCTCGGACGTGGGCCTGCGCATGGAGGCGGTGGCGGTCCAATTCGCCGACCTGCTGAAGGACAAGAAGGTCCACAACTACATGACCGCGACGTCGGCCTGGATCGCGGACTATCCCGACGCGCAGAACTTCCTGCAGCTCCTCTACGGACCCAACACCGGGCAGTCCAACGAGAGCGAGTTCAAGCTGCCGGAGTACGACCGCCTCTACGAGAAGTCGCTGGGGCTGCCGGACAGCCCCGAGCGCAACGCGCTCTACCGCGAGATGAACCGCCTGCTGCTCGCCTACGCGCCGTGGCGCCTGGGCGTGCACCGCGTCTTCAACCACCTGCAGTGGCCGTGGGTGAAGGGCTACAAGAAGCACCCGATCCTGTACACCAACTTCAAATGGCTGGATATCGACGTGGCGGCCCAACAGGCCGCCATGAGACAGTAGCCGTCCCAAAAGGGGGGAGATAAGCCGTGACCGCGTACGTGATCCGAAGGCTCTGGCAGATGGTGCCCACCATCGCCGGGGTCATCCTGCTGATCTTCTTCCTGTTCAACTGGGTGGGCGGCGACCCCGCGATGGTGCTCGCCGGCAAGATCTCCAACCCCGAGCAGATCGCGAACATCCGCAAGCAGCTGGGCGTGGACCTGCCCTATTGGCAGCAGCTCCTCATCTTCGCCAAGCAGGTCTTCACCTTCGACTTCGGACGCAGCTGGTCCACCAACGAGGAGGTGTCGCGCATCCTCCTCACGCGCGTGGGCCCGACGCTCACCATCATGATCCCGGTGCTGTTCATCACCACCGGCCTCGCGGTGCTCTTCGCGATCATGGTCGCCTACGTGCGCGGCTCGCTCACCGACCGCTCCATCATGATCGTGTGCACGGTGGCGATGTCGATCAGCTTCCTCGTGTACATCATCTTCTTCCAGTGGATGTTCGGCTTCATCCTCGGCTGGTTCCCGGTGCAGGGGTGGAGCGAAAGCTTCTGGAAGAACCTCCTCACCTACGCGCCGCTGCCGATCATGCTCGCGGTGTTCGTGGGGGTGGCGCCGGAGCTCAGGCTCTACCGCTCCTTCTTCCTGGACGAGATCAACCAGGACTACGTGCGGACCGCGCGCGCGAAGGGTGTGCCGGAGAAGAAGGTGATGCTCAAGCACGTCATGCGCAACGCCATGATCCCCATCCTCACCAACGTCGGCATCTCGCTGCCCGGCGTGTTCGTGGGCTCCTTCCTGCTGGAAGTGTTCTTCTCGATCCCCGGCCTCGGCCGCGAGATCATCACCGCGGTCAACCGCAGCGACTTCCCCGTGATCAAGGCCGTGACCGTGTACCTCGCGATCCTCACCATGCTGATCAACCTGCTGGTGGACGTGATGTACAAGTACGTCGACCCGAGAGTGAGCTTCAAATGAGCGCCGTCCTCCGGAACCCGCCGCTGCCCCCGGTGCAGGAATCGCCGGGCCTGTGGACGCTCGCCTGGCGGCGCCTGCGCCAGGACGCCGTCGGCATGGCCTCGCTCGCGGTCGTGATCTTCTTCCTCCTCATGATGGCCGCGTCGTACACCGGCCTCATCGCCAAGGACTGGAGCAAGGAAAAGGGCGTCTCGTACGCCAACCCGTCGTTCATGGCGGGCGCGGAGAACCTCGAGGCCAAGGCCATGGCGCAGAAGGAGGCCGCCAAGGCGCCGCCGGTGGACCTCTCCGACATCGATCCGCTCGCCCCGCGCTACAAGGAATGGGAGGAGCGCGCGGCCAAGATCGCCATCACCGAGGTGAAGCGCTCCGAGACGCTGCCCTTCGGCGGCGACAAGTGGGGCCGCGACGTGCTGCAGAAGGTGGTGAAGGGCTCCGAGGTCTCGATCTTCGTCGGGCTCACCGCGGCCATCCTCGCGGTCATCATCGGCACGATGCTGGGCGCCGCCGCGGGTTACTGGGGCGGGTGGGTGAACGACTTCCTCGAGTGGTTCTACAACATCTTCACGTCGATCCCGTACATCCTGCTCATCCTGTCGTTCGCGGCGGTGGCCACGGCCTCGGGCAAGTTCGGCAAGGGCATCGTGCCGATCGTCCTGATCCTCTCGCTCACGGGCTGGACCGGCATCTACCGGCTCATGCGCGCGGAGTACATCAAGCACAGCAACCGCGAGTACGTGAAGGCCGCGCAGGCGATCGGGGCGTCGAACTTCTCGCGCATGTTCGTGCACATCCTGCCCAACGTGAGCCACGTGTCGCTGGTGCAGCTCTCGCAGCACACGGTGCAGTTCATCAAGGCGGAGGTGATCCTCTCGTTCCTCGGCTTCGGCGTCCCCGTGGACATGGTGTCCTGGGGCACGATGCTCGCCGAGGCCCAGAACGAGCTCGTGATCGGCAAGTGGTGGCAGCTCTTCGCCGCCGGCGCCGCGATGGCGATCCTCGTGACCGCCTTCTCGCTCCTCACCGACTCCCTTCGCGACGCGCTGGACCCGAAACTCAAATGACGACCGGAAAAGAGCCCATGCGAGATCCCTCCGTCGTCACCCCCGAGTCGTCGGGGGTCCCCATCCTCCAGGTCCGCGACCTCGACGTCGCGTTCGTGATCGAGCGCAAGGCCGAGCCCTTCCGCGCGGTGAAAGGAATCTCCTTCGACATCCCGACCCACTCCACCGTCGCCCTCGTGGGCGAGTCCGGCAGCGGCAAGAGCGTGTCGGCCATGTCGATCCTGGGCCTGCTGCCCGAGAACGCCCTGGTGCCCGCCTCGAGCCAGATCCTCTACGGCGGCCGCGACCTGCTGAAGGCGCCGCTCGCCGAGATGCAGTCGATCCGGGGCAAGGACATCTCGGTGATCTTCCAGGAGCCGATGACGTCGCTCAACCCCGTGTTCACGGTGGGCGAGCAGATCGCGGAGGTCCTGCGCCTGCACATGGGCATGAGCCCGTCGCAGGCGCGCGCCCGCGTGATCGAGCTCCTCACCGAGGTGGGCATTCCCAATCCGCAGCTGCGGGTGAATTCCTATCCGCACGAGATGTCGGGCGGCCAGCAGCAGCGCGTGATGATCGCCATGGCGATCGCCTGCGAGCCGAAGCTCCTCATCGCCGACGAGCCCACCACGGCGCTCGACGTGACGATCCAGAAGCAGATCCTCGACCTCATCGCGAAGCTGCAGGAGAAGCACCACATGTCGGTGCTCTTCATCACGCACGACCTGGGCGTGGTGGGCGAGATCGCCGACTACGTGGTGGTGATGCAGAACGGCGTCATCCACGAGCAGGGGGCGGTGCGGCAGATCTTCGAGAACCCGCAGCACCCCTACACCAAGGCGCTGCTCGCCTGCCGCCCGCGCCTGGACCGCCGCCCGCGGCGCCTGCCGGTGATCGACGACTTCCTGAAGGGCGACGGCCGCCCGCACCTGGAGGAGCGCCATCGCGGAAGCGACCCGGGCGACCCGATCATCCTCGAGGTGCAGAACCTCAACAAGACGTTCTTCCTCAAGGAAGGGCTCTTCGGCAAGCGCGCGGTGCCCGCGGTGAAGGACGTGAGCTTTCGGCTCCCCAAGGGCAAGACGCTCGGCCTCGTGGGCGAATCGGGCTCGGGCAAGACCACCGTCGGCCTCACCGTGATGCGGCTTCACGAAGCCACCGGCGGCAAGGTGCTCTTCGAGGGCAAGGACCTGCTGGCCCTCTCCGAGCGCGAGATGATGGCCTACCGCCGCCGCATCCAGATCATCTTCCAGAACCCGTACGCGTCGCTCAATCCGCGCTTCACCATCGGCCAGATCCTGGTCGAGCCCATGAAGATCCACGGCATCGGCAAGGACGAGCGCGAGCGCGTGGACATGGCCTTCCAGCTGCTCAAGCGCGTGGGCCTCGCCGAGCAGTCGTTCTACAAGTACCCGCACGAGTTCTCGGGCGGCCAGCGCCAGCGCATCGCCATCGCGCGCTGCCTCACCATGAAGCCCGACGTCCTCATCTGCGACGAGAGCGTCTCGGCGCTCGACGTCTCGGTGCAGGCGCAGGTGCTCAACCTGCTGCAGGACCTGCAGGACGAGTACGGCATGTCGTACATCTTCATCTCGCACGACCTCGCGGTCGTGAAGTACATCTCGGACCAGGTGATGGTCATGAACGACGGCGCCATCGTGGAGATGGCCGACTCGGACGAGATCTACCGCGCGCCCAAGCAGGACTACACCCGCAAGCTGCTCTCCTCCATCCCCAAGGGCCTCGAGAAGGCCGCGGAGCTCGCATGAAGCCGAATTCCCTCGTCGCCGCGGCGCTGGCCGCGGCGCTGCCCTCGCTCGCCTTCGCGGCGGACCCCGCCGCGCCCCTGGCCCCCATGTACACCGACGGCGCCGCGCTCACCCGCGACTGCGACGCGGCGCTCGCCACGGTGCGCAAGACCGTCGAGGCCATGGCCTCGAAGACCGGCGGGGAGGGCATCTTCGCCGAGTGGAACCGCATGTTCGTCCAGGTCGAGGACGGCTCCAACGCCGCGTCGCTTTACGCCACGGTCCACCCCGCGAAGGACGTCCGCTCCGCGGGCGAGGCCTGCGAGGAGAATTTCAAGAAGCTCAACACCGAGGTGAACCAGAACGAGGCGATCTTCGCGCGCGTGAAGGCCGCGAAGCCCGCGAGCCCCAAGGAGGCGAAGCTGCAGCGCGACCTGCTGCGCGACTTCGAGGACAGCGGCGTGGCGCTGCCGGCCGACAAGCGGGCGAAGGCGAAGGAGCTCTTCGAGAAGATCGAGTCGCACCGCCAGGCGTTCGAGCGCAACGTGCGCGAGGACACGACCAAGGTCACCTTCACCCCGGGCGAGCTGGAAGGCGTGCCCGAGCCCTTCCTCAGGACGAAGAAGCGCGACGACGCGGGCAACTACGTCTTCGGCCTGGACCAGCCGACCTATTCCGCGGTGATGTCCAACGCGAAGAGCGAGGCCACGCGCGAGCGCTACTACCGCGCGCGCTTCCGCCAGGGCGGCGAGCGCAACCTGGAGGAGCTCTACCAGGTGTTCCTGCTGCGCCAGCAGCTCGCCGCGCTCTACGGCATGCCGTCCTACGCCGACTACCGCCTGAGAAGCCGCATGGCGGGCAAGACGCAGACGGTGAACCGCTTCCTCGCCGACGTGAAGGCGGCGGTGACCCCCGTCGAGCGCCAGGAGATGCAGGTCCTGCGCGAGGAGAAGGCGCGCGAGCTCGGCAAGCCGGTGGCCGACACGAAGCTCTCCTGGTGGGACCTCTCGTACTACTCCGAGCGCGTGCGGCGCGCCCGCTATGACGTGGACCAGGAGAAGCTGCGCGAGTATTTCCCGGCCGACAAGTCGGTGGACTTCGTGTTCCTGGTGGTCGAGCGCCTCTACGGCATCCGGTTCAGGCCGGCCGATGCTCCCGTCTGGCATCCCGACGTCCGCTACTTCGAGATGGTGGATGGCAAGACGGGCGCCTACATGGGCAGCGCCTACCTCGACCTCTTCCCGCGCGAGGGCAAGCGCCAGGGCGCCTTCGCGGCACCGCTCACGACGGCGAGCCGGCTCGTGAACCGCAAGCCCTCGGGCGCGCTCGTCGCGAACCTCGACCGCCGCGGCTTCAACCAGCGCGAGCTCGAGGTGCTGCTGCACGAGTTCGGCCACCTGCTCAACCTGCTGCTCTCCAACGTGGACTACGGCCCGCAGGCGTTCACCACGGTGAAGTGGGACTTCGTCGAGGCGCCGTCGCAGATGTTCGAGGAGTGGGCCCGCCGTCCGCAGACGCTCGGCCTCTTCAAGGAAGTGTGCTCGTCCTGCCCGCAGCTCTCGGTGGACCAGATCAAGCGCATCGACGACGCGCGCAAGTTCGGCATGGCCACCGGCTACGCGCGCCAGCAGTTGCTCGCCGCGTTCGACATGGAGCTCGCGCAGAACCCGCGCGCGCCGCTGGAGGTCTGGAAATCGCTCGAATCCGCGACGCCGCTCGGCTACGTCGAAGGAACCATGTTCCCCACGGCATTCCAGCACATCGTGAACGAGTACGGCGCCGGCTATTACGGCTACATGTGGTCGCGCGTGATCGCCCGCGACCTGCTGTCCCAGTTCGGGGACAACCTGCTCGACCCGAAGGTCGGGGCGCGCTATCGCGAGGCGATCCTCGGCGCCGGCAACGAAGCCGAGGAGACCGACATGGTGCGCAAGTTCCTCGGGCGCGAACCGTCGAGCGACGCCTTCTTCGCGGAGATCACGGGCAGGTCATGAGAATCCTCCCGCTCCTCCTGCTCGCGGCGCTTCCCGCCTTCGGCGAGAGGCAGGCCGCGCCCGCGCGGCCGCTCATGCCGCTCTACGATGCCGCGGGCCTCAAGCAGGCGTGCGACACGGCGATCGCCAACGCGCGCCGCCACGCGAAGCTCATGGAGCAGAAGAAGAGTCCCACCGGCGTCTTCAACGAGTGGAACCAGCTCCAGATCGGCATCGAGGACGTCCTCAACCCGGTCTATTTGCTGGGAGAAGTGCATCCGGACAAGACGGTACGCGACGCGGCGGAGCCGTGCCTCACGCAGTTCGTCTCGCTCTCGACCGAGCTCTTCCAGAACGAGAAGATCTACAAGCGCGTGGAGGCGGCGAAGCCCGCCAACCCGCACCAGGCGAAGCTGCGCAAGGACCTGCTCGAGGGCTTCGAGGACAACGGCGTCACCCTCCCCGCCGAGAAGCGCGCGCGGGTGAAGGCGATCTTCGACAAGCTGGAGGAGCTGCGCCAGGCGTTCGACCGGGACATCCGCGACGACCCCACCCGCGTCACCTTCACGCCCGCCGAGATGGAGGGCATGCCCGAGGCCTACCTCAAGGCGCACGAGAAGGCGCGCGACAAGGACGGCAATTACGTCCTCACGCTCGCGTACCCGTCGTACTTCCCGTTCCTCGCCAACGCGAAGAGCGGCGAGGCGCGCAAGCGCTATTACGTGGCGAAGCTGCGCGAGGGCGGCGAGAAGAACCTCGCGATCCTCGCGGACATCTACGCGCTGAGGAAGGAGCTCGCGGACCTCTACGGCCTGCCGAGCTTCGCGGACTACGCATTGCGCCGCCGCATGGTGGGCAACCCGCAGACCGTCGACCGATTCCTCGCGAGCGTGAAGGACGCGGTGACCGACCTCGAGAAGAAGGAGCTGGGGGAGCTCACCGCCGAGAAGGCGAAGGACCTCGGCACGCCGCTCGGCGAGACGCGCCTCGAGCGCTGGGACACGAGCTATTACCAGGAGCGCGTGCGCAAGGCACGCTACTCCGTGGACCAGGAGGCGCTGCGCAAGTATTTCCCGAGCGGGAAGGCGGTGGACTACGTGCTGCTCGTCTCGCAACGGCTGTACGGCGTGACGTTCCGCGAGGCCAAGGTGCCCGTGTGGAATCCCGACGTACGCTACTTCGACGTGCTGGACGCCAAGACCGGGCAGTTCCTCTCCGGCTTCTACCTCGACCTCTACCCGCGCGAGGGCAAGTACAACCACGCCGCCGAGTTCGGCCTGCGCGGTGCGAGCCTCGTCGCCAGGCGCACGCCTTCGGCCGCGCTGGTCGCGAACCTGGATCCCAAGGGACTCGACCACGAGGAGCTCGAGACGCTGATGCACGAGTTCGGGCACGTCATGCACGCGGTCCTGTCGCGCACGGACTACCAGCCGCACTCGGGCAACGCGAAGCAGGACTTCATCGAGGCGCCGTCGAAGATGTACGAGGAGTGGGCGCGCCGCGAGGGCCCGCTCGCGCTCTTCAAGGAGGTCTGCGCCGACTGCCCGCAGCTCACGCACGAGCAGATCCGGCAGATGGAGGCCGCGCGCCGTTACGGGCAGGGCATCCGCTACGCGCGCCAGTGGCTCTACTCCGTCTTCGACATGGAGCTTTCGAAGAATCCGCGGCCGCCGCTGGTGGTATGGAAGGAGCTGGAGTCGGCGACACCCCAGGGCCACGTGGAGGGCACGATGCTGCCGGCCTCGTTCTCGCACATCGCCTCCAGCTACGCCGCGGGCTACTACGGCTACATGTGGGCGGAGGTGCTCGCGCTCGACATGCTCTCGGCCTTCCACGGCAACCTCATGGATCCCGCCGTCGGGCGCCGCTACCGCGACACCATCCTGTCGCAGGGCTCGCAGGAGGAGGAGATCGACATGGTGCGCAAGTTCCTCGGGCGCGAGCCTTCCAGCGAAGCGTTCTTCGCCGAGATCACCGGTAAGCGCTGATTACCAGGCGGCCACGCCGCCGTCGGAGCGGGGATCGGTGCCGCCCTCCAGGAGGCCGTCCCTGGTTCGCAGGATGGCGCCCGCGTGGCCCACGGCCTCGTCGTAGTCGGCCAGCACCTCGACCTCGTGGCCGCGGCGGCGGAGCTCCTCGATCACCGCGGGCGGGAAGCGCGCCTCCATCTTGAGCGTGTCGCTCGCATTCCCCCAGGTGCGCCCGAGAAGCCACCGCGGTGCCGCGATGGCCGCCTGGGGCGACATCCCGAAGAGCACCGTGCGCGTGAACACCGCGCTTTGCGACTGCGGCTGCCCGTCCCCGCCCATGTTGCCGTAGACCATCGTGCGCCCGTCGTCGAGGAGGGCCATCGCGGGATTGAGCGTGTGGAAGGGCTTGCGGCCGGGCTTGAGCACGTTGAGCGCGCGCTCGTCGAGAGAGAAGCTGCAGCCGCGGTTCTGCCAGTTCACGCCCGACTCCGGCAGCACGACGCCGCTGCCGTACTCGTGGTAGAGGCTCTGGATGAAGCTCACCGCGCGCCCGTCGCCGTCGATCGCGCCCATCCAGATCGTGTCCGCGGGCCCGCGCGAGGCGCCCCACGGCGCCGCGCGTTCCCGCTGGATGCGGGCCGCGAGCGCGTCGATGCGTGAGGGCTCGAGCAGCGCCTGGCCCTCGACCTCCATGTACGCCGGGTCGGTCACGTAGCGGTCGCGCAAGCCGAAGGCCTGCTTGGTCGCCTCCACGCAGAGGTGCACGTAATCGGCGCCCGCGGGATCGACGCGATCGAAGCCCATCCGGTCGAGGATCCCGAGGATGAGGAGCGAGATCACGCCCTGCGTGGGCGGCGGCACGTTGAGGAGCGTCCCGCGCGAATGGGCGAGCGCGAGCGGTTCGCGCCACTGCGCGCGGTGCGACTCGAGGTCCGCGAGCGCGATGGGGCTGCCCACGGCCTCGAGGTCCTTCGCGAACGAGCGCGCGAGCTCGCCCTGGTAGAAATCGCCGAGGCCGGCGCGCGCCAGGCGCTCCAGCGTGGCGGCGAGGCGCGAATTGCGAAAGCGCGTCCCCGTGACGGGCGGCGCGCCGCCCACGAGGAACGTCTCGTCGAAGCCGGGCTGGCCGAGGAGCCCGCCCAGCTTGTCGCGGGTGGTGTGGGTCTGGCTGCGCGTGACGACGATGCCGTCGCGCGCGTAATGGATCGCATCCGCGAGGAGCCGCGAGAGCGGCATCTTGCCGCCGAGGGCGCGCGAGAGTTCGAGCGCCAGGTCCCAGCCCGACACCGTGCCCGCGACCGTGTTCGCGGCGACGCCGCCGCGAAACGGGATCGCGGCGAGCCCGCGCTCGCGGTAGAACGCGATAGACGCCGCGCGCGCCGCCGCGCCGGAAGCGTCGATCGCGCGGGGCGGCGAGCCCGGCAGGTGCACGCACCAGAACGCGTCCCCGCCGATGGAATTCATGTGCGGATAGACGACGGCGATGGTGGCCGCGGCGGCGACCATCGCCTCGAGGGCGTTGCCGCCTTCGCGCATGACGGCGAGGGCCGACTGCGCGGCGAGCGCGTGGGGCGCGACCGCCATGGCGCGCGTGCCGCGCGTGGGCTGGATCATCCCCGCATGTTAACCTCACCGCAGCGCCGTCCGGAGGATTCCCCCATGCAGAACCTGTTGCGCGTGGCCGCATTCATCGACGCCCTGAACGAGTGGATCGGGAAGTCCGCGGCGTGGCTCGGGCTCGCCGCGGTCCTGGTCTGCACCGGCAACGCCGTGGCGCGCTACGCGCTCAACATCGGGTCGAACGCGTGGCTCGAGCTCCAGTGGTACCTCAACGCCGCCGTGTTCCTCCTCATCGCGGGGTACGCGCTCAAGCGCAACGAGCACGTGCGCATCGACGTGATCATCGGCCGGCTCCCGGAGCGCACGCAGGCCTGGATCGACCTCCTCGGCGGGATCTTCATGCTGCTGCCGGTGACGGTCATCATCGCGTGGTACAGCTGGCCGTCGCTGGTGAACTCGTGGCACATCAACGAATACTCGTCGGATCCCGGCGGGCTCATCCGCTGGCCGGTGCGCATCCTGATCCCGGTCGCGTTCACGCTGCTGGCGCTCCAGGGCGTGTCGGAGATCATCAAGCGCGTCGCGTTCCTCAAGGGGCTCCTGCCCTTCTCCAGCTTCGAGAAGAAGGCGCGCGCCTGATGTTCGAGCTGATGGCGCCGCTCATGTTCGCCGGCCTGGTGGTGTTCCTGCTGCTGGGCTATCCCGTCGCGTTCTCGCTCTCTTTCGTGGGCCTGCTCTTCGCGGGCATCGGCATCTGGCACGGGTCGCTCGATTTCGCGCTGCTGCAGGCGCTTCCCGAGCGCGTGCTGGGCATCATGGCCAACTCGACGCTGCTCGCGATCCCGTTCTTCACGTTCATGGGACTGATCCTCGAGAGGAGCGGCATGGCGGAGGACCTGCTCGACACCATCGGCCAGCTCTTCGGCTCGATGCGCGGGGGCCTCGCCTATGCCGTGATCTTCGTGGGGGCGCTGCTCGCCGCGACCACGGGCGTGGTGGCGGCGTCCGTGCTGGCGATGGGCCTCATCTCGCTGCCGGTGATGATGCGCTACGGCTACTCGAACCGGCTTTCGACCGGCGTCATCGCCGCGTCGGGGACCCTCGCGCAGATCATCCCGCCCAGCCTCGTGCTCATCGTGCTCGCCGACCAGATGGGTGCGTCGGTGGGCGACTTCTACGAGGGCGCGCTGGTGCCGGGCCTCGGGCTCGCCGCGCTCTACGGGGTGTGGGTGCTCATCGTCTCGCTGGTGAAGCCGAGCGCCGCGCCCGGCTGCCCGCCCGAGTCGCGCACGCTTTACGGCAGCAAGCTCGTGGTGAAGGTCTTCACGTCGATGATCCCGCCGCTGGTGCTGATCTTCCTGGTCCTGGGCACGATCTTCCTCGGCGTCGCCACGCCCACCGAGGGCGGAGCGATGGGCGCCACGGGGGCCATCATCATGGCGCTCGTCAAGCGCAGGCTCCCGTTCTCGCTCCTCCGGCAGGCCGTCGAGTCGACCGCGGAGATGACGAGCTTCGTGATGTTCATCCTCGTGGGCTCGACGGTGTTCAGCCTCGTCTTCCGCGGCGTGAACGGCGACCTCTGGGTCGAACACCTGCTCTCCAGCATGCCGGGCGGGGCGCTCGGATTCCTCGTCGTGGTCAACCTGATGATCTTCCTGCTCGCGTTCTTCCTCGACTACTTCGAGATCGCGTTCATCATGGTGCCGCTCCTCACGCCGGTGGCGCAGAAGCTGGGGATCGACCTCGTGTGGTTCGGCGTGCTGCTCGCGGTGAACATGCAGACCTCGTTCCTGCACCCGCCGTTCGGCTTCGCGCTCTTCTACCTGCGAAGCGTGGCGCCCAAGAGCGTGAAGACCATGGACATCTATTGGGGCGCGGTGCCGTTCGTCGCGATCCAGGTCCTCATGGTGGCGGCGATCATCGCGTTCCCGGGCATCGTCACGGGCAACGTCGTGCACGCGCCCGGACAGATCAAGGGATCGGGCGCGGACGAGCTGCGCCGGCAGCTGGAGATGCCTGCGGCCCCGGCCGCCCCGGCGGCGCCGAAGCCGGGAGAGGCGCCCAAGCCCGACGACGCCGCGTCGGAGCTCGAGCGCCAGCTGCGCGGCAACCCGTAGCCGCTACTTGCCGAGCGGGTTCGAGTACGCGAACTGCTCGTAGGTGAACTCCGCCGCGCGGTGCCACAGGAACTCGCGTTCGCGGAATTTCTTCCACGGCTCGTACATCTTCTTCCATGCCGGGTTCTTGCCGGACTCCTCCTCGTAGAGCTCGTGGGCCGCCTTGATCGCGGCCTTGAGGATCTCCGGCGAGAAGCTGTGGAGCTTCACGCCGTTCTTCACCAGGCGCTCGAGCGCGTCGAGGTTCTTTCCAGCACATTGGGATCCTAAGCTTAGAATTCCACGTGGACAAGTTGTCGCG
>JADMIO011638351.1_pt1 | contig 56564 bp, 27 predicted proteins | sample 8958161 | NCBI WGS metagenome assembly JADMIO01 (sample SAMN16585339, study PRJNA669376) | soil metagenome | isolation source: Crop rotation soil | place: USA: Cullars Rotation, Alabama | collected 2011
GCGACAACTTGTCCACGTGGAATTCTAAGCTTAGGATCCCAATGTGCTGGAAAGAGCTCGCCGGAACTGGCCTGCTGGATACGGTAAGAATCCATGTTGATGCTGTCGGTAATCTCGACCGGCAACTCAGAGCGCGGCACGGGCAGCTTGCGCAGTAGATAGCGTAGAAACTGATAAAACTTTTCCAGCTCGACATCCGTGAACGTCAGCAGTTGCGAGAGAAAGGCGTGAAGGCGAACGTAATCACTGGCGAGTTTGCGGAAACTCTCCTGTTCATCCTCATTCAAGGACTCGCTGTAGCGTAGGACGACTGCGTCCAAAACTCTGTGAAGCGATTCGTGCTTGCCGTGCGGCGAAAAATAGACTTTGCTGAAAGCCCCAATGTCTTCTTGTTTGAAGACAAGGTAAGCCAGACCCTCAAGTTTGCGTTTCAGCTCGTAGAGCTTGTTCGGGTCAGTTACGCCGACCAATTCCGTGCTGACGTAATAATCCTGAAAAGCTTTCTTGATGTCCTCTGCGCGATTGGTGAAATCCAGGATGAGCGTGCTGTCTTTGGATGGATAGTTGCGATTCAACCGGCTGAGCGTCTGCACGGCGTTGACGCCGCTGAGTCGCTTGTCAACGTACATGGTATGCAGGAGCGGTTGGTCAAAGCCCGTCTGAAATTTGTCGGCCACGATCAGAAAGCGGTGCTGACTCTGATTAAACATCTCGGCGGTTTCGCTTTCAGGAAAGCCGTTCATCTCCGCCTCCGTGTACTGAAGCTGCGTGTCTGGATCAATGACCGTGCCGGAGAAGGCCACCAACGCCGTCTCTCGACGGTTCGGATAGTTTTCGCTCAAAAATTTATCGAACGCCTGTTTATACTTCACCGCGTGCAGGCGCGAACGCGTGACGATCATCGCCTTGGCCTGCCCCAACCCGTTCTGGTCGGGAATGCAGTTGCAAACGTGATTGTAGAAGTGCTCGACCATGATCGAGGTCTTCGAGCTGATGGCGTGCGCGTGCAGGTCCGCGTGCGAGCGCAGCAGGTAAGTGGCCTTGCCCTTCTCGTACTGCGGGTCGTCCGCAATGCTTTTGACCAGGCTGAAATAGACTTTGTAGGTCGTGTAATTCTTGAGCACGTCGAGGATGAAGCCTTCTTCGATGGCCTGGCGCATGGAATAGAGGCTGAACGGTTTGTATGAGCCGTCCGGCTGACGACTGCCGAAGAGTTCCAAGGTCTTCTGCTTGGGCGTCGCCGTGAAGGCAAAGAAGCTGATGTTTGAACGGCGTCCGCGCCCCTTCATCAGTTTTTCGGCGGCGGTGTTGATTAAGTCTTCGTCGTCCAGAAAGTTTCCGCTGTCTTCCGCTTCGGCCTCGTCAAGCGTAGAGCTGGCAAGCACGTCCTTCATGCTCCGGTTCGTCTCTCCGCTCTGCGACGAATGCGCTTCGTCAATGACGACGGCAAAGCGTCTGTCCTTGAGCGCGCCGAGCTTTTGTGTCACGAAGGGGAAAGTTTGCAGCGTGGTGACGATAATGTCGTCGCCGCGCTTTAAGGCTTCGGCGAGATGCTTGGCGCGATTAGTGTGCGGGACGACCGTGACAGTTCCGCGTACCTGCTCAAAGCTGCGCACGGTCTGTTGCAACTGGCGGTCTAGCACGCGCCGGTCAGTGATGACGAGAATCGTGTTGAAGACACGCTCGTCCGTCATGTTCTGTAGACTGGCGAGGCGGTGTGCGAGCAAGGCAATCGTGTTGCTCTTGCCGCTCCCGGCGCTATGTTGCACCAGATAGTTTTGCCCTGAGCCGGAGTGGCGCGCATTCTCCACGAGGTTTCTAACGGCGGCGAGTTGATGGTAGCGCGGGAAGATTAGCTTGCGCTCGCCCGTTGGCTTGCCGCGCTCGTCTTCGAGGTCAACCTGCTGGACGAAGTGGTTGAGAATGTCCAGCAGGCTCTCCCACTGCAACACCTCCTCCCAGAGATAGTCCGTCTTGAACCCAGTTGGGTTTTCGGGATTGCCTGCGCCGTTATCTCTTCCGCGATTGAAAGGAAGAAAGACAGTCTCGCGGCCTCTGAGATGCGTCGTCATGAAGACCAGGTCCGGGTCAACCGCAAAGTGTGCGAGGCAGCGACCGAAGGCGAAGAGCGGTTCCTGCGGGTCGCGATCAAGCCTGTACTGCGTGACGGCGTCTTGAACAGATTGGCCTTGCAGCGTGTTCTTCAACTCGGCGGTGATGACGGGCAGACCGTTGACGAAGAGAACGAGGTCCAGGGTGTTGTTGTTGCGCTGGCTGTACCTGACCTGGCGCGCAAGCGTGAGTTGGTTGGCGTTGTAGAGAGCGCGATGCGTTTCGTTGAGCGTGGATTCCGGGCGAAAGTAAGCGAGCTTGAATTTGCAGTCGAGGTCTGTGACGCCTTGGCGCAGCACGTCGAGCGTGCCGCGCGTTTCAATCTCCTGCGCGACGCGACGGGCGAAGGCATCGCGCGCATCGCCGCCGCGCTGCCGCTCAAGCTTCTCCCACTCGTCCGGCTGCGTCCGCTGGATGAAGTAAAAGAGCACGTCCGTATCCAGACAGAGGGCGCGGTTATACTGTGCCGAGACGCGGCGCTCATAGCCGCCTCGGTCGAGCAGTTGTTCAACCTTGTCCTCAAAATCTTTTTCCGAAGTGTCTGTCATCGAGTCTCACCTCGCACGCCAATCTTGCCCGCCACCGTCGCCGAAATCAAAGCCGTGCGGCGCTCTTGTGGTTTCCTGATGCTCACGCGAATTTTAGCAATGAGCGCGTCAATCATTGATGTCTCTCTTTAGTCGGCGCGAGCACGCAGTCAGGGCGGCGCAGGAGAGTGAAAGGCAGAATCACGTCCGTGTACTTGCTGCGCTTCAAGTCGTCGCGCAGAATCTCGTCGGCCACAGACCAGATAAAATTAACCCGCTCCTGATAATTGTCCACGTGATTTGATTCCTCTAAACTTCTCTCGGCTTGAAACTCTTTCTCTTCGGGCCAGGTCTTTCCGGTCTACTTCTTCTTGGACATTTGCCGACCGCCCTTTGCTGACTTTGAAGATTTCGCGCCGCGCTTTGCCCCGCTTTTTGAACTGCCCCCAGCATGTACCTTCAACTGCCAGGCCTCTAAAAGGGTTTTCTTTATAAGGTTTTGGATCCGTTTGGTTGATGGCGGTCCCGCGCTCTTTTGAGCAGGTGATTTGCTTGAGCCGGATTTTGAGGCTTGGGATTTCGATGAGCCGGATTTTGACGAGCCTGACTTTGATGCAACCGATTTAGATGCCGCTGATTTCGATGCGCCTGTTTTCTTTGCGCTGGATTTTGCTGAACGCTTCTTCGAGGCCGCGGCTTGCCTTGCGCTCGCCGCCCGGCTGGCCCTGGCTGCTTCGCGGAATCGGTATATGGGACTCTCGCTTGAGGCGTCCTCTATCATCCCAGGCGGGTTTATTTCCTGGAAGTCGCTCCCAGCGCTTTGGTCAGACTTTACTTTGGCACTAAAGGCTGGCCTGTCTCGATGCTTCTTTCTTAGTGACGACGGTTTCCGCTTATCCTTCCTGACCTGCGTTTGAGTCTTTGTCTTGGCGGCCTTCTGCGAGGCCGTCCCACGGCTCGGAGCTTTATCGCTTTTACTGCCAGACTTGCTGGCCGGTGCGCTCTGTGCTTGCTCAAGCTGAAAGACGGTCCTGATGCGAGCGGCAAACTCCGCTGCCTGAAAAAGCTCTCCAGCGCGGCTGCCGACGGGAGCTTTATCTTTGATGAGCGGAAGAATCTTTCCCATATCATCTACGATCTCAGGTCGGCGCTGTAGAATCGGTCTGAGAGATTCTCTGTTGATGACATAGCAATGAACCTCATCTGTCTGTGCGACCACGGAAGCGAGGGGGATGTCTCCCAGGAGCATACTTCTCTTGCCGAAATCATCTCCTGCATCAAGCTGACTAAGCACAATATTTTTTCCAGCCGCGTCCATAACTCGTGCCGTGCCATTCTTGATGATGTACATCTCCTGATTGGGTTGATACATACCCACTATCTTTTGGCCCGCGACGTAGCGGACCTCTCCCATGCTGACCGCCAACTCGGCTAGTTCATCAGGCGTGAATACGCTGGACAGAGAAACGGATTCGAGTGCCTTAAGCTTCTCCTCAAACGTACTTGAGGTGCGACGGGCATCGTCCGGGTCGGCAGGGCGAGGCTCGTCCCGGTGAACTTGCAGGTTGCGCCAAGCATGAGAAATATCGGAGGCTAATTTTGCTATGGCCTCGTGAACCGCCGGTGAATCTAGTGGCTGAAAACGTATCTCACGCCAGTCGGCAAATAAGCGTGCGGACATGACTTGAGCTAGAAAATCGTATCCTTCCTGTGAATCACCAGTTAGCTGTCTAGTCTCGATATAGAGAATAGGACAAATCAAACCAGTGCGCCCGAACGATCGCTCGCGTTCGAGAAAAAAGCTTAGCTCCGCTCGGCAAAATTGACTCTCAAAATAAGAGGGAGTAAGTATTGGAATGAGAAACGCCGCGTTTTCACGCGCCTGCTGAAGCCGCTCTTCCCATTTATCGCCTACTTTCAGAAGGTTTTCATCCCATACGAGAGGAAACTCTTCGCCTGTTTGGTTGTGCAACTCATCGCTCAGAAGATTGATTAGTTGAGTAAGCCTTCCGCCCTGATTATCATGGTGCGTATAGCTGACAAAGGCTATCGAACCGCGTTCTCTTTCGGGAGTCTCTGCGCCTCTGCTCGTCTGTACGGCAGGTATTTCCTGTGACTGTGTCTCCTGATGTGAGACTCGCGGCGGTTCGACAGCAGGAACTCTCTGTAACACTCTGGCGACGCCACTGAGCGTGCTGGCAAGGTCTACGGCCATTTCCTCAAGAGGTTTCCGCTCAAGCTCGTCTCCAACATTGAGCCAACGTATATCAGTCCATCCGTGTGTAGCAATCGCATAAGCGAGTGTGTCATTTACGGAGCCTCTCGCTTCGAGTGGCGGCGCAGTCTCAAGATAAACAGGATAAATTAGTGTTGCCCGCGCAGCTTTCTCGCGCTCGATGAAAAATTCTAATTCCTGGCGGCAGCGTGGATTATCAAAGAAATGGGGAGTGATGATGGGAATAAAGAAGGGAATGTCAGAGAGAAGCTGTTGCTGAATCTCATCCAAACTCTGCACCGTGTGACGAGGATTATCACGGACATACGAATAGGGAGTGTCACTGTCAAGCCGTTTCTTTATCTCTTCCCAAACAGTGTGTAGGAAAAATTCCGCAGCCTCTGCCTGTCCCGGATAATCACTGACAAGGATAAAGACCGGGCGTTTCTGTGCGCCTGTTGGCGTGACCGTTTGCGGTGTGGCAGTCGTGACTACACCGGGCGGAATCGTGGTCTCGGTCACAACCGTCGTGGGAGGGGATTGCGCCACTCTTTGGATGACGGGAATGGTCAGAGTCGTTTGGGCGACCTGCACCTGCCGACCGCCCTGCGGCGCAGCTTGACCGAAGTGCGACGCTGCCTTCTCCGTTTGACCGAGCGAGAGCGCGCCCATGCCGCGCGCATAACTGAGCAGAGGCGTGAACTCGGAGAGCGGCTGCTTGAGGGTTTCCAGCACAGAGACCATCCGCAGATGCTCGGCACGATTTCCGCGACCTAATCCGGCAAGTGTCTTGGCTATCTCTTCGGCAGCTTCGCCGGGCTTGGTGTAAGCCAGTGCCGTCCACTGTTGAGCCTGCGCAAAGTCATGCACGTCCGGGTCGTCGCTGTAGACTTGTTGACGCACGTAGTCGAACAGGAACTCCGACAGTTCTTCAATGCGCGGCGGGCCAAAGCGGGCTTCGGCTTGTAACCTGCCGAGAAGCTCGTCCCGAACCGCGATGTTCATCTCGTAAGTTTCGTTGGCTACTTCGTCGCAAAGGCCGGAGAGCAGCAGGTCTGCGACGGCGACCCAGGGAATGCCCAGAGGTACGCCCTTCACGTCGCGCTGGAAATTGGCCCACAGGCAATATAAGAGGTCCGGCGTCAGCGCGAGCGGGAAAGAGGCGTGATAAGCCAGATATTTGTGAGCATCACCGAAGCGTTTGGTAAACGCTTCTATGCGTTGACGCGCCGCCTCAGGTTTCATCCGCTTCGTCCCCTGGCATCTGCACGCCGCCCGCGCAAGACGCCGATAGCTTGATCCATCCCGTGACGACTCACTCCGTACATCGGGATGAGCCGCGCAATCTCTGCGGCGGTCGTGCCCGACCAACGCTGTGCGGGCAAAGGATTGAGCCAGGCGGCGCGACGCACGCTCTGCTTGAGGCGCTGAAGAAATGTTTTCGTCATCTGAACTCTTTCGCTGTTATAGCCGCCACGCGCCGCCCCCGCATCGCTGAAGACCAGCACGGATGCCCTGTCCGCTCGCAGGCCGGACAGCACGTCCACGAGCGGGACGCCATTCACGTGCGTCGGGTCGAGGTAAAGATGCTCCACCGGACAATTGTGAAAATAGTAGATCGAAGTCTTTCCGAAGCGCCCGCCGCGCAACGCCGTTTCCCCCAGACGGCGTGACAACGCATGAAAGGGAACCATCGAGCCGTCCTGGTCAAGCAGCAGAACCAATTCGGCCCGATTGAGGCGGCGCGGAACCATTACCGGCTCCAGAAAAATGCCGTCGCGCGCCAGCTTGCTGACGGTCGCCTCAACGTCAAGCTCTGTCGGCGGACCTTCGCGCACACGGTAACGCAAATAGCGCCAGGTCTGCTTCATTTGTCGCCGGGTGACGGGAAAATATTCCAGCGTGCGTATGAGGCGGCCTTCCCTGTCGTCAAGTGTCTCGCTGCGTCTCGCCTGTAACACGACTTGAGCCGCCTGCGCTTCGCCTTCCGTCTGATACACAAGTTCGACTGTTGAAGCGGGTGTCGCGGCCTGTGTCACGTTCGGAACTGGCGTGGGCGCACGCGGCTCTTGAGGCGCAGGCGCGGGTGTCGTCGTCGCGGCGGGCGCGTTCTGATGCGCCTGGCTGATGACCTGATCGAAATGAAAGTTAAAGAGCTTCTCCTCATCTTTTGATTTGACCCACAGAGCGCGGCATAAGCGGGCGAGGTCGGCGCGTTCCGGTTGTCCGAATCCCGACTGCAAAGCTCTGAGCAACAGTTGGTAGTTGTCTACCCCGAGTGGCAGTCCGGCTTCACGCAATCTGTAAAACAGGTCGGCCAGGGGGAGGTCTTTCAGGCTCACTCGTTAGACCTCAGAAGTTTTCTGCGTCAAGTAACGTTGATGATCTTCCCAGCTCTTAAGTAAAACGCTCGGATACGGCAACTTGTCCTGGAGAATGGCCAGCGCCTTGTCGTCGGGGAAGCTCTTGAGCACGCGAAACCAGTCTATCAACTCACTGGTGCTGGCTTTCTTGCCGCCCTCGCCTTTATCTTTAATCATCTCTTCGCGCAGCGCCTTGAAGCGCGCGACAGCTTGATCTATCAGTTTTGGCGACGCCTCTGGAAAATGTGCATGGACGATTCCCTGCAAGCGCTCTCCACTCGGAAACTCTATGTAATGGAAGAGACAGCGACGCAGGAAAGCATCCGGCAGGTCTTTTTCGTCGTTGCTCGTGATAAAGACAATCGGCGGGTTTTTCGCTGCGATATTCTTTCCCGTCTCTTCGACAAGAAATCGCTGCTCGTCAAGCTCAAGCAGCAGGTCGTTTGGGAAATCAATGTCCGCTTTATCAATCTCGTCAATCAAAACGACGGTGCGCTGCTTATTCCTGAACGCGATTCCTAACGGCCCCCAACGCACGTAAGAATCAGTGGAAGGAATCTTCTTTTCACTGGCGCTGGGCTGTCTGCGGGCAGCGGCGAGCTGGGCGTCGCGCAGCCGCCCGACCGCGTCGTATGTGTAAAGCCCATCTCGCGCACGGCTGGTGGACTTGATATGCCATGCCTCAAAGGGCAGCTTGAGTTCGTAAGCGACGGCGCGCGCAAGCTGTGTCTTCCCGCACCCAGGCTCGCCTTTAATCAGCAAAGGGCGTTGGAGAAAGATTGTCAGCTTCACAGCTTCCAGCAAATCCTCGTCAGGCAGATATGGATAGAGCGGTTGTCCGCTGGCATCTCTCTCTCCCTGTTTGGGCTGTACCTTGCCGGTGTATTCTAACTTGTCGTCGCTTACAGGCTGCACCATTTACTCTCTCCTTCATACCAGTTGAAATTACACTTCGCACAAATGTAGGCCAGCACTTCTTCCGGGATTCCATCTTCGCTGTTGACCAGAATATCCGCCGCCGCCTGAGACGGGTCATTTATTAAAGGAGTCGGCAGCGCTTCCGTTTCATATTGAATCCACTGCGCCAATATTTCGGCCGTAAATTTGCGCACCCCCGGCAATTTAACCGGCACGTCGAGACACCATTTGTCATCAACCGCGACCGCAAAAGTTATATCCCACGCGTCAACGTCGCCGCCGTTGTCAACCAGGAACATCAGCAATGGGTGATCGCTCGGGAGAGACGGACTGTTGTGGAGGTCTTTAACCAACGGACACCAGAACTCCCCGACAAATTCACGGAGATAATCTTCCGGCATTTGATCCACATTATTGAAAATCATGACCACTGGCTGAGTCTTCCATGAGGTGCGAACGCACTCGGCAATGACGTTCGGCGAGGCGTTCTGGTTGGCACCGAAAAACCCGCCCAACTGTCGCCAGACTTTGCTGATAGAAGCCCCGTGAACGCGGCTGGTCAGATCAATCTTAAACGTCTTACTGGCCGTGAGAGTAAACTTCCTTGCCAGACGATTCAGCAGCCAGCGTTGGCCGCATTGCGGCTCGCCGTGAATCAGGAAGGCCGCTACTTTACTGCGATCCGAAAATTGCCTGAAGATGCGTGCCTGCTCAAAATAATCCAGCCGCAGCAGAGCATCATAAAGTTTTTTACTGCTGCTTAATCCTTCGGTCGTATTATATTCTTGTTCGAGCGCCTTGATATCTTTCCCGGTCTGCTCAATATCGCTATCATATTTGATCCGGGTCGCTTCGTCTGCCGCACGCACCCGCGCGAGTTCTAACTTACCGAGCTTATCGTAAGCCGCTTTGAGGTTCTCTCCCAGTTGTTCCAGTCTCTGTTCTACCTGGTCTGAGGGCATCGGATGGTCTCCTCAAAATTTAATGTAATTGCTGGTCAAGCTCTTCCATCTCTTTCTGGAATCGCGCTAACTGGGCTTCTTCGTCCAGGAGCTGCATCTCGAGCTGAAATTTAACCGCGACTTGTGTCTGGATGACCATGTCCTTGCTCATCCGCCTGATCTTTTCACGTTGAAAATCCCATATCTGTCCCAAGTCTTCGAGTCGCTTCTCTTTCAAGCTCCGCTGTAAGGCAGTAAGCCGTGTGGGGACATTTTCAACGGGAGGAGGTTCTGCTTCGCCGGGCACGCTCTTGTCGCCGCCTGCGTAATAGCAGAGCGCGAAGTTGTCGCCGAGGTCGAACGCCTTTTTCAGAAACGGATGCTGCTGGATGCCTGGCTTTATTTTCGCCGCGCGCGTCGGGACATTCTTGAACAGGTAAATCAACACGTCCAGAATGCGCGCGAATCCGTCTTTATTAACCGCGCCTCTACCTTTTAATGCTTCAAGCAAGCAGGCCGTAAAGATGCTGTACTCGGCGCCAATATAAGAAGACTCTTCTTCCCGCGATGACGCTACGACGACCTGCCCACTCCCGCTATCCAGGACGCTTAACAATTCCGGCGGCAGCGGTGATTTGACGAAAGATTCTTCAGAATCTTTAACCAAAGACTCTTCAGACGCTTTGACCTGTCCGGCCGCATGGCAACAATCCAGGATGACAAGGAGTTTGCGAGCCTTGATCGCTTCGATCTTCTGCGTGAATTCGGCTCCTGAAATGGCCGTTTCTTTGCGCCGCGAGGCATCATAGCCATGCGGCACGAGATAATATTCAGCCTCTTCGCCAGCGCGCTCGATTCGTCCTCCGTGACCTGAGTAGTAAACGATCACGGTCGCATCAGTTTCGTTGTTGACTTGCTCGATTAACTGATCAAATGCCGCGAGAATCGCTTCTCGGTGAGCCTCGGCTTCGACCAGCAGTTTTACCTGCCGCCTAGGGTAAGCTGCGTGGTTCTGATCTATGAGCAGATCATTGAGCGCGGTCGCGTCCGCTACCGTCACGGGTAGATTCCCACCCACGCCAATTAACAGCGCATAACCAGCGGTGAAAAGTTCAGCCATTCAATTATCTCGCCTGATGATGGGGTTGCGGAAAGCTCTATGCTGCCGCCTTAATAAGGTGGCAGATTAATTTGACGCTTGCTGTTGAAGCGAAGGACTCGATCAAATAACTTTAAGTAAGGCTTTATGGCTATCATCAGATAGAACCTATCGGATGAAGAGTGTGCGTGAGAAGTCTCGCTTCTGTTATAAATCGTATGAGAATCTCAGCAGACGAGGCGAATTATAACCGTGTATACGTAGAACGGCAACTAACTCTTTAAGATCAAGACGGCGATAGTTCTGCTCATCAAACTGCCCACATCCTCATTGTTGAAAATTGGAAGTTTGGTGTCGCTCATCATGCCGAAATACCAGTATGAGAGCCTGGGTTTGCTAAGTATATAGTTCCCATAAATAAAGCTTGACATTTGGCTACGCTGAGCTTACTTTACGCTACGTTTTCTTCAAGTTCTGCTTGCATTTCTAACGAATTATCCCACGACAGCGATTTCAGCTCCTTATTTTCGGTATTGAGCATCAGACATAACCAGGGCGATAGCACCCGTCCTACGGCAGGAAACAAACTCACCTGTTTATTCTTCTTAAGGGTTATTTTCCTTAATTTTGCTATTGACGACTTTCCGGCAACGTTGAACGTTTCAATTTAATAAAGGCAAATGATCTTTGGGCGAATCTTACCGCTGTCACCCACGGACACCTGGCACGACAAACTCCTCAATTACCGTGAAATAATTTGGGCTCCTTCATCATATATTAAGGAGAGGACAACTTATGGCTTGTGGAAAATACCATCCAATGAAAAAGTTTATTCGGCTCCTGACAATTAGGAGAGGACTTTCTCCGTGGCTGCTCCCGATAATAGCGCTACTTGCTTGCTTCGGCCTCGTCACCGAAGCGGCCACGGCCGCCGAAGCCCCTCCTCAACTCCATCTAAATGTAACCAGCATCTCTTTCACGGATGCGAGCGCCGATGGGCTGACACAAAAGCTGACGATTACAAATACGGGGGAGGGACAATTGCGATGGAGCGCGACGACCAACGCTCTCTGGTTGAATAGTGGACCTTACCGCGTCGTTGATGCCATTCTCGGCAACTCAACGCAGGCGAGCGGACTCGGCCCGGGTCAAAGCGTTGAGGTCACACTGACGGCGCAGACGCAGGGGCTTAAGCCTGATACCTATGGCGAATTTTTTTCAGTCACCTCGAACGGCGGGGTGGCAAAAATTCCTCTGACCCTGACCGTCAGCAAGCTTAACCTGAATGGCCAGTGGGTCGGAGCCTTCACGAGGCCGGACGACATGGCTGTCAGCTCGCCCGGCTTGGCCCTCAATATTACGCAGACCGACGCCACGCTGAAGGCACAAATTGACGGACGCCTCTCGCCCGCTTTTGCGACCTCCATCAAAAGACAGGCCGGGAAGTTCGGCTTCGAGAATTCAGAAGGTAGCCTCTCCGGCGGGCAGTTGAACATCAACAGCGTCAAAGAATCCACTGTCGCCGAAGACTGGACTTTGACTGCCCTGGATAGTGCCACCTTCGACGTGCAATCGAGCGTGAGCGGAGTCAAAACTCAGGCACGAGTTGGGGAGCCTTTCAACAGCGATACGGGCGGTCTCTCGTTTACGATCCTCCCTTCAAAAAACAATCATCCTTACCAGCGCGGCGACAGGTTTCTTTTTGAGGTGGGCCACTTCGGGTACGTCGAGACGGAATTGAATGGCTCGCTGGAGGCAGGGCTCTCTGGAACGTCCACGCTGGACGGCAAATTTTTCGGCATCCCCGAAGGAGTAACCAGGTCGCTGCGCATTTATGATTTCACCCTTGAGAAATCCAATGTGCTGATAGCCAAAGTCGAGATGCGGCACACCAATCTTTTGAACGGCAAGGACATGGTCACCAGTAAAACTGTTCGTTTGGTACGAGCCCAGTAAGACAGATAAAGGAAAACAGAGATGAACTCTCCGACACTCCGTTCGCTCCCCGAGAGGATCAAAAAACTGACGCTGCCGGTGGCCCTCGGGCTCCTTGCCCCAGGCTTAATTATGGGCCAGGAGAAGCCCTCAACATCCATCCCCGCACCAGCGTCGCCCCCGGCATCGGACCCGGCATATCGCAACGGCCCACAGTTAGCTCCCTCCCAGGCACAGCCCTCTTCGGTCGAGGATGTCTTGAGCGACGAGGTAGAGAAGGTGGTGGATAGTGACCTGCTCCCCATCGCCATGCGAGCCGTTCAGCTCCGGCCGGGTCAGCAGCCAGCGTCGCCGGAACTGAAAGTCAGGACTAACAATAAGGCGGCCGATACGGTCGTGCAGCAGGTGGAGACGGTCAGGCCGAGCCAGAGCTTGATACGCGGCAGACTGATATTCGCTTTAAGTTCCCTCGCGAAGAGCCCCACCGCAGGCCCAAGCACCAATCTGGCCCGGTCGGCAAGTGAGCGCATCCGCACCAGCCCAGAGCCTTTGAGCCGCCTGGCGGCGGTACGCAATCTTTCACCGCAGGATAAAGAACGGCTTGTGAGGTCTCTCCTCGGCGAGGGCGAAAGAATTGCTCAACCCCGGCGAGCGGGAGCCGAAGCCGCGGCTCCTGAAAATACTATCCTGGCAGACGCAGCCCCCGGGCAGGTCCTTTATTACAGCAACATGACTTGGGATAAAGATATCAACTGGTCCGCCAATCCTGCTGACAGCAATTATACCTTCACCAGTACATTCTCTCAGCCGGGCCGAGAGAACGGCGTCTGGACCCGATTGGAATACAAGTGGAGCATGACGGGCGATGCGACGGTCTGGCCCGAGACGCTCGGCGCGAACGGGACCTGGTACAACTCTGTCTCGCCGGACGGCATGCACATTGCGGATTTCAGCAGTTATTACAGAAATAGAAATGGCGATGTTTTTAGCACACTTAATCGCATGAACCAGAACTTCGAAGCCCAAAACCGCATCCGCTGGCGCTTAGACGGCAATGGGACCATTCAGCACTGGCACATGGAAGGCGATTGGGTACAGTACGTCGCGCCGGACGAGAGCGGACGCACCGCTTATGGCGCTGTCCCCAGAACCGAAGGGCAAACCACTCAAAGCATTTCAACGGGAATGACCGGGTGGCAAAACGTCGAAGAGAGTAGGAAGAAGAGCAGCGGCCTGGTGATGGACCCGGCGATTGAGAAGGGCAGGATTGCGGCCAACAAAAATACTGGAATAAATGGCGGAGACTATGTCTATCTTTCTCTGGACGGCATTATCGAGTACGTGACGACAGAAGGCTTCTACTTTTTTAATAAAGCGCCGGATTTGTTCAGGGCAAGCTTTGTCCCCGCTGATGGTTCTGCGCCGGAAACCTTATATTCCTATAGCTTCCCGCGCACGTTCACGAAGCGGGGGAGTCTCTACTTCTATGTGGCCAAGCCTGACTGGGAACCGAAGTGGACGCCGAATTACGGGCGCGGCGGAATAGTTATCAATACCTATATCCTCCGGGCGAGCGATGTGGATAAAGACGGCCTCACCGATTATGAAGAAACTAACGGAATCGCCGGGTACAAGACGGGGCAAAAACGTTACTCCAGTTCATCACAGCCCGACACCGACAAGGATACCGTCAGTGACTTCGACGAAGTCTTCGGCTGGGAGTATAAGGACAAGCGAGCGGGAACGGATAAGCTGAGAAACACGGATACGGACCCCAGGACGCCGGACGACTTCTACGCGCGCACCTTCCTGAAAAACGCCACGCTCTACAAGGCCAAGTTCCGGCAGGACGGCGTGACCTACACGGGCGCGGTGTCGTTGCTCACGCCCGAAGCCGAACAGGACCTCGGCACATCATTCAACGCCTTCCGAAGTATTTCGACCGCCACCAATACGGGCGGAATTCTGGATGCTGTTTACGAGAAAGCCATGCTCGAATTGCTGCGGGGACAGGAGAGCCAGCAGGCGGCCTATGACACCCGATTCTCCAGTCCGAGCGCAACCGCGATTAAGGATGAGCTGGATAAGCTGGACAAAGCGCTCATCTATTACGACCAGGGCATCAACGCCTTCATCGGTCAGCCCAAAGAGTCTCCCTTCAATGGGACGCTTCTCTCCTACCACCAGTTGTTCCAATCTCTAGGGCCGCAAAGAAAGCCCTGGGACAAGGACGTCGGCGAGGATGTCAATCAGCTCCAGCCCTATCGCGAGCTCGAGCGTTTGGCGAAGCTCTCGGCTGGCCGCCTCGAAATTCTGGAGCAAGAGTCTCACCTCCTCTATCTGCGCTCAGAAGCGGAAACGGCAGGTCAGCGTCTTTCTAAAGATCAGGCGCGGCAGAAACTTGTCGGGGGGCTGGCTCGCAACTTCCTCTTGCAGACACTGCTGGAAGACCAACTTCCTCCGGGGCAATTCAATACCCAAACGGGCATGGTCGAGTTGCTCAATATGAACTCGCAGGCCATGAAGGCCGAGCGCAGCTACGCGCTTCTGGACCGCAATATCACGAATGCCCTCGGCATTGATCGCAATTTCGTCAAATTCATATTTAACCCGAGCGACGATCCAGACAAGACGCCGGGAAATCCGGCCAACAACTTCTTGCAGTTCTTTCATGATTTGAGCGTGACTGGCGGCTCCCTTGAACGCGCCACCACGGCCGAAAGCGAAGTCTTAGCAGCCAAGAGAGATTTTGAGATCAACACGGAAAAGTTCGCCAACGAAATGTTTCAAACCAAGGAGAGCTATGGCCGTTTGCTCGATACCTACAACCTGGACTTTGAGAACACCAAGTCCCAAGTGGAAAAGAACTTCATCTTGCTGGATAAAGCTAGAAACGAACTCAAGAATATTTATAGCCGCATCCTCATCGAGCAGGACCGCGTCGCGCGCAAGGCGGGTATCCAATACGAGTTCGGTCAGCAACTGGCCCAGGTACATCTGGAGACCGGCGAAGACCTGGCCGCCAATGAACTCGCGCTTGGCGATATTAATGCCATAGATGCTGGCATCCAGGGCTTCATCCAGATGCAGAGTTCTGTCTCATTCGGCTTTCCATCGCTGGTCTCCGTCAATCCGGGCCAGATGCTCGGCGGCCTCATCAACATGGTCTGGGGGCCGATAGCGGCCGAACAGCGCGCGCAAATCGCCGCCTCGAATCAACGCATACAGGCGCTTGAAAAAGCGCGTGTAACCTACCTCAACGTTCAACTCACCAACGCCCTGGAACAGGCCGATAGCGAGGCGCACATCAAGAGCATGTTGCTGGAAGTGGAGAACGCAAATCTGGACGTGCGTCTGCGCTTGCTTGACCTCAGCCAGTCGCTCGCGCACATGCAGGAACTGGCAAATCTAATCAACGAGACCAAGGCTCGCAGGCAGGAGGCCGAAGCCCTCATCGGCGATCTTTACGCCAACCCCTGGTATCGGCTCGTTCGCGACCACACGCGTGAGCGCGCTCAAATTCTCTTTAGCAAAGCGCAGGAAGATGTATTTCTGGCTGGCAGGGCTCTTGAGTATGAAACGACGAAGAGATCCGTCAACTTGCAGAAGGTCTTTACCACGCGCTCCAGCAAGGAGCTGGCCGACGTTCTCGCCGGGTTCAAAAGTGAGTGGGACAATTTTTCGGCGAGCGTGGGCGCGCGCGTGCCAACGCACGTCATCATCTCGGTCAGGAAAGACATCCTCGGCTTCAAGTACGGGGACGTTGACCCGGTGACACACGCGCCGATTGACCCCATCGTCAGATTCCGTAAGTACCTGCACGACACCAGTCCTGCTGCAAACGTCTATCAAATCCAATTCTACGGCTCGATGAATGAATGGAGAGACCCGAGCGCCGGGACACCGCCTCCGCAGGTTTGGGGCATTCCGCGCACCGTCTTCAACACGAAGCTTCAATCCATCTCCGTGCATTTGGTGGGCGAAGAAGGGGACGGGAAATTAGGGAACGCCACGGCGGCCATCTTTCTCAACCTCGGCGGTCACGGCTGGGTTCGTTCAGTCGAAGGGACAAAGAAACCCAGCTCGACCGAGACCCAGCCCTGGAAAGTGCCGGAGAACATAGTGAAAGTGTTGGCCATCCGTTACGCGGCAGGCCCGAGTGGCGTCTATAACATTCCCGTTCGGGAAATCGAGAGAACTGTCCCTGTCAAAGTCGGCACACAGCCTGCGCCATCGGGCCCGGACTGGGGGCTCTTTAACCAGAGTCCGATACGGAAGTGGATTCTGACGCTGAATCTTAATGACTCCGGCAATACAGACATCAACATAGATGCGCTGGAGGATATTGAGATAGAGCTTCAGCTCAAATCCAATGAGCTTCCATCCATTAATTAAAAACCGAATGCGGGACCGGCCTGTCAGTGGGATAGATTCTTGCTGGCCGGTCCAGCTACTTTTTCGTCACTAATGCCATGCTACGCAAGCGTCAGATTCTCCTCGCGTCCGCACTCATTCTAGTAAACACTGTGCTTGCGCTGGGGCAGCATAATACGGGGGTCTCGCCGACTGCCATCTCCCTGCCCAACGGTCCTGGAAGTGTGCGCGGTCTGGGTTCGGATTTTCAGCCTGAGTTTAACAGTGGCATGGCCGTCTATGCGGTCAAGCTGGAAGGTGTGGCAGCCCGCGGCGAGAGCTTGCCGCTTATCAATCTCGAATACAACGGCGGCTTTGGCAACGGCCCTTTCGGCTTGGGCTGGCGTCTCTCTCTGCCGTGGGTCCAGCGGCGTATCTCCAATGGCTTGCCGACCTATACGGACGGGGCAGACGTTTATGCCACAGACCTCGACGAAAAACTGATTGCCGTTGAGGACAGCGCTCAGTTTACAACCTATCGGAAAGAGATCGAGAAGGGTTTCACCCGTTTTCGGTTTGTCAAAGCAAGCGGCATCTGGATCGTAGACCTGCCTGATGGGGGAAAACAATTTTACGGCGAAGGGCCAGAGGATGGCATCGGCGTTGGCGGGCGAATCAAGCAGGGAGACAAAACCTTCGCATGGCTCCCCAGCCGCTTCGTAGACCGGCATGGAAACGAAGCGCACTTTTACTGGAGTGTGATGGCTGAGAGTCCCGGCCAGGTCTATCTGTCCGAGATTCGATATAACTTCGACGGAAGCAACTTCGCTTCTATCTCCTTTAACTACGAGAGACGCCCCGATGCTCTTGAGGATTACCGAGCGGGCTTCCTGATCCGAAACAGTTATCTGTGTACGGACATCGTGGTCAAGAGTGTAGAGAAACAGGTGCGTCATTACCGCCTCGCCTACCTGAGGCCCAACGGGCTTTCCAGTCTCATGTCAATAGGCATGGCTGGCGCGGATGACGCGACCAGCTTGCCGACATTAAAATTTGATTACACTTCTTTCAGCCTGAACCAGAGCATCACGGCAATGACCCTGCCGGGGGTGGACGCGCCTGCGGCCGGACCCATCTTGCATGGCCAGGCCGAGCTTCATGATTTAAATGGGGACAGCCTCCCGGACATTCTGGAGACTCAAAAGTCATCGCACTTCTATTATGCCAATCTGGGCAACGGTAAATGGGATAGCAAACGACTCTTAGACCCAGACAAGTCGCTTCAACTCTCGAACCCGGACGTTAATCTCGCAGACATGGACGGTGATCTACGCACCGACCTTGTCGTTAAAGGTGGAACGTCTTCTGACAGCTTCAAATATTACAAGCTCCAGCCAGACGGCCATTGGGCAGGCGACCCTGTCCGTTTCTCTGGCAATACCTTCTCGTTTTCGCTAAACGACCCGAATGTCCGCTTCCTGGACCTTAACAACGACCGTCAGATGGACCTGATGTACACGGGTAGTAGCTCAACCTGGCAGTACTGGCTCAATCAAGGCGTGGACGAACTCGGGCGACATAAATGGGTCTATCTGACTGGCGGCGCGGCGACGCCCGCGCAATTTTCAGGCGGCCTGCAACTGGCGGATATGAACGGGGATGGTCTGCTTGACCTGGTCAGCATTCGCCCGCTGGGAGTTAGCTATTGGCCCAATATGGGTAACGGGAGATGGGATGCCGGGCGCGCGGTGTCTAATCCTCCCGATCTAGGCTCCAAGAGTATTCGAACCCAATGCGTTGACGTGAATGGCGACGGTCTGAGTGATCTGGTTCTGGTCAACAGCGGGAGTGTGAGCTTCTGGCTCAATCTGGGCGGAGAGTCATTTGCCGCGACGAGAAATGTTGACGGCACGCCGACAGTTGACGTGCACACTGCCATCCGCTTTGCCGATATGAATGGGAACGGGTCCAGGGATATTCTCTGGATTAAAGAAGATGTGCCCGCCGCCAATCAGATGCAGTTTCTGGACCTCTGTCCGAGCAAGCCCGGGCTCCTCAGCCTGATTGACAACGGTATTGGCCGCACCGTGACCCTCGAATATACGACCAGTACGGCCGAGGCCGTCAGGGATCAGGAGGAGCAAGCGCCTTGGCAGGATTTCACGCCTCTGCCTGTCCCGATCATCAGCAAAATCTATATCAATGATGGCCTCGACAACAGAGACGAGAAAAAAGTTCGCTACCGAAATGCTTTTTTCGGTTTGGAGGAGCGCCGCTTTGCCGGTTTCGTTCATGTTGAAATCAGCGAAGCCGGTGATCAAAACGCGGCGGCGCGCACCACCAACTATGAATACGATGTCGGGAAGAGAAGCAAATGGTTGCGTGGGCTGCAAGTGGCCGAAGAGATACGCGATGGGGGCGGCAACCTCCTCAGACGCGAGACGAACGACTGGGAGGAGCGCCAGCTTTTAAAGGGGCTCTCGGATGAGAAGGTCGCCGTGGCCTTCAAGCGCGCGAATGACATCTTCCAATTCGAGGCGGGCAAGAACCCGGCCCACGTACGCACCGAATATCAGTACGATGATTTTGGGAACAGAACCGCCGAGTTGTTCTATGGAGTCGTCGGCGCTGAAGGACAGCTAGGGCAGGCCGATGACGAGGCGCTCGTTTATACAGACTACAATCACCTTGTCACCAAAGAGCTTTGGGTCGTCAACTACAAAGCGAAGGAGCGCAAGACTAACCTCTCAGCAAAAAAAATCTCGGAAACCCAGTACCTCTATGACAATCTTCCACTGGGCCAAATCTCAGAAGGCAATCTTACCGAAAAGAGAGAATGGCTTGACACCGAGGATAGATATCTCTCGACACTCAAGCAGAGCTTCGACAAGTGGGGCAACGTCACAGAGTTCTCCAACGCCCGCGGAGACAGGCGCTCCAAGACCTTCGACGGCATCTATCACATCTACCCGGTGAGCGAGACCATTCACCTGGCCGGATATGCGCTGACAGTGATGGCCGATGTTGATGTCGGATTCGGGACCATCACAAGTTTCAGGGATTTTGCCATCGTGGGGGAGACGCAAGGGGCGCTGACGCGCTTCGTCTATGATGCCCTCGGCCGTCTGGTCAAAGTCATTAAGCCCGGGGACACTGTGGCTCTGCCGACGACCGAGTATGAATATCATCTGGGCAGTCCCGTCAGCTTTATCGAGAGACGCTCAAGGATTGTTTCCGGTCAGGCCCGACTGGTTCGGAGCCGGAGCTTCTTCGATTCATTCTCGCGTCCACTGGGCCGTAAGACTCTCGACGACGAGGGGAAGTGGATTTTCACAGAAGCCCGCCGATACGACAACGAGGGTAACATAGCGCAGGAGTGGCAGCCGATTGCCGACTCGGGTGAGGCGTGGCTGATGCCTTCGCAGGAAAAGCCCAGTGTGACGTCACGCCATGATGCCCTGGGCCGTTCTCTGGAAAGGACCTTGCCCGATAAAAACTTCTCGACTGTTGCTTACGCTCCTCTTGAGCGTTACGAAACGGATGAAAACAGCAATCTAGGCAACACGGAGCACCTACGCCCTTACGGCCACTACAGAACATATCAACTTGACGGACGGGAACGCACCGTCGGCGTCATTGAACGTAACGGGGCCGAGATTTATTTAACCCAGTACACGTATGACGCTAATGATCGCCTGGTGCGCGTGACCGATGCCCAAGGGAATGTAAAAGTATTTCGATACGACTCGCTGGGTCGAAAAATCTATAGCAATGACCCGGACATGGGCGAAAGATGGTACAGATACGACGATGCGGGCAATTTGATAGAGCTGAAGGATGCCAGGGGGCAGCGCCGCGTCTACCTCTACGATGCCGCAGAGCGTATCACCGAGGAAAGGTATTTCAGGTCCGACCAGTCAGGCACTAACGGACCCTCCGCCGTCAAATACAACTACGACAGACTTTCAGCCCAGACCATTCCCGAAAAGAACGGCCTCGATGCTGCGAACAGCGCAGGCCGCCTGTCGTGGGTCCTGGACCAGCCCGGCGAAGAGTACATGGCCTATGACGCGCGCGGCAACCTCGTTTACAAAGACCGCCGCCTGCTCGACGCTCATGCTCAAACCTCGGTCTCATTCATTACCCGTCAGGCGTTCAACAGCCTGGACCAACTAGCTTCGCGTACCTACCCAGACAACGATCAGGTTCTCTATGATTACAACGCCAGGGGAATGTTGGCACGGGTGACGGGGGGCGATAAGGGGGTCGAGATTTTACGAGCGGTCGAATACGCGCCATCGGGGTCAGTCGGTTCAATAGTCTATGGCAACAACCTGACGGCTAACTACGGATACGATAATCGTCAACGAGTTCAATCATTCAACGTCGCCAGGTCTGCCTCCTCTCCGGGCACTGAACTCCTAAACTATCGTTACAGCTACGATGCTGCCTCCAACCTGAAGACGACTGAAGACCTCCGCCAATCTCTGCCCGCAGGTGACCCGCGACTGAATTCGCAGGCTTTCGGCTATGATGATTTGAATCGCCTGCGTAGCTTCCGGCTGCTCACGCCCGACGGCGTCTCCACTCTCGAAAAGGTTGAGTACAGCTACGACAAGATTGGAAATCTTACCTACAAATCCTCTTCCGGCGAGGACGCGGCCGGACGCCTGGGCCACGGCAAGATGACGCCCACGCTTAATCTCGGTGAAATCTCTTATGGCGGGAACGGCGGGGCATCCGGGCGCATCGGCAGGGGGCCGCTTGACCCTCCGGGCCCTCACTGCGCCACCCAAACGAAATCCGGCAACTCCTACGTTTTTGACGCCAACGGAAACACGATTCGCGCAAACGGAACCGAATATTCCTGGGATTTCAACGATAGATTGTCAGCGGTCCGAAATGGAGGGACGACAAGTACCTACCTCTACGACTATCAGGGCCGACGATTAGTGAAGGAAGTGAATACGGGGGGAGAACTCTCGCGCACCCTCTACCCCTTTGAGTTCTTCGAGATTCAGGACGGTCTTCCGGCAACAAAGTATGTCTTCCTCGATCAGAAACGAGTCGCAGCAATCAAGGGAATGGCGGGCCCCTTGCGCGAGCGCAGGCAGTTTCTCCAGCTCCAAAAGGGTTGGAACTCAGTCTCGATCGACATCGAGCCTGCGCGCGCCACGGCTGGCGATGTCTTTGGTCTCGGAGCGGACCCGGCGGTCGAGCGTGTGTTGCTCGAACAGTCTGGAAAGGGACCGAGTTTGCGGAGGACGCAAACTCTCAGTCCGGGCCGGAAATATTTTGTCTACATGTCGCAAGCCCGCGTCAGAGTGGTGCAAGGAAAATATAGACCGCGAATCAATTCCGCAGACGAGCGCCGACGAATTTCTGACGACATTCTCTTCTACCAATCGGATTATCTGAATTCGACCGACCTTGTTACCGATGCCAATGGACAGGTAGTGGCTGAAACCTCCTATTACCCGGAAGGCGTTGTGCGTCATCAGGAGGCTGCCGGAAGCTTCAGGCCGAAATATCAGTTTGCGGGAAAGGAGCGTGACGCAGAGTCGGACAACTATTATTTCGGCGCGCGTTATTATGATCCGGTGGTGGGCCAATTCCTGAGTGCCGACCCGCTTTACGCAGATGTTGACCGTTTCAATGCCCCCGGCGCAGACTCGCAGAAATTTACAACTTTCCTCAATAACCCGCAGCGCATAAACCTCTATGCCTACGGGCTGAGAAATCCTCTGCGCTACTCGGACCCGACCGGCGCTGATTCAGTTGACATGCTCCAGCTATCATTGGCCGGAGTCGGACTCATACCCGGTCCAATCGGACAGGTGGCAAATGTGACCAACGCCGCCATCTCAATCACCAGAGGTGATTATCTCGCAGCTGGCTTGAGCCTCGCGGCGGCAATTCCGATAACCGGGACATACTCTGGCGTTGCTGCCGTCGAACGGTTCAGCGTGAAGGCGGCTGAAAAAACAATTTCGACGGCCAGGGAGTTAACTCCGATTGCAGCCGAAGCTTCGGCGAAAGTCGCGGCGAAGGCGACGATTCAGTTCGGGAAGGGGGAGAATCAAGCATGGCACGCTTTCAGACACGTCGAGCGCATTGGCCTGGACCGGGAAATAGTCAAGGAGACGATACTACAGGATTTCTCGAAGGTCGTGGATTCTCTGCCCAAGGGCCAATATAACGGCAGCGTGACTGTTGAAGGCGTGCGGCTGGATTACAGCGCGTTCAAGCTGCCAGACGGGACGGTTAATATCGGACGAATAACTCCACCGGAGCCCTAAACTAAAGAGGGCCAGGATTGAGTCCAGCACCTCGCCTGCGGGCGTTAATCAGGCCGAGTATTGAAAAGAATGTCGCTCGCTTAATCATATGTAAAAGGTAGGCGTCGTCATAATCAAGCGCCACACAACCAGACGGGTATGTGCCCTGGAATATTTGCGACGGATTAAATCACGGAGGTCGTTATGCAAAAAATCGAATCGTGGCTAAAGGCGCATCACAGGCGAAGGGCGAGCCTCGGCCTCACGCTGAGTCTGCTTCTGTTATCGCTTATCTGCGGCGGAGCGCCTTCTGTCTTGGCGCAAAGAGGCAAAAATATTCGCCGCCGGGCCGCGCAGCCGACCAGGTCCGGGAACACTGCCAGACGCGCGGGAGTCGGCAGGTCATCCACACAGGGAGAGGGGCGCTACTTTGCGAGCGATGGAGGTAGTCAAGGGGCGTCCGGCGAATCTGAGAAATACGAGAGTCCAGAAGAGCGCCTTAGATGGTTCTTATTTCAGAGGACCTTTCCTTTTAAGACTTTGCCCTCGCAGGGGCGTGCCAATGCCTTCGCAGCGCAAAGATTCTTGCGAAGGGCAGGTGAGACAAAGGACCAGCTCCTGGAAGAGCCTCAAGCCGTGCCGCACTGGGAGCCGATTGGGCCTATCCCCATCATGGCCAAGTTTCCGTCAATGGGGGCGACCAGCGGACGCATCAACGCTATAGCCATCTCGCCCGCTGACCCGAAGTTGATTCTCGTCGGCGGAGCCACGGGAGGAATCTGGCGCTCGGTCGATGGCGGAGAGTCGTTCACGCCTGTTTCGGACAATCAGGTTGATCTGGCCGTCGGCGCTCTCGCATTCTCCAGAAGCAATCCAGAGATCGTTTACGCCGGGATGGGAGATGTCGCGGGCGGCTACATGGGGACCGGAGTTTTACGCTCGAACGACGGCGGGCGGACTTGGCGAAGAGTCAGCAGCAGCAGTTTGCCAGCGCCCGGCACGATTGCCAATATCGTTGTTGACCCAACTGACCCAGACCGACTCTATGTCACGCAATATTCCTTCAGGGCCGCAACCGGTCAGGGGGAGGTTTATGCCAGCGGCTTTTTTCTCTCTACTGACGGAGGTACAAGCTGGGTCAAGACCATGACCGGCCTGCCGCGTGACCTGGTCCTGCATCCGATGGACCCGAAGACTTTGTATCTGACGATGTCAACGACCTTCAGCAAGACGAAACCTTCCGGGGGCCTCTACATTTCGAGAGATGGCGGCCAAAGCTGGCAGCCGGGCTTTGCTCCCGGGGCCTTTCTGGATGCTCAAAACATACAGGTTGCGACGACGCCAGCAGCTCCTGACACCATCTTTGTTTACGCGGGCGGAATCGTCAACAAAAAGTTAATCGTTAGTCTGGACGTAAGCACAGACGGCGGGAAAAGCTGGAGCAGCCGCAACATCAGTCAAGTTGATTCGGGCCAGTTCGGGTACAACTCATACATCTTCGCTGATCCGAGAGACGCCAAAACGATTTACATCGGCAACCGTGATGTTTACAAAAGCGTCGATGGAGGCATTAGCTGGACCAACTTAACGAAGAACTGGTTCAACGCGGGCGGTCAGTTCAACTTCTCCCCGACCCATGCCGGTTCACATACTGACCAGCATGTCTTTGCTTTCTCGCCATCTGATCCGCAGGTGATTTACATAGGCAACGACGGAGGGCTGTCTCGTTCAAGTGATGGCGGAAACACTTTCACTTCGCTCAATCAGACTCTCTCTTTGACCATGCTCAACAGCATTAGCATGCACCCGACCAACGCCGTCCTCTCCTATAGCGGAACCCAAGACAACGGGGCCGTGTTGCGTTCGGGAGGCTCTCAGTTGTGGCGAGAGTTCATAGAGGGCGACAGCGGGGGCTGCCTGCTCGACCCACTGGACCCGAGCATAGTCTATTCAACCTACATTTTCGGCTCCATCAACCGCTTTCGTAATAACGGCGAGACCTACGACCGGCCCATCGCCTCAAGCGCCACCTTCGGTGAGTTCGGCGAACATCCCCGCATAGGGTTCTACCCGGCCTTCGCCGTCAACCCCGCGAGCGGAGAACTCTATTTCGGGACCTGGAAGTTCTTTGTCAGTAAAGACAGGGGAGACAGTTGGAACGAGTCCGCCAAAGGGCGAGACTTGACGATGGGGGTCACACAGTTTGGCGCAGACGTGCTGACCGCGATTGGAGTTGGCCCAGGACAGTCGAAGGTCATTTATACCGGCTCGTCCCAGGGCAGAGTGATGGTGACCCTGAATGGCGGGGAAGATTGGCAGGATAGGACGGCGGGACTGCCGCCGAGATTTATCAAGGCGATTGTCGTTGACCGGGTGAGCGCCAACACTGCGTATGTGACGGTCTCTGGATTCGGTTCCGGGCACGTCTTCAAAACGCAGGACGGCGGGACGACTTGGAATGACATTAGCGGCAACCTGCCGAACATCCCCGTTAATGCTCTTCTGATTGACCCGCTCGATGCAAACGTCTTGTATGTCGGCACGGACATCGGTGTCTTTCGCTCGACCGCGAACGGCATAGACTGGGAGGTGTTAGACAGCGGCCTCCCGCCCGTCGTCGTCACGGGATTCTCAAGTCAGGCGAATGGAACGATTCAGATTGCAACCTATGGGCGTGGCGCGTATCTGCTTCGCCGATGATAGAGATTTGGTTTCCGGCTAGAAAGGGAACAGCGGTAGGGTAGAAGAGACTGCCTCTCTCTGGTCAGAGAGGCAGTCCCTTAAAAGTAATGTAATGGGTCACTGAACTTTGCAGGACTTGAAACGGATGGCGGCGATCCGGGTATTCCAGTTATAAGCCCCGCTCTGCTCCAGATACTCGGTCGTGTACCACATCGTACAATCGTCCGGGTCCAGGCTCAGGCTGCTGTAATCCCCCCAGCGACTGAGTGCGCGACAGGAACCGTCACGTTGCTTGCACTGCGGCACACATTGGCCGTTGACCACGCATTGCTGGGAGCCTTTGCCATCAAAGATGAGGGCTTCGTCCTGGAGTTTGCCGAGGGGGTCGGCTGAGTCGCGGCCAGCGAAGCGGATGGACGGAAATAAGTTCTCGCCCGAGGCGCTATAAGCAAGGCCGATATTACCGGCCTTATCCATCGCGATGCTGCCCATCCAGCGATGATTGGCATCAGGGGCAAAGGTCGCCCCCTGGAAAATGGTCGGCGAGTTGCCGGGGTTTCGCAGTTCGTACCAACGGATTGCTGTCGAGCCGTCTGCCATCGAAACAGAGTGGTTGAAGAGCAGCGATTCATGATCTGTAAACTTGCGGAAAGCGAGCCGATACATTAAGCGATCGGCTAGCGAATCTAAACGCTGAGAAGTTCCTTTCTGTGGAATACAGTTGCGACCGTTGCAGGCCACGTCAAAGGTTCCCAGCTTAATATAGGTCGGGCCGTATAATTGGGAATTGGCTGGTGTTTGCCAGTCCACCTTGAATGTCCACAGGCTGACGGAATCAACGTCAAGGGCCAGCAGGTAATTGGGTTCTCCTAATGGTTGGGCTGAACCATCCGCATCGGCGGGCAGGAAACTGCCGTATCGCGACTCACGCTGAATGCACTGCTGAGATACCGGGCGATTCTCCAGCCCCAGCATGGCCCGGCGGTCGAAGACGCACAGCTTGGCTCCGAGAAACGGACCGCTCTCGCCCTGGAACATGTTGAAAGTCGTGTAGTAGCCGTCGGGCCACACAGCCATTTTAGGGAAATCATTGAAGTCCGTATATTTGAATGCGTAGCGTTTGTAGGTGCCGAGCGCGTCGGAGGTATCAGAAACGGCGATACACTGATAATAAGGGGGAACGCCGTTACCGCCTTCGCTATTGACGGCGAACTGTGCCAGGATCCAACGGTTGGCCATCTTGTCGTACTGCACGATTGGGTCGCCGTCATTATTCCTTTCGCAGGGTGTACCGAAGTGCTCCCATAGGGTCCTTCCTTCGGTTGGGCCGTAGAGCAACTTGCCGGTGGATTTATCGAAGACGGCGAAGGATGAGTTGACCCATTGTACGTACTGCCCGTCGCTGGTCTTCTTGCCGTTGGCATCAAAAATGGGTCCACCCGCCGCGCCATTGGTGTCGGGCGGCGCGACCTCAGGCCGGTAAGCGGGCAAATCCGAATTTGAGTTTGCGAGACCCAGTCCGACACCTGAGAAACCATTCCCGAAAGTCGGGAAATTTTTGACCTCGACAGTTGAAGCCGAGCCCTTCGCGGTCTGAGTCGGTATGCCTGGGGCCGAAGACGAAGAGGGCTGAGAAGGGGCAGCGCCGCGGGTGACGTTTGGGCGGACGAGTCGGACGGGTTCTGCCTCGCGCGTGGTGATGGCCCCGCGCGTTCCGCGCGGCTTGGTCGTCTTCAATGGTTTGGCCGTTCTATCCGATTTAACGGCAAACTCTGACTGAGCTCCGCGAACCGCCGTTGGAGTCTCCTGCGGAATCGGCTGAGAATTAACGGTCTTCTCTGACACTTTCATAGTGCCGATTAAAGCAAGCAAGGTGGTCAAGGCTAAAAGCAAAATAAAGGAGTTTCTCAGGGATTTTCTGGGGGGGTTCATTTTTTTCTCCTCTGTTGATGATTCCTTAAGAGCGGAAGGTCAAATAAGTACTGAACTCTTAGCCAGGCGCTTTGCCCGTCTATTGAGTCTTCAACAGCAACGGTTAGTTTACGACCGCTTCAATGAACGTTAGCGTCCTGAGCGGAGACTTAACTAATCAAAGGTGCAAAAGCTGGATTAGTTCCTAAAGCTAATAAGGCTGTTCACAGAGCAATTAAGGAGTCTGACAGGATGTGAGAAATCTTAAACTTCCAAGTTAAACGGGCGAAGCATATCGCCTATATCTTCAGTGTGTCAATGAAAAATTTTAGATGATGATGATTCAACTTCGTGAAATCGGTCTTCAAATTAACGCTTCGGCAGAAGACGCTCTGATTGCAGGCAGCAAACCAAACTTGTATCTCGAAAACAGTTCTGCTCCGATTAGAAAGGCTGAAAATTAGATTGACGATCCTAAAACAATTGAATTACATTCTCCCGGAATTTCCTATGAAGGGCGGCAAACGTCTCCCTCCTCATGAGCCCCTACATCCTGAACGGGTCGTTCGTTTCTCAATCTTTACCAGAACGCTTGTTGCTCATGGAATTTACAACCAATCACCCACTTGGAGAGCCCTATGAATTCTGCCACCATAGCCAATCTTCTTCTCAGCATAACTCTCTCTCTTTCTAACTTTGCCTTTTTGGCAAATCACTCCCCCTCGCGTAAAACGCCAGTCAGGGCAGCCCCGGTCAAGCGAGCTCTACTGGTTGGCGTTTCACAGTATGACCGCGGCCGAGGCAGCGATCAGGACTGGTGGAATCTGCATTCTGAGAGGGATGTGGATGCAATCGCGACGATTCTAAAAGATAAGGAGAGGTTTGGTTTCGATGAGGTCAAGGTGCTTAAGAGTCGAGAAGAGACAACGCATCAAGCCATCGTCACCGCCTTTCGGGATTTCCTCATTAAAAAGACCAATCCCGGTGACATCGTTTACTTTCACTATTCCGGGCACGGCTCTCAAGTTCCTGATTCAAACTCCCCTGACAATCCCATCGTCGGTGATGAAGTAATTGACCATCTGGATGAATGCATGGTTCCGTCAGATTACATTTCAATCAACGACGGCCGGAATAATATTCGAGATGATGAATTCGCGGACCTCCTCAATCAACTCAGTCAAAAGAGTCCGAGCAATGTCACACTCTCCTTCGATAGTTGTTTCGCCGGTACGATCTCGCGCGGTAAGAAGGGGCGTCATCTTAATCGAGGTAGGTTATGGACCGGCCCAGTGCCAGCGGCTGCGGCTGCGGCTGCTCCTCCTCCTGCTCAGCCTGCCTCCAATAATCCACAGGCTAAAGAACTCGGAAGATTTTTACCCGACGGGTTAGCAAAAAAGTTGGGCTTTGTCTTTTTGGGCGCGACGCGCAGCAATCAGCTCGCCAGCGAGACCGACGATGCCAACGGCAATGAGATGGGTCTCTTTACCTATTCACTCATCAACGCCTTATTGGCTTCGGGGAGGCAGACCACCTACAGAGACATCTTCGAGAGAATCAATGAAGAAATGATGCAAAGAACCAGCACGCAGAACCCTCAACTGGAAGGGGCCATTGATAACGTGCTGATGAGCGGCACCGTCTCCCCGCCCCAGCCCTACTTCAATGTCAATGTCCTGGACCAGAGCATTATTCAACTGCAAGCGGGTGAGCTACAGGGCGTGACGGCGGGCTCGCGATTCGCCATCTACCCAGCCGGAACCAGGGATTTTAAGAACGCTAAGCCTAAGGCCGAGGCCATCGTCTCCGATCCTCAGTTGAACAATTCCGTCCTTGAGCTGACCCCGGAATCGAAGGCTGGCGGGGCCAAGGTAGAAGACCTACAGGCGGGGCGAGCGGTCGAAATCAGACACGAATATGGCGACAATCGGCTGACGCTGGATTTGCGCCTCGTCCAGGCGCAGGAAGGCAGCGCGGCCCTTGTCAATCAGATTAAGGCGCTCCCGCTGGTTAATAACGACAACTCTGTGGATGAACGATGGGATGTGCGCCTTTGTCCGGGACAATGTCCAGACGAAGTGGAGAAGCTCAACCTGCCATCCTCTACGATCACGCTCCAGGGTCAGGACGGCGCAATCCTTCGGAGAGTTGCAGCCGATAGCGCGCAACTCAACAAAATTCGTCAGGCCCTGGAGGCGCAAGCGCGCTGGGTGTTCATCAACAAGTTGGAGAATCAGGGACCTGAAGCCAAGGTCAAGATTGATTTTCGCTTGGTGCCGGTCGAAGTCGAAACCCAGGGCCCCTGCGGCGATGTCACCAAGTGGGTCCGAGATAAGGAAGCGGAGGTCAAATCCGATAGCGGCGGAAGAATCAAGCTCGCCAGATGCAATTACGTCCGACTGGAAGTGAAGAATGAAGGGGAAAAGGACGCATACGTGACCATTCTGGATTTAATGAACGACGGAAGATTGAATCCGCTCTGGCCAGACCCATTCCAGAAGGTCCAGGAGAATCGCATCCCCCCGGACGGGCAGTGGACCAAAATACCATACCCTGAATACATCATCAGAATTGATAAAGATGAGCCTTTGGGCGTGGAGATTTTCAAGGCCATCGCGACAAGCGAGCCAGCTGATTTCAGCCCTCTGCTCATTCGACAACTGGGCCGCGGCCCGCGCAGCGAAAGGGAGAAGAACGCCTTTCAAAATCCTCTCGGACAATTTCTCAAAGCGATAACCACCGGCCAGCGGGCCTCGAAGGCAGGATTGAATCCGTCCGATTGGGCTACTAAGGCCATCTTATTCGAAGTGGTTGACCAATAACATTACCCTACTTACATAACCGGGAGGATGATTTATGTCTCGATTAAAGAGGATCACCGGTTGCTTAGTCCTGACCCTCGGGGCCTTAGTCAGAGTCTGCGGCCAAAATCCCGAGTTGATTGTCCAAACCGGACACACGCGCTCAATAGATGCTGTGGCCTTCAGTTCGGATGGGAGGTTGATTGCCACCGCCAGCTCTGATGAGACGGTCAAGCTCTGGGACGTGATGACCGGTAAACAGATCATCAGCTTGACGGCTCATGGTTTCGGCACGATTAAGGCGTTGGCCTTCAGTCCCGATAACAAGTTTCTGGCCAGCGGCGGCGACGACCAAAAAATCAAATTGTGGAGAGTCGAAGACGGAGGCGAGGTCGGGGTCTTCAAAGGGCATACTCATTACGTGAGGTGTGTGGCTTTCAGTCCCGACGGTAAAATCCTGGCGAGCGGCGGCCTGGATAAGAAAATTCGTTTATGGGATGTGGCGACCCAGCAGCCCATACGGGTTCTGGATGAGGATAAATATCTTTACTCCATCGCCTATAGCCCCGACGGCAAGAAAATAGCCAGCAGCGGCGAAGGCCGGGACAGCAAAATATGGGACCTTGAGACCGGGCGTCCCGTGGTGACCCTCTCTCGCAGCGACTTATGGTCGGATCGCATAACTTCGCTCGCTTTCAGTCCAGATGGAAAAATCGTCGCTACCGGGAACCTTGATAAAACTGTTCGCCTCTGGGATGCGGCCACCGGCGTGGTCACAAAAACCCTTCCTGAAATCGGGGGCGAAGTGCTCACCGTAGCCTACAGCCCAGATGGAAAAGTTATCGCGAGTGCCGACACCGGCGGCAAGCTCTACCTGTGGAATGCGAAGGATGGCAGTGAGTTGAAACATCTTGACGCTCACAATGGGCGCGTCAACTCCGTCGCCTTTGGCCTGAACAGCACGATTTTAGCGAGCGCGGGCAGCGATATGAAAGTCAAGCTCTGGGACATTGAGACTGGAAGAGAGGTTCGGACCTTCGCCAGTCATGCCGGGATTGTCGTCTCCACAGCTATAAGCCCTGATAGCAGATTGCTGGCCCAGGCTGGCGATGACCAGACCATTAAAATCTGGGAACTGACGACGGGAAAGTTATTGAACACGCTGACGAGCTCTGCGGCCAGAGTCGTCAGCGTCGCGTTCAGTCCTGACGGCAAGTTCCTGGCGAGCGGTTGCGTCTCGCTTGAGGGTGCGAGTGACATGGTTCCTATCCGGCTCTACGAGGTCGAGACGGGAAGAGAGGTTCGGACCTTTAATGGTCACGCCATCTCTGTCAACTCACTCGCCTTCAGTCCAGATGGCAGAGTGCTAGCGAGCGCTAGCAACGACCGGACGGTTAAGCTCTGGGACGTGAGCACGGGGAAAGAGCTCAACACGCTTCAGGGCTACTCAAACCCGGTTTACTCTGTTGCTTTCAGCCCGGACGGGAAGATGCTCGCCACTGGAAGCTTCGATAAGAGCATCAAGATTTGGAACGTTGAGACCGGGCAGATTGCGCACACTCTGCCGGGCCACGATGACAGCGTGAGGGCCGTCGCTTTCAGTCCGAACGGCAGGCTGTTAGCCAGCGGCGGCAACGACAGAATGGTCAGGGTCTGGGATATTGCTACGGAGAAGGAGCTGGTCTCGTCGCTTCGACATACCAACAACATTCTGACCTTGGCCTTTCGCCCGGACGGAAAGGTCATCGCGAGCAGCGGGTTGGATAAAACAATTAAAGTCTGGGAGACGGAAACCGGCAAGGAGCTTGCGACGCTCACGGGCCATTCAAATACTATCTACTCACTCCGCTACAGTGCTGACGGAAAAATATTGGTCAGCGGCTCCGGCGACGCAGTGGTTAAAATCTGGGACGCCGTCACTAATAAAAATGTGATGAGTCTGATCGCCATTGACGATAGGGATTATCTGCTGGTGACGCCGGATAATTTCTATCGCGCTTCGCGTGGGGCCTTCGCTGGCGTCGCCTTCCGCGCCAACGGCAGAATCTTCCCGTTCGAGCAGTTTGATCTGAGGCTCAATCGCCCAGACCTGATTCTGGAGCGACTCGGTTACTCCACTCCCGAGTTAATAGAGACCTATCGCAAGGCCGTCCAGAAGCGGCTTAAATTGCTGAACTTCACGCCCGAGATGCTTGGGAATGATTATCATCTTCCAGAGCTGGCCATCAACACGGCGACCCTTCCAACTTCAACCACAAACAGGAATATACGTTTCAAAGTCCTGGCAACAGACTCCGAATATTCTCTTGCGCGCCTGAACGTTTACGTTAATGACGTTCCCATTTACGGTTCGGCGGGTACGGACATCAGCGAGCCTCAGACGCGCCGTCTTGAGCGCTTTGTTGATTTAGAACTCTCGCAGGGCAACAACAAGATAGAGGTGTCAGTATTGAACGAGAAAGGTGTGGAGAGTCTGAGGCAGACCTTTAACATCAACTATACGGTGGCTTCACCTCGTCCAACTCTCTACGTGCTTGCCATCGGTGTCTCCAAGTATGCTGACTCTGCCTACAATCTCAACTACGCAGATAAAGACGCCTCTGATTTAATATCTTTCTTCCAATCGCAAAAGGAGAGGTTTTCAGAGGTTAAGGTTTTACCTTTGCTCAATGCTCAGGCGACGAAAAAGAATATCTTGGAGGCTCGCGCCTTTTTGATGCAATCCAAAGTAGATGACGAGGTAGTGCTCTTTCTGGCCGGGCACGGGATGTTGGACGAGAAGCTGGACTATTATTTCGGGACGACTGATATTGACTTTGGGCGACCAGCCGAGCGTGGGTTGTCATACGAGGCCATCGAAGGGATGTTGGATGGAGTGGCGGCGCGACAGAAGTTGTTGTTGATGGACACGTGTCATGCTGGGGAAGTTGATAAGGATGAGACGAGATTAGTGTCTGGCACGGAGCCAACGGTCAATTCCGATGGAGTGGTGAACGGAAAGGGGGTGAAAGCGCAAGGCTTTCCGCGCGCCTCTGTAGCGGGCGCAAGAGCCATCGGGCTGGGGAATAGTTATGAGTTATTGCAGGAACTGTTCGCAGACCTGAGGCGCGGGTCCGGCGCGACCGTCATCTCAGCGGCGAGCGGCGTGAAGTACGCTTATGAGGCCGACGGGAATGGAGTGTTCACGCACGCGGTGCTGGAAGGGCTCAAGGGTAAAGCGGACAGGAACGGCGACCATGTCATCAGGGTCTCGGAGCTACAGGATTACGTGGTGAAGCTGGTAGAGGAACTGACCGAAGGTAATCAGAAGCCGACCTCCAGGCGCGAGAATCTCGAAAATGATTTTGCCCTGTATTGAGAAAGTTGCAAGGGGAGAATTCGGCTGATGATGCTGAGGCTTAATCGTAGCGCGCGGCGAGAGGCCAAGAGCACGGCGAGACTGAAGCTGAAGCATTGCGACGAGCGTAACTTGCCTTGCTCAACGGGACGGCGGAAATCTCTCCTTTACCTGAAGCGCATTTCTCTACGGCGAATGATGCGGTCGCAAACGAATATGAAAAACTCAATTGTCATCCTCATAAAATGCGCTTTGTGGTTGCCACTACTCTTTACCCGCGCGGCGGTCGCGCAAAAACCTGAGCTTGTAATACAAACCGGCCACTCGGCTCCGGTTTACTCGGTAGCTTTTAGCCCGGATGGACAAATGATGGCGACGGGTAGCTGGGACACCACCGTAAAGCTCTGGGATGTTCGGACGCGGAAACAGTTGCGGAGCCTCACGGGTCATACCCTTTTTGTCAACGCCATCGCGTTTAGCCCTGATGGGAAACTGTTGGCCAGTGGAAGCTCTGACACGAGCGTCAAGTTATGGGACGTTGCCACCGGGAGCGAGCTTGCGAGCCTGAACGAGCATACGTCGGCAGTCACTTCACTGGCGTTCAGCCCGGACGGCAAGTTGCTGGCGAGCGGAGGTGAAGATAAGAAAATTCGCCTCTGGGATGTAAATGAGCGTAAGGCAGTGGGCCTGCTCTCGGGCCATACGCGCGACGTGTATTCCGTAGCCTTTAGCCCTGACGGACAGCTATTGGCGAGTAGCAGCGGTGGACCGGATTGGGGAGAGGTAAAGATTTGGGATGTTCTCTCGGGCGAACTTCAGATGACTCTGCGTGGTCATCGCGCGCGTGTCTCCAGCGTGGCATTTGCTGCCTCGGGCAAAATAATCGCAACCGCGAGCTGGGACCAGACTATCAAACTCTGGGACTATACGACCGGGCAAGAACTGCGTACGCTACGGAGGCATACGGGCCAGGTAAGCGCGATTGCCTTTTCTCGGGACGGAAAATCACTGATTAGCGGCGGACATGATGGGCAGGTGTTGTTGTGGGATACAGCGACAGGCAGCGTCACGCATGCCGTAGCTGAATCGAAAGAACAGAATCAAGCCCAGGTTCGTTGTGTTGCCATTTCGCCTGACGGCCAGTTGTTCGTCGCCAGCGGTTGGGATAAGACTGTTCATCTATGGGATTCTCGCACCGGTCGGCAGATAGGCGTATTCACCGGCTACTACTCATACGCCGACGCCGTTGCGATCAGTCCTGACGGGAAAACCATAGCCAGCGGGAGCATGGATAAGCTAGTACGGCTGTGGGACGCCTCGACCTGGCGTTCACCGCAACTGCTTCATGGGCACACCGAGGGTATTTTGTGCGTCGCGTTCAGTCCCGACGGTCGCCTCCTGGCCAGTGGTAGCACGGATAAAACAATTATCCTCTGGAATCCCTCAACGGGCGAAGTAGTAAAAGTATTATCCGCACACACGACAGAAGTGCAGTCAGTCGCATTCCAACCAAACGGCGAGTTGCTGGCGAGCGCGGGCGGCAGTTCGGGAATTGGAGAAATAAAAATTTGGCGGGTGAAGGATGGAAAGTTGCTGGCTTCTCTGACAGGTCATGAAGGCGAAGTCACAACGGTTGCTTTCAGTCCTGATGGTCAAACGCTGGCCAGCGGAAGTTGGGATGGCACCGTCAGGCTCTGGGATATTAAGACTCAGCGTTCGCTGGCAATCTTGAAAGGGCACGACAATTACGTCACCGCGGTTACGTTTAGCCCGGACGGAAAGATTTTAGCAAGCGGCGGCTGGGATAAAGCCGTGCGTTTGTGGGATGTCGCATCAGGGCGAGAAATACGTAAGTTCATTGATGATGTCGCATCAACACGAGAAGTACGCAAGTTCATTGATAACGCAGATTCAATCACGTCGCTGGCGTTTAGTCCGAACGGTAAATATCTCGCCGCCGGTACTAAAGATGCCCTCATCAAGTTATGGGAGCCATCTACCGGCATCTTACGGAAAAGACTTGTCGGACATACACAGGATGTCCGTGCGGTTGCCTTCGATAGAATGGGCGAGCTGCTTCTCTCGGCAAGCTGGGACGGCAGCGTGAAACTGTGGAGCGTCTCACAGGGAAATGAACTGGTTAGTCTGGTCACACCAATCGGGGCAGAAGGGATTACTTTCACCCCGGACAATTATTATTCGACCTCGCAAGGAGGTTATCTCTCAGTCGCCTTCAGGTTCGGCAACAGCGCCTACCCCTTTGAGCAGTTCGACCTCAGGCTCAACCGGCCCGACATAGTGCTCCAGAGATTGGGTTCCGCCGAGAAAGAAGTGATCGAAGCTTATCATAATGCCTACGAAAAGCGTCTCAAGATGACAGGCTTTTCTGACGAGATGCTGACTGGCGACGTGCATATTCCTGAGGTCAGTCTTGATACGAACTCGCTGCCTATCGCGACCACGGAGAGAGACTTCAGTTTCCGCGTGAAGGCGTCTGACTCCGAGTACCTGCTGGACCGGCTCAATGTGTATGCCAATGATGTGCCCGTATTTGGTTCCGAGGGCATTCCGCTACGGAATCAGAAAATCAGGCGCGCGGAACAGCAAGTAGTCGTCAAGCTGGCCCAGGGCAACAACAAGATAGAGGTGTCAGTGCTCAACGAGAAAGGTGTGGAGAGTCTGAGGCAGACCTTCAATGTCAGCTACACTGGGCGCGCCCCGGCCCCGACTCTCTACGTGCTCGCCATCGGTGTCTCCAAGTATGCTGACTCTGCCTATAATCTCAACTACGCGGAGAAGGATGCCTCCGACCTGCTCGCCTTCTTCCAGGCGCATGCGCGACGGTTTGCTAACGTGAAGGTGCTGCCGATTGTGGACCGAGAGGCGACCAAGGAGAAGATTTTGAAGGCCGGGGAGTTTCTGAGAGCCGCGGGAGTAGATGACGAGGTAGTGCTCTTTCTGGCCGGGCACGGGATGTTGGACGAGAAGCTGGACTATTATTTCGGGACGACTGATATTGACTTTGGGCGACCAGCCGAGCGTGGGTTGTCATACGAGGCCATCGAAGGGATGTTGGATGGAGTGGCGGCGCGACAGAAGTTGTTGTTGATGGACACGTGTCATGCTGGGGAAGTTGATAAGGATGAGACACGGGTGGAGGTTGCCGCTCCCGGTCAGACAACGAGGGCGCAACCCGCCAGAGCGGGTATCAAAGTTACAGCCTTCCCGCGTGCGTCTGTCGCCGGGGCCAAGGTTATCGGCCTCGGCAACTCTTTCTCACTCTTGCAGGAACTGTTCGCAGACCTGAGACGCGGCACAGGGGCGGCCGTCATCTCTGCGGCGAGCGGGGTCGAATATGCCTATGAGGCCGACGGGAATGGAGTGTTCACGCATGCAGTGCTAGAGGGATTAAAAGGCAAGGCAGACAGTGATGGCGACGGCACAGTCAAAGTTTCTGAACTGCGGGAATATGTCATTAAACTGGTCCAGGAGTTGACGGGCGGCCAGCAGAAACCCACGTCGAGAAGAGAAAATCTGGAAAATGATTTTAGCCTCTACTGAACAGGACTTCAGCGATTTTCAGGGGCGTAAATCCACTGGTCAGAGGTGAGATGAAGAAAAACCAAGTTGCACTTTACATTTTGTCAATCAGTTTCGTGACGGCAATGCTGTTAATGTCCCGGCAGCTGGTGCGGGCGCAGACTCCTGAACTCGTTGCGCAAACCGGCCACGCATCGCGAATTTTTTCGCTCGCGTTTAGTCAGGACAACAGACTCCTTGCCAGCGGAGGGGAAGACAAGCGTATTGTCTTATGGGATGTCGTCACCGGGCTAGAGATTAGAGCGCTGATCGGGCATGACAATCCGGTCACGTATGTTGGTTTTCCTGATAACAACACGCTGCTGAGCTCAAGCTCGAATAACAGAGGGCTGACCACCTTCAGAGTATGGGATATTAACACCGGACGCGAGCTAATAAGTTACGGGCCGGTCTCTGAACTACACCAAGTGAACCTGTCTCTTGGCGTCATCGCGAGCCTGGACCGGGGCCTGGTCGGATATAATGATGCGTTCAAAATCTGGGACATTAAGACCGGCAAAGAATTATTGAAGGTTAACGCTATTGAGCCTCCGAAATCACTTCCGGCCCCAATCCAGACCATTAAAGACCTGGCTTTCAAGGATGACAAGAGCATCGCGACTCTCTTCGATGATAGCACCATCATCGTCTGGGACCTGAAGAGCGGGCAGAAACTTCAAACTTATACGAACACCCCTTGCTCAAACCTTTCCTCTTTTCCTGACGATGAGACGGTTCTCTGTATGGAGCGTGGCAAGCAATTCTCGTCAGATATAAAACGCCTCTCCTTTAACCTGAAGACTCAGAAAGTCATGGTCGTCAAGGAAGATAATCCTGATCCAAAAACCGCTCTGCCTCAAAATTGGGCGGCACATACTTTCAGCCCTGACGGCAAGCTAAAGGCCGGTGTTCAAAGACCCTCAGGACCAGGGTCTAATAACAGCCTGGAGACGGTAATTAAAAACTTAAAAGATATGGCTGAGGGGAAGATTCTGGCTGCCGAGGACAAACACGACACGATTAAAATATGGGATACCGCCACGGGCAGAGAGCTCAAGGAATTAAGAGGTCATTCCAATCTGGTTGAGTCGGCAATGTTTTCGGCAGATGGTAAATTTCTTGTGAGCGGCTACGAGCAGGAGGCCCAAAATAATTACCAGACAGCCTTTAAGCTTTGGGATTTAACGAATGCGCGGACCTTAATAACTCTCGCTGGCCAGCCGAGACCTTCGACTATGAGCCGTGATCGAAGGTTGCTGGCGATTGGCAGCCGGGAAAAGATGGTCAACATACTGGATGCCGCAACCGGAACCGAGATAACGACGCTCGGGCCGCTCTGCACATCGGCCTTTTCCCTGGCCATCAGTCCTGACAACCGATTCCTGGCGACCGGGGATTGGTGCAATGAGATAAGGGTCTGGGAAATCGCTACGAAAAAAATACGCTGGCAGGCAAAGGTTCCCTCCGAACTAATCAATCCGATTCTGTCACTGGCTTTTAGTTCGGACGGGTCAAAACTGGTGAGCAAGCAGAATTTCAATGCTGTCTGGGGGCGGGGCTATGCCGACGCCCGTAAATATATCACGGTTAAAGTGTGGGACGCCCTCAACGGACAGGAGCTCACGTCATTTAAAGCCGACACCCCGTACACGGTTTTTACTCCAGATGGTCAAGGCATGGTCGTCACTTCGATAGACAATCGAATCCGGCTCACGGATTTAAGAAACGGCAGGGAGTGGAAAGTTGGCAGTCAGGACGAACACATCCACACCGTAGCCTTCAGTAATGACGGAAAGCTGATGGCAACGGGCGGGGAAGATAACCTGATAAAGCTTTGGGATTTCGCCACAGGCAGCCAAGTGCGCTCCATTGACGCTCATTCACAAACCGGATTCGTCGCCTTTACTCATAGCGCTCGAATATTGGCTAGCGTCAATTCAGACAGCGCCGTCCATCTCTGGGATGTCGCGAGCGGCCGGGAGTTGCAAAAGATCAAGACCGGACTAGGGCCCATCATGTTCAGCCCTGACGATACTGTTATGGTAGTGATGGGCCAATCCGGGTCCGTCGAATTGTTCGATGTTGCCACCGGAAAGATAGTGCGGATTCTCTCTACGCGTCCGCTGACAACCTTTCTGGCTGGCGCTTTTAGCGCCGACGGGAAAAGATTCGTCAGTTTCCATTCCGACGGCACGCTCAGAAACTGGAGTCTCACAGACGGGAGTCTAATCAAGTCCCTGAAAATGTTCTCTGCGGATGATAATCCCACGGACTTAATCTTAAGCCCCGACGGCAAACTGGCGGCCACAGCAATGACTTCGGACGGAATCATCGTGTGGGACACCGATACGGGTCGAGAGCTGAAAAAGCTCGCCACGGACGGGTTGTCGGTTGATTCTCTAAGCTTCAGTGCTGACGGGAGAAAACTTGCATGCATTTGTGAAGGCGGGAGCATAGACAGCTCCTATTCAGACAAAGTTGCCGTGTGGGATGTCTGGACCGGAAAAAGATTAAAGATGATTAAGGGCTTCGCTTACTTCGTGGCGTTGAGTCCTGATGCAAATATTCTGGCCTCTCCGGCCGAGTCGGAATCCATCAAGCTCTGGGACATCAGGAACAGTGTCGAGTTGCGTGGGTTCGACTTAGGACGAGGGGAACAAGCCGATTCTAGCTCTCCAATTTATAGTTACGCCTTAGCCATTAGCCCTGATGGCAAGACGATAGCGAGTGGAGACAGCGACCTGACGATTCGACTCATAGATGTCGAGACGGGAGTCATCAGAGCAAAGCTGAGAGGGCACACAGACAGTATAACGTCGCTGGACTTCAGCCCTGACGGGAAGACATTATCAAGCAGTAGCCGGGATGGATTGATAAGCCTTTGGGATGTCGCCGGTGGGAAGAAAATTGCCAGTATGATTGCTTTCGACCAGTCAGACTTTCTGATTGTCACGCCGGATAATTATTATACGGCCACGAAGGTCGTTGATAGAGGCGTAGGCTTCCGACTTAATAAAAGCGTTTTTCCCTTCGAACAGTTCGACCTACGACTGAACAGACCCGACAAGGTGCTTGAAAGATTCGGCGCTTCCTCCGATGAGATTGTCAGGGCCTACAGGCAAGCGTATCAGAAGCGGCTCAAGCTCATGGGCTTGAAAGAAGAGATGCTCGGAGACGACCTTCATTTGCCGGAAGTTGAGATTGATTCGCGCGACCTGCCGCTTGCCACCACAGAGAAAAATCTTAAATTCAAAGTAAAGGCCAGGGATTCGAGTTTTCTCCTGAACCGGCTCAATGTTTTCATTAATGACGTTCCGGTTTACGGGATTAAAGGAATTGACCTGCGTGAGAGGGCCGTAAAAAATCTGGAGTCGGAGATTAGTGTGGAACTTTCAGGCGGCAATAACAAAGTGCAGGTCTCGGTATTGAACGAGAAAGGTGTGGAGAGTCTGAGGCAGACCTTTAACATCAACTATACGGTGGCTTCACCTCGTCCAACTCTCTACGTGCTTGCCATCGGTGTCTCCAAGTATGCTGACTCTGCCTACAATCTCAACTACGCAGATAAAGACGCCTCTGATTTAATATCTTTCTTCCAATCGCAAAAGGAGAGGTTTTCAGAGGTTAAGGTTTTACCTTTGCTCAATGCTCAGGCGACGAAAAAGAATATCTTGGAGGCTCGCGCCTTTTTGATGCAATCCAAAGTAGATGACGAGGTAGTGCTTTTCATGGCGGGTCATGCGACCTTGGACAATAACCTGGACTATTACTTTGGCACGCCCGACATTGATTTTGAGCGCCCGGCGGAAAACGGACTGGGCTATGAAGAGATTGAAGGATTACTCGATGGTATCCCCGCGCGCAGGAAATTGCTGTTGATGGACACGTGTCATGCCGGGGAAGTTGATAAGGATGAGACGAAGGTGGTCCAGGACGCTGGCCCCACAGCAGAGCAGAGCGTGTTGACGAAAAAGGGAATCAAGACACAGTCTTTCCCGCGCGCCTCGGTGGCGGGAAGGCGCGTGATAGGTTTAGGAAACTCGTATGAGTTGATGCAGGAGTTGTTCAGGGAATTACGGCGCGGGTCCGGCGCGACCGTCATCTCAGCAGCGAGCGGCGTGAAGTACGCTTATGAGGCCGACGGGAATGGAGTGTTCACGCACGCGGTGCTGGAAGGGCTCAAGGGTAAAGCGGACAGGAACGGCGACCATGTCATCAGGGTCTCGGAGCTACAGGATTACGTGGTGAAGCTGGTGGAGGAACTGACCGAAGGTAATCAGAAGCCGACCTCCAGGCGCGAGAATTTGGAGTACGATTTCAGCGTCTATTAGCGCACACAATCGTCGAATCTGTTTTCTTCGATCTTGAGCACGGTATCTACGCCTAACGCCTTGATTACATCTAGCATGGAGCTAGTGTGTCCAACGATTAGTATTACTTCCCCGGCATGCTCTTCCACCTTCCCGCAAGCTCTTGGACGGACTGCGCCGATACCTCATTCGGATGACCGGAGTTAGCAGTAAGGGTTAGACCTGATATTGAGCCGCCCGGCCAGCCTTTCCGCCGCTATGTTTCGGATGGCCCGGCTTGAGCCAGAGGCTTCGAGTTGCTCCAATTGCTCACGTGAGAGCTCCGGCCTGTTCAGCATCTCGCGCTGGATGACCGCGTCTTGACTCTCCATGCAGCGTGCAAAGATGTCCGCCGTTAGCCCGGAATTAAGTTCAGTCAGCAACATCCTTCGTCTGGCAGCTTTGACCAGATGTTTCTCTCTGGAAGCTAAAGCCTTCTCCAGCACCTCTGCGGGGCATTCTGCCAGGCCCACAACGTCACTCATCATTGCCTCGCCCATCGTTCTGTCAGGATCAACGCTACCCAGTTCATAAAAGGCTTCTGCCATCTCGCGAGACAGCGGCCTGTGTGAGGCTAAATACGTGCTGAACACCCTGTAGCGGTAGTGTTCAGTGTTCTTGTCCTCGCTCACCTCATATTCGCGACCGAGCGCGAGTAGGTTGTCCTCAGTCAGGACTCCAAGCTGGAGCCAACGGTCACTGAACTGGAGTAGTTTTTGATAGTCCGTTTGCTTCATTAACATTACCGCTTAGCACTCAAGATGGGTAGGAACTGGCAGCTAAAAACTAACTGACTATCTGTGGGACTCCAACCTTAAGGTCTCAGATAGCGTGCCTCCTCACGCATTGCGGCATGCGAGTCGAGCAATGCCAGTCTGAGCTCGCGAGACGCTCGCTCTGTTTGTCGGTTGACGATGGCCCGTAGGGCTTCACGCCGCACGGGCATGAAACGATCCCTCCTCATGAGCGCGAGGAATTTGTCGAAGGACTCATCCTTAGACTCTGATGCAATCTTACGCGCGGCCCACAGGCGAAGGACTGTGTCCTCATCAGAGAGAGCCCGCTCCAATACCGAAGACAGGTCCGAGCCTGTTGCGTCCGCCGCTAATCTGAAACCACTGCGCCTGACTAAACGGTCAGGTGAATCTAACGTCCTGAAGAGTACATCTCTACACTTGGGGCCTTTCAGAAGTCCCTCAATAGATTCGACAATCTCACGATGATCGCCGCGCTCTGTCTGTTGCAGCCGTGTGACGAGCGGGAGATTCGCGGCAAAGCTGGCGGCGTAGTTTGGAGAAAGCCTTGAGGTGACGGCCCGTCGCGCGGCCTCGCGGACATTCTGGACCCAATCGTTTAGACGGATGAGAAGAAAAGGGAGTTCCGCGCCGCCGGACATACGGCCGAGCCTGCTCACGGCCTCTTCTCTGACGTAGCCGCTCGTGTGAAAGCTCGCCAGCCCGAGAAGGGCGACCGAGTAACGACCGTAACTTTCCAGTCGCCTCAAATCTGCAGGCTTGAGCTTATGCCACTCCATCCAGTATCTGCCGAGATAGGGTGAGCGCACTCTGAAGATAGAGTCGAGTTGGGCGAGCTCATGCGGTAGAAGTGTGACTAAAAGTTTATCTACCGCGCCAGCGGCCGCACGCGCGACCTCCCGGCTCTTCGAGAGGGCAAAGGGAATGATGTCAACGACAGACGCAGGCTCCCCCGCATTGCCGATTTGCAATAACAGGTCAGCGTCGTCACACCTGCTGGTGATTCTTTCCCAGAAGCTGGTGGGTTGGTTGAGTTGCTCGATCAGAGCTTTAGTCCGTGCGGAGATGCTTCTCACATTAGTCGCCGCCTCCGAGATGGCGACCCGGCATTATGACGTTTCAGTTCCCGCAGCCACTGGTGAGAGACATAGAAGTTACGTGTAACTGGAACGGCAAAGACGCCGCGCGGGAAATCGCGACCACCGCGACGCGAGCGCGCGATGCCGTTGCGCAGAACGCGTGCGAGTCCAGATTCCCGTGTTAAATGTACGAACATTGCCATCAAGTATATCCGTGAAACCTGAGGAAAGTGTTTGACTGGTCAAGCCACAGATTGAAGGACGAGAGGGCGGTCAAGTAACTCAGCTTAATTCTCGTCTTCTATCGGCTCGCTAGCCTCCACGTCGAGTTTTAACCCGATCAGATGATGCCCGGTCTGCCGAATATCAACCGAAGAGTGAGGGCAGTACTGGCAATAGATGGGAAAAAGTCTGGCGCTCTGCCTCGCCCGAATGGTTGTGGCGGTGGCCGTAGACCACGATGTAAGCGATCATCTTCCACGTATCTCCTTCACAGGCAAGAGGTGCCAGAGTAATTTCCCCGTCTCCGAATCCCAGAGCAGGATGTTTTGATTCTCTCCACCAGAGACGATCAGCTTGCCGTCAGGGCTAAAAGCGACTTGGTCGTCTTCTGAAAAACCTTCCTCGAATTCGCGGACCAGTTTGCCGGTCTTCACGTCCCATAGTTTGATGCTGTCGGCCATGTTGCCTGAAACAAGCATCCGGCCATTCGGACTGAAGGCGAGCGAGCGCGTGTAGTCAGAATCATCCCCGAACCGATGCACCAGCCTTCCGGTCTCAACAGACCACAACTCAATTCTCCCGCCTTCGCCGTTATTGCCTGAAGCGATCAGTTTCCCATCAGGGCTGAAGACGACCGAACGCACGTCGGATGAACGCCCCTTAATAATGTGTAGGAGTTGGCCGCTCCCGACGTTCCAGAGTTTGATGGTCCCGTCTTCATGACCTGAAACAACCAGAGCCCCGTCCGGGCTGAAAACTGCCGAGCGCGCTTCGCTACCGCAGCAGGTGGTCATCTGCACACCCTCCGGCCCGCTACTTGTGTGAGATTCCTTGGTTTCAAAAGCCCGTAACAGTTTTCCAGTCATCGCCTCGAACAACTTGACCTCCACGCCGCTACTGGCGACGAGCATCTGCCCGTCTGGACTGAAAGCCACGGAATTGATTCCTGACACGCCAGGAGTGAAGCCCATAACGGTGCGAAGCAATTGACCGCTCACCGCGTCCCAAATCTTCACAGTGTCATCTTCGCTCGCGGAGGCAAGCGTCGCTCCGTCTTTGCTGAAAGCGATGGAGGTGATCTTGTCTGTGTGGCCCGAAAGGGTTTTCAGAAGCTGGCCGGTTTTAGCGTCCCAGAACTTAATAGTCCTATCACTGCTGCCGGAAGCAACCTGTTGGCCGTCAGGGCTAAAGGCAATTGCGAAGATGATTCCGGGATGCCCTTCGAGTCGGCGCATAAGCGCGTTGCTTTTCGCGTCGTACAGTTTGATAACCGCATCGCCATAGCGTCCGCGTTCTGCAATCATACTGCCGTCTGGACTCGTAACGCGCTCGCCGCTCGTCGAATGTGCTTTGATGTTCCAGAGCACCTTGCCCGTACTCGCCTCTCGTATCTCATAAGCAATGTCAGGGATGCCCGAAGCGATGAGCGTCTGATCTGGACTTCTGACCGGATTGTTGGCGTTGAGCTCGGTCGCTTTAATGTCCCAAAGCAGTTTACCGTTCTGAGGATTCCAAATCTTGATCCATCCGTCGCCAGCAGAATACGAGGCGAGGAGTTTAGCGTCCGCGCTCCAGCCGATGAAGAGAAGGTCGCGCGTATGCCCCGCCTGCACGAATGAATCCGCCTCGCTCTCGGTCGGCGCGGCGAGAACTGTTTTCCAGACGAAGCTTCCGGTCTTGTCAATGTAGCCCCAGCAGTCGTTACGCTGTCCGCAGTCCACGCGGGCCAGCCCGTTATGAAAATCCTTGGCGTAATAGAACTGCGGCTCAACGACCATCCTGCCCGTCGTGTCTACAAAGCCGTATTTCTCATCTTTCACCACGAAGGCCATGCCTTCCGAGAAATTGAAGGTTAGATCGAACTCCGGCTGGATGATGACTTTTCCTGATTTATCTATATAGCCAAACTTACTACCGATCTGCCACCGCGAGAGGCCGTCATTAAAGTGCCCGCTCACGACAGCACAGTCGTCTGAAGTTTTGAACGGAGGCTTCAGTGTGAGATTGCCGGTCCTGTCTATGTACCCGCAAATGCCGGTGATCGCCACCGGGGCCAACCCTTCGGAGAAGAGACTGGCATCATCGAACTGCGGTGGAATGGCCCACTTGCCGGAATGGTCGATGTAGCCCCACTTATCGCCAGTTCTTTCACTGACGCAGGCCAGGCCATCCGTAAAATGATAGCCGTAATGAAACTGCGGCGGGATGACGACCTTCCCGGTCTTGTCTATGAAGCCTTTATAATAATTGACCTCAATTATCGCCAGCCCTTCGTGAAAGCCTTGCGAAGCATCGCCTGTGCCTGTTAATTCTCCGTACTTAGGTTCGATGACCATCTGACCATTCTTGTCAATAAAACCCCACTTACCGTACATCCTGTATCTATCACCGTCGACCTGAACCCGCGCCAAGCCTTCAGAGAACTCATAAGCGCCTGAGAACTGGGGCTCGATAATCACCTTGCCGTCTTCACCGACGAAGCCCCACTTGCCATCCACCTCAATGGCCGCGAGACCTTCGGAGAATTCGCCAGCGGCTTCAAATTGCGGAGGAATCACGATTTGACCCCGCCTGTCGATGTAGCCCCACCTGCCGTTTTGCTCTACCGGGAATAGAGCTTTCGCCTCATTCTGTTTATCTTGAGCATTTGCCAAGAGGCAGACTATAGAGATGAAGAATGCAAGGGTAGGGTAACGAGGGAAACGCTGCATGACACCTCTCTCTCTGAGTAACTGTGATGGGAAATCACAACGGTATGGTCCGCGAATCTTCATGCGGAGTGCAATTACAATCCTATGATGCGTTCATGCTTCATAAAGCCGCTTGGATATGTTCCCGCAGCAATATTTTACACTGATGGAACTCTTTAAGGTCTCTGATTAATCTCAGCTTAACTTTCAGGAGGGCAGGCTTTGTCTGAGTCATTCAGGAAGATTATCGCAACCTTTGGCATCGTTCTGTGCCTCGCATTTGTCGCCCAGTCCCAAAATAATGACCAGGCATCCGACGCTTTAATTACCAGGCTTGACTACCCGGATTGTGTAAAGGACGTCGCCTTCTCGCCTGACGGCAAGCTGTTGGCAGCGGGTTATGGGTGGAATATTCAGGGCGGAGTCCGAATCTGGAATGTGGCTGATCAGGTAGTGCATCAGAGATCGCTGGCGCGCAATGGACAAAGTGGCAGAAAAGCGAAAAGCCCGTTTTCACGGGCTTTTCGAGAGGAAAAATCAAATCCCTCAATGTGACAAATCAAATCCCCAAACGGGAAAATACAAATCTGTCCACGAACAATAAAGTTGTGAACTGAACTGCCTCTAAGTTGTTGATTCCCCGTTCGAGATTTTCCTCATCTGAAAAATAAAGTTGTGAACTGGAGCAGGATCAAAGGGCCAAGGCCTCGGAGTTTGAGACAATAAAGTTGTGAACTGGAAAGCCTCCTGACGAAACCTTCCAATCAAAGAATAACATTGTTTTGCAGTTCTGGGAATACTATTGCTAACTTAATTTTTAGCAATCATAATCTGCTACTCTTCGGCTTCTGGAAACATCTCACGATATTACTATGAGGCAAAAAAACGATAATTATGTTCTGGAGCGAATCCGTGAAATATGGTCGAAGCTCTCGAAAGATAAGCGCCGCTCCCTTGATGTCTTGCTCCATTCTGCTGGTAGAAAGCTCCTTGGTGAAACGGTAGCCAATGAGTATCTCCCAATTCGTGATACTGAATCAGTTGATGCTAGAACAGAACAGCTACCAGAAATCCACATAATTCTTGAGGCGGTCCGCCTCATGCCCGACACCCGCCTCAATGCTGCTCCGAACAATCCACGCCTCGCAATCGTGCCCTATCTAGCAGAGGCACTTGGTTCTATTATCGAGCACGATGCTGGTGCGTTACTTGAGTATTCCAAGATATACGACGAATTAGGTGATTATGCCGGGGGAGCCAGACTTGAGGACGCCGGAGCTTATGCTGAAGCCTACAATGTATGGATCGAGAAGACCGCCCTTTATCTCCAAGAGTGTCGCAGTACGGTCCGTGCTGTCTCCTTCAATGAGTTCACGCATCTGTGGGACAAACCATCAGGAATAAATTACCTCGCTACCCATTATCTTCTACGGACGAAACGGGGTTGCGATTCTAGAAGAGTCTTTATCTATGATAAAACCTACTGGGAAAACATGTTGCTTCTGAGGAGGCTTTTCGCTGAGGTTTATGTACAGTTAGAGGCGGGTGTCAACGTAAGAGTCTGCTCAATGGAGCAACTTCAGCAGGTTGGTAAAGGTTATTACTACCCTCTCTTGTCCTTTGGAACTTATGATCGCTTTGCGATGGGCGTACTCATTCCTCATGACACAAATCCTATAGTCAAACTCATCCATGATGAACAGCAGATTCGTGATGCAATCACCATCCTGGATGATATTTTTGATCAAGCGGAATCAGGCCAACGATGGGCAGAGAAGCATGAGATGCAAATGGACTCGACGGTAGGAGATTTCATCAATACAAGGGTCGGTGCTCTCCAGGAGACTATTAGATCGCGGCATCTTGATTAGCCGTAGATGTTCGACTCAATTACGCTTAGACCTATACTGTATGATCCATGTTTGCCAATATGAAATATATCTGCTGACTGTTTCCTCCGAGATACCTAGAGAAAGGATCGCTTGGATAGCCTGATCAGGTATGAAAGTGTCACTTTTCTTCCAGAGGTCAAGCTGAATCACAACAAATGTATCGCTAAACCAGCAAATGAGGATAGCTCCAAAGGGAAGACTAAAGAATATTCTGATAGGAACAAATAGTGCTGAGAAGATATGCCGATGCGGGGCGGGGTGTCAATGTTTAGATGTTTGCTGCGCTGACCGGCTCATACTTCCCAACTATCCTTTAACCAGAAGTAGGCTAGGGGGAAAGAAAAGTGTCTGGTACTCAAGGATGCGGCACAGAATCCGGCTTGAGGGCGAAGTTCGGCTTGACTCGAACACCTCAGTTGGTTGTTTGATTGCGGCGTTCATTCGGAAATAGAATTACATTAGTGTGAAGACATGTCCAAATCATTAATCAAATAGAACCAACTGTATTCCTTCAGAAGGAGGCGAAATAACAGGATACCCCGTAAGACAGCGAAGAGACTATTTTGGAACTAAGTAAGTTCCCGCGAGGCGATCTTGGATACCCCTTTCAGGCTTGGCTACAGCATAGATTGCTCCTACAAATAAAGGTAGCCATAAAACGACGATAACAACGCTTGAGAATTCTAAAATTCCTAGAGGGGGTACAAAGAATACAGTAATAATTGCGCAGATAAGCGTAATTAGCACAGGCGACCACCCGATCAGAGCCCGCCATAGACAACGAAGGCGACTTGCCTTTTCGCCATCTCCGGTTTGAACGGTTATACCAGAGAGATAAAGTAGTAAACCACCATGAAAGATAAATGCTGACATGATTCCAAGGATTGTAATCACAACAAAGAAAGCGAAGGAAAACAGATTCATTATGCTGAGCACTATGCTGAGTAGTTCTTGATCAGAGACTGCTTCACCTTGTATGAACCTCGGATCACCAGTAGTAGCTAACACTTTTCTGGCTTCGGCAACCCCTTCATCCGATACGTCCGGATATTCTACTAGGGCTGATGCTGCGACATCTTGTGTTTCTTTGGTTTGCTGTTTAATTAGCTCTTGCCAGAGACGAGATCTCATTCTGTAAGCAAGAATCTTTCGGATGGCCTTTCTCTTTATTTGAGCTTCCTCGTTATTCTGAAACTTGCCCGGTTCATTAGATATAGTTGCCATATCATTAAGAGTAAAAGCATCATTCGCAAAGTTATAGAAGCTACTTCCCATCCAATAAATCATCAGCAGGGTGAATAACGAACCTATTAACACGAGGCTAGGGAATATAGAAACCACACCTATTGAAATTACCCGCCTCGCCTTAGTAACTTTCACCGGTCTTCCCCGCAGTCCTTTGATTGCGTCGGTCAGTGCCGCAGGGGATTCAAATCTCCCACCTTGATTGCAGAGACGAGACATCACGGGTCGAGCGTACTCTGGCATAGGGATTTGTGGAGCCTTTTTATCCAATTGCTCTGCCGCGACCAGCTTGCCTGTCATTCCGAATAAAACCAATTGATGCAAAAATGCCTGCCAGTTATCAATAATAGTAGATTCTTCGTCTTCATCTATTTTGTTTAGCTCCGCCGGAAAGTCTAGAAGTTTTACTTGACCGGAGGAAGCGACCCAAACTTGGCGCACAGATAATTGTCTCGATAAGTCCTTGTTATCTAACCGTAACTGAAGTTCGGTTGAGAGTCCCAGAAGTATCTCGCGCATCTCAGCCCAAGAAAGTCCACCCGTGCTCAGCACCCAGTGGTAAAGGCTCGTGCCTGATGGAGTTTCGTAGCTATCCCAACACTCGCCAGGCTTACGTGACCCTTGAAGCCATGAGAGCTGGCCGGGACGGATGGCGGCCAGATCTTCCATTAAGCGTGGCTGAGATTTATTGTTGAAGCGATGTATCCATACTTTTCTGTGAAGCACATCATCTTGAGCTTCCAGTAAGGATTCGGATTGTGTTTCCCAGATCACGTGTGTTTCCCGATAAGGACCGAACTGTCGCGGCGATCTTTCAGTGGAGCTAGTCGTATGAGGTGTAAGCTGTGGAACAGTGATGTTGTACGGTTTTTTGTTAACTGCTTTCACCCTTGTGCCGCTGAGTATTTCGTGAATGCCAGCATAGCCATTACTCCGACGCATGGTGCAGAGCAGCGCAAGTGGGAAACAGACCAAGGACGCCATACCAAATAAAGATTCAGGAAAGTAAACTGTTAATATGGCACTCGGGATATTGAGAAATAAAATAAGAACACCAACTCTGACGAGAGCTTGCCCCCAGGTTATCATCGCTCCAGCAGTGGTCGTGACTCGCAAATCAAAGATTAGACTTCCAAGACTTTGGCCCCATAGCTTCAGCGGGATAACAAAATAGAGAAAATACCAAATGATGATAGCCACCTGCGGAGCAGAGATAGACGAGGTGACGCCCCAATCGTATAAAAGTAGCAGGAAAAAAAGAGGGGTCAGAATGAAAAGACAATCAATCAAATAAGCGGCAAATCTTTTAGCCAGGCTTCCTGTCATCAAGCCTTCAGATGCGTAAGGTGTCAACGCGGCTCGCAGCTTTTCATAGTTCGCATACCTTTTCTCCTTCTCTTTCGCTAGCAACCGTTGCACGACTCGTTGCAACCCTATGGGGACTTCTACTCCATGCTCCGTGATGCGTGTTGGCTCCTCTGAAACAATCCGCGCCAAAACCTCTCCAGCCCCCTTTCCCTCGAAAGGGGGTTTGCCTGTTAGAAGCGCATAGAGCGTAGCCCCCAGTGAGTACATATCGGAGCGGAAGTCCACTCCTCGCCCGCGTACTTGCTCGGGCGATGAATAAGAAGGTGTTCCTATGTATCTACCGCTAGACGTTAAATGGGTGTTGTCTTTTAGAGACTTTGACAGACCGAAGTCGCCAACCTTTATATTGTCGTTGCGATCCAATAGGCAGTTAGCGGGTTTTACGTCTCTGTGCAGAATACCCAAGCGGTTGGCGGCATCCAAGCCATCAAGAATCTCCAGTGAATAATCAACCGCGCGCTTTACTGGCAAGCGGCCAGTGCCATCCAGAATAACTTGCAAAGTTCCGCCTGGCATTAGCTCCATGCTGATTGTTAAATAGCCTGCGATCTCTTCGGCACTAAAAATATAGACACAGTTAGGGTGATTCAACGAGCTGGCGAGCTCGCCTTCACGTTTGAAGCGCTCGACGGCTTCCGGGGAAGCTTGAGCAGCAGCAGTTAATACTTTTAGCGCCAGACGCCGACCGGTTTCAAGATTCTCGGCTTCCCAAACTTCTCCAAAGCTACCTCTGCCGAGCAAGCAGGTAAGTATGTACGAGCCAAAGCGTTGGCCCGCTTGCAGCGCAGGCGTGGGTCGTGCTGAGGAACAAGAATCAAGGATAGTTTCAATTTGATTCTGGTCGAACTTGAGCGTTTCTGCTTCCTCTGCATTGCCCCCCAAGTCATGTTTTTCTTCAGTTGGGTTTTCGCTCATTGGATATCATCTTCTACAAAGGTTTTCATTAAAGAGGATTGTGATGGCTTATGGTTGACTTTTACCGCTCAATTGACATGAGGCTAACGGATAATCAGTTAGCAGGTCTTGAGAAGTGGAAGATATGACGATGCGGGGCGTGTGTCAATAGTGAGACCAGAGCTTTAGAGTGAGGATTAGTCACAACGAAAGAAAATTATTTAATAGCGTCACGTTCATGTGCTAGTGCGTTCAGGAATAACCCGATAATGACTATTCCAAGAATCGCTTCGATTGAAACAAGCAATCTTGATGTTGTAGTTAGCGGGACAATATCTCCATATCCGAGAGTTGTAATTGTAGCGGCGCTAAGATAAAACATACGGACATAATTGCCGCTTGGTTTTAACGGAATGACCTGTGCAGATTTTGCGAATTCAGTAATTTTCGAATTTATCTCATTAGTTAGAGGCATAAGAATCACATTAGACGGATTATTTCCATAATCATAGGGAAATAGTATCCTTGAGATTTCATTCGCTTCTGACAAACTATTCTTCGCTTCTGACGAACTATTCGATGAGTTCTCGGAGGGCCTGTTAAAATAACTTGGCAACCCCTCTATATATATTTGCTTAATATGAATTGTATTTTTGTCGTAGGAATCATTTATGAAATCTCTTCTCCAAGAAAAGGATGCTATAGGATTAAAAGTCCTTGTGCTAAACGAATGTTCTCCATAAAGAACTAAACTAAAATCTAGAACGAAGCTTACATTTTCAGAATCAATCTTGAGCGAATGAGAAGGATTAAAGCTAACCTTCCAGTCCTTGAATGAAGGTTCTTCACCTTTATAAGCCTTTTTGAAATGGTCGTGGATTATCTTGTCTAATTCTTCGAGTACTTTACTAGCATCAGCTTCAATAGGTTTTTCGTACTGGATTGTCGCGTGATAAAAGTGTTCGGGTAAGAAATAATAGATAGTCGCAAATACTGGAATTAAGATAAGGTAAATCAAGGCATAGCCAAGACTCGGCACTTTCCCCAGTCCTCTCGAAATCTTTAATAATCTTTTCTTAAAAATTCGCAAAGATTGCAGAACTTTCTATTGCGGGCTAGATTTCACTTGCGCCATGAGGCTAACGAACACCAGTTAGCAGGTCTTGAGAAGGGGAAGATATGACGATGCGGGGCGGGGTGTCAATGTTTAGACGTTTGCTGTGCTGACCGGCTCATACTTGTATTCTTTATCCAAAACTATGACGGTGAGAAAGAAAGGGTTTCAGTACTCAACTATGCGGCGTAGAATCCGGCTTGAGGGAAATTTTCAGCTTGACTCGTCACTCTCAGATGAGTTGTTTGGCTGACATCTTTCGTGATCGAGTCGCGTTGATTAGATATATTCGACGAGATGGACTTGCAAGTTCCATATTATTGCGTCTTATTACCTCCAGCATCTCACCAGTAAGCTTGATACTAGCGTTACCATTCAACCATTCATACAGCATGCTAGCGATACCTCCAAGAAGGTATGGTTGTGAGTTATAGCCAGCGCGCATTTTATCGCGTAATAAATCTTTTGAAAGCCCTGCATCAACTAGAAGTGGCAGAATGTCTATTAACCTTTTGTCAGCATTCTGGGGCTGAAAACTTTGGTGCTGGTCAGCTTTTAAGGTAAAGCGTCGCCTACGTTTGAATTTGTGTTGAAATGCCCACTGATAGTGATCAGTGTATGCCTCTTCCGAATCAATAATTGGATCATTCCGATCAATTATATTTCGCTCATTCCAATACATTTTACGCTCAACAACGAAAACCAAATCGCAATACAGGCGCGAAAAATTCGGGAAAGAATCGCCACTGACCCAGAAGTTAATATGACCTAGCTCCGGACTCATCTGAGTTATATGGCAATATGTATGTAGAAAATTAGTGTTCCACACGTATGGGTCTTGATTCCCAATAGTGGGGTCGTAATAAACAGTGATGTCACCAAAGCTAGAGACACAGCGTTTCGGATGATAGATTAGATATCCATTCATTACATTACCTCTGTCGGTTAATGTAGTCTGACCAACGCCTGGTTTTGTCTGTTGACTGAAGATATGAGAAGCATCAAGTTTTAGCAGAAGAAGTATCGGTGGGATATATGTCGAAAGGAGAAGTTCGGCTCAACTCGTCATCCTCAGGTGGATTATTAAAGGCCGTGATGTGGTAATTGTAATTTAGGCTTGACGGCTTTTCTGTTGCCCTTCATGGCCCTACAGTTTTAATACTGTTTAGATATGAGAGGTAGTCCTTAGGAAAACCAGACTCTTCAGCCGTACGTTTGATGATATCAATGTATTTTTGTGAGGGGGCAATAAAGTCACCGTCTTTTCTTAAAACGGAATAGACCCATGCTGGATGAGCGCGTCTATCTAAGGCAATGATAGTTTGCTTAGTTCTTGTATAATCATTTGGATAGCCTTCATACTTGTCTAGTAATTCTAAACACTCGCGAGATAGTTCATAAAGTATTCCCCAGACAGAGTCATTAGGGCTTTTGACTACATCAGCCACCCCCCCGCCCCAATCCTTATAATATTGTGTAAAAGCAAGTTTATGGTTAGGTAAATATCCGATAGATACCTGTCTTACATGCCCGGAATTACCACATCTGCTGGTTACTTGCTCGGCGTCTAGATTTGATCCGTATGCAAAATACAACTCCATAATGTTTGTCCCTTAGGTTGGATACTTAGAAATGTAGATTAACCCTGGTAATATTCTATCATCTCTTGAAAGGCTCTTATTAATGTTTGGTCCGTAGTAATGAAACCGTATCGACTCTGCCTCATTCCCAACCCGTAATTTGAAAAAGCGAAGATTGCACACCTTTCATCAGCAATCCAAAAATCTATAGGAATTGCGTCGGGGATTTGTTTTGTGCAATTCTCCTTATCGAAGCAAGCCTTTAACATTACCTCATCAGCTTGGGAAAGTATTTCGAAAAACTTTTCTTTTTGAGGGTTTCTAAGGAACCCTTTAGCATCAATATTTATGTTTATTTTCGACGCAGACTGAACAAAAGCTTCTACTGATTCCCAATCCTTTGAACTTTTTATCCAGTTGTCCCAATCATTAAAAGCTCTAGGAAAATACCTTTCCTTATCAGTTTTAGCGCGGACCTCTGAGTTGGGGCATATTAAGGTCAGAAGAAAATCTTTTTTAACGCTTTTTTCCCGAAGCTTGCCATTATACTCACGCCAATAATGGGGGTGCGTATAGCAACCATAAGCAGGATAATCACATGAAATGGCAACGCTGTTTTCTGCTTTTTCAATTAAGTCAATTACTCTAGGATAATAATCATGTAGTCCTCCAATGTAGCGGGTTGAAAGTGAATCACTAATTTTACGAAGCTCTTTTGTTTGCTTTCTAGCTTGAAGAAATTGCCATAAGGCAATAAGAAGAGCTATGAGGGTTGCTATAGAGGCAAGATCCGAAAAATTTAATGTGGACAATTTCATATTTATAGATCTTGAGGAGAGAGCTTGAGTTAATAGATCAACAACATTTTATCATACTTAAAAATCATATAAGCCATATAACGATGGAGTTAAGCCGCACACGCGCGCGCGGCGCGTTCCTGCGATCGCAGGTGTGCAGCTTAACCTGCCGCGCGCGCCGTGCTATTTGTCGCGCGCTCTCCGCTTGAGAGGAAACGAAAAGCTCAATGCGCGCGGTGTCGGCTTCAACGACTTGTTGGGGTTTTTGCAGCGAGTACGAATTTCGCAGTTCGTTTGTTCGCTGCAAACAGCCCAACTACAATTAGGTTGCCAGCGGTAATACATGGAAATAAGGGTAAATGCCGCTAGCGGTCTTGTATGTTGACTGAACACAGTTCTGAGCACAACCGTTTCAGCCTATACAGACTCACAAATGTCTTTCGAGAACCTAAATCAAAATGTCGCCTTATATTCTAGGCTTGCTGTCTTTAGCTTCTATGCGTTCGTTGAGTGCTTCATAAATAGCGTCGGCGAGGACGCAATTCTCAGAAATTCAGCCCTTGCTTCCGAGCAGCAACAGACACTTCGAGGGTTCAATAAGAAGGGCGGATTTATCTCATTAGAGAAAAAGATCGAAAAGTTTCCTGGGATTATTCGGGGCGACGGAAAGTGTCCTCTAGTCCTATCTGACCCGGCGCAGCGCGTAGAGCCGTTTATAACATTTATGGGAGAGGTAAAGAGCGCACGAGATGCATTCGCACATTACGGCAAACGTAAAGCAGACCTCCTACGGAACCCCCGCCAGTGGGTAGAAATAGCAAATACTGCTTGCGATATATGTATTGATGTTGCTCGGCAGTTCTGGTCAGCTTGTTACCCTAGCCGACCACAGCCTCTCTACTTGGGACGCCTGGACAAGGATCTACATACAAAGATTGCTACCGAGAGAGTTAAAGCAGAAGATAGCTGCATAGAACAAAGACAAGCGGGAAAATTAGATGCGGATCAGAAACTTAATAGATAAGGGAAGAAATAAGCCACTGAAAGATTTTTAAGCTGTTAGCTAAAACGTTACTGGCAAATAATTATTACAAGCCTCCTACAAAGATTATGCCAACAAAGAATCTTTCCATTAAATACAGGCCGGTGAGAGTAGGCTTACTGGTGAGTCAAGGGAATATAGATGACTTAGTAAACGCTGCCGGCATTAACACTTTGCTGTATGGCGGGATGTTTAATCCCATTATTCCTATCAGTGAAAATAATGAGTTTTCAGAACGCTTGCTAGAAGTTTTTAACGTAGACGTAATTTATCCCATCAGTAAGAATGAGCAGATCACTGCCTTTATAGATAGTCATCCCTATTTACGTAATCCCCACTTTTATTCAACAGAGCTTTTTTATGAAGATTGGGAGACAAAGAAGAATAAACTAATGTACTTAGATTCTCTCAATATTATCAATCACTATTGGCTTTCCAGCACAGTGGGATCCGAAGCTTGGAATTCACGTGACTTGAAGTCGCGGC
>JADMIO010001106.1_pt1 | contig 56545 bp, 41 predicted proteins | sample 8958161 | NCBI WGS metagenome assembly JADMIO01 (sample SAMN16585339, study PRJNA669376) | soil metagenome | isolation source: Crop rotation soil | place: USA: Cullars Rotation, Alabama | collected 2011
AGGTGAGCCAGTGTGATTACATTTGCGGCCTAACTGTGGCCAGTCCAGTTACGCTGGAGTCACTAGTATTTAGGTGACACTATAGAAGCGGCCGCGACAACTTGTCCACGTGGAATTCTAAGCTTAGGATCCCAATGTGCTGGAAAGGCCACGCAACCTCTTTTCACTGCTCACTGCTCACTGTTTTTAAGGGGGGACGATGAAACTTAACGGCAAGTCGGCGATTGTGACGGGTGGGACGAAGGGCATCGGGCGTGGGATTGCAGAGGCGCTTGTGCGCGAGGGCGTGAATGTGTGCATCAGCGCGCGGCACGAGGAGGAGGTTGAAAGGGCCGTCAGCGAGTTGGGTGATGCGGGCGAGGGAAAGGTGGCTGGCGCTGTCTGCGACGTGCGGGATTACGAGCAGGTGCGAGCGCTCATTCAGCATGCGGTCGCGGAATTCGGCGGGTTGGACATTCTGGTCAACAACGCGGGCGTAGGCATCTTCGCTCCTGTGGAAGAGATTACGCCGGAGGATTTTCGCGCGGTCCTTGAGACGAATCTCTTCGGAGTCTTTTACTGCTGTCACGAGGCCATACCTGAAATGAAGAAGGGCGGCGGCGGCTACATCATCAACATCTCTTCGCTGGCGGGCGCTAACCCGCACCCTCGCATGGCCGCCTACAACGCTTCCAAGTTCGGCCTGAACGGCTTCAGCGAGGCGCTCATGCAGGAGGTTCGTCACGACGGTATAAAGGTGAGCTACATCATGCCCGGCTCGGTCAACACGGAGTTCGGCGGCGACGAGCCAGGCGAAGAGAAGAGCTGGCAGTTGCAGCCCGAAGACATTGCGCGCGTCTGCCTGGACCTGCTTCATCACGACGAGCGCAGTCTGCCTAGCCGCGTGGAGATTCGCCCGAGCCGCCCGCCCAAAAAGTGAGGGAAAGAAGAAGCGAATGTTGAGACTCTCCCTCGCGCTCTTTGCCTGTCTGCTTCTGCCTTCGAGCGCAGGCAAGCGCGCAGTAGCGATAACGGCAACGCTATCCTTTGAAGCCGATTCAGCCGCGCAAGATGCTCAGACAACCCCGCAGTCCGCCGAGCTGGAAGAGGCGCGCCAGCTCAACCAAAGGGTCGTGCAGTTGTTCAAAGAGGGGAAGGTTGACGAGGCGCTCTCTCTGGCCAAGCGCGTGTTCGCCATACGCGAGAAGGCTCTGGGCAAAGAGCACGAGCTTGTGATAGAGGCTCTGCTGAATTTAGCGGAGCTGAATTTATCTAAAGGTGATTACGGGCAATCGCTCTCGATTTTCGAGCGCATTCTGAAGAGCAGCGAAAAGCAGGCGGGGCCGCTCGACGCAAGCCTTGTGGTGTTGCTGGATAAGATGGCCTACCTGCGCTACATGATGGGAGATTTCGCGGGCGCGGAAAATGCTTACAGGCGCTCGCTCGCCATCGACGAAAAAATCTTTAGCCCGGAGAGCGAGCAGGTGGCGCAGTCGCTTTATAACCTCGCGGAGTTTTATCGTTTCACGAGCAGCTATCAGAAGGCGGAGCCTTTATACCAGCGCGCTCTTGCTATACGCGACAAAACGCTTGCCCTTGACGACCCCAGGCTAACCCGAACCGCCGACCGCTACCGCTGCCTCTTTTACCAGAGCGAGCGCATGGATAAATTGAAAGCCTTTGATGCGGAGCGCTCCTCGCGCTATAAATCGGATAAAGAGGGCGGGGCGGTTGACATAATAAACGGCAGGGCGCTCAGCTTGCCAAAGCCCCCTTACCCGCCGGAAGCCAAAGCCGTGCGCGCCAAAGGCATCGTCGTCATCAAGGTGACGATTGACGAGAGCGGCGGCGTCGTCAAAGCTGAGGACATGTGCGGCGGCTACTCCTGGCTGGTTCGCGCCGCCACGGAAGCCGCCTTCAAGGCCAGATTCAGCCCGACCATGCTCTCCGGCCAGCCAGTGAAGGTGACCGGATTAATCACTTATAAATTTTCTCTGTGACAGAGATATTGAGCTATGATATGAGCGCAAACGGCGCTCTGAATATTTTCCGGCGGTTTGCAGCAGTTAACTCATTCGATGTGAAGACCACTTCCACTCACAGAGTCCGTCTAGATGAGCGCTCAGGAAAACAGTCCCTCAAACAACTCTGAAGGCGCTGCGGCAAAGGGCTCCGAACTGTTCATAAGCTACAACCTCTCTGACCGCACGCTCGTTCAAGACGTAGAGCGACTTCTTCGAGAAAGAAAGATAGAAACTTTTCTGGACCGCTATAAGTTGGACCGCGGTATGCCCTGGGTGAGCGCCTTGCAGAGCGCAATCGGAAGGGCGCGAGCCGTCGCGGTATTTCTGGGCCGCGACGGTTTAGGCACATGGCAGAAGCGCGAGATGGAAGCGGCGCTTGACCGTCAAACTAAAGAAGAGAAATCGGGGGCGAGGTTTCCGGTCATACCCGTGCTGCTTCCTGGCGCAGAGATTGAAACGGCCCCTGCTTTCCTGCTCCTGAACACCTGGGTAGATTTGCGCGCGAGGCTGGATGACCATGCAGAGCTGGACGCGATTGCGCGCACCGTGCGCGGGCAGGAGCCGGAAGAGCTTCCCGCTTCAGCGCGTCCGGCGCTCTGTCCATATAAAGCCTTGAGAGCTTTCAGAGAAGAAGACGCGCTACTCTTTTTCGGGCGCGAAGCTTTCGCCGCCGAGCTGCTTAAGAAGACCTTGAGCCATTCGCTCGTAGCCGTTGTAGGCGCATCCGGCAGCGGGAAATCCTCCGTCGTACAGGCAGGACTGTTGCCGCTACTGCGCCGACAGCATCCTCCGGCGGATACTTGGGAATCGGTCGTCTTCACTCCCGGAAAGCGGCCTTTTCATAATCTGTCGGCTGTCCTCGTGCCCATCTGGGAACGAAAGGCCAGCGAAACAGAGCGCTTGAGAGAAGCAGCGGGGCTGGGAAAAGACCTGGCCGAAGAGAGAGTGTCCATAGAAGATGCCGTCAATAAGGCGCTCGAAAAATTAAGGGAGACTGAAGAGGCCGATAGGCTGCTCCTGATTGTTGACCAGTTCGAGGAGTTGTTCACGCTGACGCCAGAATCCGACCGCAAGCGTTTCGTAGATTCCTTATTGCAGGCAGCCGCAGCAACAAAGGCAACGGTTCTACTGACGCTCAGAGCGGATTTTTACGGACAGGCAATCAGCCTCAGCCGCGAGTTGAGCGATTTGATTCAGCAAGGGCTGGTCAACCTTGGGCCTATGACCCGCGACGAGCTACAGCAGGCCATAGAGCGGCCCGCGCATGCGGTCAAGCTTGAGTTTCAAGACGGGCTCGTCAATCGCATTCTCGAAAACGTAGTTGACCAGCCGGGCAGCCTGCCGCTGCTGGAGTTTGCTCTGACGGAGCTTTGGAATAACAGACGCGGGAACCTGCTCACCAACGCGGCCTATGACGAAATTGGTGGAGTTGACGGCGCAATCGCCAAGCGCGCCGAGACACAATTCAACAGTCTCTCAAAAGAGCAGCAGGGGTTTATGCTACGTTTTTTAAGCCGCCTGGTGCGCGTGGCCTCCGCCGGAGAAGAGGGCAGCGACACGCGCCAGCGCATCAACCTAAAAGACTTCGATGACCGTACACGCAGCATAGCTCAAACTTTCGTCAACGCCCGCCTGCTCATGATGAGCCGCAATGAGCCGACGAATGAAGAGACGGTCGAAGTCACACACGAGGCGCTGATTCGCCGCTGGCCGCTTCTACACAATCTGATTGACACAGACCGGGACTTCCTGCTCTGGCGACAACGCCTCATCATCCTCTTCGGCGAATGGCAGCGCACGAAACAGGACAAGGGCGCTCTTCTGCGCGGCGCTCAACTTGAAGAAGCGAGCAAATGGCTCAAAGAGCGTGGCGGGGATTTGAATGAGCCTGAGAGGGAATTTATAAGCGCTAGCTCGAAACTTAAGGTCCGAAGCAGTCGAGCACGTTTTGGGGCGGAGGCGGCGGCGATTTTAATCCTGCTAATCGGCGGAGCCACATATTTCGGGCTGATGAGTTGGGATAGAAGCGCCAGCCGCCAAATCTCTACAATCATGGAGAACGCGCCTCGTGTGGTTAGTTCACTCGATGCCGGTAAGATGGATAGCATCAAGCATTGGATGCGCGCTTTAGTCAGAACGGGCAATACCGAAAGGGCCATCGAAATCTCGAACGGCATTACGGACCCGAAAGAAAAGGCTATTGTCTTTACCGCCATTGCGACTGAGCTAGCCAAAACGGGCGATGTAAATGCCGCCAAAAAGGTGGCTGCGCAGGCATTGGAAGTCGTCGAGCAGATAAATGTAAAGGATGACAAAGCACAAAATTTCTCGGCAATCGCGGAAGAATTTGATAAAGCAAAGCTGAGCGACGAAGCCGTGACAGCCGCCAGGAATGCCTTTAAGAATAGTGATATGGTATATGACAATACAATCTCCGTCTTAATAAGAAATGGAAAATCCGAAGAGGCGCTCGAAGGGGCCAGGAAATCGAAGGCTGGTAACATTGATTTACTCATAGAGGCTGCCGTAGAGCTCTTAAAAATCAAGCAGCAGATTAAAGCGAGCGAGACTATAGATGAAGCGCTTGAGGCCGCACAGCAGGCGCGCACGTCGGATGATATAAATGACCTTTATTATCAGTTGGGAACATTTAATCAAAGCGCCGCGGTGCTTGCGCAAATCGGAAGAATTGATAAAGCCCTTGAGCTGGCGCGTAATACTTCTTCACAAGTAAAAAAAGCTGCCACGAGAAAAGATAAAGGTGAGCTTTTGGCCCGTTTTGCGAGCAGGGCAGATACCACCAAAGCCTTCACGGCTATCGCTGTGGCTCTAGCAAAGGAGGGTAAACTGGATCAAGCATTTAATCTGGTGAGGCAGGAGGTAGAGAGTAGTAATCAAACGAACGTCCAGGGCATCGTCGCAGAGGCTTTAGCCGATGCTGGTAAAATCGAAGACGCAAGAAATGCCGCCAGGGAAGGGCTAACATCCCTGACCAGTTTCACTGAAGGCGAGACCGAAAAAGATAGGCTTGAAACAGAAGCAAATCGTTTCTCTTACGATCTTCTACAAATTCTTTGTAAATTAGGGATGACCGAAGAGGCATTAAATGAGAACATCAGGCTGAGAAAAATCAAGGTAGATACAGCTTATACTGACAGGGTGGGATATGCTTTCGTCAATATTGACGGGAATTTTCAGACCATTGCCGAATCTCTCGCCAAAAACGGCGATGCCGAAAGGGCATTAACAGTAGCGAGAGATATTGATGACTCTCAAAAACGTGGTAAAGCTTTCAGCTCCGTCGCATTGATTCTGCTGAAAGCCGGGAATAAAGACGCAGCAAGCAGGGCTGCAACCGCAGCGCTTGAAATTATAGGTAAAATTCAAGACACATCTACTCGAATCAATTCGCTGGCCGATGTATTACCCGTATTAATTGGCGTTGGCAGAGACAGCGAGGCGGAAGAGGCTGCGCTGAAGATTTACAAAGAAGCCGAAACGTTTAAGGGCACTGAGGAGGCTAGTTCGGGTCTATATAATTTAGCTGCCAAAGCTCTCGCTCAAGTCGGAGAATATTATGAAGCTCTTACCTCAGCCGATAAATGCAATTCAGCAAGAGACAAGCTGGATGCCTATACCTCAATTTTAGTTGAGTACTATAAGCGGCAAAATCCTGAGCTTGAAAAGGCGCTTGAGCCGGAAGAGCAGTGAATTTAATCTTAACAATACCCCCTTGATTGGAGATGACATTTCATGGAAGCAAGTGATGCTGCGGACCATATTCTTGAGTTGAATGAAGAGGGCGGTGGGGAAAAGAGCGAGGATGATAAGTTTCGGTCGCGGGCGGCCCTGTCGATAGCCTTTATGGCTATGCTGCTGGCGATTACGAGCCTGGGCGGCGGGAACGCTGCCGAGGACATCATGAACTACAACATACAGGCTAGCGACACCTGGGCTTTCTATCAGGCCAAGACCATACGCAAGACCAGCACCGAATTGGCTGCGGACGCGCTCGAAAATCAGTTGTTGCTCACTCCGAGCGTGAGCGCGGAGCAGCGGCAGGCGATTGAGAAGAAGATAGCCGATTACAGGCAGACAGCCGCGCGTTACGAGAGCGAGCCGGACAAGGGCGAAGGCCGAAAAGAGCTGGCTCAGAAGGCTCAGGGCTTGACGAATCAGCGTGACCGCGCCATGCAGCAAGACCCTAACTTCGATTTCGCGGAAGCCCTCTTTCAAATCGCCATAGTGCTCGCCTCCGTCTCCATCTTGGCGACCTCCAGAAAGATTTTTTACGTCTCGCTCCTTGCGGGCGCGCTCGCTTTTGTGCTGATGCTGAACGGCTACTTTCTCTTCTTCAATCTGCCGTTCTAGCCTGAAGGGGAGGGCGAAGGTTAAGATGCGAGCCGTGTTGCAGCGCGTCAGGCGCGCCTCCGTCAAAGTGTATGGAGAGATGGTGGGCCAGATTGGCGAGGGGCTGGTCGTGCTGCTCGGCGTGGCGCGCGATGACGCGGAGCAGGATGCGCTCTACCTCTTGGAAAAGATTATCAACCTGCGCATCTTCGATGATGCGGAAGGGCGCATGAATCTTTCGCTGCTTGAGACGGGCGGAGCGCTGCTGGTGGTTTCGCAGTTCACACTGTATGGTGATACGCGGCGTGGGCGCAGGCCAAGCTGGGTCGAAGCCGCCGGGCCTGAGCTGGCCGAGTCGCTCTATGAGTTTTTCGTAGCCGAAGCCAGGCGAAGCGTAGGGATTGTGGCCACGGGCAGCTTTCGTCGTATGATGGACGTTGAGCTTGTCAACAACGGGCCGGTTACTATTCTCCTCGATAGTCGAAAATTATTCTAAAGGAAAAGCTGGAGGCAAACCCTTAGTGAAAAGAGAAGAGGTGCGTCCCACTTGCTTGCGACGCCGCAGCGCGAGCGCGGGCTGGACGGTCTTCGCGTTGTGTTTAGCGCTGGCGCTCTTTGGCCTTGCGTGCAAGGGCAATTCGAACTCGCAGGATTTCGATGCGGACAATCCGGCGGGCAAAGAGCCGCCCAACGTCAAGAAGAATGTTAAGCCAGAGCCGGACGCAGAGGTCGCTGTCATTGAGATGCAAGACCCCGGCTACGGTCGCATAGTGATAGAGCTTTATCCGAACATAGCGCCGCAGATGGTCGCGCGCTTCAAGCAGCTAATCAAAGAGGGCTTCTACAACGGCACGACCTTTCACCGCATAGACCCTGAGCTTGGAATCATACAGGGCGGCGACCCGCTCTCTAAAGACGATAATCCGGCCAACGACGGCACGGGCGATTCACCCTTGCCCAACGTGCCGGGCGAGTTCAGTGACATCCCCTACGAGCGAGGCACGCTTGGGGCCGCGCGCAAAGGAGCAAGCCCGCCCGCCGTCACTGAAGAGCAGGCATACAACACGGCCAACTGCCAGTTCTTCATCACGCTGAAGCGTCAACCGGCGTTCGATAAGAGATATACTGTGTTCGGGAAAGTGATCGAGGGACTAAACAACGCCGACATCATCATGAATGCGCCCGTCGAAGAGGGAGCCGAGCGCCCCGCCGACCGCATCATCATCAAGAGCATCACGCTCCAACCGAGAGGCAAGTGAGCAGTAAACGGTAAGCAGTGAGCAGTAAAAGAAAGAAGTTGAGCGGCCATCGGGCTGCTCGGTTTTTCGCTCCACTGCTCACTGCTTACTGCTCACTTCTTATATCGAGTCGTCGCTGGCTTTGGAGCGCTCGTCCAATTCGAAGCGGTCGCGGTCACGGCGGTCTATTTTGTCCAGCACGTCCAGCTCTTCGTTGTCTTCGAAGGTGACGCCGACGGCGCGCGCATTCTCTTCCACTACGGACTGGTCCGGCGTAGGGTTATCGCCCGAGACCGATTCCGTGCCGCTGTCGTTGACATCCTCCCATGAGGCGTCCGGGTCGCCGCCCGCATCCATGGGGCTTGAGGCCGTGTTGTTGCGCAGTCGCTGCGCCAGCAGCTCAGGGTCTTTCGGCGCGCGCGCAATCTCCTCTTCCATGAACTCTTCTATGTCAGGGTCCGGCACATAGTCCGGGTTGTTGCTCAGGTACTCGAAATCTTCCGGCTGCTTCTTCGGCATCGCACCTCCTAAAAAGTCCAGAGAGTCTGTAGAGTCTAGAGAGTCTATAGAGTCAACTCGTCTCTTCTCTCCAGACTCTCAAGACTCTCAGGACTCTCTAGACTGTTTTTAGTGACTATAGCAAATGGTCTGAAGGTTGGGCAACGAAGAAGGCAAAAGTAAAAAGGCAAAAGTGAAGAAGCAGAGGCTAGAGGTCAGAGGTCAGAGGTTAGTAGCTCTCTTTCTTTTACTAACCTCTGACCTCTATCTCTATCTCTTGCCTTTTGCCTTGCTTGACGAAAGGGCAAGGGGAACTTACACTTAATATTTGCATAAGCGAGAATATTTCAGCTCGAACTTGACCGCATAGCGTCTTCTGCTCCGTGAAGAGGCGTGCGCTTGAATCTCATACGACTGTCTTGAAATCCTATGTCCCATAATCTTTTCGATACGCTACAGAGTTTTCACGCAGGCGGCGAGCGCTCGGCGCAGCTTTACTCTCTGCCGCAGCTTGAGCGCGCGGGCGTCGGCCCCATTTCGCGCCTGCCCGTCAGCATTCGCATCGTGCTTGAGTCCGTGCTGCGCAATTTCGACGGCAAGCGGATTACGGAGGAGAACATACGCGCGCTTGCCAACTGGAAGGCGGGCGCGGAGCGCACGGAAGAGATTCCCTTCGTGGTCGCGCGTGTGCTCCTGCAGGATTTTACGGGCGTGCCGCTTCTGGTTGACCTCGCAGCGATGCGCTCCTGCGTCGCTCGCATGGGGCGAGACCCGCAGCTGATTGAGCCGCTCGTCCCGGTTGACCTTGTGATTGACCACTCCGTGCAGGTTGATTTCTCTTCGACCGCGGACGCTTTTCAGAAGAACATGGAGATGGAGTTCAAGCGCAACAACTCCCGCTACCAGTTCTTAAAGTGGGGCACGCAAGCCTTCAATGGCTTTCAGGTCGTGCCGCCCGATATCGGCATCGTGCATCAGGTGAACCTTGAGTATCTGGCCAAGGGCGTGATGGAAAAAGAGGGCGTCTTCTACCCGGACACGCTGGTCGGGACAGACTCGCACACGACCATGATAAACGGTCTGGGCGTGGTCGGCTGGGGCGTCGGCGGCATAGAGGCAGAGGCGGGAATGCTCGGCCAGCCGGTGTACTTCCTGACGCCCGATGTCGTGGGCGTGCATATGAGCGGGAAGCTGCGCGAGGGCGTGACGGCGACCGACCTGGTGCTGCGCGTAACCGAGATGCTCAGGCAGGCGAAGGTCGTGGGCAAGTTCGTTGAGTTTCATGGAGAGGGCGCTGCGAGTCTGCCGGTCGCAGACCGCGCGACCATAGCCAACATGGCCCCGGAGTACGGCGCGACGATGGGCTTCTTCCCCGTGGACGAAAAGACCTGCGAGTACTATCGCGCCACTGGCCGCACGGAAGAGCATATCGAGACCGTTCAAAGCTACTTCTCGGCGCAGGGCATGTTCGGCATCCCGCGCGGCGGCGAGTGCGACTACACGACCGTGCTTGAGCTTGAGCTGTCGGAGATAGAGCCCAGCGTCGCGGGGCCAAAGCGCCCGCAGGACCGCATTGAATTGACGGACCTGAAGGAAAAGTTTCTGGACCTCTTTCAGAAGCCCGTGAGCGAGAACGGCTACGGCAAGTCTATAGAGGATTTGAAGAGCCGCTTCGAGGTCGGAAGCAACGGCCACAAGTTCCTGCCGGTCATACAGGCGCAGCCCCTCACGGGCGGCGGCGAGCAGGCCACGGAGACCGTGCCGGATGTGGTGCGCGAGGGCATGAGTCAGAGGAATACCAATCCGCTGACCGAAATGGAAATGATGAACAATCGCCCGACGCCCGACCGCGTTGAGGACATTCCGCCCGAAGAGTTTCCCGACAGGGTAGATGACCTTGGCCACGGCGACGTGGTCATAGCCGCCATCACCTCCTGCACGAACACCTCTAACCCGAGCGTGATGATTGCCGCAGGGCTTCTGGCGAAGAAGGCGGTCGAGAAGGGCTTAAGCCCTGACCCTTCCGTGAAAACTTCGCTGGCACCGGGCTCGCGCGTCGTCACGGAGTATCTTGAAAAGACAGGGCTTCAGCCTTATCTGAATCAAATCGGTTTCAACCTGGTAGGGTACGGCTGCACGACCTGCATAGGAAACTCCGGCCCGCTGGACCCGCGCATAGAGGAAGTGATAACCGGAAACGACCTCATAGCGGCGAGCGTGCTTTCCGGCAACAGAAACTTCGAGGCGCGCGTTCATCAGAGCGTGCGCGCAAACTTCCTGATGAGCCCGCCGCTCGTGGTGGCTTTCGCTCTTGCTGGCCGCATCAACATAGACATGACGAGCGAGCCCATAGGCAAAGACCGCCGAGGCGAGGATGTTTATCTTCGCGACATCTGGCCCACGCTCGAAGAGATTGAGAGCGTCATACAGGCCGCCTACGACCCTGAGACGTATCGCGGTCTCTACAGCGACTTCGCGGAGCAGAACCCGCTCTGGAACGAGATTCCATCGACCGAGGGACTCGTCTACGATTGGGACTCGCAATCGACCTACATTCAGGAGCCGCCCTACTTTGAAAAGTTCAGCACAGCGACCGAGCAGGTTTGCAACGTGCGCGGCGCGCGACCGCTTGCAATCTTCGGCGACTCCGTGACCACAGACCACATCAGCCCCGCGGGCGCAATCAAGCCCACGTCTCCGGCGGGCGTCTACCTGCAGCTTCGCGGCGTGGCGGTCGAGGACTTCAACTCTTACGGCTCTCGGCGCGGCAATCATCAGGTGATGGTGCGCGGCACTTTCGCCAACGTGCGCATCAAGAATCAGATGGTGCCCGGCGTGGAAGGCGGCGTCACGGTCCTGCAACCCACTGGCCAGCAGATGAGCATCTATGACGCTTCCGTGATTTATCAGGCGGCGGGCGTGCCCCTGGTAGTTCTTGCGGGCCAGGAGTACGGGACCGGAAGCTCTCGCGACTGGGCCGCGAAGGGAACGCGCCTGCTGGGCGTGCGCGCCGTCGTAGCTCAGAGCTTCGAGCGCATACACCGCAACAATCTTGTGGGCATGGGCGTGCTGCCGCTTCAATTCAAAGATGACGTGAATGCTCAGACGCTTGGGCTTGACGGCACGGAAGTCTTCGACATCACGGGCCTGGAAGGCGAGATACGACCGCGCCAGGACATCATGCTCGTCATTCACCGCAAGGACGGCTCAACCGAAGAAGTGCCCGTCACGCTTCGCATAGATACGCCGATTGAGATTGATTACTACCAGCACGGCGGCATACTGCCCTTCGTGCTGCGCCAACTACTGGAACAACAGTAAGAAGTAAGCAGTGAGTGGTAAGCAGTGAGCAGGCGAACGAAAACCGGGGAAGCTGGATGGCCGCTCAACTTCTTTCTTTTACTGCTCACCGCTCACTGCTTACTTCTTACCGCTTTTAAAGGAGATTGATTATGTCTACCGCGCAACCTGCCGCGACCGATACCCCTCGCAAGTATCAGCTTTTCATAGACGGGCAATGGGTGGATGCCGAATCGGGCAAGACTTTTGAGACGCCTAATCCCGCTACGGGCGAGACACTGGCCGAGGTGGCCGAAGGGGACAAGGCTGACATTGATAAGGCCGTGGCCGCAGCGCGCCGCGCCTACGAAGGCAAGTGGGGAAAGATGAGCGCGCGCGACCGCGGGCGTCTGCTCTACAAATTGTCGCAGCTCATAGAAGAGCATTCGAAGGAGCTGTCGGAGCTTGAGACGGCTGACAACGGCAAGCCCATACGCGAGTCTCAATACGTTGACCTGCCGCAGGTCGTGGAGAACTTCGAGTACTTCGCGGGCTTCGCCACCAAAATCGAAGGCGAGACCATTCCCGTCCCCGGCCCGCTCTTCAACTACACCCTGCGCGAGCCCATAGGCGTCTGCGGCCAGATTATCCCGTGGAACTTTCCGCTGCTGATGGCCGCTTGGAAACTCGCGCCCGCGCTCGCAGCCGGAAACACCATCGTTCTTAAACCGGCGGAGCAAACGCCCGTGAACGCAATGGAGCTGGGAAAGCTGATTCAGGAAGCGGGCTTTCCGGATGGCGTCGTCAACATCGTTCCGGGCTACGGCGAGACGGCGGGCGCGGCGCTCGCTGCGCATCCGGGCATTGACAAGATTGCCTTCACCGGCTCGACCGAAGTCGGAAAGATAGTGGCTCGTGCGGCTGCCGATAATTTGACCAAGGTCTCGCTTGAGCTTGGCGGCAAAGCGCCGAACATAGTCTTTGCCGACGCCAACATTGACCAGGCCGTGAACGGCGCTATGATGGGCATCTTCTTCAATCAGGGCCAGGTCTGCTGCGCAGGCTCGCGCCTCTTTCTGGAGGCGAGCGTCAAGGACGAGTTCCTTGAGAAGTTCAGGGAGAAGGCTTCGCGCATCAAGGTGGGCGACCCCATGGACACCTCAACGCACATGGGCCCGCAGGTCTCCGACGAGCAGCTCTGCCGCATCAAGGGCTACGTTGACATCGCCAAAGAAGAGGGCGCGACCGTCCTCACGGGCGGAGCGCCGCCCGAGCTTGAAGGCAATTTCCAGAAGGGCTTCTTCTTCCAGCCGACCATCTTCTCTGAGGTCAAGAACCAGATGAGAGTCGCGCAGGAAGAGATTTTCGGCCCCGTCGTCAGCGTCATCACCTTCGAGAACGAGGACGATCTTATCAAGCAGGCCAACGAGACAGTCTACGGTCTTTCGGCTGGCATCTGGACCCGTGACATTGTGCGCGCGCACCGCTTCGCGCGAGAGGTTCACGCGGGCGTGGTCTGGATTAACACCTACAACGTCTTCAACGCAGCCTCGCCGTTTGGCGGCTACAAGCAGTCCGGCTATGGCCGCGAGATGGGCAAGCACGCCATAGAGCTTTACACGCAGGTTAAGAGCGTCTGGGTTGACCTCTCAGGCAAGCCCGTAGGCTGGTTCGGGAAATAATTAAGAGCAAGCCGGAAGTCGGAATGATGAATGAGAAGATAATTCAGGTTGAAAGGTCTTTAATTCATCATTCCGACTTCCGACTTGCTCCTCGCTCTCCTCAAATGTGATTTTCTAACATCTAAGGAGAAGCAAATGAGAATTCGCTGTCGTCGAAGTATCGGACTGGTTTTCCTCCTCGCGCTTACGTTCTTTGCCACGGCCTGCCCGCAGCGCACATCTATTTCAAAGATTAACGCTGACCCTGCCCGATACAGGAACAAGGAGGTGTCCGTGGCCGGAAAGGTGACGGACAGCTATGGGCTTTTGAACATGGGCGTCTACGAGATTGACGACGGGACCGGAAGGCTTATGGTCGTAACACAAAGGGGCATTCCCTCGCGCGGCTCCACGGTCGGAGCGAAGGGGCGCATCTACACGGGCGCAAGTTACGGCGGGAGAAGCTTCGGGACGGTCATGGAAGAGAGCGGGCGTCGGGCCCGGTAAAGGCTTTTCGATTTTTTGATTGAGGGGTTGTTGAGAATTGGAGCCTGAAGCGCAAGTCCGCAATCAAAAATCGAAAAAGCTGATCTCGTCTCTTGATGAGGAGTTTGCGCGACTGCACAGAAGAGCGCGCTCGCTCGTAGAGATTATTCCGGCGGACAGGCTTTACTGGCAGCCGCGCCCTTCAAGCGGCGCGTTCCCTGTCTACTCCTGCGGCGAGCACATACTGCGCTCTGCTGCCTCCGTGGAGCAGACCTTCGGCGGCATCAACGCGAGCCTTTGGGACGATCCCTTTGAATGGACGCTGCCGGAGACCTTGCAGACGCCCGCGAGCATCATGCAGTATTTGACGGAAGTCGAGGCGACGCGCCGTGAAGGCTTTGAGCGCTTCTCGTGCGATGGCGATTTAACAAAAGAGATCGCCGCGCCTTCCGGACAGAGCGTGGCGCTTGGCGCGCTTCTACTGGAGACGCTGTCGCGCGCTTCACACCATCAGGGGCGAGCGTTTGCAGTCTTCAGGCTCTTTTCCGACGAGCGTTTGCCGCGAATTTGATTCAGGCGTTTGGGAACTATCCCGCGCGCGGTTTCGTAAAGCCCTCGGAATCCAGCCGCAGAGGTTTTTGCATGGCCGAGCCGACTTTATTGCTGTTAGCAGCGAGGATGAATTTTTAGATGCACTGTCCGCAATGCGGCCAACAACAGGTGTCAAGCGAGCTGCGCTTCTGCTCGCGCTGCGGTTTCCCCTTGGGCGGCGTGGTGGAGCTGATGGCCAACGGCGGCGTCCTGCCTCAGTACCAGCCGCCCTCGGATGCGACTCCGAAAGTCTCTGCGCGCCGCAGGGGCGTGCAGCAGGGCGTGGCGCTTGTTTTCATAGCCACTGTGCTGACTCCGCTCTTCGGCGTGCTTAATAGTTATCTTGGCTTTCCTGAAATACTAGTGGCGCTCGTCGCCGTGCTGGGCTTCATAGGCGGCCCCTTGCGTATTCTTTACGCTGCAATCTTTGAAGAGGGCGCGCCGCAGAAAGTCGTTTACGTCAACCCGCCTCAACCGGGCCTCCCCGCTTACACACAGCCGCCTCCGCGCGCCGTCGTGGATGTGAATCGCGGAAGAGGTCTTCCGCCGCAGCAAAGCGTGCCCATCTCAAACTGGCGACGACCAGACACCTCGGAACTGGTAAACCCTCCGAGCGTGACGGAAAACACCACCAGGCTGCTCGACAAAAGAGAGAATGATGAGCCGCCCACGGGCTAAAAAATCAAGGTAAAAGGAAAAAGTGAAAAGGTAAAAGTGAAGAGAAGGAAAGCCCTGTAGCTTCTCTCCGTCTCGCAGATTCTCTTGCTGTCTGCTCTTTATCTGTAGAAGTGACTCGCTGCCTCTTTCCTTTTTTTCGGTGAGTGAAGCGTGGAAGAAAAAGAGGAAACGTCCCTCGGTGAGCGATTACGCGAGCGCATAGAGCTTGAAGGGGGCGCTATCTCTTTTCATGACTGGATGGAGGCGGCGCTCTATGATGAGCAGGATGGTTACTATCGCCGCGCATCTTTGAGGCGCTGGGGGCGCGAGGGCGACTACCGCACCAGTCCGGAGCGCAGCCCGCTGTTTGCCGCAGCCTTCGCGCGCTTCTTCGCCACGCTTTATGAAGAGTTGGATAGGCCCGCCCGCTGGACTGTCTGGGAGGCTGGCGCGGGCGCAGGCTTCTTCGCGCAAGGGCTTCTCGAAACCTTTGCGCGCTCCTTTCCTCAAATCCTTTCCGCAACCCGCTATGTGCTGGACGAGAAGAGCGAGGCGTCGAGCGCTCTTGCGCTGGAGCGGCTGAAGCCCTTCGGCGCACGCGTGGAGCAGAGGAGCCTACACGAAACGCTTGCGACGTTTGACACGGGCGTCATCTTCGCGAACGAGTTGCTGGACGCTTTCCCCGTTCATCGCGTGACGCTCAGAGAAGGCAGGTTGCTTGAGCTTTACGTGGGCGTTGACGATGAGGGAGAGTTTCGTTGGATTGAGGGCGAGGCTTCGATGCCGCTCCTGTCGGAGCATCTTGAGCGCTTGAGCGTAAGGCTTGCAGAGGGACAGGTGGCGGAGATTAATCTTGACGCGGGACGCTGGTTGAAGAGGGCTGCCGACGCTTTCGAGCGCGGCTACGTGGTGCTGGTGGATTACGGGGCGGAGGCAAATCATTTGTATGACGCCGGGTTGCGCCCGCAGGGCTCTCTGCGCGCCTTTCGCGGTCATCAACTGGTTTCGGACGTGCTTCAGTCTCCGGGCGAGCAGGACATAACCGCCACTGTGGACTGGACGACGGTCAAGAGCGCCTGCGAAGAGGTCGGATTAAAAGTGCTCTCTTTCGAGCGGCAGGAGGAATTTCTTCTTCGCGCAGGCTTGCTGGAAGAGTTGTCGCGCATGGAGGCCCTCACTTCCAGCGAGTCCGCTTCACTTGAGCTTCGCGTATCGGCGCGCGAGATGATTCTTCCCGGAAGCATGAGCGCGCACTTTCAGGTATTGGTCGCGGGAAAGTAGCTCGCGCAACCTCTCTCTGCTCAACCCGTCACGCATCGCAGGATAAAGCCGTTACATAAAAATCCACGCACCTTGCATGAGTATAAAAGCCGAAGCGGTTTCGCGCTGAGCAGGACGCGATGCCGAATGTCGCCGGAAATCCGATTCTTCGGACACGCACGTATTATCAACTAAAAGAAGGCGGAACTTAAGGGGCTTCCGCCCCGGCCCGCTCGTAGCCAGCGCGCGGCCTCAGCTTTAATTGTCTCCAAGCATTTATCGAGCCTTGGGTAAGGGATACGTGTGCGCGTAGTGCGCCGAACAGGCGAAGGGCTATGCATGCGCGGAAGCTATGCCTGCGCCCGTTTGCCTGCAGGCTCGGAGCAATAGAGAACGAAACCCCTGGGCCGCCCGTGAATGCGGCCCATCAAAATGATGAAAGGAAATAAGAGATGCGAAGATTTTCGCCACTCAAAGTTGTTGCCGCCGTCACGCTCGTCTTGATAGCGGTTGCATTGTTAGTCAATAGCGTCGAGCGGCGCACGCTCGCTTCCAGCCACCGCGAAGCGCCGTTGATCGTAGGAGACCCGTTGATTGATAACACGGACACCTATGCTTTTCGCAGTTACGAGCCCGGACGCGAGGGTTACGTCACAATCATCGCCAACTACATTCCGTTCGAAGTCCCTTCGGGCGGCCCACACTATTACAAGTTTGACGACACGGCGCTTTACGAAATCAAGATTGACAACACGGGCGACGGCGTCGAGGACATTACTTACCAGTTCCGTTTCACCACCAACGTAGTCAACCCCGACATAGTTCTCGGAGCAGCTTCGCCCAACGAGGCGCTGTCGGGAAAAGGCGGCGTGGACCCGCTCATCACTTCGAGCATAGACCCGGATTACAACGAGGTGCAGCTCTACAGCGTGACGCGCGTTGACCACGCCGGTAAGCGCATGCTGGCCGACAGGCTGACCTCGCCTCCGAACAACGTAGGCGTGCGCTCCACGCCCAACTACGAATGGCTGGCGCAGCAGGGAATTCAGCGCTTGCCGGACGGCGGGCGCGTCTTCGCGGGACAGCGCGACGAAGGCTTTTACATAGACGTGGGCTCAATCTTCGACACGCTCAACCTGCGCTCGATTACGGACAAAGGCGGCGTAGATTACACGGCAGGCTTCAACGTTCACAGCATAGCCATAGAGGTTCCCATCAAGGATTTGACGCGCGACGGCAGTACGCCTGCGGACCCTACGGCGGCGAACTCCGTCATAGGCGTGTGGGCCACCGCCAGCCGCCAGACCACGCAGGTCATACGCTCTAGCGCGAGCGTTGCGGGCGTCAACGTAGGCATCAGCGCGGGCACAGGCGAGGCGCAGTGGAAGCAGGTCTCAAGGCTTGGCAATCCGCTGGTCAACGAAGTCGTCATCCCTCTCAAGCTCAAGGACGCCTTCAACAGCATAGGACCGAAAGACGACGCAGTGGCCGCGCCCTACGTGCTTGACCCGCAGCTGCCCAAACTGATGAAGGCGGTCTTCAAGATTGATATTCCGCCAGCGCCGCGCAACGACCTGGTGGCAATCTTCGCCACGGGCATCAAGGCCGGTTCCGTGCCGGGAGCGCCGCAGTTCAACACCTTCCTGTCCGACGGCCAGCCGCATGAGATGCTGCGCCTGAACGTGGCCCTCCCGCCGACTCCCATGGAGCGGCAGAATCGTCTTGGCTTGCTTGGAGGCGACCTGGCGGGCTTCCCCAACGGGCGACGCGTGGGCGATGACGTGACGGACATCGCTCTCAGGGCTATGGCGGGCGGCACGCCTTTTACTCCTGCCACGAACAAGGCCCCGAACAACGCGCTCGGCGACGGTGTGGACCAGAACGACGTTCCATACCTGCCGGGCTTCCCGTACCTCGGCACGCCCCATCCCGGGCGCGCGAAACAGTAGAGGTCAAAAGTCAGAGGTTGGAGGTTAGTAGAAGCAAGAGAGCTACTGGCCTCTGACCTCTTCTAAATAGCCTATGCGTAAAAAGCTACTCATCATCGCGGGAATAATCTTAACGGGCTACGCGCTGGCGGCGGGAATCGAGAGCTTGTGGAAACAGAAATCCACGGCGGCGCGTGCGAGCGAGCGGCCAGCCATCAGCGCTAACCGTATCTCTGTTGACAACCAAGTTGAGAGGGCTGAGGCCATCATCAGGGAAGCGCCGGAGAGAGTCGAAGGCTATAACCTGCTGGCCGCAGCCTTTCTACAGAAGGCGCGCGAGACCGGCGACTTCGGTTTCAACGCAAGGGCGGAGGCGGCGCTCAATCGCTCTCTTGAGATAGCGCCGGACGATTTCGACGCCTTGAGGCTGCGGGCCGCTTTGCTTCTAGCTTATCACCGTTTTCAGGATGCGCTCGAAGTTGCGCGCCGCGCTCAGGCTTTGCGTCCGTACAACGCAGATGTCTACGGCGCTATAACGGACGCGCTCGTAGAGCTTGGAGATTATAAAGGCGCGGTCGCGGCGGCGCAGAAGATGGTTGACCTCAGGCCCGACACGGCCTCTTACTCGCGCGTCTCCTACCTGCGCGCGCTGCATGGCGACACGGAGGGCGCGATTGAGGCCATGCGCATGGCCGTGCGCGCAGCCGACCCGCACAGCCCCGAGAGCATAGCGTGGTGCCGCGTTCATCTTGGGCTTGAGCTTATAAACGCGGGCCGACTCAGCGAAGCGGAGCGCGAGTTCGATGAGGCTCTGAAAATCTTTCCGGGCTACTACATGGCGCTTTCCGCAAAGGCGCGCGCGCGCATCGGCGCGGGCGATATGGAGAGCGCGCTTGAGCTTCTTAAGCAAGCGGAAGAGCGTGTGCCCCTGCCGGACACAATCATTGCGCGCGGCGACCTTCTGACGAAGCTCGGTCGTGCGGAGGAGGCTCAGAGAGAGTATGCGCTGGCGGAGTTCACGGAGCGCACCTCTTCGGGCGCAAGCACCTACTCGCGCCAGTTGGCGCTCCTTCTGGCCGACCACGACATGAAGCTGGACGAGGCGCTTGCGATTGCCAGGCGCGAGCGCGCGGCGCGCTCTGACATCTATACCTGCGATGCGCTGGCGTGGGCTCTCTTCAAGAACGGATTGCTGCGAGACGCGGGGGCGGCCATGAGCGAAGCGCTTCGATTGGGAACGCGCGACGCGCGCCTCTTTTACCACGCAGGCGTGATAGCCGACGCACAGGGCGAGCGCAAACGCGCCATCAAATATCTCGGCCTAGCGCTCAGTACGGACCCATCCTTTAATCTATTGCAGGCCGAAGATGCAAGGCGCAGGCTGCGGGCGATTGGAGCATGAGCTGATGCCTTACGCTCTGCCTTCAAGATGAAGATGAAGCGGTGCAGACTCGTTTCTACTTTTAACAGGGACTATTTATGAGAGAACATTTTCGCTCGACATCAACCGGATGCGTCATCTTCGCGTTGCTGGCTTTGGCTTTAAGCTTCAGCGCCGCGCGCTCGTGCCTCGCGCATCCCTTAGGGAACTTCACCATCAATCATTTCACGCGCCTTGAGGTTGAGCGGGAGCGGCTCAATCTTCACTTCGTGGTTGACATGGCTGAAATCTCCACCTTTCAGGAATTGCAGTCAGCCGATGCGGACGGCGACGGCAGAACTTCGGACGCTGAGCTTAACGCTTACCTTGAGCGGGCTGCAGGGCAATACGCAACGGGGCTTCTTCTCGACGTGGACGGCGCAGCCGTTCCGCTGCGTTTGGTGAAGAAGGGAGTCACGACGCTCAACGGCGCGGGCGGCATGCAGACTTTGCGTATAGAGTGCGACTATGAGGGGCTGCTCTCATACAACGTTGCGGGTGCGGTGCGACGCCTGCGACTGGAGGACGCGAACCATCGCGACCGCATAGGGTGGCGCGAGATGGTGGTTGTGCCCGCTCAGGGCATGAGCGTCTTCGATAGCAACGCGTTCGGCACAGCCGTCACCAAAGAGCTTAGAGAGTATCCGCAGGACATGCTCTCTGCGCCGCTGGACGAGCGCATCGCGGAGCTATCCTTCAAGGAGGGAGAAGCGCCCGCGGGCGCGGCCACGCTCAGAACGCGCGATGGCCGGGCGATGGCGCAGACGCGCGACGCTTTGACTGAGCTGATTGCCGTGCCCGAAATAACTCTGTGGGTCGCGCTGCTTGGCCTTTTGATAGCCGCGGGCCTCGGCGCTTTGCACGCGCTCTCGCCTGGGCACGGCAAGACTGTGGTCGGAGCTTACCTTGTAGGCTCACGAGGCACGGCGCGGCACGCAGCCTTTCTGGGCCTGACCGTCACCGTCACGCACACCTTCGGCGTCTTCATGCTGGGCGTCGTGACGCTCTTCGCATCCCGTTACATAGTTCCGGAGCGCCTCTTCCCCATCCTCAGCCTCATCTCCGGGGCGATAGTTTTGAGCATAGGCTTGACGCTCTTCGTGCGACGCCTGCGCGCAATCCCTGGGCTCTCAGGCTCAACGCCTCATCGTCACTCTACTCATGCGCACGAGTGCCATGAGCATTCGCATGATGAGGTGAGCCATCATCATCACCATGAAGAGCTGGCTCATGCGCATTCGCACGGCGGCTTTACGCACTCGCATGACGGTGGGCCTGCGCACACGCACCTTCCGCCGGGTGCGGACGGGAGCCGCGTCACATGGCGCAGCCTGCTTGCGCTTGGCGTCTCGGGCGGGCTGCTTCCGTGCCCCTCCGCGCTGGTGGTCCTGCTGTCGGCCATCTCTCTTCATCGCGTAGGCTACGGTCTTTTTTTGGTCCTGGCCTTCAGCATCGGGCTGGCATGCACGCTGACGGGCATAGGGTTGGCGTTCGTGTACGCGGGCCGTCTGATGAAGCGTCGCGCGAGCAATGCTATCGCTGGCGGTCTGGCGCGCGTGCTGCCTGCGCTCAGCGCGTTTGTGATAGCGTGCATCGGCGCTGCCATCTGCTATGAGGCGCTGGTCAATGCAGGGCTCAGCTTAAGCGCGCTCCGATTCCCTGAGCTGACGCCAGCCGGCTCCATTTCCACCGCGTCGGTGCTTGCGCTCGGTCTGGTGTTCGGGCTCAAGCACGCCATGGAGGCGGACCATCTGGCTGCGGTATCCACTATCGTGACCGAGCGCAAGAGCGTCATCAGCTCCTCACTGGTCGGCGGCCTCTGGGGCATAGGCCACACCATCTCGCTCCTTATAGCGGGCGTGGCGGTCATACTGCTTCACATAGAGATAGGTGAGAAGACGGCGCTCGCGCTTGAGCTGGGAGTAGCGCTGATGCTCATAGCGCTCGGTGTAAACGTCATCAGAAAACTCGCGCGCAGAGAGACTCGCCTGCACTTTCACACGCACCGGCACGGCCATAGAATGCACAGCCACCCGCACCTGCACGACCTGGCACAGGAAGATAATCCTTCGACGCACCACGGCTTCCGCCCGGGCGCGCGGCCTCTGCTTGTAGGAATGATGCACGGGCTTGCAGGAAGCGCGGCGCTGATGCTCCTGGTGCTTTCAACCATCTCGTCGCCGCTCGTTGGCATGGCTTATATCTCTGTCTTCGGCGTAGGCTCCATAGGCGGGATGATGCTCATGAGCGCGCTCGTCAGCCTTCCGCTTCGCCTGACGGCAGAGCGTTTCAGCCGCGCCAATCTAACCCTGCGCGGCATGGCCGCTCTCTTCAGCGTCGGATTCGGTCTGTTTATGGTTTATGAGATAGGCTTTGTCGAGGGGCTTTTCCATTGAGATTGCATGACGAGCGCGCTCTCGCTTCCCGTGTGCCTGAGGCGTGTAAGTCGAAGCGCAAAGATTGCGACAACGGAGCTGCATTCATTCGATGTCATTTCAAAATCCATCGCCGACCACGATGAAGCCCGCCCAATAGAAGGGATGGCGATAAAGCTCGTTCTTATTTAGCTTGAGCACGGCAAGGCGCAACGCATCGGCCTCGGAGATTTTAGGCGTCGAGGTCTTCAGCGCCGATTGCAGATTGCGATGAAACTCGGTCATCAAAAGATTTGTGCTCGTGGACTCGACCTTCCATTGGCTTACAACGGTCGTCGGAGTACCGGCGACAAAGAAGGCCCATGACAGTCCTATGACGCCCTCGCCCGCCCCGAAACGACCGCGCGCCGTTTCACACGCTGAGAGGATTACCATGTCAGCGCGCAAGTCCATCTGCATAATCTCCCACGCTTCCAGTAAGCCGTCCTCAGAGCTTACGGCATTGGGCCGGGAGAGCAGTAGATAGGAATATAGCGGGCTGCTGTTATTAAGTATGCCGTGAGTCGCAAGATGAATTATGCGGTACTTACCGGCCTCCAGTTTAATACGATCCTCACGCGCCTCTGCGCCTACATAAATCCTGCTCTGAGCAGCGCCATAAAGCTGCTCAAGCGCCCTTACCTCTTTCTCCGTGTCAGGCAACGGTTCAAGCCCTGCTCGCGTCACGAGCTTGGCGCTGGATATAGTCTGCTCGCTGGCCTTCGGGTTGCCGAAAGCCAGAAGCAGAGACGAGGCGCTCGACTGCTCATTGTTCTTTCGTCGCAGGCGCATCATTTCGCGCAGGACCGTCAGGCTGGGCGCATAAGAGACGGCCTGGTCTTCTATGACGTAACGGCCCTCTGTCGGCTGAAGCGCCTGAAATGGCAGACCCCATAACCCTGCATCCGGCACTATTATGAGCTTCGTCTTATCCTGTAACTGCTTTTGCGCCGGACGAAGCAGCAGGCCGTAAAGCTCCTGCGCCGATTGCGAAAAGTCCGGGTTGCGCCCTGCCAGATGCGCTCTATAATTTTCCACCCTCTTCTCTAAGTCATCGCGCTTGATGTCGAGCGTGTACAGCTTCAGGTCATCCTTCCCGGTAGCTCGCTCCTTCGTCAGCACAAACAGGTATGTCTGCTCATCCGTCACAAGGTATTCCAGCAAAGCGCTTTTATCGTCCGGGAGGATGTGGCTGGCCTGCTCGACTGTGAAGAGCGCCGCCTCGCCGCGCTTGGCCTGCAGGTTCGGATGAGCAGCATAGAGGCTCTTCTGAAAAGCTTCAAAATCGAGACGCGCCTGCTGAAGTCGCGCGTCCAGCTCACTCAAAAGCTGATTGTCGGGTTTGGCGCGAGCGCGCTCCGTGGAGATTTGCGCATTGAGCGAGCTGATTTCATCTCTTAATTGGCGCTCCTGATTACGCTCCTCTGTGGTCATGGCCTTTGTGATGTTGTCCCGGCCATTCAGCAGCACGTCCAGAAGGGCGCGCCCCTTTGCGCGCTCGGCATACAGCAACGCCTCACTCGCTCTCTTCTCGGTCGCCAGCAGCTTCGCGCTCTCAAGATAAGGTGAGACTCTTCGCTCGAAGGAGAGCTGCTGCTCGCGCGTGCCGCCCGCCACCTGCGAGCGTAGAGACTCTATGACGGCAATCGCCTCATCGAAGGCTTTACGCGCATCCTCAGGTCTGTTGAGCGCGCGGTAAGCTTTGCCTGTGATTGTGCGTGTCTCCCAGAATTGTTCCTGAAGCCCAGCCTGCCTCGCAGTCCTGGCTCCCGACTCTGCCGCCTCCAAAGCCTCCTTGTAGTTGCCCTGCTTGTAGTAAAAGTTCGCCAGCGCCTCGAAAGAAGTAGTGAGCCCTCTGTTATTATTGGCCGCTTCCTCTAACGCCAGGCTCTTACGGTAAAATTCGAGCGCGAGGTCACGCTTGCCCTGCGCGTCGTATATGTCCCCAATCTTCATGTAGGATTCCGCGAGCGCAGGCTTTTCGCCAATCTGCTCGCGCAGCTTCATGCTCTTCAGTTGATACTCAAGCGCCGTGTCGTACTCGCCTCTCTTGAAATAGGTCGTCCCGATGTCAAACAGAGCGTAGGCCACCTCGGCGCGATTACCCATGGCTTCGTTCAGGGCCAGGTATCTCTGGCGGTATTCCAGCGCAAGGTCTTCTTCTCCCTGCGAGCCGTAAACCGCCGAGAGAGCTTTCAATGCGGAAGCCGTGTTCGGTTTGTCCTTTAGCTCTTCGGCCAGTTTCAAAGCACGCTGCGCATGCTCAAGCGCCAGCCTGTAATTTCCCTGAAAGCGGTAGACGATGCTGATGTTGCTGAGCGTGCCCGCCATGCGCGACTTGAAGCCCGCCTCCTCGTAAAAGGCTAAACTTTTACGATAATAATCGAGCGCCACCTCGGAGTTGCCCAAAGCGTTATTGACGACTCCCAGATTGTTGTGGAGACGCGCCATCTCAGCTCTATCCCCTATCTCCTCGCATAGCGCCAGAGCCTTCTGATAGTAGTCCAGCGCCCGGCTGTAGTTACCCTGCCAGCGGTTGACGATGCCGAGGCCGTTCAGCCCCTTGGCTATTCCCAGCTTGTCTCCGACAGCCCTGTACAGCTCTATGCTCTTGTTGAAGGAGTCCTGCGCCTGCTGATAGTCGCCCCTCTGCCACTGCACGTTGCCGATATTAAAGAGCGCCCTCGCGCCTCCTCTTTTGTCTCCTATGTCCTGGCCGAGCGCGAGCGCCTTCTGGTCATAATCCATAGCCGTAGGATAATCGCCCTGCACGGAATATAGCTCGCCCAGCGCGTTGAAGGCCGAGACGATTTTCACGCGGTCGCCGATTTTTTCCGCCACGTTGAGCGCCGTCCGGTTAAAGATGAGTGACTGCGTATAGTTGCCCTTCTTGTTATTAATATCGCCTTGTTTGAGGAGCGCTGTAACCAGCTCGCCGCTCACCAACTCTTTCGCTGACACCAGCAATGTCGCGCGCTCCTCTTCGGTCTTGAGCGCGCCTAATTCCATCGCGAGCTCTTCTTCGGCGGTCGTCTCTGTCCAGATTCTCCACATCCCATCTTCTCTGACGCATTGCAGCACGGGAGATGTTTTTACAGGCTGAGCGGGCTGCGCATTCGCGCCCGAAGCAGCTGTCTCTATGGTAAGACTCACCTCGGCCTTCTCCCCTTCAACTGCAACCTTCAGAACATTCAGATTATGAACTTCTATAAAATTCTGAGACTTGAAAATCTCTTCCACAGACTTACGGCGTGTCGCCAGCGCCTCGGACTTCGCGCTCCACAGGCGAAACATTGCATCCGCGTCCTTGCTCGCATAGGCCGCATAGTATTGTTCGACCAGCGAGCGCAAGGCACTCTCGTCAGAAATTTGAAGGAAGGCACAGTCGTGAGCCGGTTGAAGAAGCGTCGGCGTTGGGCCGTATAAAAAGAGTGAGTACAGGGCTAGCGCGAGCATGAACCAGCGAAGTTTATCGCCTGACATATCAGCTCCTCCAAAGGCTTAGGATTAGGGCAGGAGAAGGGAGGTCCGATTCAAACTCCTTTTATGAAGTGAGGTAATCTTAAAGCAAGCAGCCTGCAATTAAAAGGATAAACTTTCTATTGAGAGAAGAGGCTGCTTTCATCCGTACATCGCCGAGGCTCAGACCGAGCAGGGGCGGCCCTATCTTTTCGTCGCCGTAGACCGCGCCTCAAAGCTCGCTTACGCAGAGCTGCATCTCGACCAGACGCGCACCACAGCCTGCCGGTTTCTACGCCAGTTGATTGAGGCCGTTGCTTACCGCATCTACACCGTCCTCACGGATATCGCCAAACGTCTCAAGTCTCTTCGGGGGCCGACGCCCTGCCAGCATATCAGCAGGTGTTGGCAAAAGGAGGCGGAACGATTTAAGCTGCACACCAGTTATTTCGGTCACTAACCGCAGACATTGCTCGTGTTGGGCAGGATTTCAGTTTAAGGAGATAGGAGAATGGCGGAAATTACTGTTAAGCATCTTGGGCTGGAGATTTCAATTAAAGGTAAGTTCAGCCGCGTTTCCGAACAGGAGTTATATACACAAGCAGTTGTTAGCCTCATTAGGAAGGCCAGCATAAAGGAATGGCAGAGCTATTACGATGAGGTCGATGAAACAGATGATTATGATGATGAAGTCCGTGATGCTTTGGACGAGTTCTGTTCAGCAGTTCTGATAGCAGTGGCGCATCTTTATAGGGCGGAGGATAATTATACAGAAGACAAACAGGCCAAAACTGAAAAGATTGGTAATCTAACCATACCGGAAAATGACTCCATGTTCAGGGCTTTGCTGGGAATAATAAGCAATCTGGGAAATATAAGCGGGATGCTGCTTGGTGGCGACATAAGAGCTGAGGAGCCTAAAGATTTGAATTAGCTGTTGAGCATTTCGAGCGCTCTTCATCCTGCCGGTATTGAATTATGATAAGGTTTCACCTGCTTACCGTAACGGGAATGCTGATGAGGACCTCTCTAAATATCACGATTGGTTATCCGAATTAATTCCTCTCTTGTCACAGTCCTGGACTTGGGCTGTGGTTGCTGTCTGCCCTTTGCACAGCGCCTTGCACAACACTTTGCCATCACCGGAGTCGATATTTCAGCCATCCAGATTGAGCGCGCAGAAAAGACTGCCCCGCGAGCGGATGTTATCAGAACAACTCGAATTTGACTGTCAGATACTTCTTCGGGTTCTGGCGAAAGTCGTAGATGAGCTTGACGCCTTCTGAAGAGAGCTGGTTAACGTTGTTGTAGAGTTGCTCGTCGGTGATGAGCTTGCCGAGCGTGCCCTCGCCGCGCTGGGCGCTTGAGACGACGTTGTCTATGCGCTCGGCTGTGGTGTTGAAGCGGGCGATGGCTGTGCGGGCGTCGTTGTAGATAGCTTCGTCGGTGATGAGTTTGCCGACGGTTCCGCGCCCCGCCTGTACGTCCGCGATGATTGCGTCGATCTTGTCCACTGAGCGGTTGAGGCGCGCCACCGTCTGGTTGACGTTGTTGTAGAACTCTTCGTCCTTGTAGAAGCGACCGAGGCTGCCGCGGCCCGCGCGAATATCTTCGGCTATGGCTCTTAGCTGCAAGGCAATCTCGTTAGCGTTGTTATAGAGCGCGGGGTCGTTGACGAATCTTCCGGCTGAGCCCTGGCCGGACCTTACCTGAGCCAACACATCGTCAACATCGCGTATGGTTGAGTTGAGGTTGTTGTAGAAAGCCTCATCGTTGACGAAACGGCCCATGGAGCCCTCGCCCCTGTTTATTCTCTGGACAATCTCGTTGACCTCTTTGGAAACATCGTTGAGACGTTTCATGAGGTCGTTGCCGGAAGCCGTCAGGTCGCTGATGCCGCCGCCGGAAGTTGCAGGAAGAAGCGCGTTTTCGGGCACGGGCTGGCCGCTGGCCGTGCCGGGCGTGATGTTAATCAATTTCTCGTTGCCCAGGAGACTAGGCGAGCCCAGCTGCGCGGACGAGTCTGTGCGTATGCGCTCGTTGGCGGGCCGCCCGTCAATGGTGTTGTCTATGGTGAGACGGGCCTCCACCTTCGGCGCGCTCGGCTCAGTGGACGGCGGCAGCAGCTTTACGTCCTCTACTTTTCCGACGCGCACGCCCGCCAGACGCACTTCGGACCCTGCGCGCAGTCCGTCGGCGTTCGCAAACTGCGCGCGCAGATGCAGCTTGCGCGCAAACGGATTAATGTCGCCCGTCGCGTTCAGTATCAAAAAGATAAGGACGGCAATCGCAACGACGACCAGAATGCCGACGCGCAGCTCGCTCAAGCCAATCGTTTTTCTTGCAGGAGGCATAATTACAAGAAGGCAAAAGTAAAAAGGTAAAAGGCAAAAGTGAAGAGGATGAAATCAAAAAGCCTACCTTCGTTTTTCGGAAAAGCGTTTTCCGCCCTACTTTTGCCTTCTTACTTTTACCTTTTTCCTTTCTTCAGTGTCCGCGAAGGAATTTCTGTATGTACGGGTCTTCGGCCTTTTTCAGTGTTTCGTCGGTGCCGCTGAAGATGACGTGGCCCTCTCGCATCATCAGCACCTTGGTATTAATCAGGCAGAGACGCTCGCCCTCCTTTTCGAAGATCACGTCTCCGGCGTCGTTGACGACGGCGTACTCCGAAGTCAGGTACTCAAGGTTGTTCATCTCGTGCGTGACGAAGATGCTCGATACGTCCTCAAGGTCTCTGAGCTTCATCGCCAGCTCGCAGATGGTGCGAGCCGTGGGCGGGTCGAGGCCCGCCGTGGGCTCGTCGAACATGACAATCTTAGGGTCTCCCACAAGGGCGCGCGCAATCCCTACGCGGCGACGCATGCCGCCCGAAAGCTCTATGGGCATCTTGTCAATCGCGTCCTCAAGGTTGACGAAACGCAGCATTCGCCGCACCTCCTGCTCGACCTCCTCTTCCGGCACTCCCTGCTCGTGCAGCTTGAAAGCCACGTTGTCATAAACCGAAAGGGAATCGAAAAGCGCGCCCTCCTGAAAGATCATGCCAATCTTCTTGCGCACGACCATCATCTGCTGCTCCGTGTAATTCGTGATGTCTTCGCCGTCAACTAGAATCTGGCCCGAATCGGGTTTGAGCAATCCCAGCACCAGCTTGATGGTCGTTGACTTGCCGCAGCCTGAGCCGCCAAGGATTATCTTGGTCTCGCCCTTCATCACTTTAAAGCTGAGACCGTCTAGAACCTTTCGGCCATCGAAACCTAAATGGACATCGCGAAACTCTATGGCCGGAATGGCGCGGTCGCGGTCATCTTCGGCGGCAAAGGTCGATTCGGCGGCGTCCTCGCTTACACGTCCGTCGTAGGACGCATGAATCGACGGCTGCGTGACGTTGAGATCGGTTGAAGCCATAACTTTAAAAGCCGTGAATGGTAAATGGTAAATAGTGAATAGTAAATGGTGAATGGATAAAGGCCGTTTCTTCTATTTACCATTCACTATTCACGATTTCATTCTCCGGACGGCATCCCCAGAAGATACTGCAGGGCGCGCGCCAGGAAAAAGTCTGCGATGATGACGACGATGGAGGCCGTAACCACGGAGCGGGTCGTGGAGCGACCTACGCCAACCGTGCCGCCTTCTGTGCTTAGTCCTTTATAACACGCAATCGAGCCTATAATCAGCGCGAAGACTATGGGCTTGACGACGCCGCCTATAATATCATCGCTTGTGATGCCGTCGCTCACCGAGGTCAGAAACGTTGAAGATGCCATCCCGTAAAGGAGCGTGGAGACAGTCCACCCGCCGCCTATGCCGACCACGTCCGCTATGACCGTCAAAAGCGGAAGCGTGATGACCAGGGCCACTATGCGCGGCGCGACGAGCTTTCTGACGGGGTCCGTGCCAAGCGCTCGCATGGCGTCTATCTGCTGCGAGACGGACATCGACCCAAGCTCTGCCGAAATCGCAGAGCCGACTCGTCCCGTCACCATCAGCGCCGTCAGCACAGGCCCCAACTCGCGTATCAGCGAGAGCGCCACCAGATAACCCGTCTGCTCCTGCGCGCCGTAATACTTGAGGGTCGGGAAGGTCTGGAGCGTAAGCACGCCGCCCGTGAAAAAACCCGTCAGGATGATGATGGTCAAAGAGCCTACGCCGATAGTGTCCATCTGGGCGATGGTCTCTGGGACATAGCGTGGACGCTTGAAAAGGCCGGCTGCGGCGCGCGCCACCAGCAATGTCGTCTCTTGCAGTTCGAAGAGAGCGCGCGTAACTAGATTCATCGAGTCAGAAAAGAGAGCGCGCAACGGGCGCGCGCGCCCCCGCTATGTGTGCAGCCTGGCATGAGCACCTCTAACAAGATTTTTATCTTTCTCACGCCGGAATAGTTTCTGGCACATCCTGCACGGGACGCCGAAGCTTTGCAGCAAGAGGTGCGCGAAACTGTGGACGAGCGGCTTATGATGCGCAAAATAGGCTCATGCCGTCAAGTTAGAAATGCAAAGAGCTTGAGTTTGAAGAGAGGCGGAAGCGCCGCTGCCTATTCCTGGAAGCCGAAGCGGCCTTTCGAAAAGTCTACTTGAGGCTATCTGAAACGTCAGATTTATCATTAGTCCGGCAAGGGAGGATTGAAAATAGCCCGGCACTTTAGCGCCGGGCTATTTTCAATCCTCCCTTACTGGACTATTCAAATGGCTTCACGGGCGGCGACAGAATCTTCAGGGCCGAGCCCTGCGAATCCCTCTTTGGTTGCCGTCGGGCTGGCCAGCGCCTCCCTGAATCCTGCCTCTATCGCGCATGGGCGTAGAGCCTCCGTCACCTTGCAAACGGCGGCTCCGGCGATTCTCCTCGGCCTGAAGGCGCAGCGTCCTGAAGGTTTCCAGTTGCTCTGGCGTCAGTATGCGGCGCACGCCAAGCTCCGTCATGGCCTGAAGCCGAACCTGCGCTCCTTGCGCTTCGGCCAGGTCGCGCGCTCGCTGCTCCACCACTGCCTCGTCCGCATTCTCCAAATAGATTGCGCGGTCCAAAGCCGTGCGCGCCGCGCGCACCCTCAGCCCAATCAGCCGACGCGCCTCGCGGTTGCGCTCACGTATAGCTTTAATCTTATCAATCTGCTCAGGCGTAAGATTCAACTGCCTTATCAGGTCGCCTTCGGGGCCGGGGGGCCGTCCGTCTGCCTGTCCCTGCGGAGGCGGGCCACCGGGCTCTTCCTGCGCGAAAGCCTGCGCGGGCGTGAAGATGAGTAGAAGCAGAAAGAGAAGGAGCAGCGGCGCTCCTCCCAGCTTTCCGCCTTTAAACAGTTTCATAGTCAATGTCCTCTGTCCTCTTTAGCGAATCGAATTCCGGTGAAGCGCTGCTTCGCGCATGGGCTTCAATAGGACTCGTTTGAATCGTCAATCAAATCCGAGAGCCTTGGAAGATTGTCGTCCTCTTTCGTGCGCTGCATAAGCTCCGCCAACTGCTGGCGCGCCTCCTGCGATGAGTTGACTTTGCCCGGCGCGACGTTGCTCTGCCGTCTGGCAACTGTCGAGTATGAGCGCGCGGGCTTCGGAGCCTTGGGCGCGGCAGCCGTTGGCTTATCTGCGACTGCATCGGCGTCCTTCGTTTGAGTCGCAGAGACTTCAACAGCCTTCTTCTCGCCCTGGCGCAACTCTTCTGCGCGCTTATTCACCATCTCTTTGACTTCATATTCCGTGGGGCCTGTCTGTACGACTTTGACAACCGTCGCGGGCCGCTCGTAAAAGCGAGCCACGGCGAAGACTACCAGAGCGCAGACCACCAGCGCCGCAGCAGCCGTGGCCGCGCGCATCCACATCGGAGAGAGCTTGAAGAACTCGCGCAACGCGGCCAGAGCCGAGCGCCTGGGCTGAGCTTCCTCGTGCGTAGCGAGCGACGGAGCGACCGCAGGCGAGGGCTCGAAGGCGGGAAGCGATTGGTTTCGCCACTCTACCACGTCCTCGCGCACACGGCTGAGCGCCGTAAGCTCGTCGCTGCACGCGCGGCAGCGCTCCATGTGCAGCCGAAACTCTCTGGCCTCCTGCGCGCTCGCTTCACCATAAAGATAGGCCACAAGCTCCTCTGCGCGCTCGCAGCCTTCGGCCTCCGGATTCTCCTTCATAATCTTCTCCCGATTTCTCTCGCTCATCTTCACTGCTCCTCTACGGCGTGACCCTCCAGCCTCATCCTCAACTGCCTGAGCGCAGTGTAGAGTCTGCTCTTGACAGTGCTTTGAGGAAGCTCAAGCACCTGTGCTATCTCCTGAAAAGTCATCTCCTCGAACTCTTTCATAACAATCACCTGTCTCAAGTCCGGCGGAAGCGCGGACACGGCGCGTCTCACTGCAAGGGTTCGCTCGCGCGCTTCGGCGCGACGGGCCGGCGATTCATGCGCCGCCGCTGTAAAAGAGGCGGCGTCGCGCTCAGCCTCCTCTTCGAGCGCCGATTCGGAGCGCACGCGCGCGCGTCGCTGGCGAGTGATGCACTGGTTGACAGCTATGCGGTGAAGCCAGGAGGAGACTTTCGCTTCGCCACGGAAACCCCTGAGGTTTCGAAAGGCCGCCAGAAAGGTCTCCTGCGTGGCGTCGCGCGCATCCTCCTCACGCCCCAGCATCCCGAAGGCGAGCGCGTAGATGCGTCGCTCCCAGCGCCGCACTATCTCGCCGAAAGCGTCCGCGTCGCCCCCAAGAGCACGCTCTACCATCTGCTCGTCGTTTGTCGTCTCCATCCTCTCTCGTGCCGCAAAAGGGGGAGCGCCATAGCTCTCTTCCTGAATTCGGAGCAGAATGGAACGCTCAAAGCCGGCGCAAAAGCTCAAACTCAACCCTTGCGCTCAACACTTTAGACGCTTTTCGGTCTCCTTAAGTCTGCAAAATTATCTCATACACGGCACCCGGACCCCGGAACCTTCAGACTAGCTCTCAAGCGTTGAAAATTCACCCGAAAAGGGATGAAAAGGAAACTCTTTAGCTGACTTAACTCTTTTGTGTCAGCAAATTAAAAATAAGCAAACATTGACAGGCAGGCTTTGGCCCGCGTACTATATTGGGGAGCCGTGGGCCGTGATTGTTCGGCCCTCGACCAACGCCTTCGGGCCGGGTAGCAAACCTACCGTGCGGAAATCAAAGCTTCCGGCCTCTCGGTCCGCTTCAACTGCCCAGGATTCTAAACTTTTCATGTTTGACCGTTTCCGGCGACTACGCCTCCTGTACATAGTTCTAGGCGTGCTTCTGGTGGTGGGACTTTTCCCGCTGGCCTTTGCCGGATGGCTGCTCTCTGGCCGCTCGGCGGAAGAGCTGCGCTCGGTGGAGGGGCGCTATCAGGCTCAGCTTGTGCAGGACAAGGCGCGGCAGATAGAGCTTTACGGGCAGCGCTACAGGGACGTGGCGACGGGCCTTGCTCGCGCCTTCGAGCTTGCGGGCGGCGTGCGCGCGCTCAATGAAGAGGGCGCTGACCAGAGGCTTCTGAAGACTTTGCAGGATGACCCGAATCTTATAGCGCTCGCAATTCTTCCCGTGCAGGGCCAGCCGCACACGGCGTTTCAGCCGGACGTGATTCGCCGCGAAGAGGTGGACGAGCGTGTCGGAGAAGTCCTTGCCCGTATGAGCGGTCGCGGCGTTGTCGTCAGCCGCCCGGAGATAATCCGCTCCGGTCAGGAGATGGGCCTGACCATAGCCGTGCCCGTGATGGGCGGACAAAACGGCGAAGAGGTGGTCGCAGCCGTCGTGGCCATCATCTCGTTTCGTGAGGTCTTCAGGGCCGTGCAGCAGCCCTCTGCAAAGAGCGAGCGCGAATTGCTGGACGCAGGTCTGCCCGTAGTCTTTGTCATAGACCAGGAGGGGCGAGCCGTGGCGCACCCGGACGAGCGCCTTGCTTTCAGCCAGCGCGTCATGACAGACCTGAAGGTCGTGCAGGATTGGCTTGAGTCGGGCTCGCAGGTCCAATCCGCCCTTTCGCCTTTCGCCGCCAATCGAGAGGGGCGCGAGATAGAGATGCTTGGCTCTTACGCGACCGCGGAGCTTGGCAGCAACTCTCGCCTTGGCGTGATAGCAATTCAGGACGAGCGTGCGGCGCTCGCGTCGGTCGCAGACATGCGCCGCCAGACGCTCATGATAAGCCTGGTGGCGGCGCTCTTCGTGTTTCTTATAGGTTTCATAGGAGCGAAGCGCCTGACGCAGCCCGTGCAGGAGTTGGCCGCCGGCGCGCATCGCATAGCGGGCGGAGACTTTTCCAAGCGCATCACTGTGCGCAGCCGCACGGAGCTTGGCGACTTGGGCAACTCCTTCAACATCATGACTGACCAGGTCGAGCGCTTCATCAACGACCTGCAGCGCGCGGCTGATGATAATCGAGAGCTGTTCATAGGAACGGTCAAGGCTCTGGCCGCTGCAATCGACGGCAAAGACCCTTACACGCGCGGCCATTCCGAGCGAGTGTCCAGAATCTCCGTGGCCATAGGGCAGAGGTTGGAATTGCCGGACGCGGAGTTGGAGAACCTGCGCGTCAGCGCGCTCCTGCATGACGTAGGCAAGATTGGAATCGACGACAACATTTTGAAGAAGCCGGCGGCGCTGACCAGCGACGAGTTCGAGCTGATGAAGCAGCACCCGCAGAAGGGCTACAAGATTATGTCGCAGATTCCCGCCATGAAGGAGTTCCTGCCGGGCATGTACATGCATCACGAGATGATTGACGGCAACGGCTACCCGCAGGGCTTGAAGGGCGAAGAGATTCCCATGCAGGCGCGCATAGTCGCCGTCGCGGACACCTTCGACGCCATGACTACGGACCGGCCTTATCAGAAGGCCATGAAGTTTGAGGACGCGCTCGGGCTCATAAAGAAATTCGTAGGCACGCGCTATGACGACTCGGTTGTCAATGCGCTGGTGGAAGCCTGCGAGTCAGGACAGATTGCGCCGGGCCGCGTTCGCTTGCGACAGCCCGCCAAAGCAGGCTCGAACGGCTCCGCGAGCCCTGCGCCCAAAGAGCAACCCGCGCCCGCTCCAGTTGCATAAAGCAGAGGTTAGAGGTCAGAGGCTAGAGGTTAGTAGCGCTCTCTCTTTTCACTGACCTCTGACCTCTGACCTCTAATCTCTGTCATAACAGCCGCACGCGCTTTTGTCGTAGTGCGGCTGTTATGTTTATAATTCACTTTTCGCTTAAAGCTAATCGTAATCGCAAAGGCACTCATAGGATTCATGGCATTCTGGAGACGAAAAAGTAAAGACCAGTTCATCACGCTCGGCCTGAATGAGCCCGCGACGCCAGCGGCTCGCAAGGAAGAGAGGCCGCAGCCTGCGCCCGAAGCTCCGACCGAGAGGCTTCAGCCTCCCGCAGCGCTTTCCGAGGAGCGCGCGCCGTTGCAGACCGCCGCGCCGCTTCCCGCGCTTGAGCCCACGGTAACGGGCGGCCAGCCAACGCCGCCGCCCGCAAGTGAAACACAAGGGTTGACGGAGAGACCGCGTCCCGCGACGCCTGCGCAAGCCGCCACGCCTGCGCCGCGCGCTCAGGAGCCCGTCAAGCCTGCGGCTGCGCAGCGGCCCGTGCCGTCACGCTCGACCTTCTCTTCATCCATACTCGGTCTGGACCGCTCGATTGAAGAGCTGCAGGCGGAAGAGGCCGCGCTTGAGCAGGAGCTTGCCGCGCGCTTTCGTCGCGCAGTGGCGTCCACACGCGAATCGCTCTCGGAAAAGATTGACACGATCTTTCAGGGGCGCAAGGTCATAGACGCAGAGCTGCTGGACGAGTTGGAAGAGGCGCTGATTGCCGCGGACATCGGCGTGCAGACGACCACTGGGATTCTGGAAACGGTGCGACGCGGAATCGCGCGCCAGCAGATAAACGACATAGATGCTTTGAAGGACGCAATCAAGGCGGAGCTTCTGAATATTTTGAAAGCATCCGAGCGTGAGGGCGTAAGCTCCGAGACGAGCGTGCCGGAATCCGTCGCGCCTTACGTGATGATGATCGTGGGCGTCAACGGCGTCGGCAAGACGACTACGATTGGAAAGCTGGCGCAGCGCATCAAGGCCGAGGGCAATGATGTTTTAATCTGCGCGGCTGACACTTTCCGGGCGGCTGCTTCGGACCAGCTTGCCATCTGGGCGGAGCGAACGGGCGTGCCGCTCATACAGCAGAAGCAGGGCACGGACCCCGCCGCAGTCCTCTTCGATTCATTGAAGGCTGCGAAGGCAAGAAACTCCGACGTGCTTATAGTTGACACTGCGGGCCGCCTTCACAACAAATCAAACTTGATGGCCGAGCTTGAGAAGATGAAGCGCGTGGCTGGCCGTGAGGTAGAGGGCGCGCCGCACGAGACGCTTCTGGTCATAGACGCCGTCACAGGGCAGAACGGGCTTGAGCAGGCGCGGCAATTCCTGAAGGTTGCGGGCGTGACCGGCATCGTGCTGACGAAACTGGACGGCACGGCCAAAGGCGGCATCGCCGTAGCCATAGCGCGCGAGCTCAATCTGCCGATTCGCTACGCAGGCATAGGCGAAAAAGTGGACGACCTGGTAGTCTTTGACCCTGAGCAATACGTCAACAGCCTGTTCGAATAAGAAAGTCCCAAGCTCCAAGTCTCATGTCCCAAGCTAAAAGCTTCGTGTGTTTACCTGGGGCATGGCGCTTGAAACCTCGGGACTGACGCAAACTTCCTCTGACTTGGAACCTGTGACTTGAGGCTTGGAGCTAAAGATTTTGACGAGCGCATGATGCGCCGTGCGCTTGAGCTGGCGGCGCGCGGCGTAGGGCAGGTCAGTCCGAGTCCGCTGGTCGGTTGCGTTATTGTCGATGCCGACGGCGAGGTCGCAGGCGAAGGGCTCTATCTTTACGAGGGTCTCAAGCACGCCGAGACGCTCGCGCTCGAACAGGCAGGAGAGCGTGCGCGCGGCGGCACGGCCTACGTCACGCTTGAGCCACACGCGCATCACGGTCGCACTCCTCCCTGCACGGATGCTCTCATCGCAGCGGGGATTCGCCGCGTGGTCTTTCCGATTGAGGACCCGAACCCGGAGGTTTCCGGGCGCGGCCTTGCGCATTTAAAGCGAGCGGGGTTGGAGGTGAGCGCGGGCGAGCTGCTGGTGCCGGAAGCCTCGCGGCTTAATGAAAAGTATATACACTTCATGCGGCGCAAGCGGCCTTTCGTTCATTTGAAGCTGGCCGCGTCTTTGGATGGCCGCACGGCCACGCGCAACGGAGACTCGCGATGGATTACGGGCGAAGAGGCGCGCGCGCGTGTCCAGGAGCTGCGTCATGAAATGGATGCTATCCTCGTCGGCGCGGGCACTGCTCTTGCTGACGACCCGCTTCTCACAGACCGCTCCGGCAGAAAACGCCGCCGCCCCCTGGTGCGCGTGGTGCTGGACGAAAGGCTCTCGCTCTCAAACGATTCTCAGCTGGTCAAAACCGCGCGCGAGATTCCGCTTCTTCTCTTCACGTCCGGGACAGCGGATGCGGAGAGAGTGAAGCTGTTGGAGGCAGGCGGAGTTGAGGTTGTGCCGGATGAAGCGGGCGGGCGAAATCTTCAGGCGGTGCTTGACGAGCTAGCGAGGCGCAGCCTTCAGAGCGTGCTGGTAGAGGGCGGCGCAAACGTTGCCGGAGCGTTTCTGGACAGCCGTCTTGTTGACAAGATAACTTTCTTCATCGCTCCCATGATTATAGGCGGCTGCGACGCAGCGCCTGCCGTTGCGGGCAGGGGCGCTGAAAAGATTTCGGACGCGCTTCAACTGAGCGATGTCGAAATCAGAAGGCACGGGCGCGACCTTGAGATTACAGGCTACCCGAAAGGGTAGATGAGGGCGCTCAACAAGGGATGAGGGCGGAGGGATGAGGAAGAGAAGAGGAGAGGTGGAGCCGTTTTCTTCTCTTCCGCGCGCGAAGAAGGGGCTGGGCCAGAATTTTCTGGCGGACGAGCGCGTCATAGAGCGCATCGTAAGCGCCCTTGCTCCGCGCTCAGACGAGACCGTGATTGAGATTGGTCCGGGGCGCGGCGCTTTGACCTCGCGTTTGATTGAGAGGGCCGGGCGGCTCATCGCCGTTGAGTTCGATAGAGAGCTGGTTCCGCTTCTGGAAGAAAAATTCTACGCGCGCGATAACTTCACTCTCATCCACGCAGACGCGCTCGCAGTCGATTTCTGCTCCCTCATCGCGCCGCAAACCCGCGCGCGCGTCATAGCCAACCTTCCTTACTACATCTCGACCGCAATCCTTCAAAAGCTGATAGAGGAGAGGCGTTGTCTGACGGAGATGGTCCTGATGCTTCAGCGCGAGGTGGTGGAGAGAATCACTGCGCGGCCTTCTACTAGCGAGCGCGGCTATCTCTCCGTTCTCATAGAAGCCTATTGCGAGGCGGAGGTTCTCTTCGACGTGTCGCCCGGCTCCTTTCGTCCGCAGCCTAAGGTCTGGAGCACCGTCGCAAGGCTTCGCATGAGAGATGCGCTTGCCGTTAAAGCCTCGGACGAGGAGTTATTGTGGAGAGTTGTGAGCGCTGGCTTTGCGCAAAGGCGCAAGACGATTCTGAATAACCTGCGTCACGCGCCGGAAGATTTGAGAAGGAGAATAGAGGGCGCTGGCGGAGCGGGCAAGGCTCTTGAGGCCGCTTCGATTGAAGAGTCGCGTCGCGCGGAGACCCTGACGCTGGAAGAGTGGGCCAGGCTCTCTGAGGCCATAGCAAAACCGCCCGCCGAAAGTGGTTGAATTCGACGGGCGGTTTTTGTGATTGCGCTTTCCTGCTCGCGAGAGGTCAAAGGCGGCTTGAGGAGTTCCCCAACTTCCAAGCCTGCCCTTACCTGCGAGCCGTGAGCGCAACAGTCACGCGCTTTGCTTCCGTCCTGGCAATCTCGTTGCGGTCACGCTCGGCGCGCGATTTGGGAAGAGCCAGTCCGTACTCGTCCGCGCCCGTCCAGACCTCGGAAAGAAAGTAGCTGTCGCCGTATTGATGAAAGACCAGGCTGGCCTTCAGCTCGGCGTCCGATTTCTGCGCGGGCAGCATGTTGACAATGCGACTCGTGCGCCCGTCCGCGCTCTTAAAGAGAAGCGCCGTCTTGCCTGAGTCCTGATTGACGTAGCGCACGGTGTACTCGCCAGCCGGGAGCGTCTGGTTTCCAATGTTGAACTGGAACGGAATGTTGGCCTTCATCTGGTTGACGGACTGCGCCTGTGCAGTCAGGCTTGCGAGCGCCAGGGTCAGCATCAGCAGCGCGAGCGACTTCAAAATCTCTCTTTTCATAACAACCTCCAAAGTTTTCTTGTTCGGCAGCCAACGCGCCCTCTACGCGCGGGGCTGCACGTAATCTTTCAGGGGGAAGTGCGGCGCAGCTTTCATGTGCTGTCGTGCCGTCTTCATCTTCGTTCTCAATTCCCCTCTGCTTACTAACGCGCAAGCGCGCGATGAATTCCCTCACGTCGCGGAAAAATTTAGAGTAAAATCTTTCGACATCTCGGACAGGCGGGCCTCCCTTTGGCCTCGCGGCGCGTCTTTAGGTTTAAGAAACTCTTCCGGAGAGGAATGCGAATGGAGTCGCCCGAGGGCGTCACACAACTGCTGGTCGATTGGAGCAACGGCGATCAGGCCGCGCTGGACAAGTTGATGCCGGTCGTGTACGACGAGCTGCGCAGGCTTGCGGGCAACTATCTGAGGCGCGAGCGGCCAGACCATACGCTGCAACCGACCGCGCTCGTCAACGAGGCTTATCTGAAGCTTGTGGATCAGCGCAAGGCTCGCTGGCAGAACCGCGCGCAATTCTTCGGGGTGGCGGCCCAACTGATGCGCAGAATTTTGGTTGACCATGCGCGCGTGCGGCAGGCGCAGAAGCGCGGCGGCTCGGACCAGCAGCAGCTCTCCTTAAGCTACGCTGACCGCGTGGCCGAAAAGCCGGACGTGGATTTGCTTGCGCTGCACGAGGCGCTGAACCAGCTGGCGCTGATTGACCCGCAGCAGGCCAGAATCGTCGAGTTACGATTTTTCGGAGGGTTGACGATTGAAGAGACGGCGGAAATCCTCGGAATCTCACACGCCACGGTCGAGCGCGACTGGACGCTCTCTCGCGCCTGGCTGCGGCGCGAACTCTCCTGATTTGTTCTTCGTACTCTTTTTGAGGGAGTAACCCTCGCTTCACCGCGTTAATATAAGAGAATACTTTTTTGCAGGGACTTATCCGGGCATGATTACGATTGAGCGCTGGCAGCAGGTCAAAGAGCTTTTTCACTCGGCGATTGAGCGCGAGCCACAGGAGCGCGCGAAATTTCTGGACGAAGCCTGTGCGGGCGACGACTCTCTTCGACAGGAGGTTCTCTCGCTCATAGTCTCGCACGAGCGGCAGGGAGACTTTCTTGACGCTCCTGCCTACGAGATTGCGGCGGAGCTTCTGGTTGATGAAGAGACGGAGCAGCTTCAGGGAAAACTCGTGGGACATTACAGAGTCCTTGAGTTTCTGGGGCGCGGCGGGATGGGTGAAATCTATCTTGCCGAGGACACCAAGCTGGATAGAAAGGTTGCGCTCAAGCTTCTTCCGGCGAAGTTCACAAGCGACACGGACCGCCTGGCCCGGTTCCAGCGCGAGGCGCGCGCCGCTTCGGCCCTGAACCATCCCAACATCCTGACGATTTACGAAATCGGCGAAGCCTCCGCCAAGCATTTCATCGTCACGGAATTTATAGAGGGCAAGACCCTGCGCGAGCGCATGACCTCAGAGCTGTCGCTCGAAGAGGTCTTCGACATCAGCCTGCAGATAGCCTCTGCGCTTTCGGCGGCGCACGAGGCAGGCATCATCCACCGCGACATCAAGCCAGAGAACATCATGGTCAGGCGCGACTCTATTGTGAAGGTGCTCGACTTCGGCCTTGCGAAGCTGACGGAGCCGCGCGGCGAGGTGAATTTAGAGGGCGCAACCCGTGTGCTGAGCAACACGCATCCGGGCATCGTGATGGGAACCGTGCAGTACATGTCGCCTGAGCAGGCGCGCGGGCTCTCGGTTGATGCGCGCACGGACATATGGAGTCTGGGCTGCGTGCTTTACGAGATGGTTGCGCGGCGCGCGCCGTTCGAGGGCGAGACGATGACGGACGTGCTGGCCGCGATTCTTGAGCGCGAGCCGCCGTCCTTCGCCTCCGTGCTGCGCGAGGCTCCGGCGCAGCTCGAATGGATTATACGAAAGGCGCTCAGGAAAGACCGCGATGAGCGCTATCAGACCGCAAGGGAGCTGCTCTGCGACCTCAGAAGTCTGAAGGAGCAGCTGGAGTTCGAAGCGAAGCTTGAAGCATCGGGCGCGCCCGACAGGCTCGCTCCCGCGCCTTCCGTTTCGATGAGAGACGTGGGCGAAGGGCCATCAGGCGGGAACGGGACTCTATCGACCGTAGGCATCAACGCTATAGATACGTATGCGAGCATTGAAGCGCCCGCCGTAAAAGCTAGAAGCGGTCGCGCGCCTTTGATAGCTTTCGCCTGCCTGCTCGCGTTGGTTGGCGTGGCCTTCGCGCTTGCAGGGGGCTACAGGTTGCTGTGGCGCAAGAAGGCCGCCACGCCATTCGATAAGATAAAGATTGCGCAGCTTACCACCTCAAGAAATCTAATCAACGTCGCCATCTCGCCCGACGGAAATTACATGGCCTTTGTCGTCAGCGACCGCGAGCAGCATAGCCTATGGCTCAGGCAGGTCTCCGCCGCCAACGATACTTTGATTGTCGAGCCCGGTCACCTGGGCTTCTGGGGCGTGACCTTTTCGCCCGACGGCAAAGACCTCTTCTACGTCACGCGCGAGTACAGAGAAGGCGGTATCGCCTCGCTCTACAGGATTCCTGTGCTGGGCGGCACGCCGCAGAAAGTCCTGACGAATCTGGACAGCCCCGTCAGCTTTTCGCCTGACGGAAAGCGCATGGCGTTCGTGCGCGGCAACTATCCTTCGCAGGAAGAGAGCGCGCTTTTGATAGCGGACATCTCGGGCGGCTCTGAGCAAACCCTCGCCGTGCGCAAACCGCCGAGCCGCTTTTATCCAATCTACTTCACGGGGCCTTCGTGGTCGCCCGACGGCGAGTGGATAGCCTGTGCTGTCGCGGAAGAGCCGACGCAGTTCAGCGCCTTCTACGCCTTCAGCGTCAGGGACGGCAGCGCGAAGCCTCTGACGCCCGCCGTCTTTTCACTCGGGGGCCGAGTCGAGTGGCTCAAGGACATGAGCGGTCTCATCTTCATAGCCTCGGACCAGGTGACGCCGTCTCTGCCCGGACAGGTCTGGTTTGTCTCCTATCCCGGAGGCGAGCTGCGTCGAATCACCAACGACCTGAACTCCTACAGGGGCTTGAGCCTGTCGGCTGACGGGACGCGTTTCCTGACGGTCTCGGTCAACGACTTCTCGAATCTCTGGGTAGCGCCCTACGCGGACGCAACGCGCGCGCAGCAGGTCGCGCCCGTGCACGCGCGCGGCGGTGTCGCCTGGACGCCGGACGGTCGCGTAGTTTATTCGACGGAGACCGGCGGCAACTGGGACATCTGGATTATGAGCGCCGACGGCACGAGCCGCAGGCAGTTGACCAACGGCGCGGGGCATAACCTGGACCCGCAGGTCTCGCCCGACGGTCGCTACATTGCTTTCACCTCCACGCGCTCCGGCAAGGTTGATATCTGGCGCATGGACCTACAGGGCGGCAACGCTCTTCAGTTGACCAGAGACGTGTTCGCCGTGACGCCCAGCTTCTCGCCAGACTCGCGTTGGGTTGTTTTCAAGGGCGGCCCTAAAATCTGGAAGGTTCCGGTCGAAGGCGGCGCGGCTGTGGCCCTGACGGATAAGCCTTCGTATCGTCCGCAGGTCTCGCCCGACGGTCGCTGGGTGGCCTGCTTTTACAACGACCTTCCGGCGCGCACGGGCGAGCTGTACCATAAGATAGCCATCATTCCCTTCGAAGGCGGCGCGCCCGCGAAGACCTTCGATTTCGAGGGCAACTCCACAACGCGCGACGTGCTGCACTGGGCACCGGACGGGCGCGCGCTCCTCTACAACCTGGTGAACGAGAACACGTCGAACATCTGGAAGCAATCCGTTGACGGCGGCGCGCCCGTAAAGATTACAGACTTCAAGGACAGCCTGATAAACGATTTCGCCCTTTCCCGCGACGGTCGCAATCTGGTCTGCACGCGCGGGACCGTCATACGCGACGCCATCATGATTGCGGACCTTAAATAGACCTCCCACAGACATATGAGCCCGGAGCGTTGGAAGCAGGTAAAGGAGATTTTCCATGAGGCGCTGGCCCTCGCACCCGAGGAGCGCGCAGCGTTCCTACATAAAGCCTGTCAGGGCTCTGACGACATCAGGCGCGAGGTCGAGTCGCTGATTGCCTCGCACGAGCAGACAGGCACTTTCATAGACGCGCCCGCCTTCGAGGTCGCGGCGCATCTGCTCGCGGAGGACGACAGGCTTTTAAGGGACGGGCAGGTCATAGGCGATTACAGGGTTCTCAAGCAGCTTGGTCGCGGCGGGATGGGCGAAGTCTATCTGGCAAGGGACCAGAAGCTCGGGCGTAACGTTGCGCTCAAAGTCCTGCCTCACTCTTTCAACGAGTACACGGACCGGCTGCGCCGCTTTGAGACGGAAGCCTGCGCCGCTTCGGCCCTGAACCACCCGAACATACTCACAATCTACGGCACGGGCCTGGCCGACCGGAAGCATTTCATCGCCACGGAGTACATAGAGGGCGAGACGCTGCGCCGTCACATCCCCGAAGAGGGAATGAGCATCGCGCACGCGCTTGAGATGGCCGTTCAAATCGCTTCGGCTCTTTCGGCGGCGCACGAGGCAGGCATCATCCACCGCGACATCAAGCCAGAGAACATCATGGTCAGGCGCGACTCTATTGTGAAGGTGCTTGATTTCGGGCTCGCCAAGCTTGCTGAGGACTGGCGCGGCGATGACGAGTTTGCGCCGACGCGTCCGCTGCTCAAGACGGATTCGGGCGCTGTGATGGGGACCGTGCAGTACATGTCGCCGGAGCAGGCGCGCGGCCTTTCGCTGGACGCGCGCACGGACATCTGGAGCTTCGGCGTTGTGCTTTACGAGATGGTCGCTGGCCGCACGCCCTTCGACGGCGAGACCAGCAGCCACACCATCGTCTCCATACTAGAGGACGAGATTCCGTCGCTTAAGGAAGCTAGACCGGATGTGCCTGCGGAGCTTGAGTGGATAGTTACGAAGGCTCTCAGAAAAGAGCGCGACGAGCGCTATCAGACTGTCAAAGAGTTGCTGGGCGATTTGAAGGAGCTGAAGCACAAGCTGGAATTTCAAGCCGCGCTTGAGCGCTCTTCCTCAACGCATACGTCGGGCGCTCCGGCTGTGGCGAGAAAAGCGGCTGCTCAGAAAGAGAGCGACGCGGCCAGAGCGGAGACCGTCAGGGTCGAGAGCGCGCGCGACACCTCAAGCTTCGATTATCTGACAAAGAGCGTGCGCCGAAACTGGCAATGGGCGCTGATGGCGCTGTGCGTGCCGCTTGCGGCCTTCGTCGCGCTCTTTTTCAGCTACAGGTACTTCAGCCAGCGGCGCGTCGAGTCCAATTCTCTACAGACTTCAAACGCTCCCGCTACAAAACTAAACCTGAAGTCTAAACAGGTGACGAGCTGGGAAGGGCTGGATGTTTACCCCTCTTTCTCTCCCGACGGGAACTCCATAGTCTACAGCTCGAACCGCAGCGGAAGCTTTGAAATCTACGTCAAGCAGCTCACGCCCGGGGGGCGCGAGATTCAGTTGACCTCGGATGGGCAGCAGAATCTACAGCCCGCCTGGTCCCCAGACGGAAAGCTGATTGCTTACCATTCCAGCAGTCGCGGCGGCATATGGGTCATGCCAGCCTTTGGCGGAGCGCCGAAGCAGCTGGCGGATTTCGGCTCGCGCCCGGCGTGGTCCCCGGACAGCGCGACTCTGGCTTTCCAGTCGCAGACGACCATTGATTTTCAGGTTAACTCGCCAGGCTTTCAACCGCCCTCAACCATCTGGACCGTTCAGGCTTCGGGCGGCGCACCGAAACAGATAACCAGTAATACAAATCCTGCGGGCGGCCACGGCGCTCCGTGCTGGTCTCCGGACGGTCGCCGCATAGCCTTCGTGCGAGTTCAGCTGGGTGACATCAGAACGCAAATCTGGACGGTCGCGCGAGACGGAAGCGACCTTAAGCTTTTGACCGCCGGAGTAAAAAATCCTTCCGCGAATTATGACCCGGTCTACGCGCCGGACGGTCGAAGCCTCTACTACTCAGGCAGCGTCGGGCCGCGCGGCTGGGGGTTGTTGAAAGTTCCCATCTCGCCGGAGACTGGCGAAGCCACGGGCGACCCCGTAGTGATTAAAGAGAGCGAGTGGACAATCTATAAGAATCTGAAAATCTCCGCGGACGGAAAACGGCTCATTCACAGCTCAGGCGAAATGATTAGCAACCTCTGGTCGGTTCAACTGACGCAGACGGGCGAGGCCGCAGGCCAGCCCGTAGCCTTAACGCAGGACACCACGTTCAGAAAAAGCAGTCCCGCGATTTCGCCTGACGGAAAGCGCATAGCCTATCAGAGATTTGTTATCGGCGACCTGCACGACATCTGGTTGATGGACTCGGACGGCAAGAACCCTACTCAGTTGACTGCGGACCCCGGCAGCGAGCTTTTCGCCAACTGGTATCCGCAGGGCGACAAAGTGGCCTTCCTCAACACCGAGCCGAACAAGCCCTCCACCATTCGCTCAATTGAGATTCAGACGGGAAGGGAAGAGGTGCTGTTTACGCCCCCACGCGACATGGGCTTCATACAGCTCTCGCCCGACGGTAAAACGTTCGCCTTCAATTCGACAGAGAACGGAGTGACAAACGTCTGGACCATCTCGCTGGACGGCACGAGCGCAAAGCAGTTGACGTTTGAGAAAGACCTGACGGGTTTCCCTCGCTGGTCTCCTGACGGCCAGCTCATAGCGTTCGAGTCAAGGCAGGGCGACAACTCGCAGATAATGATTATCCCGCGAGAGGGCGGCGAGTCCAAACAGTTAACCTTCGGCGCGGGCCAGAACTTCACGGGCGGCTGGTCTCCCGACGGAAGCAGGATTTCCTTTGCCGGATACCGCAATAATGTCTGGAACGTCTGGTGGGTCGCGCGCGAAGGGCGCATTGAAAAGCAGGTCACGAGCAACACCAAGCTCAACGCCTTCGTGCGATACCCTGTGTGGTCGCCACTGGGCAATCAGATAGTCTTCGAGTACGCCGAAGTCAAGGGCAACATCTGGATTACGGAATTAGAATGAGGGCTCGCGCGTCATATAAATTATAGTCTCTGTATCTTCCGCCGAATCTTCAAGCCCTAGCCGCGCGCAGCGTAAAATTGCCTCGTCCTCTTTTTCAAAGCTCATCTCCATCTCTACGAAGAGCCTCGGGTGAATTTCGTCTATTGCGCCCAGCTCAAACACAAGTCTCTTACCCTCAAGCCGTGCGTTAATGATTGGAATCTCTTCCGATTGGCCCTCAACCTTTGGGCCGTCCTCCGTCGCGACGATTCTGTAGAAAGTGACCGTGCCGCTCACAGTATCATTCTGCTGCTCAAGCTTAATCGTGACTGCCCGGATGCCCTGCCACTCACCCTGCCACACGCCTGAAACAGTTTGCGGTTTGTGCCGGAGCGCCGAACGAGCCATGTCGTAGGTCGTGCTGAAGGTGAAGGAGGAGATAAGGCCGATCGTTGTCGCCAGCAGGAATGATGAGAAAGATAGAAGGGGCCGTTTGGGGAAGGCGCTCGTTCTGCGCTTGAGGCTCATGACGCATCCTTTCCATTGCTTGTCTGTCGGTTTTAGAGGCGTGCGGGCGCAGAAGGGGAGACACGTATCGTCGCGCCCACGGCCTTTGTTGTAGCAACACTCTTATAGACACCGCGCGGCGCGAAAAAGTTCCTTCAAGGACGGTGAGCGGCTTCGGCTAGTGAGTTGATTTAAAGATGAGAGTGGTGCTGATTGAGACTCACCGCCGCAGAGAGAGACGCGGAGGACGCGCAGAGTAATTTAATATCTCTGCGCCCCCTCTGCGACACTCCGCGTCTGCGGCGGTGAAGGTTTTTCAGGCTGACTCTCTACTTAACTTCGAACGGGCGGGGGATGGGGCGCTCGGCTGTGTTATACTGTTCGGCTAAATTTCGCCGCGTCCCAGGTGTCTTTATGGAACGGGCGGCGCGGTTTAAGGAGAGTAGAGTAGAAGACCACAGTGGGTAATGTATTAGAGATCATCCCTCTCGGCGGCGTCGGCGAGTTCGGGATGAACTGCATGGCCGTGCGTTATGACGAGGACATGATTATCCTCGACGCAGGCATGGGATTCCCCGAAGAGTCCGTTTATGGCGTGGATGTCTCCGTGCCGGATTTTGATTTTCTGGAAGAGTACAGGGAGCAGCTTTCGGCCATCATACTGACGCACGGGCATGAGGACCATCTGGGCGCGCTCCCCTACATCCTCAAAAAATTCAACGTGCCCGTCTATCTTTCGCATTTCACGGCGGGCCTTGCCGAGCGCAAGCTGGAAGAGCATGACCTTTTGGATAACGTGCTGCTGCACAGGGTGGAGCCGCGCGAAGTCGTAGAGGTCGGCCCCTTCAGGATTGAGTTCATACGCGTCTCGCACTCCCTCGTGGATTGCTTCAGCCTTGCGATACGCACGCCCGTCGGAACCATCATTCACACGGGCGACTACAAGGTGGACGAAACGCCTGTCATAGGCGAGCCGATTGACCTGCGCACGTTTCGCTCTTACGGGCAGGAGGGCGTGCTGGCGCTTTTGTCGGACTCCACGAACGCCACGGTCGCGGGCCGAACGCCTTCGGAGCGGGCGGTCATCCCCGCCTTCGAAGAGATTTTCAGCGAGGCCGAAGGGCGCATCATAGTCTCCGCCTTCGCCTCTTCGATTCATCGCATACAGATTGTTCTGGATGTAGCGCAGCAGTTTGACCGTAAGGTCTGCGTGCTGGGCCGCTCCATGCAGAAGAACGTAGAGATTGCCGAAGAGCTTGGCTATCTGGATATACCGGACGGGTTGCTCGTCTCTGTCAGCGACACGAAGCACCTGGACGACGACGAGATAGTATTTCTGGTGACGGGCTCGCAGGGAGAGCCGCGCGCCGCTCTGGCGCAGATGGCCACGCAGACCTACAAGGGTTTGACGATTGAAGAGAATGACACGGTGATACTCTCCGCGCGCATCATCCCCGGCAACGAGCGCTCAATCTCTCGCATGATAGGCCACCTGTACAAGCGCGGCGCGAACATCATAGAAGAGAAGCGACGCCTTATACACGTCTCCGGCCACGCCTCGCAGGAAGACATACGCATCATGACGGAGGCCGTGCGCCCGCGCTTCCTCGTGCCGATTCACGGCGAGTACAGAATGCTCTTTCGTCATAAAGAGTTCGTCAAGAATCACCTGAACTTTCCCGAAGAGAACATCATCCTCATTGAGAACGGAGACGTGCTTGAGCTGGACGGCGAGCGCGCGAGCATCATAGACAAGCGCGAGATTGGCCGCACCTTCATAGACGAAACGGGCTTTGAGGAGATTAACAGCGAGACCGTGCGCGAGCGCAGGCAGATAGCCTATGACGGCGTCATCACGCTCGTGCTGACCATGAACGGCGAGACGGGCGAGATGGAAGCGCCGCCGGAAATCGTCGCGCGCGGCATCATAGGCGCGAGCGCCTCCAACGGCTTCATCAAAGAGGCTCAGCGTGTCGTGACGGAAGCCCTTGAGTCCGCGCCTCGCGCCGAGCGCGAAGACGTGACGCTTTTAAAAGAGCACCTGCGCCTTGAGCTGAAGCGATTCATACAGAAACAGAACGGCACGCGGCCCGTCATTCTTCCCGTAATCGTGCAGGTATAAATAGAGGTCAGTGCCGCTTGCTTAAGCCGGGCGGGTGTTAGTGGCATAAGAGACCCGCCCGGCTTAAGCAGGCGGCACTGACCTGCTTGTAGGTGCGACGTGACGAGCGAGAATCAAAAGCCGGACCCGGCGGCGCTTCTGCGCGAGAGCCGCGTAAGGGTTTCGCCCGCCACCTTTTTTCTGGTCGGCTTAAGCCACGCGGAATGGGCGCGGCTGCTTGAGAATCCCGAATTGAGCCCGCGCGCCGCTTCTATCTTCATGCTGCTCAAGGACGAGCATGAGGTCACGCTGTTGCTGGAGGAGACGGACTGGCGTACTATGCGCCACGCGTCGCGCGACGCGCGCGTGGAGGGCCAATTCAGACTGCTAACGCTGGACATCGTTCTTGACTGGTCCGTCAAAGGCTTTCTAGCGCACGTCACAAAAATCTTAGCCGAAGCCGGAATCAGCTGCGGCGCTCTTTCGGCCTTTTCGCGCGACCATCTTTTAATCAAGCAGGACGAGCTTGGTAAAGCTCTACGAGCCCTGGGCGAGCACGTAGCCGAGCTGTGCTGAAACTTAAGTCTAGAGAGTCTTGGGAGTCTGTAGAGTCTAGAGAGAAAAACGAGTTGACTCTCTAGACTCTCAAGACTCTACGGACTCTCTAGACTCTTCCTACTATGCGCGTTGATTGGTCTAAGCGGGTCGTCTTTATCACGGGCGCGTCGAGCGGTATAGGGCGCGCGCTGGCCATAGAGCTTGGCAGGCGCGGCGCTGCTCTGGGGCTGCTGGCGCGGCGTGGGGCTGTCCTGCGCGAGATTGTCTCTGAGGTCGAGGCCGCAGGCGGGCGGGCGCTTGCGCTTCCCGCCGACGTAAGAGATGCGGAAGCCGTCGCGAGCGCCGCCGCGCGTTTGCGAGAGGCTTTCGGCCACATAGACCTGCTGGTAGCAAACGCGGGCGTGGGGGCCACCACCGCCGCAAAGGATTTGAAGCCTGAGGCGGTCGCCGACGTTATCAACATCAACGTCATCGGAGCGGTCAACAGCGCGACGGCTGTGCTGCCCGCCATGGTCGAGCGCGGGCTGGGACAACTCGTTGTCATCTCAAGCCTGGCTGCCTATCGCGGGCTTCCCAAATCCGCGGCCTACTGCGCCAGCAAAGCCGCCGTCTCCGCCTTCTTCGAAAGCCTGCGCGTTGACCTGCGAGGCACAAATGTCGATGTGACGATTATTCACCCCGGCTTCATCAAGACGCCTTTGACCGAAGGAAGGCAGGCGGACATGCCTTATCTGATGGAGCTTGATGATGCGGTTGAAAAAATCCTGCGCGCCATAGAAGCGCGCAGGAAGTCCTACGCATTTCCGTGGCAGCTTGCCTCAATCGTGCGCGCCGCCATGATAATGCCCATCCCCCTTTATGATCGAATTGTGTCCAAGCGCTCGTATAGAGAATGAAAGGAAAGCCGACTTTAGGTTTTAGACTTCAGGATTTCGGATTGGAGTGATGACTAAACCTGCATCGAGCTTCAATCCGGCTCTTTAATCCAGAATCTAAAATCCAAAATCCAAAATCGTCATGTCCATTCTTCAAGCCATCATCCTGGGAATCGTTCAGGGATTGACGGAGTTCATCCCTATCAGCTCTACGGCGCATCTGGTTCTGGCAAGCCGCGCCCTCGGTTTGGGCCAGACCTTGAGCAGCGAGCAGACCACAGCCGTCATAGCCGTCATTCAGCTCGGCACGCTGCTGGCCGTGCTCGTCTACTTCGCGGGCGACATCCTGAAGATTACGCGCGCCTTCATAGTGGACCACCTGGCGCTCTTGCGCGGGAACAAGAGCGAGGCGGCGCTGGAGATGACCATGGTGGGCAAACAGCAGTCGCGGCTGTCGGAGGACGCTTGGCTAGGGTGGCTCATCATCATCGGCTCCATCCCGATTGCGACCATAGGGCTGCTGCTGAAGAAGATTATCGAAGGGCCGCTGACAAAAAATCTCTGGGTCATCGCGACCATGATGATACTGGTGGCCGTAGGGCTGGCGGTGGCGGAAGTCGTCTCACGCCGCCGGGCTCATCATCGCAACATGGCAGAGCTTGGCATCAAGGATGCGTTGGCTGTCGGCGGCGCTCAATGTCTGGCTTTGATTCCGGGCGCGAGCCGCTCGGGCTCAACCATCATGGCGGGCCTCTTCGCCGGAGAAGCTCGCGAGACGGCTGCGCGCTTCTCTTTCCTGCTCTCGATTCCAGCAATCGCCGCGAGCGGCCTGCTTGAGCTCAAAGAGGCCAGGGACAAGCTGCCGTCGGGCAACTTTCTGGCTTTGGCCGTGGCCACCATAGTCTCAGGCATAGTGGGCTATCTCTCCATATGGTTTCTGCTGAGGTTCCTGCGCACGCACACGACTGGGATTTTCATAGGCTACAGAATCATCGTCGGCCTGCTTATCTTCGGACTTCTGTTCGCGGGCTTTGTTGACCCGCGCTACGGCACTGAGGCCGCGCCGGGGCAGACGGAGCCCGCCACCACGGCTCCTGCGTCGAACTCAAACGCGCCCGCGCAGCAAAAGGGCGTGGAGCCCTTGCCTGAACCTGGGACTAACAATAATTCGGAAGATTCGTTAAACTTATCTCGCCCCTCCAAACGTGGTCGTGGTAAACAAAAGAGAGGGCGGTAAAGCCTCAATCATGAGTGACGAGTCAAGAACCGAAGAAGGCGCGCGCACGCAGCGCCCCAGAAGCCCGCGTGTGCCCGTGGATTTTCCCGTAGAGCTGGACGGCACGACAGCCGACGGCCAGCCCTTCCATGCTCAGGCCGCCGCCGTCAAAGTCAGCCGTGGCGGCGCTACTCTCATCACAGACGCCCCGCTCAACGTAGGAGCGCAGGTGCGCCTGACGCCTCCCTTTGGCCGCAGCCTGGACGCGGAAGTCAACGGCGTGTGGACGGACGAGACGGACGGTAAACAACGCGTCGGCATCAAACTGTTGGAGCCCAACGGCTGGTTCGCAGACTAAGAAAGGGAGGATAGGAAGGGATGAGGGCGGAGGGATGAAATGGGTTGACTGAATCATTCAGTTGAATCACACTTATTCTTACTTCATCCCTCCGCCCTCATCCCTCATCCCTTGCTATGAAACGCTGGATTGTGTCAGAGCAAAGCGGCCCGGATGCCGCGCGGCTGGCGAAGAGGTTGGGAACGTCTACCGTTCTGGCCTCTCTGCTCATCGCTCGCGGCTACGGCGCGGAGCTTTCGGCGCGCGAGTTTTTGAGTCCCTGCTTCGAGCAGCTGCACGACCCGCTTTTGATGCTTGGGATGGAGAGGGCGGTTGAGCGTCTCCTTCGCGCGATTGATGCGGGCGAGAAGATTCTGGTCTATGGCGATTACGATGTGGACGGGACCACTGGGACGGTCGTGCTGCGCCGCGCGCTTCAGTTGCTTGGCGCGAAGACGGGCTTTCACGTTCCGCATCGCTTCACTGAAGGCTACGGCATCAATCAGGCCGCGCTCGAAAAGGCGCGCGCCGAGGGCTTTCGCGTAGTCATCAGCGTGGATTGCGGCATACGCTCGCACGAGCCCTTACGCTGGGCCGCCTTGAACGGGCTCGATTGCATAGTCACGGACCATCACCTGCCTGATACTGAAGCGGGCGCTCCTCCCGCGTACGCCGTCCTGAATCCGAATCAGGAGGGATGCCCTTACCCGGACAAGAATCTGGCGGGCGTCGGCGTGGCCTTTAAGCTGGCGCACGCGCTCTTTCGCGCGCGGGGCCGAGAGAATCTGGTCAAGGGCTTTCTCAAGGTCGTGGCCATAGGGACTGTCGCTGACGTTGCTCAACTGGTGGGAGAGAATCGCGCCATCGTCTCGCTGGGGTTGCGGGATTTGCCAAAGGCTACGAATCCTGGCCTGCGCGCCCTGATGGAGGTCGCGGGCTGCGGCGACCGAAGCGACATTTCCGCGTCGGACTTAGGCTTTCGCATAGGGCCGAGAATCAACGCGGCGGGCCGTATGGATGCGGCGCGCGCCGTCGTAGAGCTTTTCGAGGCGACGGATGAAGAGGAGGCCAGACGCCTTGCCAATCATCTGGACATGCGCAACCGCGAGCGACAGACTGTTCAGAGCGAGATTGTCAGGCGAGCGTTCGCCGAGCTTTCGGTCTCGCCGGAGGTCGCTGCGAGCGCGCACGTCGCCGTGATTGCGGGCGACGGCTGGCACAGGGGCGTGATTGGCATAGCCGCCTCGAAGGTCGCGGAGAAATTGAACCGCCCGTGCGTCATCATCTCTCTGGACGAGGAAGGCATCGGCCACGGCTCCGCGCGCAGCATAGAGGCTTATCACCTACTGAACGGCCTGACGGAGTGCGCGGACCTCTTCGTGCAGTTCGGCGGCCACTCTCACGCAGCGGGCCTGACCATCAGGCGCGAGCGCATAGAAGAGTTGCGACGCCGCCTGAACGAGCACGCCGCGTCGAATCTCAAAGAGACGGACCTCGTGCCGGTCCTGCACGTTGACGCGGAGCTTCCCGTGGAAGCCTTAACGCTTCGTCTCGCAGAAGAGCTGCGCCGCCTTGAGCCTTTCGGCGCAGGCAACCCGCAGCCCGTCTTTCTGACGCGCGGGCTTAAAGTCACGGCGGAGCCGCGCGTTCTCAAGGAGCGCCACCTGAAGCTGCGCGTGGCGGGCGCTGACGGTCGCAGCCTAGATGCCGTCTGGTGGGGCGGAGCCGAAGCCTTAACTTCGGGGCAAACTATAGGCGCGGGTGCGCGCATCGAAATGGCTTACACTCTTGAGCTTAACACCTGGCAGGGAGAGACGCGCCTGCAACTGTGCGTTCAAGACTTGAGGACAGTGAAAAGTGAGCGGTAAGCAGTGAGCAGTCGAGAGGAAAGAATAAGTAGCTCGATTGCCACCCGACTCGATTGACGCTCAACTTCTTTCGACTGCTTACCGCTCACTGCTTACTACTTTTATGGTGCAAGAGATAAGGCGAAGAAGGGTTTCGATTGTAGATTTGCGGGCGCGACTGCCGCGCGTGACGCGTGCGGTCGCGCTCTGCATAGGCGTCGCGGGCCTTCTCTTCGTTGGCATCTCTTACTATAAGCTGCGAAACAATGTGCCGTTTCGCATGTTCGGGCAGAGCCCTGAGTTGTCGCGCACCGTGACGAGCGTGGTCGAGGGCTACGAGCGGCGCGAGATGGACGGCGACCGCCTGAGCCTGCTGGTGCGCGCGGCGCGCGACATAACCTTTGCCGACGGCCATCACGAGCTTGAGGAAGTGCAGCTTGAGTCCTATCCTCCCGGCGCGGACAAGCCGAACCAGGTGAAGGCGCACCGCGCAATCTTCGACCAGGAGAAGGGGCGCGTGGTCTTCACCGGCGACGTGAACATAGAGACGCGCGACGGCTTGCAGGCTAAGACCGAGACCGTCACTTACGACCTCAAGAGCGAGATTGCTGAGACCTCCGTGCTGCTGACCTTCACGCGCGAGAACATGACGGGCCAATCAACGGGCGCGACCGTGGATGCAAAGAACAAGTCGCTCCTGCTAAGAAGCGCGGTCGAGATTACGGTCAACCCTGAAGCAAAGCAGAATGCTGCGCCCGCGAAGGGAAACCGAGCCAAGCCTGTAACGATACGTGCCGCGCGCGGAACCTATGATGAGAAATCCCTGCATCTGGCTTTCATGGGCGGGGCCACCGCAGAGCAGGGCACGGACATCATGAGCGGCGACGTGCTATCTGCGAATCTGAATGAGAAGCGTCGCCTTCAGAAGATAGAGGCGCGCGGCAACTCTTACCTGCGCTCCATGACCGAAGGGCGCTCGGCTGAGGCTCACGCGCGCGACATGGACTTTTTTCTTGACGGCGACCAGCAGTTGCAGCAGGCCGTGGGCACTGGTGATATCACGGCGCGAAGTCTAGGCGCTGACTCCGAGGCGCAGCTAACGGGCGCGTCTAAGGTGACCATAAACTTTGAGGCGCAGGCCGAGCGCAGCGCTCTGAAGGAGATGCGCACGGAAGGCCGCACGGTGCTGACGCTCGGCGCTCCGAAGTCTCGCGCCAGCGACCCTCGCGCAGCCAATAAGAGATTGACCGCCGACGCAGTGAACCTCTTCTGGCACTCCAAGGGCAAAGACCTTGAGCGCGCCGAGGCCATAGGCAACGCGGAGCTTTTCATAGAGCCCGTGCAGAACAGTCCGACCGCTGACCGCAAGACCCTGACCGCGCCGCGCTTTGACGGAGACTTTTACGAGACGGGCAATCTGGCTCGCGCCTTCACGGCCACGGGCGGAGTCAAAGCCGTCTTCGACCCCATGCAGCCCACGCAGGACCGCGCGCAACGCACGCTCACGGCGCAGAAGATGACTGCCTCTTTCGTGCGTGAGACGCAGGACGTTAGCGAGGTGGACGCAAACGGCGACGCGAAATTCAACGAGCAGGACAGAAACGGTCGCGCCGCAAGCATGACCTACACGGCTGCGGACGAGACTATTCGAATGCGCGGCGACGAGCCCACGGTCTGGGACTCAAGGGCTCGCACAAAGGCCGTTGAGATTGACTCGGACACGAAGAGCGACATCTCTTACAGTCGCGGCAAGACGGCCACGACCTACTACAGCCAGGAGCAGACGGGCGGCGCGACGCCCTTCTCAAAAGTTAAGAGCCCCGTCTACATCACGTCAGACCGCGCGGAGTTTCGTCACACGACGGGCGTGGCGATTTACACCGGGAACGCGCGCGCGTGGCAGGACGATAATTTTGTGCGCGCCGATTCCATCACGCTCTATCGCGAGAACAAGCGCATGGAAGGCAACGGCAGCGTGCAGAGCGCGCTTTATCAGGTGCGGCGCAAGGAGCAGGACGGAAGCAAAACTGTGGTCCCTGTCTTCGCCACCGCCGACCACATGTGGTACTCGGACGCGGACCGTCTTGTTCATTACGAGGGCAACGTGGACGTGAGGCAGGGAACCGACCGCATCACCAGCGCCTCCACCGATGTTTACCTGCTGAAAGAGACGAACGACGTGGAGAAATCCGTGGCGCAACGCAACGTAGTGCTGACGCAGCCCGGCAGGCGCGGCACAGGAGACTGGGCGCAATACACCGCGGCGGATGAGACCGTAGTGCTTAAAGGCGCGCCTGCGCGCGTCGAAGACGCAGAGAACGGAAGCAACGAAGGGGGTCGTTTGACTGTCTATTTACGCGATAGTAGAGTTATCTCTGACGACGCCAACGGGCCGCAATCAACCGGAAGGATACGCTCGAAGCATCCGATTAAAAAACAGTGAGCAGAAAGAAGTAAGCAGGAAGAAGTGAGCGGTAAGCAGTCGAGCGAAAGACTGCTCGACTCGATTGCCGTTCAGCTTCTTTAACTGCTCACTGCTCACTGCTCACTATTCTTTATGGTGGAAGAAGTCGTAACGATAGAGCCTGAAAAGCAGGAGGCGCGGCGCGTGCGCGAGGGCGCGGCTGTGGAGGGCCGCGTGGCTGCTCTTCCTTCGGCTTCGGCGCTCGCAGGCTTTCACTTGCAGAAGACTTACGGCAGGAGGCGGGTGGTTGATGACGTGAGCCTGCATGTGGAGCCGGGAGAGGTCGTGGGGCTTCTGGGCGCAAACGGCGCTGGCAAGACGACGACCTTCTACATGATTACGGGCCTTGAGCATCCGGATCGCGGTAGCATCACGCTCGCCGGGCGCGACGTGACGAAGCTTCCGATGTACCTGCGCGCACGCCTCGGCGTAGGCTATCTGCCGCAGGAGCCTTCGGTCTTTCGAAAGATGACCGCCGCCGAAAATATTCTGGCCGTGCTTGAGACTATGGGCCTGAGACGCCGCGAGCGTTACAAGCGGCTTGAGGAGCTGCTGGAAGAGTTCGGCGTGGCTCATGTGCGCAACACTCGCGGCGACGCTCTTTCGGGCGGCGAGCGCAGACGAACGGAGATTGCTCGCGCCCTTGCCACCGAGCCGCAGTTCATACTTCTGGACGAGCCCTTCGCAGGCATAGACCCTAAGGCCGTGGACGATATTCAGAATGTGATTCTCTATCTGAAAAATCGCGGCATAGGAATCCTGATTACAGACCACAACGTGCGCGAGACCCTCGGCGTGACCGAGCGCGCCTACATCATGGCCGAGGGGAGAATTTTCCGCACCGGCGCGCCGCGCGAGCTGACGGACGACCCCGAAGTTCGCCGCCTCTATCTGGGCGAGAAATTCCGTATGTGACGAAGAGCAGGGATGAGGGATGAAAAGGGAACGGAAGAGATTTATTCATCGGTCCATTGATTCAATGAATCAATGAAGAAATGAATCAATTCTTACTTCATCCCTCACGCTGCCGCCCTCATTCCTGCTCTTAAACTTCTTATATTTTTCTTGCAGCCGAGGGTGGTTTACTGACGGCTGGCATGATTTTCAGTTATAACTTTCCAGCACAGTGGGATCCGAAGCTTGGAATTCACGTGACTTGAAGTCGCGGC